>Ga0114951_10005573_pt1 | contig 11542 bp, 4 predicted proteins | sample AM7aDNAmetaG_FD_88677 | JGI IMG/M metagenome (GOLD analysis project Ga0114951, IMG submission 88677) | Freshwater microbial communities from Finland to study Microbial Dark Matter (Phase II) - AM7a DNA metaG | ecosystem: Environmental > Aquatic > Freshwater > Lake | place: Finland: Lake Alinen... | reverse complement strand
CAGAACCACCTCCGGAAGACCCTCCGTAGCTGCCGCCAGAGTAGCCCCGAGAGGCACCCGAGCTCCCGGAAAAGTTGTTACCTGAGTAGCCGCTTCGCCCAGCGAAGCTTCCGCCAGAAGACCTACCGGCCCCGTTCATCGCGTAGCTGGATGAGTAGCTCCGAGCTCCGCTCCCTGCCGAGGTAGATGAGGATCGTGATCCCGGTGCAAACGATTGGCTCGCTCCGGCCCGATTAGCACCCGACCAGCTTGAATACTGACCTGCACCCTGCCGGGCTACCGACTGGCCAGCCCCGGCGGCAGACCGTGTGGAAGTGGACCTTGCTGGTTGAGCCCCGGCCGTTTGGCGTGCCCAAGACGAAGTTGTTCCTGCCGGGCTCGTACGGCTCGCTCCAGCGGCTGTTCCCGCGGGGGAGTATCTCGTTGCCTGCGCACCAGATTGACGCCCCCAAGCGGCAGTTGATCCGCCCGAATGTCCTGCTGCGGCCATAGTCCCACCGTGTCCGCCAGCCTGTCCGGCTCCACCAGGCCGACCACCCGGAGGTCTTCCGCCTGACCCGGCATTCCCACCTGCGTATCCGCCGGAATGGGGTACCCCGGGAGGACGCCCGCCGGCCTGTCCATTCTGATAGCCATTGCCGTGATAACTGTTGCCATTGCCGTGATAACCGTTGCCATTGCCGTGGTAACCATTGCCATGGGCATAATACCCATTGCCGTGGCAACCATAGCCGTACCCGGAACCGCAGTAAGAGTAGCCGCCCCAGCCACATCCTCCCCAGCCCCAACCACCCCATCCCCAGCAACCGGCAAAACCCCAGCCCAACCCCCACCCCAAACCAAAACCGCAGTATAGGTCTCCATAATATGGAGCATAGCTGTATGGAGGATAATACGGAGTACTGAAGTCATAATAGACTGGCTCGGGGGCAGTCAGAACCAAGGGGTCACTCATGTACGAGGGAGCGGCCGCCACCAGCTCTGTTTGTGCTGGCGCCTGCTCAGCTTGAGCCGTTGCCGGCGCGCTGGCCGGGGGCTCTGCTGCCGCTGGAGAGCCTGACTGTGCGTTCATCAACGCCACCAGAACGCCATCAGACAGCCCCTTCGCACGAAGGTCGATGATCTCGGAGGCAGTCAGGTGAGCGCCGGGGGAGTTGTGAATAAAGGCGATGATGATGTTCTCCTCCACCTTGGCCTGTGAAAGCCTGAGGACATCGGCGACGACCGGCGACGGGGTGGCTGGTGCGGACTGACCGAATCCGTTGCTGGCGCACAACGAAAGCCCCAGTAAGGCTAAAAGCATCGCTCTCATATTCTTCAGTATAGGACAAAAACGATCAATTGTCACTTATGATTAGACGGCTTCTGCCGCCTCGCATTCATTCATTTGTTCCGCGCAGCGGCGATGGGCGGATTCCCTTTCGATCTGCGTCCCTAAAGCCACCCCAAAGCGTCTTAGTCTCCAAACCTTTCGGGGCGAATTGCCTTCTTTCCACCCTAAATTGGGGGCCACGTTTGCTATAAACATGCCGTCCCTACGGGACTGGGCTGCGGCACCTTCAGCCGGTAGAAACGCTCGCGGCGGGCAGCGTGAGTTGTAAACCGAGTTGGTAAGCAGGGGCGGCGTGGATTCGGGCTGCCAGATGACGCCGGGGAAGATCGACGCTGGACGGCCAATGCAACACCGCGTCCACCGCGCCGGGGGGGGGGGCACTCAGGCGAAGCCGGGGGGAGTTGGGCGCGAAGGTCTCGATTGTTCCTCGATTGTTGCTCGATTGTTCCTCGGTTGCTGCTTCCCTTCTTCCCGGCGAATCGAATTGTCTCGCCTGCCAGCGGGTAGATGGATTACAGGAAAGCTCATGCATAAGCCGCTTCTGAAACACCTTATTCTCTTTTCTCTGGGGCTGAGCTCGCTGTGCTGCGGAACTTGTGTCATGGGGCAGGCTTCTGCGCCTGCCAGCCCGCCCGATGCCTCGTCACCTCAATACCTGGGGGACCGCCCGGAACTGATTCTCTTGTCGAGCCAGGCCTGGGGTGAGTTGGGCTTGAATGTGGCGGCTCATGCATCGGATACAACCGGGCTGCCGCTCCAGATCGGCGAGAAGATCTACGCCAAGGGACTGGGCCATCACGCCAACGGCTCGATCGAGGTGCTGCTGGAAGGTGAGTATGCCGGCTTCGACGCAGAATTGGGAATCCAGCCTTGCGGCGCAGGTGGCAGCGTGATCTTCCGCGTCATTGTGGACGGGGAGCGACGTTTCGACAGCGGCATCCTGTGGGCTACGAACGCGCCGAAAGCCGTGCATGTTAATCTCGCGGGGGCGCAGGAATTGTGCCTCGAAGCGGGCGACGCGGGAGACGGCATCTCCTGCGACATGGCCAACTGGGCCAACGCACGGTTGACGCCCACGGGCATCACCGCTCGTCATGAAGTGAGGCCGACGGTGGACATCGCCCCCTTTGCGCGCGTGGTGACCTGGGACCCCAACCGCGCCGACGGGGCGCGCGCAACCCGCCTTGAGGAGTTCCGTGCGGAGGACCTCTTCCTTGAAACCAACGTGCCCGCGCAGCCGGACGGAACTTACCGGGTGCCCGTGACCACTAATAAGCTGGGCTGCATCGGGCTCCAGTGGCTGAACCGCCGTGCGATCAAGGAACTGGTGCTGGAGTTTCCCGCCGGAGCGCAGATCCCCCCAGCCGCCGCCGTTCAGGCCCAGGGGTGGTTCGGCGAATCGGCGTGGCAAGGCGGTTGGAAGCCGCTGTCGGGCGAGATCGAGGCTGCCGGCAATCGCCTGGTCTTCCGTCTCTCGCCTAAAGCCGGGGTCGTGCAAACGCAGAAGGTCCGCTGGATTTTCCCCGCTACTGGGCAGACGGTCGTGCGCGGTTTGTCTGCCTTCGCGCGTTCGCGTTGGCAGACCGTGAAGCTGCTCGTCGAAGCCGAGAAGCCGGCCAAGGGCGCGAGCTGTGAGTTGGTGGTCTATAACGGCGAATTCCTCACAGATAGTAGCAGCCGACGTAAGGAGGCTCTGACTGAAAACTCGGCCTCCCAAGGGGTGCTTCCCGTAATTCTGCACCCGGACCTGACGCGCCCGCTGCACTTGACTGTCCGCGCCAGTCGCACGTCTACGTTCAAGTCCGACCCGACGGTGCTGCAGTTTCGCCTGCCGAGCGGCGCGTTCGGGGTAGCAGTCGCGGACGTGCTGACGAATGAGTGTGTTTACCTGCCCGACTATGGCGTATTCGTTACGCGCGACCCGGCGCCGATTACGCTCGCTGCGTATAAGCAGAAGATCGCTGGCCGCAAGACCATCCTGCAACAGGTGCGCGAGATGCCGGACCAGACGTTGGCGCAATCCATGGCCCGGACGCATCACGAGGCCCAGCGCGAAGGTCCGGTCATGCTCTCCCTGGCCTGCGACAACGCCAAATTCGTGGTCGAACGTGATGGCACCCTGCGTTTTCAGGCGACAACGAACCTGACAGACGACTGGTTCGCGACCGCAGGCGGCATTCATCCACAGTTCGGCAATGGCCAGCCCGGCGCGCTCTCACGCCGTCTTGATGGAGACTGGCTGCCGATCCCGGTCATCACTACCTCGAACAAGGGCGTGTTCTACACCCAGAGGACGTTCGTAGCACCTGCCGACGAGGCGGGCAGCAATCCAGCCCGACTAAACCGCCGCTCCATCTGTGTCGCCGAGTTCACCGTTACCAACACGATGGCCGAGCCGGCGGAGGCCTCGGTTACCTTGAATTTCCTGACGGACAGCAAGCAGAAGAAGCCCGCGAGCCTGGCAAGTTGCGCGGGCGGCTACTGCGCGGCGGATGAAGCTGGCTCGCTGGCCCTGGCCGCTACAGACACCGCGGCGCCGCTCAACGTCTCGGTGAAAGGCAGTGAACTGAAGCTGAATGGGACGCTGCCCGCTCACGCGTCTGCTTCCTTCAGCGTGCTGCTCCCGACCCAACGCACTGATCTGTCGGCGCTGCCCGCCCCTGCCCGGCTTCGCGCAGAGACCGAAGCTTACTGGAACGCGGTGCTCGCGCCCGCGACGCAGGTGGAGACACCCGATCCGCTGCTCAATAATGTGATTCGGTCCTCGCAGGTGCGCTGTCTGATCGCCGCGCGCAACGAAGCCGACGGCGCACGCGTCGCGCCGTGGATCGCGGCCATGAGCTACGGCCCGCTGGAAAGCGAGGCGCACTCGGTCGTCCGCGGCATGGACTTCATGGGACACGGCGATTTCGCGCGGCGGGGGCTGGACTTCTTCATTCACCGCTATAATACCAACGGCTTCCTCACCACTGGCTACACGACATTTGGAACGGCGTGGCATCTCTGGACACTCGGCGAGCATTACCAGCTCTACCGCGATACCAACTGGCTGCGGCACGCAGCGCCCGAGATCGAGCGCGTAGCCGAGTGGATTGTGAGACAGACGGACAAGACGAAACGGAGCGCGGCTGTCCCTGGCCAGCAGAGCAAGCTGCACGCGAATTCGGATGCGGCGTTCCCCCTCACCCCGGCCCTCTCCCCCAAGGAGAGGGAGGAACATCGCCAGTCCGTTCGCAAATCCGAGGCATCGCGGTTAGTCGAAAGACATCCGTCGGCACTCCCTCTCCCCAAGGGAGAGGGCCGGGGTGAGGGGGAACAGCGCGTTGGTCTTGGTGAATCGGTCCGCGCTCCAGCCGGGCCGGAATATGGGCTGATGCCACCCGGCGTGATGGCGGATTGGAACTCGTTCGCCTACCACTACGCCATGAACGCGTACTATTTCGCGGCCCTACGCGAGGCAGGCTCCGCCTTGTCCGACCTGGCCACTTCCAACAGCAGCCGGCGTCAGGATGCCTTGGCTGACATCGCCGTGCTACGCGCCTCACTTTCCGCATTGAGCGGTGCCGCAGAGCTCCGCGCAAACATCCTATGTGCCTATCAATGGACGCAAGGGCAAGCCCCTGCACTGCCGCTGCGCAACGGCACCTGGATCCCGCATTACCCGTCACAGGTGCATAGCCCGGGCAAGCTGGGCGACTTCTTCCCCGGCCAGGACGGCGGCCGAAGCTGGTGCTACGATGTTGAGATCGGCGCCCATCAACTCATCCCCACGGGTGTATTCGATCCGCACGACCGTGAGGTCGATCGAATAATGGACCACATGGAAGATGTGCAATTCCTCTCGGACGGCTGGTTCGATTACCCCGCCACGATGAACGAGAAGGACTGGTTCAACCTCGGCGGCTTCTCCAAAGTGCAGCCCTACTACACGCGCAACTGCGAGGTTTACGCCTTGCGGGATGACGTGAAGCCGTTCGTCCGTTCCTACTTCAACACCATCGCCGCGATGCTCAACCCCGAGGTGCTGTCGCTCTGGGAACATTTCAACCATTCCGGCGCGTGGGACAAGACGCACGAGACGGGCTATTTCCTGCATCAGACGCGCACCATGCTCGTGACGGAACGCGGCGACCAGCTCTGGCTCGCGCCCTTCATCACCAGCAACTGGCTCAAGGACGGACAGAAGCTGAGCGTGAGCAACGCGCCGACCCGGTTCGGGCCGGTGAGCTACCAGATCGAATCCCATCTTGCTGAGGGATATATCCGGGCGAGGATCATTCCGCCTGTGCGCCAGGCCCCGAGCCGGATTGTGCTGCGCCTGCGGAATCCCGAGGGCAGCCCGATCCGCTCGGTCCGCGTCAACGGCAAGCAGCATTCGGACTTCGACAAGACCGCAGGGCTGGTGCGCCTAAAGGGGTCCGCGGAGGCGCTGGACTTGGAAGTGCGCTTCCGGCGGTAGGATCAGAACTCGGAACCCGCTGCTTGGGTTTGGGGCGGCGTGGAATTAACCTGAGCCCATTTCCAGCTCGGGGCACCCATTCCCCCTCACCCTACCTTCTCCCCAGAGGAGAGGGAGAAGTATCCGCCGCGCTATGACCAATTGGGACGCTTAGACAATCGCAGCGACGGGCCAGGCACCCTCTCCTTTGGGGAGAGGGTAGGGTGAGGGGGAATTGGGTTCACGTCGTTTCCACGGGCTCAGGATCTCCGAGGATACACCGCCTTCTCACAGGGTAACCGCTGAGCCTTCTCCAGAGGTTCAGATGGTGGTTTTGCTGCCTGCCGCCAGCTCTGCCCGGAACTTGGGCCAATCTATTTCACCCTCCCAGATGGCCATTATTACCGCCGCAGTGCAATTGCCGATGTGGTTGGTAATCGCCCGCGCCTCGGACATGAACTTATCAATGCCCAGGATCAACGCCATGCCGGCGACTGGCACGTCCGGCACGACGGACAGCGTCGCTGCCAGCGTGATAAAGCCCGAACCGGTGACGCCGCTGGCGCCTTTGCTGGTGATCATCGCGACGATCAGGATGTGGAGTTGCTGGCTGAGGGTCAGTTCGATTCCCAATGCCTGCGCGATGAAGATCGAACAGAGCGTCATGTAAATATTCGTGCCGTCCAGGTTGAAGGAATACCCCGTGGGCACGACGAGCCCCACGACGGAGCGTGACAGCCCGATCCGCTCCAGTTTTTCCATCAGCGGAATTAGCGCCGATTCCGAGGAGCTGGTGGCCAGAACCAGGAGCAGCTCGCTTCGGATGTATCGCAGCAGCAGGAAGATATTGAACCCGGCGATGCGTGCGATTGTCCCGAGCACAAGGACCACAAACAACGTGCAGGTGAGGTAGAACAGAGCGATGAGACCGCCCAGCGGCACGAGCGATTTGAGCCCGAACTTCCCGATCGTGAATGCTATGGCTGCCCCTGCCCCCACCGGAGCCAGGAACAGGACAAGCCGCATCACGCCGAACAACAGGCGGTTCACCCTCTCACACGATTCAATCAGCGGCCGCGCCTGATCCGGTTTTAGCAGCGTCAATGCCACACCCACTAACACCGATACCAGCAACACTTGCAGGATGTCCCCCTCGGTGAGCGCGCTAAAGAAGGTGCGCGGGATCATCTTCAGCAGATGATCCGAGATGGTCATCTGGTGCGCTTTCTCCACGTAACCGGCCACGAGCTTGGGATCCAATTGCGAAGGGTTCGCATGGAAGCTCCGACCCGGGCCGAACAAGTGCGCCATCGTCAGGCCCAAGACCAGGGCGAAGGTGCTGACCACCTCGAAGTAAAGCAGCGCCTTGGCCCCAACGCGGCCCGCCTTCCGAACCCCGCCCGCGCCCGAAATGCCCAGCACTACCGTGCATAGAATCACCGGCGGGATGAGCATCTTGATGAGGTTGATAAACCCCTCCGCGACAGGCTGCATCGCTACGCCGGCGGCCGGCCAAAAATGGCCCACGGCCGCGCCGACCAGGATCATCAAGACGACCCAGTTGTAGAGCTTCGACGCTGCGCGCCTGAGCCAACCGGTGGGTTCGGCGCTTGGCAGCGTGCTTGGCTCCGGAGAATCGCCGCCTTGCAGGGCGACGGGCAGCGAATGTTGATTTGGGCTCTCTGTGGGTTTGGCCACGCGAACCGAGGATGCTCGCGCCAACGCCGGTTAAGCAAGCTGAAAGCAGAAACCGAAGACGGGACCACGAGATCGGAACGGAAGACAGGAAACGCAGCGCGACAATGCGGCCCAAAAGAGTTACGTGGGTTGCATGGTTACATGGGTTGCACCGGTTGCATGGGTTACATGGTTACATGGGTTACATGGTTACATGGGTTACATGAGGTCCAGGAGTTTGAGCGAGCTGCGCAAGTCGTCGCAGAAAGTAGTGCCGAGTGCTCTGGCGGCTGGATTCCAGAGTTGACAACCTCCCGGCGAAGGGATGGAATATTGAGAGATTAGAAGCAGGATGCACGCAACCATGAAACACCGGCATCTCAACCATGAGGAACTGAGCCTTGCCGCCGTTGATGATATTATCGCGCGCGGCAAACGCAGGGACTGGGAGGAGTTGCGGCTGGCCGTCCTCGGCAGCTCCGGAATCCTGGGAAAGGTCCAACAGGTCTGCCGGGCAAGTATCAGCGATCCACAAGCACAGCGTTACCATTTCTGGATGCACTATGCCGAAAAACATCTCGATGCCTGATTGGGAGGAGGTTCTCTCCGCTGCGGCGCGATTGCAGCAGTTGTTGCCGACTGCCGTGCTGGTAGGTGGGACCGCTTCGGCGATTCACGCTCAGCACCGGTTCTCGCGGGATGCCGACCATGTGCTGCCGGGATTGCGCGAGCACTTCGACAAGATTCTCGCTCAACTGGAGTCGGTGGCAGGGTGGAAGACAGCCCGCGTGCAACGCCCGGTTCAGATTCGGGGCAGCCTGGACGGCATCGAGACGGGCATTCGCCAGTTGATTCGAGAGCAGCCCCTGGAAACCACGGTGGTAAACTATCGAGGGCGGCCGATCACCGTGCCAACGAAAGAGGAAATCCTGCGCATCAAGAGCGCGCTGATCCTGAAACGCAATGCAACGCGCGATTATCTGGACTTTGCGGCATTGGCTGATCAGCTTGGGGACGAGAAGACGGTCAAGGCGTTGCGCGATCTTGATCGGTTGTACCCCCAAGCCAACGACGAATCGGCGTTGCAGCAGTTGCAGATTCAACTGGCCAATCCTCTCCCCTACGATTTGGAGGAAACGCGGTTGAGCGAATACAAGAACCTCGCCCCCAAGTGGCAGGATTGGAAGGCAGTCAAACACGCGTGTCACCACTGGGCTATAACTGTCTTCGACCGCGTCGCCGAACTGGAGAAGAAGGGCGGTCATCCAGGCCAGCACGGGCCGGGTTAGCCTGGGAATCCCATCGTTTGCGAAGCCCAAGACCAATTTAGGCGCAGTGGCACCGCCCTCCCCAATTCGCCAGAAGGGCTCGGGCAACGCATGGATACGCAGCTTGAGATCCAGCGGCTCGATGGTCAGGTGCATTCTTGTCCTGGCGTATTGCTTGGTGTCATGCGCCCGGCACGCTGCGGGGCAAGAAGCCGCTGCACAGCCGCGTGAGGTCGCTGACGAAGTCGTAAGAGTCGCCATCTACAAGGATGACATACCCGCGTGCGGTGCGGCCGCATCACCCGATTACCTGGCTCGATTGCTAACGGCTCCGGGATTTAGCACGGCCTTTCTGAATAGCGAGCAACTGGCCGATGCCCGGTCGCTCAGCCGCGGACAGTTCGATGTCCTGGTATTGCCTTACGGGGCCAGCTTCCCGGTGAAGGCGGCTGACAGCTTCCGCAAGTTCCTCCGGGAGGGCGGGAAGTTCTTCTCAACGGGCGGCTATGCCTTCGATAACCTGCTCGAACGCACTGCCAAGGGATGGCAACCGCCCGCCCCGCCGCCGCTGCCGGAGAGCGAACACGTCGCCTGGCACTGCGAAATCCCCGCGGCACAGTTGCGGGGCAAAGGACGGTTGACCTTCTCGGGCTTCCTGAAAGCAGCGGATGTCGCCGGTCCTGGCATGGCCTATTTCGCGATGTACCAATTCGCCGCCGATGGCTCGATCGTGCAATGGATTGACTTCGCGAAGGTCACGGGCACACGCGACTGGGAGAAGTTCAGCCACCAATTCGACATCAGCCCAAACACGGCGCGGGTGGACTTCCATGCCGGGCTATACCGGTGCAGCGGCTCCGCGTGGTTCGATGATGCCCAACTTGCCGACCAGGAGGGCAGACCGATCCTGGCGGACGGGTTCGAGGAGGAGTTCAACCCAGACGCCAGGGGGACGAATCACTGGTGGCGCTCGGATGCCCGCTTCTGCGTGGTGCAGAGCGAGACCCGCCATTCGGGCCAGCGCGCTTTGCAGGCCAGGCTCAATTTCCGCCTGCCATTGACTGAGCGGCTGAACACACGCCACGGCCAGCCGGCTGACGGCCTGGAGGTGGCTTCAACACAGCTTGGTGTCTTCGACGCCGATTATCTGCTGCAACGGGTTGCTTCGGCGCACGCCGCACCTCACCAGGGGGTGATTCAAAGGAGCCTTGCTATCAAGAACGGACCGCTCGAAGGTTGGGCAGCGGCGGGTGTCACCGGCTACGATACCGCGCGCTGGATTCCCCTGATGAATGCCCACGACCGCTATGGCCGGCTGCGCGGTGCGGTGTGTGCGATGCTGCGTCATTCCGTCGGCACGTATGCGGGATCAAGCTGGGCTTTCTTCGGTGTCACCAACCGGAACCTGTTCGCCGAGTCAGAGCCGGGCATGGGCGGGGCTTTTGTGGACATCATGCGCTCGTTGGGCAAGGACACTTACCTGACTTCGCTGGTGAGCGATCTCGGCTGTTACCGGCAGGGCGAGAGCGTCAAGTTGCTTGCGGACGTGTTCAACGGGGGAAGGCGAAATCGCAATGTGCGGCTCACGGTGAGCATCTGCGAGGGCGAACCCACGCGACTGGATGCGGAACCCACTGGAAAGCCATGCGCCGAGCTGACTGCTTCGGTAGTGGTTCCCGCCGGCAAGGCGCAGCCGGTCACACTGGAGTGGAAGCCCGGCACGTTCCGCGCAGATTTCTACTACCTGGTTGGGCATTTGTGGGAGGGCGAACAGGAGATTGACCGCTTTGAGAGCGCTTTCCTGGTCCGGAACGAGAAGGCAATGGCCAAAGGCCCCGCGCTGAACTTCCGCGACAACTACCTGCGGCTCGGCGCACGGCCAATGTTCCTGTTCGGCACGGATGATTGGAGCTACACCTTTTCGACGCGGCGCGAGACGCCGCTGCAATGGCTGAGCGACATGCGGGCGCGGCGCGATCTGGGCGTGCAGATCTATGAGAACCTCCAGTTCGGCATCCCCGCACCGGCAACACGCGAGGAGCTGCTGCGCAAGGTGGATGGCATTGTCCAGCTCGCGCAGGAATACCAGCAGGTGTATTTCGCCGGCTTGCTTGTCGGCGCCAATGTGGCCGCCAGCGACATCGACCTGGCGCAGCACACTGCCTGGTGCCGCGACTTTGCCCAACGCTATGCGCATGTGCCAGGGCTGATCTACTACCTGAACGGCGACCTGCGCTGCGAACTCAGCGCTGCCGTCACCCCGCAACTTAACCAGTTCCTCCAGCAGCGTTATGGCAACGACGGGCGCTTGCGGGCGGCCTGGGGCGACAGGGCACCTGCCCAGCCGCTTGGACGCATCCCCGCCGAGGATTTCAACGACGCGGGGCACTCATGGGATGACACGCAGGTCAGCGACCTGAACCGCTTTCGCGCGACGCTCATCCGCCGCTGGAGCGGGGCCTTGATTCGCGGCATTCGGGAATACGACGCCAAGCATCCCACTTCCTCGGAGTTCTACCAACTGCCCCATCAGGGCGTGGACATCCCGACGGGCATGGACGGCCTGGACTTGTGCAACTTCGGCTACTTCGATAAGCCCGGCGCAGACCTCGCCCGCTTCCCGGCGATCTGCAAATACAATGACCAGCGCGCCCGCGGCAAGTCGGTCGGCCCCGGCGAGTATGGCGTGAAGACGCATCCTGCGTGGGGCGATGGCCAGGATTACGGCTATCACACCTCGCGCACCCCCGAGCAGGCTGCCTCGCTTTTCCTCGGCATTGCCCACTACTCCCTCGGACTGGGCGCCTCCCGCATCCATAACTGGTG
>Ga0114951_10005571_pt1 | contig 11543 bp, 11 predicted proteins | sample AM7aDNAmetaG_FD_88677 | JGI IMG/M metagenome (GOLD analysis project Ga0114951, IMG submission 88677) | Freshwater microbial communities from Finland to study Microbial Dark Matter (Phase II) - AM7a DNA metaG | ecosystem: Environmental > Aquatic > Freshwater > Lake | place: Finland: Lake Alinen... | reverse complement strand
GTTTTAATGCCCAAGTGAAACGATAATCACTGGTTCGCAAAGCGCCCTGTGGGTTCCCCGCAAGTGGTGTTTTCGTGAAGCGGCCCTTGTTTCACCCCGGACACCTGCACTTGCGTTCCGGTGCGATTTGCCGATTTGCTAAGCAAATCGCAAATCGTGTGATCTTACCGGGGAATTTGGCCGCTGCGCGAAACACCACGAAAAGTACCGTCCTCCCCCTTCCCGATTTTGGGAAGGGTTCTTTCACCTCGCATGTTCTTGGCGAGGGCCGGGGGTTCTTTCACCTCGCGCGTTCTTCGCGAGGATGGGTTTCTGCCCAAAAGCACCCACCCTGTGAGCAGTTACTTTATTAGACCTCTTGCATAACGTAAAAACGTTCTTGTAGTAACGGCTCGCGAAGCGCCCTGCGGGTTAGCCGTTCGGTGCGATGCAAAAGGGGTCAAAAGCGACTGAAGTCGCTACTACGGTACGTTTTCGCCCAGGCATAATCACTTTTGCAAGAGGTCTATTTCTTCGGCAATAAAAATACAAAAAAAGCGAAACCTGATCAGGCATCGCTTTTTTGTATATCCACAGCTTATTTTCTGAAGAACAGAGCTTATTTCTTGAGCAACGGATCGATTTGTGCCTGGAAATATGAGAAGGGCTGGGCGCCTTCCACCAGGGTACCATTGACAGTGAATGACGGTGTGGCTTTGATACCGGCGGATTGAGCATCCACGCCATCCTGCTGTACCATGGATGCATATTTATTGCTGTTAAAACAGTCGCTGAATTTACCCGCATCCAAACCAATCTGGCTCGCAAAAGCTGTCAGGCGCTTATCCGTAAATTGGCCTGAATTTTCCGCGCCCTGATTGGCAAAGATAATATCGTGCATTTGCCAGAATTTTTGTTGATCGCCTGCGCAGTAGGCAGCTTCGGCAGCTCGCCCAGATTCAGCGCCAATAAAGTCACCAAAGGAATGATATTCAAAATATACCTTACCAGTGCTCACATACGTGTCGATCAACTGTTGTTCAGTCTCGTCCATGAATTTTTTGCAATAGGGGCATTGATAATCTGAATATTCAATAATTTTGACAGACGCATTGGGATCACCCATGCCGTTCAATCCAACCTGGGCGCCATTTTTCAAGGCGTTATTGGCAACTGTCCCTACCGGTGTCAGGTTGGGCAGAATTAAAACCACCGCGATCGCGGCAGCAACCAATACAATACCAACAATGATCATGATCCGTTGGGTCCGTTCCTGTTGAGCGCGCTTCTCGCGCATTTCCTGGCGTTTACTCATCTTCACTCCATCCTTCAATATTTTCAAATTACAGACCGATAGGACATATTCTTGAATTTTGGCCGGATTATCTTTTACACGTATACGCTAACGGCGTAAAAACAAACCAGTAGAAGAAATGTTTAATCAATCTACTATGACACAATCCGATTAATAACACAAGCCATCAAACAGAAGCTAGATTTTGCCATGCTCAATGGCTTTTGTCCAGTAAATATAGATAAGAATCGTATTAATAGGATGTTTAGCGTAAGTTTTGTGCAAATAGAGCCGTACATGTTTAAATCGGCTTTAAAAAACAATTTTTTGGATAAGATTTAGCACCAAATCAGAAAGAAAAACTCAACTATGTCAGCGTTTGCATTAATTCTTGGGAAAAGCAACTGATTTTTGTGTTATTTCCAAGGTACAAAAGTCGATACCCCTATATGTGGGGCGGTGGCATTCACAAGAGACAGATACGGTGGTCGAAAAAGTTAGTTTTTTTGAGCATTTTGGGTAACTATGGCAGTATATGCACAAAAGTTACGTTAGTTATTTTGATCCATCCAGGCGATCATGCTCTGGATCACCTCGGCCTTTTCTGGTTCATTATGGATCTCGTGGTAAAGCCCTTCCCAAACCCGAAGCGTAACCAATTTTCCAGCTTTTTGTGCAAACTCCTGGGAAGCGGGCGCCGAGGTAATTTTATCGCCGGAACCATGCATCAGCAGCATCGGGATTTTCAGATCGGAGGCATGCTCAAGTGCCCAGATACCCGCGGTGGTAATGCCACTGAAAAGGCGGAATGACACCTTCCCATGTACCAATGGGTCGGTTTGATACTTTTTAACTATATCTGCATCGTGTGAAAGGCCGGATGTGTCCAGATTACTCTCAATCGACATGGAGGGCGCAAGATTATTGAGCAGTTTGACCGCGAATACCTGCGCGGCCGGCGGTTCAAAAGCCAGTTTTAGCCACGGCCCGGTGGCAATCACACCTTTTAATCCCTGGGGGAAACGCAGGACATAATTTATCGCCAGGTTGCCGCCCATGCTGTGACCATATAGGAACACCGGCAGACCTGGATAGCGTTTCTGCGCATCCTGGACGAAATCCGTGATGTCATTCATCAGGCTGTCATATTGCGGCGTGTGACCACGCTGACCAGCCGACTTGCCATGTCCGCGCAGGTCAAAGGCCTGCATGGCGTAGCCCGCATCTGCGAAAGCCCTGGCTACATGCTGATAGCGTTCTATGTGTTCGCCGTGACCGTGAACCAGGACAACTACAGCTTTAGGGGCTGCCGGTTTCCAACCTCGCGCTGATAGTTCCACACCATCCTGAGCTTTCCATTTCCATTCAAAAGTTTCCATGGTTCCTCTTTTTAAATTGTGAATGTCTAAAAAAAGCCACTGAGTTACAGTGGGTGAGTGTAAACAGCATAACGTTCGCCAGTCAGTTCAAAACCATTTCTTTTATACAGCATCAGGGAAGAATGATTGTCATTTTGCGTATTGACCGTGAACCGGCGTAAACCGGCGCGCCAGCCTCTATAAAATAAATCCTGAACTAGCATATTGCCAATCCCGCGCCCTTGCAGCCTGGGCGTAACTGCCAGCCTTGCCAAATGTGTTCCAAACGCATTGCGTGTACTGATCTGGTAACCCACAATCTCGTCGCCCATGACAGCCACAATGGCAAAACCGGCCTGCATAAAGCCCGAATCCAGAGCTTGGAGCGAATTTCGCCATAAGGGGGCAAAACCAGCTTTATCCACCTCAGCAACCGCTACCAGATCAGCAGCGGCCATTGGACGCAACACGACCCCGGGAATGGTTGGAATCGGATTGGCTGTAGATGAATTTTTTTCAAGCACGACAATATTTTGTTTTACTTGAAAACCGCTTTCGGATAGGGTCTCACTGAACCAGTCTGCAGTTGTAATGGCTGCCGCTTGCAGGCTACGCCCTGCTAAAACAGCCTTGGCATGCTCCCAGAGCAGTTTCCAGGCCCGGGAGGTAGGCAGGCTTGAGGAATGCGTAAATAAACGCAGCCAGGCTACACCCTCCGGGTCAGGAGGACAAGCCAGGGCCGCTTGAACGCTTTTTTGATCATCCAACACCCAGTATTCTGGAGCGCCAAGCCATTCAAGCGGCCCGCGCCAATCGAGATGGCGGTGGACATTTGATTCAAAATAGATCAAGTTCGCAATGGAAGTATTATCTGAGGGCAGCGCAGCGCGCACCGCCATTTGAGTATTGATCATATTCGAATTCGAAGCAGAAACAATAAAAACTTTTGTCTGAAAGTGGGCTGTTTCAAACCTGCCAGGCCGATTCGCATCGAAAAAAGTGCATCAAAGACCTTGCCTTTCCGTAGCTGCACGCCAGACAGAGCCTGCATGCTGATCGCGCGCAGTTGGTCTTCCCCGGCTTTTTCCAGGGCTTCAGCCGCCAGTTTGTAATTTACGATCGCTTCATCCAAGCGCCCCAGAGCGTTCTGGGCTGCGGCTTCGTTTCCAAAAGCCATCCCCTGGCGCCTGAAATCCCCGCTTTCGATAAAAACCTGGGCTGTACCGTGCGCCGCCTCAAAAGAACCCCGCGCATCGCCAGCTTGCAGCAGCGCCACGCTCTCGTTATTCTTCATCTCAGCGGCATCCAGCTTGTTTCCCTGGGCAAGAAAAACAGACGCAGCTTCGCCAAAAAGACGAGCTGCGTTTTTATAATCACCTGTCTGATAAACCTGAAGTGCGCTTGCGCTCAGGTCTTTACCATCCAAAGCATCCATATCTTCCTTTTATATTCACGGGATTCGAAGAAATCAAGTAAGGTGTCTGCCAGAACTTATCATCTGATAAAACAAGAGCTTTTTTTAAAGTGTGATATCAATCAGTGCTTCAGCCACCGCACGCAATCTATCGGCAGATAGTTGGCTCAAATTGCGCGCCAGTTCCAGATACGGTTGATTGACCGGTGAGCATACAAAAGATCGCATTTCAGGAGAGAGTTTCATAAATTCCAGAATGGCAGCCTGATCGCGCATCCACGTACCAATATGGCTGTTCTGGTCAAAACAGGCTTCTACATTACTGCCAACCACCGCCAGAATGGCTTCCAGTTCTGGAACCGGGACGGCATGTTCGCCAAATTCATAGGATTTCAAGCGGTTTTGCGAAATCCCCGTTTCTGCTGCCAGGGCTGGAATAGAAATACTTGCCTGTGTGCGTTTTTGCTGTAAAAACGCGCCGATCATACGCTGGCGCAGTGCTATCAGTTGAGCAATGTTGACTGGTTCAGTGCGCTCTGGGCTATCTGAGACTGCCTCGGAACTCCAGAAATGCTGGATGGATTGATTCAAATAATAAGCCAGCACTTCCAATTCTGGCAATGAAGGGGCTCTGCGACCTTCCTCATAAGCGTGCAAAAATGCTGGAGAAATGCCAGTGACTTTGGACACTTCGGGGACAGTTTTACGTGCTGCCACACGCGCATCACGGATTAAAACTCCCAACTTGCGGGTACGAAGAGCGATCTGAACTTGAAGGCTCATAATGGGTTCCCAATGGAATAAATCATAATTTTGCCATCTGCTGGCAGTTTTTCCTGATTATACCCGCAAACAAGCGGCCCCATGCCAGCTTAACGCCGCTTGAGAATGTCGCTGACATTACCGCCATACACACCCATAGGCAACTTGCAGCCAGCAGCGCTCAGCCGGGAATCAAAAAGCGGGCGGATGCCTGTCGGTTTAAGCTCTCCGATGATTTTTCCATCCGCGGAGGTACCTGTTTGCTCAAAACGGAAAATATCGGACAAGACAATCGTATCACCTTCCATGCCAGCCACCTCGGTAATCGCGGTAACTTTGCGCGAGCCATCTTTCAGGCGGGTTTGTTGGACAATCAAGTCAATGGCTGCCGAAACTTGCTGCCGGATCACTTTAATAGGCAAATCCATCCCGGACATCATCACCATTGTTTCTGTGCGCGACAGAGCATCGCGCGGGGTATTGGCATGCAAAGTGGTCAGGGAACCATCATGGCCTGTGTTCATGGCTTGCAACATATCCAGGGTTTCGCCACCGCGGCATTCGCCAACGATAATGCGGTCGGGGCGCATGCGCAAGGCGTTTTTTACCAAGTCCCGGATGGTCACCTGACCTTTCCCTTCCACATTGGCCGCTTTTGATTCCAGACGGACAACGTGATCCTGTTGGAGCTGCAACTCGGCGGCATCTTCAATCGTCACAATTCGTTCGGTTTCCGGGATCAAACTGGAAAGCACATTTAAAAGAGTGGTCTTGCCAGATCCGGTGCCGCCCGAAACGATGATATTCAACCGGCTGATCACGCATGCTCGCAAAAATTCGGACATCGATTCCGAGATCGACCCAAATTCAACCAGTTGATGCATGCTCAACTTGTCTTTCCTGAATTTTCGGATCGTGATCGTTGCGCCATCGACTGATACGGGTGGAATCACCGCGTTAACCCGCGAACCATCTGGCAAGCGCGCATCCACAGTGGGTGAATCGGAATCCACGCGGCGACCAAGCGGCAAAATGATGCGGTCAATGACCCGCATCACCGCATCATTATCTTCAAACGTGACCCCGGTTTTAATTAATTTTCCCTTTTTCTCTACATACACTCGCTTGGGCCCGTTTACCATCACTTCGCTGACATCTGGATCATCGAGAAGTGATTGGATGGGGCCAAATCCCAGAATATCATCTCTCACTTCTTGCATGATCTGTTGGCGGATTGAATTCGGCACATTTGATGGAAGACGTGTCAGCATCTCCACTAATTTTTTTTGAACAAATTCTTGTCTTTGAGAATACTCGGGGTTCTCAACTTCCAACTCCCGGGTCACGTTCTCTATCAGGTAGCGTTTAAGCTTTAGAATGTCAGCGGATGATAAGCTGGTATTGGTGGCAGCAGACAGTAGAGTCATTATTTTTCTCCCTGAATGTTGTTATCTCCGATAGGAATAACCCATATGATCTGTGCCCGGGAAATACTCATAAAATCGGCCTCGTACAACAGGCTGCCATCATTGCTCAATACCCTGGCATTGGTTACCGCCACGAAAGCCTCATCCAGGTCGAGTTCATCCTTCAGTCGTCCGCTTAAGCGGACATGCACAGAGCCTTCAATACGGTGCATCGTTGTTTGGATAATGGCAGCTACGGCTGACTTGGAGATTATGTCAGTGAAATACTTACCCTTTGCATCAAATTCCAGGCTCATAATATCCTCTTTCTTATACAATACCCCGGGTCACAAATACTCAAAGGGTACTCTGACACGCTTTTCCGCTATGGAAAAAAGCGTGAGATTGTTCGTCTCTCCGCGTTTATAGCCTGCGCGGTCACAAACCCACAGGGCCATGTCCACAAGGGATTATGCACAGCACTGTGTGTTGCGTTTATTTGCTTAACACCGCACTATGTTTGTGACCGGGAGTATTCTCTATTCAGCGGGGATATGGTTGTGCCTACTATTCTAACCAATATCCGGGGCTTGTTCAGCTTACACATCATTAACAAACCAACGATCTAATGGTGTTAATCAGCTTCAACCGGCGGCATCAAGTAGCCCAGGCCAGAACGAGTCACAACATGTTTAGGGGCATGCGGATCATCTTCCAACTTTTGCCGCAAGCGGGCAATACTGACCCATAATATTTCCTTATCATTACGGTATTCCGGCCCCCAAATACTTGCGAGTAAATCTTCGGCACTCATTACTACCCCCACATGTTGTGTAAATTGCAGCAAAAGGCGGTATTCGGTAGCAGACAGGAAAATCAGTTGATTATCCCGGTAGACTTCCGCGCGAGCAAAATCAATCTTCAGGTTTTCATGGAGAAAAAAGCGATCATGGCTGACATCTTTGGAAACCTGCGATCTACGCAGTACAGCGCGCACACGTGCCAACAATTCAGTGGCCGAAAATGGCTTGGCGATGTAATCATCTGCTCCTACATCCAGACCTCGCACTCGATCCTGTTCTTCCCCTTTGGCTGTCAGGATGATGATGGGCACGTTTGAAAATTGGCGTATGCGCTGGCAGGTTTCAAAACCATCCAGATTTGGCATCATTACATCCATAATGATCAGATTGACCTGCTCATTTGTAAATACGTCTATCGCCTGAAGGCCATCTGAGGCCGACACGACATCATACCCTTCGGTTCGTAAATTGGCTTCCAACAACCGCAGATAACGTGGTTCATCATCGACAATCAATATTTTAGTTGCCATGGCCGTCTCCTTCAGAATAAGCAATAGGATCGAGGGGCAGGTCAATCAAAAATGCCGTGCCGTATCCGGGTTCAGACTCAACCGATATATTTCCACCGTGAGCCTCAATAATTTTATTGCAAATAAAAAGTCCCAGTCCAGAACCGCTTCCGGTGACTCCAGGTACCCGAAAGAATCGTTTAAAAAGATGCGGCAGATGTTCAGACTGAATGCCCGGTCCTGAATCTGCAAAGCGGATACGGTAAAAGCTGTTCATCTTAACAACTGAAATCGAAATGGGTGCCCCGGGCGCATATTTGGAGGCGTTACTGAACAGGTTGTTAAAGACCTGCGCAATCCGCACGCTGTCAACTACAACGATCGGTTTGACCTGAAAGTCAAACCCCACTTGCAGCCCCTTGGCGCGAGCCTGGGCGCGCGCTGATGTCTCAATAATAAGCGTATCCAGCCGGGTTTGCTGAAATTTCATTGGCAGCGTATTGCTCTGCAAGCGAGCCGATTCAAGTACATTATCGATCAACACAGAGAGGTGATCAGCTTCTTCTTCAATGATGATCAAGAATTCACGGCGGGTGGATTCATCCCATTGGGTATCCTGGCGCAAGAGGGTACTGGCATAGCCTTTTATAAACCCCAGCGGTGTGCGCAGTTCATGCGAAACGGTGCTGATAAAGTCATCCTGCAGCGCCAGCAGGCGGCGAGCTTCTTCAAGGGTTTTAATATTTTCATTCAGTTTTTTACGCTCAAGCAATCCCGCCAGTTGTGATGCGATATACCGTGCCTGTAAAACATGCTCTGTGCTGTAGGCCGGTCCACCTAAACGAATAAACACTATAGCGCCGTACAAACCCGTTGAAGTCCGCAGCGGAAGACCCAGGAGGAAGGCATCTTTCAGACGGTCGCCTGTCAAATGGTTCGGATTCGGCTCCTGCAGGATAAAATCATTTCGCTCAATCACAAGATTGGCAATTTCTACCCCCCAGGGCGCATCTGCGCCAGCCGTGCGTCCGCGTCCAACCGCCCGGGCATAAACAATTTCGGTCAGACTTTTTTCCTGGCCCTCCATCGCAAAGAGTGACAGGTTGTCAAAGATGAAAATCGAATATACCAGGGCCAGCACATCATCCAGTGCCTTCCTCCATTCGCCGCGCTGGGTAACGATCTCGGCGATTGATAAATAGTAGAAGATTCCGTTTCGAGCAGTCAGGTTATTCACCCTTTGTAATTAATAGAGGGAAAGAGACCGTCGTTCCTTTATCAACTTCTGACTTGACATTAATGATCGAGCCGTGTGCTTCAATGATCTGCAAAACCAGGGCCAGGCCCAAACCCGTGCCGCCGTAACGCCTGGTACTGGAGCCGTCAATTTGTACAAAGGGTTCGAAAATTTCCTTGATCTGATCTTGCGAAATACCAATGCCCGTATCCGCCACATAAACATTCACCATATTGTTCGTGGCGCGATCTCTCATCATCATCAAGCTGATTTTCCCGCCCGGTTTATTAAATTTTATGGCATTGCTCAATAATTGCGCGATCACCCAACTGATTTTTTCTTCATCTGCCTGCACAGTTGGAATGTTTGGGTCAACTTTTATGTCAATTGTTAACTGATTCTCTGCCGCGCGTTTTTTATACCGTATCTGCATATTACGCGCCAGCTTGTTCAAATCGACCGGGCCAATGGACAGCGTCATTTGGCCGCGCTGTGATTGCGAGAAAAGGATTAAATCATCAATCAGGCTTTGCAGACGCAGTGAGCCCTGTAAAGATAAAGAGACCGCTTTTTTCTGATCCGGGTTCATTTCGCCAAACGTTCCCGCATTTAGCAAATCCAAATAGCCGCGAATGTGAGTCAAAGGGGTGCGCAGTTCATGTGAAATGTTTGCGATGAAGTTGGATTTCAACTTATTGGAATCAGAAAGCCTGCGCAGCGCTTCTTCTAATTCAAGAGTGCGTTGTTGGACGCGCAGCTCCAGGTTGTGATTCGCATCTTCAAGTGCCGAACGCAGGCGCAGAATTTGTTCGGCAACTGCCTGATCGAGTGTTGGGCGATCAAGAAAACCAAGTTCCATAATGGCCTGACCAAGCGGAATCTGCCTGCCCCTCTCGCCGCATTGGTGCTGGTAACCAAGTGATTGGCTCAACTGTTCGGCCGTGATCAAGCCCATTTCGACCAGTTGTTCCCCCAGGCGCGGCACCAATGATTCGGGGATAATGTTCTTTCTTGTCGGTTGATTTGTCATATCAAGCCTGCCAGAGCCACTCTCCGCCCAACATGGTGGCTGCCGAGCGCATTTCCAGCAGTTCATCGGGGGGACAGGTGAAAGGATCTTTTTCAAGAACAATTAAATCAGCATAATGTCCAGGTGACAAGCGCCCAAGCTGGTCTTCCCGACCGGCGGCGTAAGCTGCGCCAGTCGTGTAACCTGCCAGTGCCTCACGCATGGAAAGACGCTGCTCCGGGTGCCAGCCCTGCGTACCAGGCGAACCGTCTGTCCTGCGGCGTGTAACAGCCGCGTGCAGGCCCCAGAACGGGTTGGGCGCCTCGACCGGTGCATCTGACCCAAAAGCCAGCGGCGCGCCCGCATCCAGTTGGGTTCTCCAGGAATACGCCAGGTTCACGCGCCCGCCCCAATATTTTTCGGCCGCAACCATATCGGAGGTGGCATGGATTGGCTGCATAGATGCTATGATCCCCAATTCTCCCAATCGCCCGGCATCATCTGGATGGAGAATCTGCACATGCTCGATCCGGTGGCGCAGGGCCGGCAGGCCACGCTCGCGCTCATAAGCTCGCAACTGCCGGTAACCTTCCAGGATTTCATGCAGTGCCCGGTCGCCAATCGCATGGCCGGTCATACTCAGACCGGCATCAGCCGCCTGGCGGCCATATTCAAAAAATTGTTCGGCGTCCATATTCAGAATACCGTGGTTTTCTGGCTCACCTTCATACGGTTTGAACATGGCTGCCGTCCGCGGGCCCAAGGCTCCATCCATAAAAACCTTCACAGAGCCCACCCGCAAATACTGGCTGCCAAAACCAGTGCGCAGACCCAACGCTGCGGCGTGCGGCAGCAAATCCAGGGGCACACTTTTTGTAACTCGCAATTTCAGCCTTTGATCCTGATCAAGGATTTGCAAAGCTATGAAAGCCGTGCGGTAATCAAAATCGTGCGCTCCAGTCAGCCCAAGCTGCCACAAGCTCGGCAGGGCGGCTTCTATCGCCGCAGCCACGCGGGTCTCATCCGGCTTCGGCAGAGCATCCTCAACAATCTGCATGGCGGTTTCCAGCAGGATGCCTGTTGGCTGTCCATTGCCAGCGCGTAAGATTTTTCCATTCGCAGGGTTGGGTGTGCCAGAGCCGATACCAGCCCGTACGAGTGCGGCTGTGTTGGCCCAGGAAACGTGTAAAGACTTCCCGGTTAGATAGACGGGATTACGCGGGGCGGCTTGGTCCAGATCAGCAGCAGAGGGGAACTCTCCCCCCCAATCGTTCTGCTGCCAGCCATGGCCCAGGATCCATTCGCCCGGCGGGGTTTTTGCAGCGCGTTCAGACACCCGTTGCAGCGCCTCAACCTTGCTGGGTGTCTCAACATCCAGCCGCTGTAAACTGAGAGCATAATGCATCAGGTGCATGTGCGCATCCGTCAGCCCAGGCAAAATCGTCCGGCCGCTCATATCTTCCCGGCTGGCGCGCGTACCAAATACATCAAACAGCTCCGTTCCGCCCAGCGCTGCCACCCGGTCGCGATCAATCACCAATACCGAAACTTCCTGGCGAACTTGATCGAAAGTATGGATTCTGGCATTGTACAGGATTTTCATGGGTATCTGCTGCTCCTGGATGGTTAACGTGCGCCGCGCGATGATCGGGTTATGGGGTGTATTTTTGGCCAGTCAAACGGATCATGAGATCCTGAAATTCTTCCTCCGAGCCATAATGCAAGGTCACAGAACCGTTGCCCGGTTCCCGGCCAATCTTTACGCTGATCTT
>Ga0114951_10005569_pt1 | contig 11546 bp, 8 predicted proteins | sample AM7aDNAmetaG_FD_88677 | JGI IMG/M metagenome (GOLD analysis project Ga0114951, IMG submission 88677) | Freshwater microbial communities from Finland to study Microbial Dark Matter (Phase II) - AM7a DNA metaG | ecosystem: Environmental > Aquatic > Freshwater > Lake | place: Finland: Lake Alinen... | reverse complement strand
TTAAAATAAGAATTCGTTTTTAAAGTGTCGCCTGAAATAGTGAATTTCGTATTATCAGCGTCGTTTACACCATTTCCTGTAGCAAAAGAATAAGTATGAGAATCAATTTTGTCAGGATCATCGGTAGTGAAAATTCCTACAGTTGAACCTAAACCTGCAATTTCATTAACAATGGTATCTGATAACGAAATATCAAGTGGTGCCTGGTTTTGCGTAATGAATGTAGCAGTGTCTGACCAGGGTCCGTAACCGGCAGTATTTTTGCCACGTACCCGCCAGTAGTATGTGTTTTCAGTTGCAAGATCAACCTTGAAAGCATGGTCGGCTGTAATGCCTGATTTATCATACGCCAGATTAGTAAAGTTATTATCTGTAGCGACCTGTATTTGTACCGTTTCAGCCGGGTTTCCGGGAGTCCATATAAGCAAGGGCGACATCGATGCAAGCTGCATGCTGTCAGGAGAAATAGTATGAGGTGTTCCGGGTGACTGAAGATGGGGAATCCCAAGGTCGTAATTTTGCAGGTTTGTAGCTACATAATAATAGTTGTTGTACCTCGCTAGGGCGAACAAATCAACATTACCGTCATTATCCAGATCAGCTGCCAAGATAGGAGAAGCATTGTTTCCACTAAACCCCAGTTCTACAGTTTTATCTGTAAATACAGCATTGCCTTCATTAAGAAAAATTTTCGAGTAACCATTGACACCCGAACTTATAATATCGGGCCAGCCATCATTATTGATATCCACAATTGAAATCTCAATAGGATCTATGGTATCCAATACTGCATTGGATGGGTAATAAAATGTGCCATCCTGATTGTTAAGCAAAATGGTTACTCTAGCTTTCGCTAAATTAAGATTTTCCCTTAATACAAGATCAGGCCAGCCATCTCCGTTAAGATCGCCTGAATAAATATCCGGAACACCCCACGATGGACCACCTAATTTGAGTGGCATTGAAGAATCAGGTGCAAAATGAAAGTATCCTTTACCATCATTTAATAAAATTATATCCCTGTCAGTTTGTATACCGGGATGAGTTTCACCGTCCTTACCTATGATCATATCAGGGTCTCCGTCTTTATCAACATCAATAAAAAAACTAGAAACAGCAATGCCTGATACAGGAGGCATTCTTGTTAAAAACTCATCAGTAAAGTAACCGCTACCGTTGTTAATTAACAAAGTATTGGCAGCGTAACCACAGCAAACATTCACATTATAAATATCCATATCACCATCCATATCAATATCAGCAATAGTAGCATCATGAGTAAAAGCGATGATATTTGGCAAACGCTGTATGCTTTGATCTTCAAGGTGGCCGCTACCATTCTGGATAATAAGTGTGCTCCTCGTTCCATAAGCAGGAAGGGTATCAGGTCCCTGATCGTCAATATAGAAATCATCCATATGGTCACCGTTAAAATCAGCCACCAGCAGTTTTCTTGCAGCTATTACATAGGCAGGATTATTAAACACCATATTGGTACTATCGTTGAATTTTGCTGTATGGTCATTAATAAGAGCAGTGACAGGAATAGGCTCAAAGGTGTTCCAATTCGACTGAGTAGCTAAAACATCTTTGTATCCATCAGAATTAATATCAATAAGTGCTATACGTAAGAGGTATCCCGGGGAATAAGGCGTATGACACTCAACTGTGTCTATATGAAAATATTGCTGAGCCTTTATAGTAAGGCTTAAACAGAGGGTCAGCGATAATAAAAATAATTTTTTCATAAGCCGTATTTTTTAACTATTTGACAGGTTTAAAATATATATTGTGGATTATGTTTATTAATCCAGTTCATATTTATCATATTTCTGATCCATAAGACTTGTCCCATAGTCTTCTTTTCTGAGTTCAAATATTTCTTTTTCAATAATCTGAAAGATCATTGTTTCCCCCCATTCATCAACAGGTTTAATACCTTTGGAATTAAGATAGCTTTTGCCACCTTCTTTTCCTTTATATTCTGTTTTTATGCCTCCTTTACTAAATAAACCAAAGTTGTAGTCCCGGTAAACAAGCGACTCTGAAATCCAGAAAGTTTTTATCTTGTACTTTTTTGATAATTCTTCCAGAAATTTGTCATTAAAAATAATTCGACCTTGAACATCCACAATTAATATCCATTTACCAAAACTGGTAACCCCTAGTGCTTTACCCATTGAAGCTGATGTTACTCCTTCGAAACCTAATCCGGTAGTTGATTTATAGAAAATATCAGGAATTATTTTATCTGTTTCATTATTTTCAGCTTTTATGCAAAGCAATCCAATATTCCATGCCATATGTCTATTTTTATTAATGTCCTATAACTAAATAACTTTTCTTTATTTATCTTTTCTATACAAAAATATAAATAATTTATAATAAACAGCGATAAGTTTGGAAGTATAATATTCAAATACTTTTACCGCAATCAAAGTTTAAAACTTGCTTATTATTTCTTCAACAGTTTATTAATGATACTATCTTCAATGGGTGCTTTCAGTCCTATAACAGTATCTGTTCGGGCATTGGGAATTGTCATTGATAATACATACTGTTGAATTTTCCATTCGTTGTCTTTTTTTATTACAACTCCGGAGCCTCTGCAAATTTTCATCCGTGTATTTAATAATTCATCAAACCATGCTATTTTTCCTGATGTGTCAACATAAATGTGCCTTTCGAGGGGTTTAAAACACCAGGTCTTTCCTTTATCAAAATGAGGTTTAGCCCAACTCATAAAGCTTTTCTTATCCCAGTTTTCTGTGGCATCTGTACCAATAAAAACAGCATCGTCGTTAAAAAAATTGAAGTAAGTGTTGAAGTCTGCCTTGGCAGCAGCATTGTGCCATGAGTCCAACATAATATTTATTTCTTTACGCTCCCTGGCAGAATCAGAGGGGCTGAAACTGCATCCGGTAAAAATACTGCAAAGACAGAATGATAGAATCAAAGTGAAAAACTTATCAATACAAGATTTATAATTCATGTTATTTTCAATTATTCTTCCAATCTTTTACTGCATTTTTATAATCACTACTGAAACCATAATGAGCAGTAAATATATATTCTGCTTCTGGAATTCTTGTTATTATTTCTATAGATTTATTAGCAGTTTTTGAATCCATATTAAAAAAGTCAATCGCTTTGCCTATCTTACCTTCTTTTAAGCTTATGGCATCACCTGTAAACAAGTATTTATCATTTATTAAATAACACATCGAACCGCTCGTATGCCCAGGAGTTAAAATCCCTTTAATCTTAATATTTTTTATGTTTATTATCTGTTGGTCATCAATTAATGTATATTCTTTTGCACTGATCTTGTTACTGATAAAGAAGAATTTTGATTTTTTCCCATTTATCATTTGTTCTTCCTGCCGGGATAGATATATTTTTGCATTTTTAAATAATTTAAGTGCTCCTACATGATCGCGGTCAGTATGTGTTAACATTACTGCAACTACCTTTTCCGGATTAATATTTAGCTTTTTAAGCTCTCCCGAAACAATATCTAAATCATTTCCTGCATCTATTACAACATATACATCGCTATCTTTTATTAAAAATAAATTCACAAATGAATCCTTAATTGAAAAAATATTCGCAACGACTTCTTTTGTTTCGATGGGACTCATTCCTTTCATCTCGGATTTCATTTTAATGTAAAATCCTACTAAGAATAATACAATTATTAAAATAACAATACCGATTCCCAACAAAATTCTTTTCATAATCTTTTTCATATATTTACTCTTTTAAAATTATTAATATTTTAATAAGCTGGCTATAACTTTTAGCTGTATTTGCTACTGCCTTTCAGAGACAGTGTTGCAGTAAGTTTGCATTTAAGGTTGTAAGATGCATTGTCTTAGTTTTTCCATTGTTAGTTGAACTGCCTCTTCAATGTCTTGATGCTCCCGGATGTTCATTTCAAAAATATTTTTGTCATCAAGTTTTATGTTGTAAAGAAAATAATCGTCTCGCCAATCCTGTTGAGAAATCTCAATTTTCTTATCTCCTTTTTGCATTACAAGGTTTTGAATCATTCCTCTGCTGTCAAACGGAGAAAGTTCTTCGCTGTCAAGAATAAGTTTATAGCCATTGTCTGTAAGGAGTTTCAAGGTTTGTTTTTTAAGCTCCCCGAAATAAGTAGGTTTGTTTTTGGTGTCGCTTGGATTAAAGCCAAACTTATTTTGAAAATACTCATTCTTTAATTGCTCAACCCTTATGAAAACAATCCAACAATCTGTTGTAAAAAATATTTTATTGCGTTGAAATAACTTTGCAGTGTTCTCTAAAACTGTAGTAATTCCATTTTTACCGCCGGCGTAATAGTCCATGCGCTCATAATTATTGTTGCTTTCAAGAACGGCCAGGTCCTCAAATCCGAAGCAGTTTTCTTTATCGCTATACTCAGCAGGTTTTCCATTTATCAGTCTTCTTAGTTCACAATGAAACCAGCTTTCGTTAGCACAAATTTCAACTTGCAGCTTTGATTTATCGTTGCTGTAAATGAGAAGATTTTCAGCTTTTAATATTTTGTTAGTTTCTACTTTTATTAATTCATAAGAATAGTCATTTATCAAAAAACTAAAAGTATCCTTGATTTGTTCAAGTATTGTTTTAAATATTTTGTCAGATTGTTTCATTTTTCTTGTCTGTAATTTTACTTTACTTTGTCGGTCTATTGTTATACATAACATTTATTAATTGCGAATAGCCTCTAGTTTACGTTTTTATTAATCTTTAATACAACGTATTGATAAACCGAACTCCTTCGAGCAAAAAGTGCTGAAAAAACTTTTATTCTTATGGCTCAGATAACGATAATAGGCGTAGATATCATATTCATTCGTTGTCCACCAGTAGCCTATTTGTCCAAGGTAGAAATAGGCATTAACATCGTATCTAAAACCTCCGGGTAGCCCTGAAAAACGGCTACTATCAGTTGCGCCTGTATTAGGATTTCCCCAAAACTTTATTGATTTTAATTTGCCGCCGGCACTATCTTCACCACCTAAGAAAGTTATTAATGTAATCCATTCCTCATCAGAAGGCAGATGCCATCCTGTAGGACAAACATTTTTTGCAACTGACCATGTGTAAAGCCTGCCATAAGTTTTACAGTTAATAATACTATCATTATAGCACCAGCTATTATTTGTTGTATAATTAAGGTTTTCAGCCATCCACGTCTGGTTCCCAATCTTGACAATTTTATATGCTTTCCCGTCGCGCAAGTCGGTAAACGTTCCTGTCTGTTGTCCATAACCTGTCAGGGATAGAATACCTAGTGATAAGATAAATAAATAAATTTTCATATTCAGAAATTCTAATATTGGATTTCCCTAACTTATTAATGAGCCTTATCCGCAAGCATGGTTTATAAACTTTCGTTTTCTGTATAATTGCACCTTCAGGTACGTTGTATTTATTATCAAAAATAAAGATTTTTAATACGTAAATGTTTTTTTTATTGAAAAATCATTACAAATAGCTTATGCTGTCTGTAGTCTATTACAATAGTTTCAACTCACTTTCCTGCTGTAGATAAAAGTGTTTTCTCTTTTACTTTACAATTAATTTTTTAACAATAACACCATTTGCAGTCGCTATTCTGATCAGGTATAAACCATGAATTAAATCTGATGTATCGATAATATATTGTTCTTTGTTAATCGCAAATTGTTTAACTTTAATACCGAGCATATTATACATATCTATGTTTTCTATTCTTTCACTGCTTTCAATCACGACATAATCATTTGCCGGAATTGGAAATATATTAAAATAGGACTTAAAGTTATCATTTACCGCTAATGATTGCCCTATTGTTATTGTAATGGTATCAGTGACTCTGTTACCACAGCGGTCTTCCAATGTTACATAAACTTCAACATTGCCTATATCGTTCATATCAAAGTCCGATTGACTTAAAGTAATACCGGAAGCAAAGCAGTAACCAGAGACTATATTCAGGTCATCGGGTGAGATGTGTGCTTCTCCGTTATTGTCAAGGTTGATAGTAGTATCCTGAGCTGTCAGGTTAAGGTTAACAGTATCATAGCGCGCAGACATATAATATGTTACAGGTAGTCCGAACATGGTCATGTCCCCGGAAAAAGTACTGTCTGTCAGTTTTATTAAAGTGGCCTCAATGGTACTGCCTCCTCCATTAGGACTTGTTGTATCGTAATTGTATGTCATTCTGGTCTCATCAACACTAAACCACCAGTAACCATGGTTTCCGTTCGAATCGGACCAGGTGCCATCCGATAGTAATTTTGAATCGGCATTGTATGGTTGTGAGACACCAAATATTACCATAGAATCGGTTATCCATGTTTTATTGTCACAGGGTCCGCACATGTATAATTCTTTTTGGCTCAAATCCCTGATAGTATCTTTAATATTTGTTATAGTGTTTGTATCAATGGCTGTACCTGTGTTTTTAATAGTGAACCTGTTTGTCATATAGTCTTTTCGTACATTAAACCAATACTTAACAGGTAACAATGAATTGATTAGCACATGTCCGTTAATGTCTGTGTAGAAAGGTTTAGCAACACTGCATGAATCTATTCTCCATTTTCTTTCTGTATCATACATCAGCACTCTAGCTCCTGATACCGGATTCCCTGAGGTGTCCACTACAGTAAATCTTATACCTTTTGTGTTAGTGGGTTTTACTTTGTAAAATCGCATGCCATTATCTCCAACAGACAGGGGCATGTTCTCCTCATCAAAAGTGAATTGCAGGGTTTGTGCTGAAGGAAAAATATTTATTAAATAATCAGAATCATTTGAGGTGATATCAAATGAGAAGTTGCCATTTTTATCACAAACATATTCATAAACTAAAGTGGTATCAGTAGCCGGTGTTATATGTACGATAGCATTTGAGATCAATACACCTGCATTATCCGACACATTTCCTTGCCCTGTTTTGTTTTGTGAAAATGATATAACTGAGAAAGCAAGGCTAATAAAGAAAAGTAGGATTTTTTTCATAGGTTATTATATGTATTATTATAAATAAGTATTGTTTACAATGTTTGTAATACTTGAAACTTTATTGCTAAAGCTTCAATCAGTTCTCTGTACTTATATTCCTTTCTGTCCGATGTAAATCGAAGTATAGGAAGCAATACCGAATATAAGTCTGGCATCATATTTCTTTCACTTTGTTGTAACCCGTTTTGCTTATTTCTTCATAGCATATTTCTTAAAATACCCACATTCATTAATAACCTCCTGGTAATATTTTGTTTTTGAAAAATTATTTTTGAGTTGTTTAAAATAATTACCATTTTTTAAAATATTGTTGCCTGTAAATGTCTTTGTAATATAATATTGGTTTTGTTCACATTTTGAAGCCATAAAACAACATTTTGCTTTAAACTCATTATCAGTACTTGCATTTATGGCCTTTTCGTAATATTCCATGGCTTTGCTGCAATCAAAATAAGGACGATAAGCTGATATTTCAGAATCGTCGTCGCCCCAGCTTATATAACCAACATGAAGATTTATTAGGGGTGATTCGAAAACAGAATGGGCATTACCGAAAAAAGTCATGTTGTACAGTCCATTGGCTAACTTGAAATAATAATCAGCAGCATTTTCAGGTTCCGTCTCAGCCTTTTTTTGCAATTCAACAAGTCTTTTTAGAAAGGTATAATTGGTGTAAACCCTGTCTTTTTTAGCGGCAAAATCGCAATCGTGGCAATCATTGATATGAATAACAAACGGGTCGGCAGGTAATTCCGCTTTTCCGGCATCAGGACAGATATCAATCATGGCAATGGCGTCTTCAAATTTGTATTTATAAATTAAATCTATTGCTTTATAATTGATAAGCGTTGCTTTTTTGTAAGGATAAACGCCCAGGATAAAGGTTTCAAAATTTGTTTTAGCCGGCTTATCCATAAATGCAATTAAATCATCTACATTTTTTTTGCTGCTATAAAATAAGCTGTTGCGGTTATTATCCAGACACTGAGCTTTAATAGAATCGCCCCATGCTTGATATTTTTCACTTAACCGGCTCAATGCCCAATTATTAATGCATTCTTTTCGCAATGCCGGATGATGTATGCTGCTGCCTATCCAGCTCAATTCTTTAGAGAGTATTTCTTCTGTTTTAGTGTTTGGTTTGGTATATTGTTCAATCATACTAATAAGCCTGAAAGCTTTTATCTGCTCAGCCACCAGATTATCTTTAGCTGCTGCCGATTCAGCATTTACAAAATAAGTTTCAGCCGGTTTATAATTTCCCCTGATAAGATTTAAATAACCTGCTGCCAGATGCCACAGATAAGGTTTACTGGTGTTACCCGTTGTGGCTACTTTCTCTATAAAATCAAGCATTTTTGTATCTACTTTGTCGGTATTAAATGCATTACTTTTTTCTTTAGCTTCCCAATAACTTTGATTTTTAATAAATTCTTCTTCATTAATATTGACGGCCCGTACCAATAATAAATCTAAAAATTCTGACTTCGGATCGAGTTTATATATCTCTGTCATAGCCCTGAACGGGTCAACATGAATACCTAATAAATGCCACAGCACTTCTTTCTCTCTTTGGGTTTTGGCTAAATTCATAGCACCCAGCCAGTCTGATTCGTTCTGAGGATGAAAACTCAGATAACTCGATTTCTTCATCAGCTCACAATTATCAAAAATAATGGAATACAGATAATTAGCCTCACTGAAATTGCCCAGTTTATATTTTGAGGCGGCCAGGTAACCCAACGACCTGTAGTAAATAGTGTTTTTAGGTAAAAATAAGTCATTATTTTCGTCAAAGTAAGCAACAGCTTCTTTATGCATTCCTGCCTGATACATCAACCGGATGATCTGGAAAGCATAGCGTTGTTTTATAAAAGCAGATTTGTTGCTCTGCAGGCTCTTTTGACCGCCGGAAATAAGCTTTTGCATAGTAGCTAAGTCTTTTCTGGGATCTAAAGTGTCATTTTCATACCACCATATCTTTTGATAGGTTGCAAAAGGTTCGCAGCGCTTGGCAAAACCCTGATAAAAAAGAAAGTCTTTAACAACAGCTTTATCTTCATACTTCATCAACCCATTGTTTTTCAGATAATCTTTAATGACATACGTATTATTCTTTAAATAGAAGATGCATGTGTCTATCTCTCCTATCCTTGATTTGTAAACAATATATTTCAAGTCGCCTGTCGTTACTTTTCCAGAAAAGAAGGTTTTCCAGTCCTCAATATTAACAGAGTCCATAAGATGGATATTATTAGCATTTTTTTCATAATTATCATAATAATATTCACCATCGCCATAGAACGTATGTACAGATCTGAAGAATGGCTTTGAGGCAGGTAAATTGCTCGTTTCAGGGGCAAAGAAAGAATTAAAATAATCGGCAAAATCATCACCGCCAGCACAGGCCAGTACAATGGAAGTAATGAGCACCAGTGCGGAACTAATTAAAAGTATTGAAAATCTTTTCGAAATCTTTTGTCTCATAATGATTGGTTATTAACGAGTCTAAATGAAAAATAGCAATTGTTTTTATAGGCTTAATTAAATTATTCTTCAGTTGTTGCGCAGCTTCCAGACAATCGGTGGGTGTAACTCCTTCAATCCGCACAATATCATCTTTCATATAGTAATTACCATCTAAAAAAAATGACTGCAAAGCTATGAATGAAACAGCATTAATTTTTAGAAAATTTGTATTGTTATCAAGATCAGCCTGTTTCATATTGTTTATTAATTCAACAATCTTGTTTTTTCTGACGTGAATACCCCACGAAAATACAGGCAATACAACATCAAAAGGCAACGGATATTCTTTGCAATAATCAACATACTTAGCGGCATCGTTGGTGTTGTAAATGGAATTAGATGTCTCATCAGGCGTTATCTTTCCCATATTGTAATACATCAGCATACCTTTGTCAACAGGCGGAATACCCGTTTGAGTCTTATACTTTATCTGATGCAGGCGGATAGTAGCAGAGAGTAATTGTTTGTTTTTAGCGAGTCTAAATTTTATTGCTTTAAGAAAGCTGAAATATTTAGTTTTAGAGTTATCTGTCCAGTCGCAGTCAATCTGAATCTCTTTGTATTTTATTTTATTATTAGCGGCCATGTCATTAACGAGGTTCAGCACGTTAGCGGCAAAATCAGGAATTTCTGCCGGGTTGGATATTAAAAATGACTTATTGGTGATATATACTACAGGAACAATTTCATAGGAGGCAGGAACAACCTCTTTAAAATGTATTTTTGCTCTGGGTTCAAGTTGCCCTGAAACACTGTTTACATCCACATCGAAGAAACGAATGTATATTTTAGACACCCCTAAATCTCCTAAAAACTTCTCCTGGCTTGCAGAAAGGTGGAAAACAGTTTTCCAGTAATAAAAGGCTTTTTCCGGTTTTTCTTTTTTATGGCATCCGATTATCAACAACCCAGACAAAATACAAATTAAAAGTTTTGAGTTTGTTTTCAGATTCATTGTGTAGGGGTTCCCGTTTTCAGACAATGCGAAATTAGACAATATTTTTTATCAATATTGTCCGATTAAATATTTTGTGTCGTACCTCCGGCACTTATATGTTTTTTGTAATTGTTTATTCTACAAATATTCAGGTGCTTCGCATCAACTGTAAATGTAATAAAATTATCTTAGCTATCAAATCTTCAAAAAGCCCAATTCATAAACCAGAGGTTGTAATTTTTCGCTTAAAATTTTATAAGCATTTTCAAAAGGTTTGAAGCTTACAGGCGGATAATCACCACTAGAATTGCGGGCTTGTAAAGCTTTTCTGATCTGATACCAGCCCACATCAGCACGGTTTAGCATATACTCATCCCTTGTGGCTCTTGTATCGGTATGTGCAAAGTAGGCCTGCCACAGGGTTTTGCCTGCTGCCAGCACTTCTTTGGCCTCGGCTGAGAAAGTTTTACCGACCATGTATTGCACCATAAAATCAGACTCAAAACGATCGGGCGCTCCAACTTCGGTTTCGGTGTAAGGTATAAAATGATTCACAATAGACCACTTTTTACCGTTCCATTCTAAATCGTTGGCACTGGCGGTGAGATTGCTGCCATTAAAAAGCATCCAAACCAAACAGTCGTTTTTAAACTCATCTGTCAGTGGCTCTGAGGGTTGCAAAAACTGGTCGCGGTCGTTGAGCCAGGTAGGTTTTATTATTCTACGCACTGTAAAAACTATTGCAATCTGCCAAACATTTTCAGGATTAATAAAATAGCCTCTAGCACTACCATAACCAGAAGAAAAAATTACAGTTTGAATACTTGCGTGTTGTAAATCATTGCCTCCACTTAACATATATCCTATTGCTCCGTCTGACCATTTTGTACCCCTTAGATCTTTTGTTGCAGTGGCAGGGACGATTGCGTTTTTTAAAGGAATTATATCTTGGTTATTTGTTTTTGGTCTAATGATCCAATTTGTTAGTAATTCTTGATTGGGAATATTATAAAATGATTTTTCACCGATAGCATTGGCATTTTTATCCAAAACCTCTGTC
>Ga0114951_10005568_pt1 | contig 11547 bp, 6 predicted proteins | sample AM7aDNAmetaG_FD_88677 | JGI IMG/M metagenome (GOLD analysis project Ga0114951, IMG submission 88677) | Freshwater microbial communities from Finland to study Microbial Dark Matter (Phase II) - AM7a DNA metaG | ecosystem: Environmental > Aquatic > Freshwater > Lake | place: Finland: Lake Alinen... | reverse complement strand
CGATTGACGCCCCAGTCGGGAATCCACTTCACGCGATCGATCTCGGCAAGCGCCTGCTCGCGGAATTGAGCGTGATTAATTTTGATGAACCACTGGTCCATCGCGCGGAAGATGACCGGCGTTTTGCTGCGCCAGCAGTGCGGATAGCTGTGATGATAATTTTCCTGATGCAACAGCGCGTGGCGGACGCGGAGTTCGTGCAGCACGGCTTCGTTGGCGTCGCTCTTGCCGTGTTTTTCCAGGATGGATTTGCCAACCATTTCGGCGGGCATCTGCTGCTCGACTGGCAATTCGTTTGAGAAAGCCAGCTTTCCATCGTCATCAACTGGCGAATAGATCGGCAGACCGTTCTGGCGGCCGAGATTGTAGTCGTCCAGACCGTGGCCGGGCGCGATGTGAACGAAGCCGGTGCCGGTGTCGCTCGTGACGAAGTCGGCGGCGAAGGCTTTACCGGTGCGATGGCAGAACGGGTGCTGGTATTGAAGTGTCGCAAGCTGCTCGGCCGGGAAGGGCGTCTCGGTGCAATTGGCCCAGCCGCATTTCTCAGCGACAACGGGCAAAAGACCGCGAAACACGATAAATATCTCGTCGCCGACTTTGACAGTGACGTATTGAAGCTTTTCGTTGTAGGCAACGGCAAGGTTCGCCGGCAGCGTCCACGGCGTAGTCGTCCAAATGACGATGAACGTGTTCGGCTGGCCGACGACGGGGAATTTCACGAACACGCTCTGGCTGACGTGATCGGCGTATTCGACTTCCGCTTCGGCAAGCGCCGTGCGACAGGGAATGCTCCAATACACCGGCTTTTTGCCGCGATAGACAAAGCCTTTGGCAACGATGTCGGCGAACAGGCGCAGTTCGTCCGCTTCGTATTCCTTGTTTAGCGTGAGATAGGGATTCTCCCAATCGCCAAGGACGCCCAGCCGTTTGAATTGCGTGCGCTGGAGATCGATGTATTTGCGGGCGTAAACTTCGCAGGCTTTGCGGATGGTGCTGGCATCGGCGCTGGTGTCACCGGCCTTGCGCATATCCTGAGAAACTTTGAATTCAATCGGCAGGCCGTGGCAATCCCAGCCGGGAATATAGGGAGCGCTTTTGCCCCGCAAGGTCTGATACTTGATGATGATGTCCTTGAGAATCTTGTTCAGCGCGGTGCCGATGTGGACGTCGCCATTGGCGAACGGCGGGCCGTCGTGCAGGACGAACTTGGGCGCGGCGGCGCGGGCGGCCTGGATTTTTGCGTAAAGATTGGCCTGCTGCCACTTTTCGAGTCGCTGCGGCTCGCGCGTGACGAGGTCGGCCCGCATCGCGAAGTCGGTGCGCGGGAGATTGAGTGTGTCTTTGTATTCCATTGCCATTTAAGAAAGCAAACGGTAACAGCCGGAAAAATGAGTGTCAACGAACGCGAATGCCTGAATAGAAATGAGGGGTATAAACAAAAAAACCGGGCCAAGCGGTCAGAAGATGACCGAGAGGCCCGGGGAATTTAGAATGAGTAAAACGTGGGATCACGGAGAACTCCAATCTGCGCCTTTACCGGAGCGCAAACCGAAAATGTAAAATCAAAGATCATTGTCGCAACCAAGTCTGCTTACTTCGCGCTGCAACTGTGACTATTAAATCATGGTTGCTAATCTTTGTCAAACCACTTTCTAAGATATAAGCAATGCTGTTAGTTCCAGCCTTGGCTGATTAGCGGCGGGCGGGAGTGTCCTTTTGTTTCAGGCGGGTTGTTCCCGCTTTTACCCCGCATTGGCCTGCAAATCCGGAAAAAATCCTGTTTACAGAAAAGCTTCGACTGTTAGCATCGTTCTCAAGTCCGCAAGACACGCTATGAAAAAAATCGAAGCCATCATCAAACCGTTCAAGCTGGAAGAGGTGAAATCGGCTTTGGCGGAATTAGGCATCCAGGGATTGACCGTTTCCGAAGTCAAGGGCTTCGGCCGCCAGAAGGGGCACACGGAAATATATCGCGGGAGCGAATACGCGGTGGATTTTCTGCCGAAAATAAAGATCGAAGTGGTCCTGGCGGATGCGCAGGTGGCCGCCGTGGTGGAGGCCATCGTGAAAGCGGCCAAGACGGGAAAGATCGGCGACGGGAAGATTTTTGTGAGTTCCGTGGAAAGCGTAATTCGCATCCGCACGGGCGAAACGGGTGAGCAGGCGGTTTGAATTGGGGAGTGGCGACGGGGTGAAGACTATCAGGGACATTGATTTTATTGGCCGGAAGCCGCTTGTGAATAACTTGCGAACAAAAGTTAATATGTTGTCCTCGAAACTCCCGGCGCGTTTTCATAAAACATTCGCGTCAACACCATCCGACCGGGGACGTTTCTTCGTTTTGAGTAAATCTGTGGCGGGCTGGCCCGTGCTAGTTTTTGCAAGTCATTGTCGGCGAGTTGGTTGATTTTTGGTTGACGGGAATTTAATTGCGGACGGGATGGGGTTGAAGTTCGGCGCGGGTGCACAGATGGTTTTTGGCGGGCAGCTCGCCTCCCGAAACCGCCGGGAAAACCAGATTTTGAGCTAGGTGAATAAAACGCTTTATTAACGGCCTTTTTGACAGGAAGCAAATGCAACATTCGGCAGAAAAAATTTGGAGTTCAGCGCAGGAACATCTTCGTTCCAAGTTGAGTGCCGACACCTACAACATGTGGTTTGCATCCCTGCGCGCCAGTGCGATCGAAAACAGCCACGTCACTTTGGAAGCCACCAATGAGTTTTGCGAGGTCTGGCTCAAGGACAATTATTTGAGCCTGCTGCAGGATGCTGTGGCCATCGCCGCCGGCCGGCAGTTGCAGATTAAATTCAAACCCGCCCCCGGAACGGTGCCGATTACCACGGCCCCCGCGCCCGCTCCCGCGAAGACAAAAACGTCCGCCGCCGCCCAAGAGCGCGCTGCTGCCAATGGCGAACCGCATTTCAATCCCAAGAACACGTTTGAGTCGTTCGTGGTCGGCAATAACAACAATTTCGCCTTCGCCGCCGCCAAAGCCGTCGCGGAAGCACCGGGAAAATCCTACAATCCGCTGTTTCTTTACGGCGGCGTGGGTCTTGGCAAGACCCATTTGCTTCATGCCATCGGCCAGCACGTGGCCGGCAGCAAAAAGGGCGCACGGGTTGCCTACCTTTCATCCGAGAAATTCACGAACGAATACATCGACGGCATCCAAAACAACCAACTCGCCAAATTCCGCAAGAAATACCGGCAGACCGACGTGCTATTGATTGACGACATCCAGTTTCTGGCGGGCAAGGAACGGATCCAGGAGGAATTTTTCCATACCTTCAACGCCTTGCACGAGGCGCATAAGCAGATCGTTCTGACCTGCGACCGGCCGGCCAGCGAAATTCAGGGGTTGGAACATCGCCTGGTCTCGCGTTTTGAGTGGGGACTGGTCACGGATTTGCAGCCGCCGGACGTGGAAATGCGCCAGGCCATTCTCAATAAAAAAGCCCAAGCCATGGGCGTCTCGCTGCCGGACGACGTGATGAATTTTCTGGCCACCCGCATCCGCACCAATGTCCGCCGCCTCGAAGGCGCGCTCATACGCGTGGCCTCCTATGTTTCGCTGACCGGCAAGAAACTGACCATTGAAGTCGTCGAAGGCTTGCTGCGCGAAATCCTGCACGAAGAAGGCCGCTACTCCATCAACGTGGAAGTGATTCAGAAAAAAGTCGCTGAGCATTTCGACATCCGCTTGGCTGACATGACCAGCAAGCGCCGGCCGGAGAACATTGCTTTTCCTCGTCAGATCGCCATGTATCTCACGCGCCAGATGACCGAAAGCTCGCTGAACACCATCGGCGAAGCCTATGGCGGCCGTGATCACGGCACGGTATTGCACGCCTGCCGCCTCGTCAAAGACCGCATGGAAGTGGACGCCAACGTTCGTCAGGTCGTCCACTATTTGGAAAAACAGTTGATGCGGTGAAAAGTTTTTAATTCTTAATTTTGGGTTTTTAGTTAATGTGCGGTGCAACTAAGGATTCAAAACTTAAAACTAAAAATTTCATGCCGGTCATCGAAGTCAGCCAGCTCACCAAGGCATTTCGCACCTATAAAAAGCAGCCAGGCTTTGCGGGCGCGGTAAAAGGACTGTTTCACCGTCAATACGAGCAGACCGTTGCCGTCAACGACGTCAGCTTCACGATTCAACCGGGGGAACTCGTCGGGTTTCTCGGCCCAAACGGCGCGGGCAAGACCACCACGCTCAAGATGCTCGCCGGTTTGCTATATCCTTCGAGTGGCACGGCCAAAGTTCTCGGCTACACTCCGTGGGAGCGCGCCGATGGTTATCGCCGCCAGTTTGCGCTCTTGCTTGGCCAGAAAAATCAGCTTTGGTGGGATTTGCCGGCGCTCGAATCGCTGGAGCTGAATGCAAAGATTTATGGTATTCCCCAAGACCGGTTCGAGCGCACCGTGGCCGAGATGAGCGAAATGCTCACCGTCCGCGACAAGCTCAACGTGAGCGTGCGCGAACTTTCCCTCGGTGAAAGGATGAAGATGGAACTCATCGCATCGTTGCTGCACGAACCCAAGGTGCTTTTCCTCGACGAACCGACCATCGGTCTTGACGTGACTTCGCAGAAAACCGTCCGTGATTTCATCCGCCGCCACAATGCCGAGCGCAAGACCACCATCCTGCTCACCAGCCATTACATGGCCGACATCCAGGCGTTGTGCGAACGCGTCATCATCATTGACCACGGCAGGATTTTTTTCGACGGGAAGCTGGGCGAAATCGTGGACCGCTTTGCCGATTTCAAATTCGTGACGATTCAATGCGACAAGGCAAACGAATATCCGGCGGAAAAGCTGGCGCATTACGGTGAAGTCGTCGAAAAAACTCCCGAGGCCATCACCCTCAAGGTCAAGCGCGACCGCGTCATTCCGACGTGCAAGGCGCTGCTGGACGAATTGCCCGTGAGCGACATCGACATCCAGGAAGTGCCGATTGAGGACGTGATCCGCCAGATCTTTGCGCGCTGATTTTGCTGGGGCAAGACTGCTGGCGAGTTGCCGCACCCTATTTGATTTTTGCTGGCGAGGATGCTCGCCCCACCCATTAATCACATGGCACCGTGCGGCTGGATGCCCACACGCGGGTTGCCTCGACTTTTTCCTTCATCACGACGGACAGCGGTCGCGTTTGCTGGATTTCCGCCAGCAAATCCTCTTGGGTCAGACCATGACCTTGGGCTCGGGAGGTGTATGTGGCGGACACGATGGCTTGCTCGATTTCTGAACCAGAAAACCCGTCGGTGGCTTGAACCAATGTCGCCAGATCAAACTCCGCCGGGTCGAGGGAGCGTTTGCCAAGGTGGATTTTCAGGATGTCGCGCCGGTTTTGTGCGGACGGTAGATCCACGAAGAAAATTTCATCAAATCGCCCTTTGCGCACCAGTTCCGGCGGCAGACGCATGATGTCATTTGCCGTGGCGACCACGAAAACGGGTTTTTTGCGTTCAGATAGCCAGGTCAAAAATGTGCCCAGCATCCGGCGTGACAAGCCATCATCATCGTCTTGCACCGCCACGCCCTTTTCGATTTCGTCCATCCACAGCACGCAGGGCGACATCACCTCGGCGGTCTCGAACGCCTTGCGCAGGTTGCGTTCCGTCTCGCCATAATATTTGTTGTAGAGCACACCGAAATCCAGCCGGAGCAGCGGCACGCCAAAAATCCCGGCGGTCGCCTTGGCCACGAGGCTTTTGCCGCAGCCCTGCACGCCGAGCAACAACAGTCCGCGCGGCGGGTCGAGACGCGCCTCGGTGTCGTCGCCAAAGAAAAAATCCTTGCGAACGTTCAGCCAGGTGCGCAATCGTTGCATGCCGCCGATCTCTGAGAATTTTGCGGTCTCATATTCGAATGACAGAACGCTGTCCCGTTCGAGCAGTTCATATTTCGCCCGCATCACTTCGGGCATTTCTGATTCGTCGATCACGCCGTCGTCTTTGATGGCTTTGAAGGCGAGCCGCCGCGCATCGGTCGCCGTTAACCCGGCGAGATTGCGCACAAGCAAATCCACCGCCTTGTTTGTCGTCTGCACGTCGCGGCGGCCGTGCTCCGTGCCCCATTCGCCCGCCGCGTCATAAACAATGGCGCGCAACTCATCATGCGTCGGCAGCGGCAGGCGAAAACGCGCCGTGAACGGCTGAAGCTCCTCCGGGATTTTCAACGCAAAGCCGACGATTACCACCGTCGAATAAAGCTTCGGATACGCCAGTGCGATGTCCTTGAGATAACGCACATGCACGGCGTCCTGCAAATAGGGATGGAAATCCAGCAGCACGAACAGGCAGTTGTTTGAGGAATTCTTGATGTAGCTCAAGACTTCCTGGGATTTCGTCACTGATTGCGCCGGTTGATCGTTCGGATCGAATGCCTGTAAACCTTCCGTGACTGTCCAGCGAAATGCCTTCAGCAGGGATTTTTCCGCGAGCTGCCGCACCATGCGGACGATTTGCGGTTCCTCGTTGCTTTCCATCGCGATGAGCGGCGTGCGCGACCGAATGATCGCCTCCAGATCCCGCAGCGGGCTTTCCGTCAGAAGCGTCGCTGTCGAAGCAAGATTGATGGAGGGTTGATTCATAGGATGCGCCTCAAAGCTTGCGGAATTATTTCACAGTTCAAGGAAATAATCCAAGAACCGCGATCAGGTGACACATTTATGCTGGAACCTGACCGTGATAAGCGCTAGAAATCTTTCATGGACATCTTTCTTCAAGCGGCGATCGAGGAGGCAAAAAAGGGTCTGGCAGCGGGCGGCATTCCCATCGGCTCGGTGCTGGTGCTGGACGGCAAGATCATCGGGCGCGGCCACAACCAGCGCGTGCAGCACGGCAGCGTAATCCATCACGCGGAGATGAACTGCCTTGAAAACGCCGGACGCCTCGAGGCTTCGGTCTATCAGCGCTGCATCCTTTACTCGACGCTTTCGCCCTGCCCGATGTGCAGCGGCGCAGCGTTGCTCTACAAAATTCCGCACATCGTCGTCGGCGAAAATAAAACCTTCCAAGGCCCGGAGAAATATGTCCGCTCACAAGGCGTGAAGGTGGAAATTCTCCAAGACCCGGCGTGCATCAAATTGATGGAGGATTTCATCGCTGCGCGCCCGGAGCTCTGGAACGAAGACATCGGGGTGTGATTTTATTCTCCGATTGTTGTAGGCGCCGTTTTTCCAACACTGCGGTCAAATAATCACCGCTTCACGATACCAGTCTTCCGGCAATGCCGCGCGGGTGAAATTGGCTTTACGCGCGGCCAGCCGGACAACGGTGTGCAATTCCCTGGCTCGCCAGACCGAAGTTTACACCGGCTGCTGTTGGGTCAGGCAGTGCAACGAGCCGAAGCCCCAGACCAGATCCACCGCGTGAATGCCGACAACGGGCCGGTCGCGGAAGAGTTCGCCCAAAATACCGAGAGCGACGCGGTCGTTCGGGTCGTTGAAGGTCGGGACGATGACGGCGGCGTTGCAGATGTAAAAATTCGCGTAGCTCGCGGGCAGCCGCACGCCATCAAAAAAAAGCGGTAAGGGCATGGGCAGTTCCACGACTTCCGGCTTGCGGCCGTCTTCGAGGCGCAAATCTTTGATCCGCTCCCAGTTTTCCGCGAGCGGCTTGTAATTCTCGTCCTTGGAATTCTTTTCGCGCACGAGAACGAGGGTCTTGGCGTTCACGAAACGGCAGATGTCGTCAATGTGGCCGTGCGTGTCGTCGCCCTTCGGGCCCTTCGCGAGCCAGAAAATATTTTTGACGCCGAGATAATTTTTCAGCGCCGTTTCGATTTCCTTTTTGCCGAGGCCGGGATTGCGCACCTGGATTTTCGGGTCGAGATAGCACTCCTCGGTTGAAAGGAGCGTGCCGCGGCCGTTCAGCTCAATGCCGCCGCCCTCGATGACGAACGGTTTGCCGTCGTGCTCGGCGTGGAACAGTTTTTTGCGGAGCAGGCCCGCGGCGGTTTCCGGGACTTTCGTGTCTTTGCGCCAGTTGTCGTATTTGGCCCAGCCATTGAAATGGAAATGCACGATGGCGGTTTCTTGAACGTTCCGCCGGCATCCTGCCGGCAGAACAGTTTTTTGGGTTCGAGCTGCCGGCAGGATGCCGGCAGCACGCTGGCCCTTCACAAAGATCGGCCCGGTGTCGCGCGTCCAGCCGCGATTGGTGGGGTGCGTAACGAATTTAATCTTCCGCATATCCACGCCGACGTGCTTGAAAACGCGGCGCGCAAAATTTTCGTCAGCCTGGTGCCGGACGATGAGGCGCACGTTTTCGCCCGCCGAAATTTTCCGCACCATTTCACCGTAAACCCACGGGATGACCTCGAACTTGCCCGGCCAGTCGCTGGCGTTGTGCGGCCAGCCGAGCCAGGTGGCCTCGTGTTGTTCCCATTCGGCGGGCATGGCATAGCCCTGTTCGGCGGGCGTGGCGGCGCTGATTTTGTTCGGCGGTGGCATATAAACTGGCGGGAAGGTATCGGTTTCGCCTCATTTCGGAAAGCCTGGAAGACGGGTTAAAACTCGAATAATCGGCGACATCGCATGGCGGCGCGGAAAGGCGTGACGCCCGGGGCGGGCAAAAAAGGGGAAAGGTGGATTTCGGCGGGGAGAACCCCGGAGCGGCGTTGTCCTAATTTCTGGCAACGTGTCTGATTTTCACCGGATGTTCCATCTGGGCGCGGGTCTCGGCATCCACCGTAATCGGCAGCTTTCTTTTCACCCGGAAAATTCTCAACTGCGGCAACCGCACCTGCATGAGACAAAGCGCGGCTGACTCTGACGTCGGCTGGCGATCCGTGACCTCGGCTTGGGCTCGGGACTCTTGCGCCAGCCTGGTTGTATCAATTCGTTTTGCCATGCCTCAAAACGTCGCAATTCGTGTGCCAGAAATTGCGTGGCGCCTGGATTGAAAGGTGGGTTTTAAATGGCAATAAGCAGCTGTTTTTTTAATTGCCAAGTTTCGATGGCTCGGTATGGTAAATCGTTCGCCAGTAGAAGGTATCCGCCACACGCCATTCTGCTTGTCGGTATCGATGATTTAAGAGGAAAACTATTATGAACAGGAACTTCCGATTCTCTCCCGGAAAATATTTATCCATTGGATTCACGATGCTCGCGGTGCTAGCCGTCGCGTTGGGCAGTTCCCGGGCATCGTCTTGCACGCCGCCGTCCTCAGGCATCGTCGCTTGGTGGTCGGGAGAGGGCAATGCCAACGACCTCATCGCCACCAACAACGGTGTTCCGACCGGAGGGATCAGTTATGCCAACGGGGAGGTTGGCCAGGCATTCGTATTCAACGGCAGCACCAGTTACATCCCGGTGCCGGCTTCGCCGAGCCTGGACATCGGCACTGGCAGTGGTCTCACCATCGAAAGCTGGGTGCAACCCAACGCCCAGATTAACCCCGGTTATCCCATTGCAGAATGGGATTCTGCCAGCGATGATGGCTTGCAGTTTTGGGTTCAATCAAGCTTCCAGCTTTTTGCAAACATCAAAGACACGTCGAACAACAGCCATCTGATCATTTCAGAAAACGGCATCGTCAGCACGAACAGTCTTCAACATGTAGCACTGACGTATGACAAGAGTAGTGGCGCGGCGTTTCTTTATCTCAATGGAATCGTGGTGGCGACCAATAATTTTGGAACCATAACTCCCCAGACGACCTACCCGTTGAACATTGGGCGGCGGACGGGCCAGCCTATCGGCAATGGCGACACCTTCAACGGCCTGATGGACGAACTCGGTCTTTACAACCGCGCCCTATCTCAGGCGGAAATCCAATCCATTTACAACGCCTGCAGCGCGGGTAAATGTGCGCCTGCGTTTTCCGCCGTGCCGGCAATTTTCAACGTCACACCCCCAACCGGACCCAACGGAACCACCGCCACTATTTCCGGAACCAGCTTCAGCGCATCGGCCGCTTCCGATATCGTCTACTTCGGTGCGGTGCGGGCAGCGGTTTTGTCGGCAAGTCCGACGAGCTTGCAGGTAAGCATCCCGACCGGTGCAACCTTTGCGCCGATCACGGTGACGGTCAATGGCCTCACAGCTTACGCTCAGCAACCGTTCCTGCCCACTTTTTCCGGCAATGGCCCGGTCACCAACTCGTCGCTGGCGGCGCGTCTGGATTTGGCCGCTGGCGCGGGCACGATCCAGACTGTGACTGCGGATTTGGATAACGACGGTAAACCGGATTTGTTTGTCGCCGACGCCTCGATTGGCAAGATTTCGCTCTATCGAAACATCAGCACTAACGGCTCGCTGACGGCGGGTGCTTTTGCCGCGCGGGTAGATGTATCGCTGCTGCCGAGCAGCGGAACCAGCCCATATGTGATTGGTGCCGCCGATTTGGATGGCGACGGCCGGCTGGACCTCATCACACTCAATGCGGATAGCAATGTCGTTTCCATCTTAAGAAATATCAGTTTGCCGGGAAGCCTCACGACCAACTCCTTTGCCGCCCGGTTGGATTTGCCCGGGGGGGATGTCATGCGCGGCCTGGCGGTGCGGGATTTTAATGGTGACGGCAAACCGGATCTGGCGGTGGCCAATCAAACGTCCCCCGGCAGTATTTCGGTTTTTCAGAACCTGAGCACCATCGGGAACATCGCCTTTGCCGCCAGAGTCAACTTGGTTGCCGGCAATGGCTCATCGGCTCTGGCCAGCGGCGATCTGGATGGCGATGGCCAGCCGGATTTGGCGGTGGCCAATTACGATGGCGGCACCATTTCCGTTTTCAGGAACAACGGCGGAGGCGCCATCACGACCAACTCCTTTGCCGCCAAAGTTGATTTCCCGGCTTTGTCAACCGTTAGCTCGGTCGTCATCGGTGACCTGGACGGGGACGGCAAACTGGATCTGGTGGTGGGCGCGGGATCATTTTCGGGTTCCCAGGTAATCTCCGTGTTTCGGAATACTGCCACGGTTGGGAGCATCACCAGCGGTTCCTTTGCCGCCCGGGTGGATTTTGCGGCTGGTTGGGTAAACAGCGTCGCGCTGGCCGATTTGGATGGGGACGGCAAACTGGATATTGCACTCGCCTCCCAGGTGCCCAGTGTTTTCTCACTCTTCAAGAACATCAGTGTGCCGGGAAGTTTCACCACCGCGTCGCTGGCGGGTCGGGTGGACTATTCTGCGGGCTATAATCCGAATGGCATATCCATTGGCGACCTGGATGGGGACGGCCGGCCGGACATCACTTTCGGCAACTTCTATGACGGCACCATTTCGATTTATCAGAACGTGTCGCCGTTCGGCACCAACACGCCTCCGCCACCGTCCTGCACACCCGCTCCCATCGGTCTGGTCGGCTGGTGGAAGGGCGACGGCAACACGCTCGACAGTGTCGGCGCGAACAACGGCGTGAATCAGAACATCACTTACTCCTCCGGCGTGGTCGGTCAGGCGTTTGTTTGCGACCCGGAGAATTATGCCTACGGCACCTACACCGGCATCCAGACCGCGGACCAGCCGGCTTACGCCTTGACCAATGCCTTGACCATTGAAGGCTGGGTCCGGCCGCGTGGCGATGGTTACGTAATCT
>Ga0114951_10005567_pt1 | contig 11547 bp, 4 predicted proteins | sample AM7aDNAmetaG_FD_88677 | JGI IMG/M metagenome (GOLD analysis project Ga0114951, IMG submission 88677) | Freshwater microbial communities from Finland to study Microbial Dark Matter (Phase II) - AM7a DNA metaG | ecosystem: Environmental > Aquatic > Freshwater > Lake | place: Finland: Lake Alinen... | reverse complement strand
GCGCGTATAATCTCAAGGACCCCCTTTGTTTCACGCCTGCGGATTCGGGCACGCTCCCGTGCCCTGTGCTCTATACGGCATATCGCAACGAGCGGGTGGTGATCAGCGGCGGGTGCAGGATCACCGGTTGGACCAAGGCAGGGAAGGGACTCTGGGTTGCGGATGTTGCGGCCCTGCAGAGGCGCGGCATTCAGGTGCGTCAGCTGTTCGTCAACGGCCGCCGTGCGCGGCGCGCACGCCTGCCCGTCTCCGGCTTTCTCCGGGTTGACGAGGAACTCGCCGACAACGGATCGCAATGGCGGTTCCGTTTCGGTCGTGGCGACCTGAAATCCGAGTGGGTGAATGGCGACACCGAGATTGTGATTCCCCAGCAATGGCATGCCGCTCGGCACAGCGTGTTGTCGATCGAGGACCGTACCCGGACCCTGACGGCAGCCGGAACATCCAACTGGCGGGTGAAGCACGCCAATTACTGGCTGGAAAACTGTCCGGGCGGGCTTTCCGTTCCCGGTTCCTGGCTCTGGAGCCGATCGCTTGAGCGGCTTTTTTACCGGCCCGTGCGCGGCGAAGATCCCCATGCGGCGGAGATGATTGTCCCGTGCCTGGAAACCCTGGTCCGGTTTGATGGCGATCCGACCGGTCAGAATACAATCAGGCAGATTACCCTGGCCGGCCTTGAGTTTCACCATTCCGCCTGGAACATGGGCGCTGACGGCTACCGGGACCGCCAGGCCGCGTACGGCATCCGAGCGGCCGTTTCGATTGATGGTGCGGAGTCCTGCATGGTGAAACGTTGCCGATTTATCCACCTGGGAAACTATGCTCTCGAATGGGGGAGTGGATGCCGGAAGAATGATGTTCGGGAATGTGAGATCACGGACGTCGGCGGGGGCGGGATCAAGATTGGCCTCCCTGGCGCACGGCAGGGCAGTACGCGCGCCGTCACTTCCGCCACTGTGGTGGCAGACAACCATATCCACGACATCGGCGTTGTCTATCCGGGCGCGGTGGCCATCTGGGTTGGGCAGAGTCACGGCAATCGGATCATTCACAATCATATTCATGACACGTACTCCACCGGAATCTCCGTGGGCTGGACATGGGGATATAACCCCACCAATGCGCACCACAACACCATCGCCTTCAACCATGTCCACCATATTGGACGCGGCGCGATGCTCAACGACATGGGTGCGATTTACACGTTGGGAAGCCAGCCTGGGACCGTGATCCATCATAACCTGGTTCACGATGTCCTCCCGGCCGAGAATGGCTACACCCGCCATGGCATTTACCTTGATGAGGGCAGTTCGTACATCGTCTGCGAGAACAATGTGGTGTATCGGACCCAGAGCGGGGGGTTCGTACAGCATTACGGGCGCGACAACATCATCCGGAACAATGTGTTCGCCCTGGCCGATGAAGCGCAGGTGCGCCTGACGAAAGCGGAAGGGCATCGGAGTTTCCGCTTCGAGCGCAACATTGTCTATTATCGCGAACTTCCCATGGCGGGGATCGGGGGCGCCGGCGACTGCGGCCTTGATTACAACCTCTATTGGAGCCGCAGTCCGTCGAAACACCGGACGTTTCAGTTCCTGAATGTCTGGTTGGCCCTGCGAAGCTTTACCACCACGTTGATCGCAGAAGCTCCCCGGTATGACACCGTTGTCGTCCGGCCGGAGGATTCCGGTCCCACGGCATCCGCCAACCCGGAGTCGCGGTCTCTCGGCGCGGTGCCTGCGGTCACGCATGGGAGCACGTTTCCTGATGCGGCAGCGTGGGATGCGGCGCTGCTCTTGCCGCTACTCGTGACGTGCACCGGAAATCCGCCGATCGTGGCAAGGCAGGCGGAAACGGAATGCCGCTTGTTGCAGGACGGAACGGCGCTGTTTGTCAGGATTCACTGCCGCCAGAGCAATCTCGCGTTTCCCCGCGCGGGACGCCAGGAGGAACGGCCGGAATTCGTTGACCTGTATCTGAAGCCGGACATCCGCGTCGAACGGGTGGTTCAATTCCTGGTCAGAGCAAACGGCATCCGGGAAACCTACTATCACTCGGCCGGGGGAGCGAAGAGGACTGTTGCGTGGAGTGCGCAGATCGCGCGGACGCGGACCGGATGGCTGACGGTTATTCGCGTGCCGTTCAAGAGCATCCTGGCGTGGTGCGGACGCTGCACCCCGGCGTGGGGCCTGTTCATCGCCCGGAATGCGGCGCTTCCGCCGCTGCGGTTCAGCGAGTGGCAGGAAACCGGCGCTGACCGGCATTCGCTCCTGGCGGATCCGCTCTTTGTCAACGAGGAGAAGGGGAACTTTCAACTGCGCCGGAATTCACCGGCGTTCAAATTGGGACTCAACCCTATTGACATTTCAGAGGCCGGCATCAAGCCGGGAAGGGAAATCGCGGGAGTGCATAGCAAAACTGATTCCAAAACAGGAAAAAGAAATTTAAGACTAACATGTTGAATGTCAAGAGCTCAATATTTTCCACAGCATTCGTGCTTGCCAGTCTATCCGCAGTTGGGCCGGCCGCTGCCGGGTCGCCGGCATGGTTGCCGGACAAGGAAGCCTGCAAGTATGTCGTGGTGAAGGAGGATGGAACGTTCGAGGAAAACGGTCTTGCGTTTCTAACCGGAAACAACTCGGAAGGCGCCATTAAAACCGGAATGGTGGCGGGTGTTGCTTGCGCCGGATCATCACGCCTTTATTATCTGGTCGCCGCCGAATGGGATGAGTTGTTGAAATGGCGCGGCGGGGGTAATGACATCATCTTCAATATCAGATATTTCGACGATTCGCCCGGCAGAGTCACTATCAAGTACGATTCGTCGGACTTCCGTTTCCAACTGGGAGTCTACGCCCCGGGCGCATGGCGTCTGCCTGAGGATGCGAAGGACGGCATCGAATTGCTTGGCGATAAACGATGGAAAACCGCCGCAATCCGCCTGCCTTTCGCCTGTTTTACCAAGGGATTGCGCGGTGGCGATATTTGGATTGGGCCGTCCTCCCCTGCATTCGCCATTGCCGGCGCCTTTCTAACGAAGGCTAAGACCATACATGTACGGCCACCGGTCATCAAAGTCGTCGAGAACAATACCATGCGACTGGAACTGGACACGTTCGGCGTGGCCCGGATCTTCGACAAAAAGGCAAATAAACCGGTCTTGGAGGCGACGGCGTTGCATGAATCTCTCGCGCGGCTGACCGTTAAGCATCCAGGTGCGTCGCCCGTTGCATTCCACGATTTGTACAATGCCGAACTTGAGGGCATCGAAACATCCGGTTCCCCGGACGAACCGATTCTTGTGATGCGCCACCGGCTTGCCTGCGGAATCAAGCTTGCCACCACCATCAAACTGCTTGCCGAAGGCCAGAGCGAATGGCGGCTGGCCATCGACAATCCGACCGAACTGGAGGTTTGCGAAATTCGCTTCCCTCTAATTTCCGGGATCAAGCTTGGGGGCGACGCTGACGATGACCGGCAAGTTCTTGCGAAGGTGTGGGGGCAGACCTGGAAGCCCATAACCACGCAGCGGCCAGTGACGCGCTGGGGAACATCCATGCGCTGGACCACAATCTGGGATGCGGATCAGGGCCTCTATGTCGGCATTGAGGATGAAAGGCTCGATGACTGGGGATTCGTGGTTGGAGGCGATGGCGAAGGTGGCGCGGTGGTCGCGCCGTGCCAGCGAATACTTGCCAAACCGAACGCTACATGGGAAAGCGCCTGCTACCGCATAGCGTTGACCCCCGGGGATTGGCACGCAGCCGCCGATATCTACCGTGCATATGTTGAAAAGGCCCTTAAACCGACCGATGTCCACCCCTATGTCAAGTGGCTGGTGGACTCCTGGGTGACCATGGCCTCGGATGGCATGGAACTGCGTGGATGGCATGCGATCAATGAACAATACAACAATTTTGGATCGCCCATGATGGCGGGCAACCGCCAGATGCTTGACGGGGCGGATGCCGAGTACTGCGGGGTCTTTCCATATCCGTCACCGGCCTGGGGCTCAATCAGGGAGTTCCAGGAAAAAATCGCTCTACGGCGCGCGCTTGGCGGAGTCTATACTCCCTACCTCAACGCCCATCTGTTCGCCGGTGGATATTGCCACTACAAGAGGGTAGGCTCCTTTTCTAAATTGCGTCTGCCCGGGGAGATTCCCATTCCTGACGACGAATGGTATTCCAAGGCAATGACCTATGGATATGAAAGCGAAAAACACAACCCCGGCAAAGACACCTCCCCGTTCGCTCAGCAGGGGATGGCAATGGGCTCGCGCGAATGGCGTGACTGGCTGCAGTACTGGACCCGCCGATACATCGAATGGGGCGCTGATGGAATGTACTACGATCAGTTCAACATCATTTACCCCAATGGAAAGCTCTATCCGGACTTTCCCGACACCTACGGCTGCTGGACAAGGGCGGCGCTCGACACCATCACGAAAATGAAGGCCGAATCCCGGAAGGTCAATCCCTACTACGTCAGCAGCGGCGAGAGCTGCAACGATGTCTTCGGGCAGGTCGTGGATGTGCAAATGGCCTCCGGTGTTTTCAATCGGATCAACTTCTTCACCTATTGCAACCCGTCCCAAATCGTCATTGACGGCTATTGGAACGGCGGACTGGCCGGAGGAGGCGAACGCAACCGCTCCATCTGGCAGGTAGGCGCCCGCTTCGACGACGGAAGCCATGGCAATCTGCGGGGGCTTAAGGGGGAAGACGCCGTCGCGTGGTTCGGCAAGGTTATTGCTCTTCGCAAAGCCGTGAAAAGCTTGCTCTATGACGCCCGCTTTATGGATACCGTCGGCTTGACCATCCGAGGTCCTGACGGCAAAGGCATCGCATCCAGGGAGTATGCGAGCTTGAACACGCCAAGCAGCGGCGTGATTGGAAGATGGTTCCTATTCAAGCAGGACGGGCAGGCGGGGGCAGTCGTCAATCTCATCAACGCCATCGACTCGGAAGACGGGGAAAGCACCGCTGCGCTCAAGGGAGCCATGCTCTCGCTGCACACCAGGTCGTTTGGTCCAGTGAAGCAGGCGACGGCATGGCCGCTTGATGGCAAGCCATTCATGATTAACGGCAAGCAGGAAGGCGATGTATACACGTTCACCATCCCGGAGACGGAGCTTTCCTCGGTTGTGCTTTCAAGCAATCTTCGTCCCGTAGTCGAATGGCTGCTGGATCCAGTTGCCGCCGCGGATGACAATAAGATTGTATCGCTCAAGATAACGAATGTAAATGCCGTGCCGCTGAGCGGGACGGCCGCGCTCCGTCTGCCGGAGGGCTGGAACAAAATCGAACCCGAGGCGTTCGGTCCCGTCGCAGCCGGATCGACAGTGGAAATCGCAATGCCGTTCGCCATTCCGGATCGCGGCAACGTCCGCGGCCGCTTCGATGTCTGGTGCGACGTCAAGAGCGATGCTGGCTTGTTCTCGGCCTACAACCTCCTGGTCGTGAACGATGCCGTGCTCGCGGATTTCCGCGGAATGCCGGGCGACTATCGTGTCTGGCTCAGGAATTTGACGGGGAAGGAATATGCGGGCACTCTCAAAGTCAACGCACCATCGCCGCTGTCGGCCTCGGCGCCGGATGCGTTCAAGTTGCCGCCGCTTGCGGAGATCAATGTTCCCGTCACTGTAGGCGGGCAAGAACGTCTCCACGAAATCAGCGAGATGACGGCCAATGTCAAGGTAGCCGGGTTGAATCTGGCGCGGGTTCATTCCGCGATCCCCGCAATTCCAAACGGCGATTTCGAGACCGATTCCGCCGGCGACATGAAGCCTGACTGGTGGATGTGCCGGACAAAAGATATTACGCCAGCTTATGATAAGATATGTCTTTCGACCAATGCCCATTCAGGTAAATACGCGCTGCTCCTGGATCCGGGCGTAAAAAACAACCCTACGACCGCATATCCGGTGCACAGCGTTTTGAAACCAAACGCAAAATACAGGTTTTCGGTGTGGATCAAGACGGAAGCGAATAACGGAGTTTATGTCAGTTTGCCCGGAAAGGAGTTGGGCAACGGCAAAACCAATCCAACAAGTATTCCGACCTTGGTTACCGACGATAGTAACGGCAAGGAGCCGGCCAGCGGTCAGACCGGCCCGGAATGGCGCAAATTCGAGCATGAATTCACAACAGGCCCCAATCCCATGTCTTGTCTCCGCCTGGAACGGCCCATCATCAACGGCTCGTCCAAGCCGGCGCTGTTCGACGACATTGTAATCGAGGAACTAAAATGAGTGCGAACAACAGGAGATCGCGATGAATAAAGCGATCCTTTCAGCCACAGTAGCCTTAGCATTCACTTGTGCCGCTTCGGTCAACGGCGCCGGCACTGTCGAGATGCCGCTGGCCTTCGAAAGCGCAAACGGTTTTGTCACAGGCGGTAAAACGGCGCGTCTGCCAATCCAGTTTGTTCAGAACGGCAATCAACCATTGGTTGTCGAAGCGGAGGATGCGGATGTCTCTTTCGAGGGCAACGCCAATGCCGGCCGCCATTCCGACGCTAAATGTTCAGCCGGTTTCTGCGTGTCCCACATTGAGAATGCCGTTGTACGCTTCACCATGGCCACAACCGGAAACGTTACGGTCTGGATGCGGGGCTGGTATCCCAGTGAAGGTTCTTGGAACCACGAGGAGTTCATGGATGGCGCCAAGGCCACCAACGGACTCAGCAAAGAAGGATACGTTGTCGACGCCAGCTTTTATGGAGAAAGCCCTCTCAAGCAGAACTGGATATGGACCAAGTGCGGCAATTACACGCTCAGCGCCGGACCTCATGAATTCACCTTCTGTTTCAAGGGCGGATGCCGCCTGGATAAAATAGTTTTCCTGCCGGAAGGCGCGCCTGGCCCAACCGACGAGGGCCCCTCGGCCGGCATGCCAGGCAAACCGATCGCAATGACGGTAACTACGCTTCCCCTGAAATGCTCCACCGGCGCTTCATGGCGTTCCCTGGGCGGTGAACTCACGCCGCGCGGCGGAGCACTGACCGTCACTACGTCTGCAGATGGCCTTTCCTGGACGGCGGTGCCTCCGTCCGGCGACCTGGCTTTCGCGCGGGATTGGCCGTCCATTCGTTTTCGAGCGGCATTCACTGCCGGCAAGCTTCAGCAGTCGCCATTCTGGAATATGCCTTCCGTGATCCTGGAGGAGGCTTCCGTCGGGTCTGCACGGAACTGTCCGGTTGCCGAGCCGGTTTCAAAACTCCCGCTGTTTCCGCAGAAAATGGACGGGGTTGAATGGGACGGTCAATCCTGCAAGCTTCGTTCCAAATACTTTGTCCCCGCCAGCCAAGGCGCGCTGTACATCGAGGCGGAATCCGCACAGGGGCAACGGTTGGGCATGAATGCTGCGGCCGCCTTGCCGCATGATGCGACCGCCAGCGGCGGAGTCTACCTGCGCAATCGAAGCCTCTCCGATCACCAGCTTCGCTACGATGTGCGCATTGACCGGCAAGGCGCATACACGCTGTGGATTCGTGTGCGGAACTCCATCGGCAAGTTCAAGACAAGCTCCGCCGGTGTGCTCTGGGATGTCGGCGAACTCAACTCTGAAACGGCCGGCACATCCAATATCAACCGGCCGGCCGTCGCCAAGATCACGAACGTTAGATTTGCCGTGCCGCCGCCGGCCGACACCAACTTGGCCGCCAAGTTTGCGGCCACGGGATATGAGGGCTGGGTCTGGGCAAAAGGCATGACGCAAACGCTGCTGCCGGGTCCGCATTCGCTTTATTTCCACGGAGGATTCAGCTACAGCGACATTGACCGGCTGGCCATTCTGCCGAAGGATATGACACCGGACGATGCCGCGCCTGTTGCCGCCCTTGCTCCGGTCACGGAAGGAACCGTCACCTTCACTCCCATGGCCGCCATAGGCGAAGCGATGCCGGCAAAAGTTGAACCCTCTGGCGCATGGCAGGTCAGCGTCGATGGCGGCCTTGCATTCACTTCCGTGCCAAGCGACGGCCGCCTCCCTATCCTTTCGAATCATGTTGCCGGTCTGATTCTCAAGACCACGCTCAATAGCTCCAAGCAAGCTCGCTTGAACGAGCCCCGCGTGGTCCTAGATCGGCAGATTTCCGTGATCAAGCTCCGTTCGGAAGCGATGGAGATGTGGTTCGAAACCGGACGGGGCACGCCGCTTGGCCTGTACAGCCGGCGCGCCAAGCGCTGGTTGACGCCGCTCCAATCGCCGGCAAACTGGTTAAGCATTTATTACGAAGTGCCCGGCGAGGGAGCCATGCGTTATGTGCCGTTCACCGACATCAGGCTGACCGGGCTGAGCGCCACGGCGAACGATCGGCTTACCGCGGCATACTCCCTTTTGGGCGCCGGAATTAACGCGCAAATCGATTATGAAAGTGGCGCATTGGAAGGTCTCGATCGTTGGCGGCTGAGCTTCTCGAACACAACACCCTACTGCATCCGGGAGATCGCTTTTCCGCAATTTGCCGCCCTGCGGACTTGTACCGATCCGATGGCGGAAACGCTGGGCTGGCCCTGCTATTTGGGCGCCGCTTTTGCCTATCCTTCCGGCGGTTTCGCGGCTGCCTCTACACTCTATTATCCCGGCACTGCCTCGCTTGGCTTCTTCTCTTTGGGCAACGCACATGAAACCCTCTATGTGGGCGCCCGCCAAAAGGATGGGATCCTCCTTCAGATGAACCTGGAAAATCCCGCACCCAACGAGCTGTGCGCTTTCAGCCTGAACAAATCGATCGCCATCCCACCCGGTGAAACATGGACGGGCGACTATGTCCTGGGGCTTGTCGCCGGTGACTGGCACGCCGCCATCGACAGCCACCGCACATGGCTGCAGACATGGCTTCCACTGCGGCAGTCGGCAGCGTGGGTGGCGGACTGCGACGGGTTTTTCCAAAACAACGTCACGTTCTTTTCGCAGAAGCCGGTGGATGGCGTGTTGATCAATGACTGGTATGGCATGCGTTACAACCAGATATGGGGGTGGACGGCCGATTCCGACTACGTCGGTTTTTATCCCGTGCCGGATCCGCGATTCGGTTCGCCGTCAGATGCCAAACGGCATCTGTCCGAATATGGACGACAGGGATACCATCTGGGCTACTACCTCAATGCCCAGGGCTATGTCCGCGATTTCCAGACGCTTGATCCCGTCGGAATGTCAGTTCCGCGGGCGCAACTGCCCAAGAAATACGCCGACCAGGTTGGGGGCGCCGAATTCTTCGACCGTGTCATCGAACGCGCTCCTTCCGGTGAAATTCGTCGTCAGCCTGTCCCGCTTTTCACGGTGAAGGACGCATATGAAATGTGCGCCGGCGCCAAAGAATGGCGCGATAATCTTGTCAAGTGGACCACCACGATCTGGATGGGCGACTATGGCGTCAACGCGCTCTACCTAGACCAGACCGGATGCGTGTATCAGAAGTGCTTTGGCCGCGATCACGGCCACGGCTGGCAGCATGCCGTCTCGGGCCGCGGATTTGCCGATATCGCCTGCGCCATCCGCGAGAATGGCCGACGCATCAACCCGGATTTCGTGTTCGGCATAGAAGGCATGACCGATCTGCTCTCGTCCTACACGGACTATGGCCTGTGGGTTGGTTGTTTGCAGGCGAGCGGGTACTACCTGAAATATGCCTTGCCCGGCATGCAGTTTGCCCGCGGTGTCGCCAACGGCAACTGGGGTTATTTCGCTACGACGGACGAGGCCTACCGCGACATTGCACTCTGCAACTGGTTCGATTATATGGACGCCAGGGGCCGCGAAGTTCTGCGGGTCCGGCAGGATATCCGCCCATTCATCAATCAAGGGTGTTTTAAGGACACGATCGGTCTGTCGTTCGATAACGGCTGGATTACCGGGCGCTGGTTCCTGCGTAAAACCGGCGGGTGGAAAGCCGCGGCGATTACGCTGCACAACCCGGACGGAAGCTCCAATGCTCTATGCCGGCTGACTAATTCAGACTTGAAGCAACCCTTGCGGGCGTTCGCATTTGTGGAGGGCGGCTGGCCCAGGTCTGTGCCAGTGAAACGCGAGGGCGAAGGAATAAAGTTTGATGTTCCAGCGGAAAAATTCTCGACTGTCCTGCTGGTGTCGGAATGTCCGGAGGCCGAGTCGCTCCTGCTGGTTGCGCGCCGGCCGCTGGTTGCGGGCGAGGATATCATCGCAGGCCGTCTGCTGAATCTTTCAGACCGAAGACTACAGGCCACGGTCTCGCCGGAATTGCAGGCGCCGCTTTCCGCTGACGCCGCATCCTCCTCCCTGACCATTGCCAAAGGTGGGCCATCGCCTTCAAGTTTGCGATCAAGGGCATACCTGCGCTTGACTGGTGGACCAATGTGGCCGTCACCGCCGTCGCCAGTTCCTCGCATGCACAGGTAAAAGTTCTGCTTGCCCCTCCGCTGGTCAACGGCTCGATGGAGCGCGACATCAACCAGGACCGGCATCCCGACGGATGGGGTTCATTCGCAGACCTGGATTTGCGGAGGACGGCGCCAACAGCCGATATAGAGTTTGCCGACGGCGAACGCGATACGACCTTGGCTGCCGAAGGAAAGGCCAGCCTCCTGCTGGCGGAGCCGATTCCCAATCGCCGCTATAATCCGCTCGGCGCCCTGGAGCCGCCCCTTCCAGGCACACCATGGGCTCGAGACGTTTCGACACCGGTGGTGTTGAAACTGGATTCGCAATATCGTCTAACCGCCAAGATCCGCGCGGAAACGAATGGGAAAAACCAGGTTGAAATTGGTATTCGCGGAGCTACGGTCTGCCCCCCGGTTGAAACCAAGGCCGGTGTGTGGATTTCTTATGAACACGCTTTTACTTTCACCAACCAGGCGGCGGCGGGAGAATTGAAATTCCTCACAATCCGTAATCTGAGCGGAAAGAAAGTGTGGATCGATGATGTCCATCTGGAGGAAAAAATGCCGTAACTAATCAGGTTGTTTAGGCTGTAGGCTGCCTTTTCCTTGAATGTATGAGAATCTGTAACCCGGCTGTCAAAAAACGCCATGTAACCCCCATTGCACTGATTTGTGGCCCGGCGTACCATTGAGATCGTTGACAAGGAAAGGTTTGTTGCCCGGCTTGCTTGAAGCGGAAAGGAAAAACGCGCAATGAAACAGAAACAGAAGGATGGATTGACGGTCACTGCGGCAAAACTGCTGGCGGTTGCGGCGATGGTCTGTGCTTCCGCCGTTGGCGCGCGCGCGGACCGGTTCAACGGCGGCAGTTTTGACGGGCATAGCCAAAGCGAGGCGCAATGGACCACGCAATTCCCGGTCGAGTCCCGGTTCAACCGGTTCAACGGCGGCAGTTTTGACGGGTACGACGCGGTGACGGTGCAGAAGGCGATGCTACTGCGACCGCCGAAGGGCACCATGGTCATGATTCGCTGAGAGTCATAAGGGGTGGGAAGAAATGGAGACCCGTACAATGAAAAGCGACATGAAAAGCGGAACAGCGGTTGGTGTGATGATTCTGGCGGTGGGGCTTCTGGCGGCAGTGCAGCCGGCGGTGGCCAACAACATCGCGGTGACGAACGTGG
>Ga0114951_10005566_pt1 | contig 11548 bp, 20 predicted proteins | sample AM7aDNAmetaG_FD_88677 | JGI IMG/M metagenome (GOLD analysis project Ga0114951, IMG submission 88677) | Freshwater microbial communities from Finland to study Microbial Dark Matter (Phase II) - AM7a DNA metaG | ecosystem: Environmental > Aquatic > Freshwater > Lake | place: Finland: Lake Alinen... | reverse complement strand
TTCCCTGCGCCCCCGCAAAAAGTTAGTTTTAATGACATAGGTAAACTCTAGCACGGGCTTCACACAAAAAACCGCTCATAGAAGCGGTTTTTTGCAAAATATGTGGTGAGATTTGCGGGGACGGAGGAACAAAAACCGATTCTCGGGATTCCACTCGTTGTCGGGCCTCCCGTTGTTCGTGTTCAGCCACAGCCCGTCGTCGTTCCGATCTACGTTGAAGACGTTCGGGTTGCCGTCGGAGTCGTTATGTGCGAAGTGCCATCAGTATCTCCACTCATCGAAGGCCTATGCCGATCTCAGAGCTGTATGGCTGGTGTGGCCAAGTATTCGGGATCTTGAACTACAAAAAGTTCTAATCCGCCAGCACTTCGCACCAAGTATCACCAACTTTTTTTCAGTTTCGTACATCCTCCGTGAGAAACCTTGGTCGCCCACGTTCTCAATGCACGGATACTTAGCCGGTAGCGGGAGACCTTGGTCGCCCGAAGCTATTTACCGACTGTTTTTAATAATAGCAAAAAATCAAAGTTCTAAGTTTCAAAGGATCAAAGTGCCAATGCAAAAGTTCAAAGTATCCTAAGTTTAAAGAGCTACTTGCGGGGACGGAGGAACAAAAACCGACGCTTCTCGGGAATCCACTCGTTGTCGGGCCAACCGAGGCTCGTGACCAGCCACAGCCCGTCGTCGCTCCGATCCACGCGGAAGACGCGCGGGCTGCCGTCGGAGTCGCTTATTGCTTTCATCGCGACTCTTAACCATTCGCCCATCGGTTGATCCTTATATTGCAAACGCAACTGCGGCCCGACTTCAGCCGGGCATAGCTTAAGTCCGAGTTCTATTGCCCTTTTACAAATGTCTGCATACTCTGCGCCATTTTCAAATCCTAGCGAGCCAACAGAAACTTCTACAAGATCCGCATCATTATGTTCTCCAATGACTTTGAAATCGGGATTCTTGAGCATACTTTCTGCATAGTTAGAAACTTCCATTCCTTTCTCTTCAATAGTTTTCTTGAAAGCCATTCCGTCTTTGATTCCTGTGCCGAGCTCTATTTTTCTAAACTTGATTTTTTCTTCAGGAAATTTTGTGTATACATTCTCAATGTTTTCTGGTAGTGCATCAAATATTCCGGGTTCTAGTTTGCCGATATATGCCTTCGTGTCTTCTTTTATTTCTGATACGTTGTGTGCGATTTCTTCTGGAGCGCATTCAAAAACAATCGGCACATCTTCTTCCGGATTTCTTGTTTCTAAAATTTCCTTTATCCGCGGATCTCTTTGATAGCCGAATCCTTCTATCGGCTGATTCATTTCATAGAGGAAGATGAGATCGTTCTTGGTGAGCTTCGCATCGGCTTTTGTCTTCCGCTCGATGTCCGTGAGTGTTTTCATATTGTGCACTTTTTTTTCGTATTGTTCACCATCGGGGAATTCTTTGAGCTTGTCCTGCACGACGGCGTTAATATAGGGATCGAGGTTTTGTTCTGCGGCAATACCGCGCACTTCGCCGATTTGATTTTCACTCATACGGATGGCAGCTCTCGGAATGATTGAGTTGCCGTCCTCGTCTTCTGAATAATAGACATAGAAGTCGCCGCCTTTCAGTTGCATCGCGGCAGTTGATTCTCAGGCGGTACACCAGCCGGTGCCGTGACCTTGGAGGGATTCTACAAGCGGCATATGGTCGGAGTTCTGGTCATACTTCACCCACTTGCCTTTGGTGACGGCGAGTCGGTCAATTGATGCTGGAGTGACTTTCTCAATCGCCCAGGCATAGAGCTTGGGGAAATTCTCGCCTTGGAGAAGTTTTTCAAGTTGGGCTTTGTCGTTCTGCTCAAGCGCCTCGAGATTTATGTGCTCGCCTTTGTATTTCTTCTCTATTGCATCCAAGACATACGCGAGGGCTTCTCTGTTTAAGTCTGGAAATGGTTTGGTTGTTCCTGTTGAGCGTTTGGTAAATTGTTTTTTCGCTTTGTCGTATTCGCCCATTCCAACGATACTGCGAAATGCATAATACTTGAGCCAGTCGGGATAGGTAGCGTCTTCAGATGAAAGATAATCAATCCAGTTATCTAGAGAACTTCTTTGGTCAGTAATTATGGTTTCAGAGAGCCGCTCTTTATTTTCATCACTTATCTCTATGTCTCCATGTCCTTGTTCTCGCGCTAGGCGACGCTGGTTTTCAAAATATCCTTCTGGGATTTCTTCCGGTTTGATGATGACCTTGGTGTATAAAAGTCGCTTCAATGCGTCTATTCCGTGCTCACGTTTCTCTGGATCTTCACGGTCGGTGATTTCTTTGAAACGGTTGAGATAGTTCTGAATGCGGTCGGATGGGTCTTGAGAAACTTTCTCACTTGTGCGAACTTCGGTGCGTTTCGCAGCCGACTCCACTTCTGGAGCGTTATGCAGGTCGTACTTTTTCTTGAGGAAGTTGGGATTTTCCATATGATAAGAAGTTTAATACAATCTTATGGATTGTGCTATAGACGCGAAAAAACTGCTCATTGCTGAGCAGTTTTTTCGCGGAGTCATTCTCCAGAGCAACTTTATTTTTATAGGTGGGTGTCCGCATCGCATCCCAAAGAATGCGTGAATATATGACTCCCGAAGATACATCAAGTTGCGAGAAAAAAGAACGACTCCACTTATAAGTATATACCCCGTGTCAAGACCTTTGCTTTTTTAATCGCAGTTGCGTTTATAGCTTTGTATTTTGTTCTTTCCGAACCAGTGCTCTATTTCATGCACTGCTTCTTCTGGAGTTTCTGAAGCGTGAACGATGTTCGCTACAGCGCGCTTCTCTGCATTCGCTAGCGCAGGCGAATCATTAGAAAAATCACCTCGTATGGTGCCCATTTCTGCCTTGTATGGCATCGTAGGACCACAGATTTTGCGTACCATATCGACTGCATGAATTCCCTCCACGACCATCTTCACGAGCGGAGCTGAAGTCATATAGTCAATCAGCCATTTGCGAATTTCAGGACCAATCTTTTCTGGGTCATCAGTGCCGAAGTCCTCCATTGCGTCATAGCCGTACTTCTCATAAGTCGCTAAGGTCTTTTCGCCCAAACGTTTTATCCATCCTGCATCTTTTGGATAATGGTTGTCTACCTGATCTATAGTTGGTTCAAACATTTCAAGAGCGACGATTTTCAAATCGCGCTGTTCAAAACGTTTTATAACTTCTCCGATAAGACCCTTCTTAACTCCATCGGGCTTTATCATCACATACGTTCTCTCTTCTTTTGGGTTTCTTTTATTTGCCATGGTTTAAAAAAATAATCCGCCAGCTGGCTGATGCCGGCCGGAGGGATAAAACGATTATTTGGTTATGATACGCGCTTTTCCTTTTTCTATCAAGATGGTGTGCTCTACGTGGGCAGATAGAGAACCGTCCTTGGTGCGATAGGTATAACCATTTGGTGCGAGCGTTACTGCCGCTTTACCAGCAGCTGAAATCGGTTCAAGCGCTAGAACCATGCCTTCTTTCAAAAGCATTCCTGTTCCTGCCTTACCAAAATTAGCGATAAACGGCTCTTCGTGGACACGATCTCCAACGCCGTGTCCGCCAAGCGACTTCACTACCGAGAATCCGGCATTTTCTATTTCTTTTTGAATGGAATTAGAAATGTCGCCGAGATGATTCCCATGAACGGCTTTTTTGATGCCTGCAGAAAGCGCTTTTTCTGTAGCTTTAATCAATTTCTTTGCTTCCGCGCTTACCTTCCCTACCGGTACTGTGATAGCCGAGTCAACAACGATATTTTTATGAATGAGGCCTAAATCAAGACCAACGATGTCTCCTTCTTTTAAAACTTTTTCTGATTCATTTGGAATCCCGTGGACGATTTCATTATTTATAGAAACGCATAATGATGCTGGAAATTGTCTCTGTGCTCCATCTGGAGCGTAGCCGAGAAATGCCGGGGAATCGCCGCCATCGCGGATTAACTGTTCTGCGAGATCGTCAAGTTCTTCTGCGGTTACGCCTGGCGCAACCCTTTTACGTAGTATGTCGAGAATGTGCGCGAGGCGCTTTCCTGCTTCGATTAGATTCTCTCGCTCAGTATCGTTTTTAATTATCATTGCAAATTAAGAATCTCGCGAATGTCTTCCGCTATCGCTTCTCGTGTCCCTTCACCGTTTATTTCAATCAGAACACCTTTCTTACGGAAAAACTCAATAACAGGCTCTGTGTTAGAGCGATAGACCCTCAAACGATCGTCAACAACACCATCATCCCCACGTCCCTCAATTCCCTTCCGAAGAGAGATTCTGTGTTTAATCTCTTCATCAGAAACTTTCAGATGCAGAGCGGAAAATGGTCTTCCGATCCAATTTAAGGCATCAATAACAAGTTCCGCTTCAGGAATTTTACGCGCAAAACCATCAAAAATTATTCCCTGTCCCTCTGAGAGCGAAAATAGGTGTTTCAAAAATAAATACATCGGAAACCAGCTTGGCAAAAGGAGACCGGCATTCATTTCTGACTTCATCTTTATCCCGAGCGGAGTGTCCATTGCCGACATGGCTCGGAGTTCGTTGCCCGCGGTTAAAACATTCCAGCCAGTCTTTTCTGAAAGAAGTTTCGCCTGATCACCCTTGCCGCACCCCGGCTTCCCTATAAAAAATATTGTTTTAGTTTCCATCTTACTACTCTAACATTACAGTACAAAAATAACGAGTTGTGTTACGATTTCCAAATGGAACCACAAACTAATCCGGTGCAACCAAAAAACACAAATAAAATCCTTATTTATATATTAATCGTTATTCTGATTATCAACGGCGTTGCCTATGCTTCTTACTATGCATGGCAAGCTTTTAAACCGCACGTAAATACGCAGATTGCTAATCCAGCCACCATTGCGAACATCAACGCAGCCCTCACTGGCACGACATCTTCTGCATTTCCTAGTACAACAAATATCTCAATAACATCATCTTCAACTGTTCCAGGTGGTTACCGACTCTATACAAATACGGATTATCGTATTAAGTTTTACATTCCGGAAGATTCCGGAGCTACATATGGGGGCAATACGGGAGAGATGTATTCTCTTGAACAATCACGATCTGCTGGATTTAACGAAATTGATCTCGGCGGTCTTGATATTCAAATTACTTACCCAAGTCAAAATAGAAATCTATTGAGTTCCTACGGGATATCCGATCTGGAATCAAACTATTATGGAGAAACCGCAGATGGATCAAAAATTTATCTAATTGGGAAGGGACTTGGCGAATCGCAGGCTGACAGATATTTAGTACTGTCATCCAAGAACGAAAATTGGTTCGAATTTAATTTTAGCGGATTACAGAACGAGGAAGAGGAAACGATTATTAATAGCGTCTCGTTTTTCTAACTAGAACAGTTTAATACTCGCGCAGAGAGACTTGTGCGTCGATTTTCTGGGCGAGGTCGAGTGCGACCTGAACCGCGATTAGGAGTGCTGTACCGCCGAGAACAAGCGTTGTAACGCCAGTTAGACCCTGAATAATTGACGGTGCGACAGCGATAAGACCGAGGAAGCAGGCGCCTGGGAGAGTGACGCGATTTACAATGTTACCGATGTATTCTTCTGTCTCACGGCCTGGGCGCACACCTGGGACGAATGCTCCTGTCTTCTGCAGATTTTCTGCGACGCGGTGCGGTTCGAAGGTAACTGCTGTGTAGAAATAGGTAAAGAGCACAACGAGAATAAAATAGACCGCGCCATACTTCCACGGATTAGAGAGAAATGCGGCATACCAAGTTGCGGCGTGCGCTGCGAATGAAATATGCACTGCCCCAAGCATCGATAGCCCCATCTGCGGGAGGAGAAGAAGTGAGAGTGCGAAGATAATTGGAATAACGCCCGCTTGAAGAAGTCGAATCGGGAGGTACGTCGCCGCGCCCTGCGACATCGCCGCACCGCGAACAGCGCGCGCGTACGCGATAGGTATCGAACGCTCTGCATCAGAGACGACAACGACTGCATAAATCATAATGAGTGCGAGCGCGAGAAATGCTACGTAGGTCGGAATATTTGCCGCTGTTGCTGCGAAGATGGTCTGAGAAATACTTGAAGGCACGCGCGCGACTATACCAGCGAGAATGATGAGTGAGACGCCATTTCCGATGCCGAATTCAGTGATGAGCTCGCCGATCCACATAAGTAGCATGGAGCCCGCAGCGACCAGTGCGACATTTGTAACGAATCCAATCATCCCAAGATTAGCAATGACACCTTGGCTCTGAAGGAGAAGAAGAAAACCGATTGATTGAAGAATGGCGACAGGTATAGAAAGAATGCGACTCCATTCAATAAACTTTGCGCGACCTGCTTCACCCTCTTCGAAATATGCCTGCTTCACCTGAGGAAAAATGATTGTCCCAAGCTGCATAATGATAGATGCTGTGATATATGGGCCGACGCCTAGCATCACTATTGAAAGTTTTGAAAGTCCTCCTCCAGAGAAAATATTCAAAAGGCCGAAGAATTGGTTGCTTGAGAAGAACGATGCGAGAGCAGCGTGATCTACACCCGGTATTGGCACCGCTGCGAGAATACGGAAGAGTACGAGTGCCCCAACAAGGAACAGTATGCGGAAACGAATTTCAGGATCGCCGAATGAAAGTTTTATCTTCCGAATAAAAGAATTAAGCATTGTAGGTGCCGCCAGCTGCTAGGAGCGCTTTCTGCGCAACGGCGGAGATCGCGCATCCTTTAATTATAAATGCTTTTGTAAGTGGCCCAACACCGAGAATTTTTACAAACGGCGCTCGTCCTTTCGCACGGCGTACGAGACCTTTAGCGACGAGAGATGCTGGCGAAACGGTTTCTCCAGCTTTGTAGTTCGCTTCAATTGCAGCGAGATTTACTGCCGTAACAGCAATGCGATTTACCTTAACTGTCCGTGCGCGATTCTTACCGTGCCCGCGAAGCTTCGGAAGTTTCTTTATGATATCGCGTGCCTCAGGACGAATTTTGTGCCCTGCGCGAGCTGTCTGCCCCTTTCCTCCGCGTCCAGATGTCTTACCGCGCGTACCGCCACGACCGACTGGTGCCGGCTTTTTGTTCTTTGTTCTTGGAGCGAATGAATTGAGTTGCATAAAAATTATTTTAGTCGGAGGTTCTTCAGCGCCGCCACTGTCGCACGGGCGATAGTGAGTTTATTCTTCGAACGCGAATGAATCTTCGTCACAACGTCAGTAACACCAGCGAGATCAAGCACTGTGCGAACTGCCGAACCAGCAACGAGTCCGCGGCCTTGTGAAGGAATTATCTCAACTGTTGAAGATGCATACTTCGCAATCACTTTGTGCTGAATCGAGCCGGACTGAGTGCGGAGAACTGTTATTAGATGTTTCTTTGCGTCGCGGACTGCCTTATCGATAGCGAGCGCTGTGTCGGCTCCCTTGCCGAGACCAACTCCTACGCGACCCTTCTTATCGCCAATAACGACAACCAAGCTGAAGTTGAAACGGCGTCCGCCTGCCATAACGCGCGCCACGCGGCGAGCGTCAATCGTAACCTGCTCGAATTCCCCGCGCTCGCGAGGAGCGCGTCCTCGACCACCACCTCTTGGTGCTCGTCCGCGCATTGAATTGCGGCCACCTCGCGCGCCAGCTGCATGTTCTTCTGGAGCAGCTTCAGCCGGAGCAACTTCTACGATCTCATCAATCGCTACAATGTCTTCGTCCTTTATGATCTCCGGTTCCATAGTTGCTGTCATATAAATTTAGAAAATTAGTCCGCCTTCACGAGCCGCATCAGCGAGCGTCTTAACCTGTCCGCCATATCGGTAGCCAGCACGATCAAAGACAACGGTGGAAATCCCAACTGCCTTCGCTGCCTTCGCGATAGCGACACCGACCGCCTTCGCCTGTGCTGACTGCGGGCCTTTAAATTCGCGGCCATGTGCGGCAGCGAGTGTTTTGCCAACTGTGTCATCGATCAGTTGAGCAGAGACGAAACGATTGCTACGGAATACCGCGAGACGCGGGCGATCGAGAGTGCCGTTAATCTTCGCACGCACGCGTATATGGCGTCGGTTACGAAGTTCACTATTTGTTGTAGGTTTCTTGTTCATAAAATTTTATACGGCCTTTTTACCCTGCTTACGGCGGATGACTTCGCCATCATAACGAATACCCTTTCCGAGGTACGGCTCTGGCGGCTTCACGCGGCGAATATTCGCAGCGAACTGTCCGACAACTTCTTTATCAATGCTCTCAAGCTTTATCGCGTTCTTTTCTACCGTCGCGGTAACACCTTCCGGTATCGCTAGCGGAACAGTGTGAGAAAAGCCGACAGTAAGAACGATGTCTTTACCTTTTACTTCTACCTTGTAGCCAACGCCTTCGAGAATGAGCTTTATCATATACGGCGTCTCGACGCCCTGCACCATATTCTTTATGTGAGAAGCAAATGTTCCAGTAAGCGCCTTCGCGAGCTTGGAGCGATCCTTCGGCGTAACCATAACTCCTTCTGGAGTGACTTCAATTGCAATAGACGGATGCACTCGCTTAGTGAGCGTTCCCTTCGTTCCCTTAACGGTCAACACACCGCCAGCGACCGAGACGTTGGTCTTTCCTACTGATATTGGTTTTTTTGCGAGGCGGCTCATAGTATTCAAATTACCAAATCTCAAAAAGCTCCTCGCCGCCGACCTTCAACTTGCGCGCTTCTGCATCAGAAATAATTCCATTTGAAGACGACAATATGCGCGCGCCAGTTCCACCTCGCACCTTATGAGCAGAAGTGAACGGAGCATAGAGTCGGCGCCCTGGCTTGCTGATGCGATTTACGCCACGAAGTTTCGCTTCACCTTTCTCGTTATATGAAAGTGTGATCTCAATATTTTTCTTAACTCCGATCTCATCCTTCGATACCACTTCGACAGTCGCGATGAAACCTAACTCCTTCAACTTCTTCGCAATAGCGAGAAGGTGTTCAGAATACGCGACAGTAACGTCTGTCTTGCCGATTACTGCGGCATTCTTAAGACGAATTATGAAGTCCCCGATGCGGTCAGTTACCATGATGCTTTTTTAACGCCGGGAATCTTCCCGTTGCGCGCGAGTTCGCGAAACTGGATTCTAGAGAGGCCGAATGCTCTCATATATCCGCGCGAACGGCCTGTTATTGCACAGCGGTTCTTCAGCCGTACTGGCGAAGAGTTCTTCGGGAGCTTCTGTAGACCTTCAGAATCACCGGCCAGCTTCAAAGCAGCCCGCTTAACCGCGTACTTCTTTACGAGTTTCTGCTTCTTCGCATATCTCGCTAGCTGGGATTTTTTGGCCATAAAAAATAAAGCTCCGAAGAGCGTATCGTCAGAATATCAGCGTTTTACGCCTGAGTCAACGACGAGCGGCATACCGATATGTCGCAGAAATGCCTCTGCTTCTGGCTTCGACTTAGCCGTAGTTACGATGGTGACCGCGAACCCAAACACGTCCTTCAGGTCTTCATCTGAGGTCTCTGGGAAAATGGTGTGATCTTTCAGACCAATTGTGAAATTGCCCATATCATCAATCGCTTTCTTCGAGAGACCGCGGAAGTCGCGTGTTCGAGGAAGCGCAATGTGGATGAGCTTATCCACGAAGTCATACATTCTTGCGCCGCGCAGCGTAACTTGAAGGCCAACTGTGTCGCCTTCGCGCACCTTGAATGATGCGATTGAAATCTTTGCTGCGCGCTGTGCCGGCTTCTGTCCCGTGATTTTCGCAAGACGATTTTCTATAAGCTCGATCTGCTTCTTGTCGCGTTTCTTACCGACGCCAGAAGAAACAACAACCTTGCTGATGCGAGGCCCCTGCATAGGACTTGTGTAGCCAAAATCTTTCGCGAGCGCGAGATATGCTGTCTGCTGTCTTTGTTTTGTGATGGAAGTAGAGGAAGTCATATTTTATTTTACGCTGAATACAGCTTCTTTCTTTTTGATCTCTCCTGATTCAACGTGCTTAACGTTTGAAACATTTATTGGTCGTGAGCGCTCAATAATGCGTCCGACCTTGCCTGCCCCTCCCTTCAAGTGTCGCTTGAAGAGTGCAATACCCTCAACCAATACCTTATTTTCTTTTGGCAATGCGCGAAGAACGACGCCGGACTTACCTTTGTCCTTTCCTGAAATAACCTTTACCTTGTCTCCTTTTTTAATTTTCATATTCAAAAGTTATACGACTTCTGGCGCTAGTGAAACGATAGAGTGCCATCCGCGCTCAGAGAGTTCACGCGGCACTGGGCCGAAGATGCGAGTTCCTTTCGGGCCCATTTCCTTACCCTGCTTCTCAATAAGCACGACGGCATTCTCGTCGAAACGAATGTGTGCGCCATCTTTACGAGAGAACGGCTTGGTCTGGCGCACGACTACCGCGCGGAAGATGTCCTTCTTCTTCACTGCCTTACGCGGCTCTGCGGTCTGAATAGAGACGACCACAATGTCACCGATGCGCGCATAACGGCGATGCGAACCGCCGAGCACCTTGAAAACTCGTGCGACCTTGCCGCCTGAGTTGTCTGCTACTGTAACGATGGATTGTGGCTGCAACATATTATTTCGTAGGGCGGGAGCCCGAAGATGCTGAGGCATCAGCCGAAGCATTAGCGATCGCGAAACGCTTCATCTTAGAGATCGGGCGTGTCGCGACGATAGTTACCGTATCGCCGACCTGCGCAGTATTGCCAGGATTGTGCGCGAGGAACTTAGTCGAGCGTACGAAATATTTCTTATATTTCGCATTCTTCACGTAGCGATCGACACGAACAGTCGCAGTATCCTTCATCGCCGTCTTAACGACGACTCCTGCAAATGTTTGAGGACGATTGGTTTTTTGTTCCATAAAATTTATGCGGCCTTGGCCTTAAGAACGCGAGTGTGACGTTCAGTTAGTATACGTGCGATTACCTTGCGGAACTTCTTCGGAGAGTTCGAATCCTTCGCTCGCGCGCCCGCAGCAGAAAAGCGCTCTGTGCGAAGAGTCGCTCGCGTGTCAGCGAGAAGCTTCGAGAGCTCCTGATCCGTCTTGTCCTTCATTGTTTCTTTTTTTGTCATAGAAATGAGAATAAAGCAAATTATCGGCTCTTTACGATAGAGACCTTTACCGGGAGCTTCATACCCGCCTGTCGAAGATGAGCACGTGCGATATCCTCTGGTACGCCATCATATTCGAAGAGAATACGACCCGGACGCACTTCGAAGACGTAGTGCTTCGGGTCGCCCTTGCCCTTCCCCATTCCGACCTCGGCCGGTTTGGCTGTCACCGGTCGATCAGGGAAAATGCGAATCCAGAGTTTTCCGGTCTTCGCAGTCGCACGAGTAAGAACCTTACGAGCTGCCTCGATCTGATTGCTCGTCATGCGCGCGCTCGATAGCGCCTTTAGTCCGATTGAACCGAAGACGACAGTTGTGCCGCGCGTATCAGGACGCGAAAGGCGCTTCAAGCTCTTTCGCTGTGTCTGCCACTTTCTGTGTTTTACTTTTTTAGGGAATAACATACGAAAATATTATGCGCTTGTCTGGCGTTCAGGAATATGAACTGCTGCCTTCTTATCCTG
>Ga0114951_10005565_pt1 | contig 11550 bp, 13 predicted proteins | sample AM7aDNAmetaG_FD_88677 | JGI IMG/M metagenome (GOLD analysis project Ga0114951, IMG submission 88677) | Freshwater microbial communities from Finland to study Microbial Dark Matter (Phase II) - AM7a DNA metaG | ecosystem: Environmental > Aquatic > Freshwater > Lake | place: Finland: Lake Alinen... | reverse complement strand
CGTTGAAGATGGTGGAAGATCGCGGTCAGTTCATGCATAACTCTGAGACGCTTCCCCTTGCATCCCGTTCAAATCCATCGCCGAAAAAGCCCGCAAAAGCGAGTTTTGCAAGAACGTCATATGAATATTATTACTCCCAGCATCCTGTACATCGTGTACCATGTGTTTTACGGCATCCAAGTTGAACACAGTTTACATACACTGAAAGCAGCCAGTTGGGCTTTCGTAACTCCACTCGGCAGGGCCCTTTGGATTGACCCTCCCTGGTCCTTTGTCTGTAAGTTGTATCTTCTAATTTGCAGAATCACAGGAATCTCATTCTTAGTCTATTTTGGATTCAAGACGATTTGGTACTATCCTTTTATCCTTTGGGTCATAGCGTCCATTATCGACGTCGGTTGTGATGTTGTTGTTAGAATCTACAGAGGTTACGGTCACCTGACGTTGCTCGGATTCTTTGTCGTTCCCATCGTGGGAGTTTGGATGTGGCTGGCGGTCTAGCGGGTAGTTTACATTAGAATCCCCAGCGTCGAGTCCTGCCAATTGACTGGAATGAGTGGTATAACGCTGTGTCCCGGAAATGTTCCGGATGGAAAACGTGGAGACGGTTGGCAGAAGTTGTAACGTCTGGACCGCCGATGCCTAGTACTACTAGGTATCAACACAGTCGCCGGAGTCAACTCGTCACACTTGACAGCAAGAGGAGTGAAAGGGGAGACAGCTCAGAGGGTCACAGTTTCAGGCGGACTTGGTGTCGGCGGTACGGAGTTTCGGGTCGAGGGCATCTCTCAACGCGTCGCCGAACAGGTTCAGCGCGAGTACGAGGAAAAACATGGCGGCAGTGGCGCCGGCGAGTTCCCACCAGTTACCGAGCCAGAGGCGTTGTTTGGCGTCGTTGATGATGGCGCCCCAACTCGGTTCGTTGGCGATGCCGACGCCGAGGAAGCTGAGGACGACTTCGGTGAGGATGAGGCCGGGGAAGCGGAGGGAGAAGTTGATGATGACGATGTGGAGGACGTTCGGCGCGATGTGCCGGAACATGATGCCGAGATGGCCGACGCCAAGGGCGCGCGCGGCGAGAACGTATTGGCGGTCGCGATGTTTGATGTATTCGCCGCGAATGAGCCGGCAGAGGCCGACCCAGCCGGTGAATCCCATCGCGATGCAGACGGAGAGCAGGCCGCTGTCAACGTAGCGGGTCAACGCCTGCATGGCAGTGCTGCGGTCGACGACTCCGTGGATGACGTAAGCGATGCCGATGATAAGCAGAATGTCCGGGACGCTGCCGATGACGCTGAACAGGTAAGTGATGACGGTGTCGGTCTTGCGTCCAAAATACCCGGCAAGCGCGCCGAGGACGAAGCCGAGCGGGATGACGATGAACGAGGTGAGCAGACCAATCTCGAAAGCGATGCGGGTGCCCTGCGCGACCAGCAGCAGGTTGTCTTTGCCGGCATAGTTGGTGCCGAGCCAGTGGTGCGCGCTGGGCGGCAGGTTGCGGATTTCGTAGTGGGCAACTTTGTAGGTTGGCGTCTTGTCGAGGATGCGTCCGCGCCAGAACACTCCCTCGGCGTAAAACCAGATGATGATGTACGCGGTGAGGATGCCGAGGCAGATCATCGCCAGCCGGTTGCGGCGGAGCTGGTGCCAGGCGATGGCCCAGAGGCTTTCCGGTTTGGAGGCAGCGGCGCTCATTTCAGGCGAATCCTCGGGTCGGCCCACGTGTACGCGATGTCAGTGAGCGTATTGGCGACCACGAACAACATCGAACCGAGGAACGTCTCGGCGTAGATGACGTCCTCGTCACCGTTGGGGATGGCCATGACGAGCTGGCGACCGAGTCCGGGGATGCCGAAGAAGCTCTCCAGCAACAGCGACCCGGTATAGAGGAACGGCAGCGCGATGATGACATTGGTCAGGATCGGAATCAGCGCGTTGCGCAACACGTGGCTGAACAGGATGCGCTGCGGCGACACGCCCTTGGCGCGGGCGGTGCGGACGTAGTCTTGGAACATCTCGTCGAGCACGACCGTGCGGTAGAACCGCACGCTGCCACCGACGCCAGCAACGACGCCGATCAACAGAGGCAACGCGAGGTACTGCGGGCCTTCGAAGCCCCACACCGGGAACAATCGCCATTCTCCAGCCAGCCAGAACTGGGCGACCATGATGTACACGAGCGAGCTGACGCTCATGCCAACAGTCGAGAGCACGACCAGCGAGCGGTCCACCCAGGTGTTGCGGTAGTACGCCGCCACCAACGCCAGCGCGACGGCAATCATGAGGTTCAGGAAGAACAGCGGCATCGTCAGGCATATCGACGGCCAGGCGCCTTCGATGAGGATGTTACGGACCTTCTCCTTTGTCGTGATGGACTCGCCGAAATCGCCGCGTACCAGCTTGCCGATCATGCGCGGGAACTGTGCGTCGAACACCTGGCGCGGGAAATTCTGGAAGTTGACGAAATACGGCTTGTCGTAGCCGCGATCGCGCGTGATCTGGGCGATCTTGGCGGGCGTGGCGTTCTTGCCGGCGATGCGGTAGGCGGGATTACCGCCGATGACGCGGAACAGGAGGAAGGTGAGCATCAACACGCCCAGCGTGATCGGAATCACGGAAATAAGCCGGCGTATGATGTAGGCAATCATGGCGTCAGTGAGGCAAAACCTTGTGGTACTTCGAGCTGGCGTAAGAGAACGGGTGGCGCTTGTAGTTCTGGAACCACGGCTGGTACAGGCCGTAGGTCAGCGGATACGTCATCAGCGCCCACGGGCAATCCGCCATCACCATGTCAACCATCTGCTCGTACAGCGCCGTGCGCTCTGGCGAATCGGTCATGATGGCGATGCGCTCGTACAGCTTGTCGAACTCCGGGTTCTGGTAATTGGTGGCGTTGACGCCGGGGCATTTGTTCGGGCTGTAGAACAGATTCAGAAAATTCTCCGCATCCGGATAATCGCCGATCCACCCGGCGTACATGACCTGGTAATTGCCGTCGTGTTCGCGCCGCAGGTACTCGGCGAAACTCAATTGCTGCGCCACCAGTTCCACGCCAAGGGCGCGCAGGTGATCGGCGAAAAATTCCCCCATCTGCCGCACGTCAGTGCTGCCCGCGCCGGGCATGATCATCGTCAGCCGCAGCGGGTTGCCATTCTTGTCGCGGCCACCGGGGTAACCGGCCTGGGCGATCAATCGCTTCGCGCGCTCCGGGTTGTAAGTGTACGCGTACGGTTTCTCGGTGTGCCCGGCGATGCCGGGCGGGATCAGCGAGTTGGCGGGCGTGTAGCGGTTGTTATAAATGACTTCGCAGAGTTTCGGGACGTTGATGGCGCAGGCAAACGCCTGGCGCAGCTTGGGGTTGTTCCCGCCGACAACGGTGTCCTTCATGTTGAAGCCGATGTACCAGGTGCTCGGTTCGGGCGTCTTGTAGAGGCGGACACCGCGGCGTTTGAGGTCGTCGCTGAGACCCAACTGCGGCGTGACCGCCTTCTCGAAGTAGTCCTTATTCAACGCGGACGCGCCAATCTGCCCGCCTAGAAACATCTGCCAGAACGTGTAGTACTCGCTCACGTCGTACAGGACAATCCGCTCGACGATCGGCAACGGCTTGCCGGCGTCGTCGAGCAGCCCCGCCTCGCGGTCGCCGGGCATGCCTTTGTCGGGATAACGTTGGCCGCTGAAGGATGGGTTCCGTTCGTACTCGATGCGGTAGCGCTGCCGCCACGATTTCAGGCGAAACGGCCCGGTACCGACGGGATGCTCGCGAAATTTTTTCTTGTAGAGCTCGACCGCCTCGCGCGGCACGACGAACGCGTACGACATCGTCAACACCCAGCGCAATTGTGGGTACGGTTTGGCGAGCTTGATCTGCAAGGTGTAATCGTCCACCGCGACGAAGCCCGGCAACGGCGCGTCGAACTCGCCTTTCTCCGCCCACCCTCTGGCGCCGAGCACGTGGTGGATGAAAATCCAGTCGCCATCCGATTGCCGTCTCGGGTCGAGCATCCGCTTGAACGAATAGACAAAATCCGTCGCCGTCACCTCGCGGCCCTTGCCGCCGGGGAAACACGGGTCATCGGTGAACCGGATACCCTTCCGGAGACGGAACGTGTACGTCAACCCGTCCTCGGAAATTTCCGGCAACGCCTCGGCCAGGCGTGGGGTGACCTTGTACGGACGCTCCAAGTACGAGTACTCCAGCAATCCCTCGTATACCCGACAGACTTCCTCTGCCGACTCCGTGTCGCCGCTGTCCACGGGATCGAATCCCTTGAAATCGCCGCCAATGAGGTACAACGTCGAGTCGGTGTTCTCCTGTTTACGGTCGCAACCGCTCAACGCCAAAAGAAGGATGCTCCCCGCCGCCGTGATTTTCGTCAACAAACGGACGGAGAGCATCATCGCCTCCGAAAAGTTGTTACTTCACCGGCGCAGGAGCCGGGGTGCCGACCGGTGCGGGCGCGGACGCCGGCGCCGGGATTTGTTCCGGTTTTGTTCCGGGCATCGGCGGGGCGCCGCCGGGCGGCATGGCAGGCGCAGTTTGTTGCAGCTTGTTCAGCAGCGAAGCTTCGCGCACCTGGCCGCTGCGGCGCGAGTGCAGCGCCGCCAGCGTCAACGTCGTCGCCAGCATGATGCAGGCGCAATAGATCGTCATCTTGACCAGCGGCGTGATGCTGCCGCCGAACATCGTCTCGGTCATCTGACCGCCGAACGCGGCGCCGACGCCCTGATCGGACGACTTCTGCATCAACACCAACACCACCAGCACCACGGCGACGATCACGTGAATCGTCGTCAGTATCCAAATCAATATATTCATGCTTGTACTCCTGCTTTCACGATGGCGGCAAAACCGTCCGCCTTCAAGCTCGCGCCGCCGACGAGTGCGCCGTCGATGTCGGGCTGGCCGAGCAGTTCCTTTGCGTTGTCCGGCTTGACGCTGCCGCCGTACTGGATGCGCACCCGCGCCCCGGTGTCGGCGTCGAACAGCGACGCGATCAGCTTGCGGATAAATGCGTGGACGTCCTGCGCCTGTTGCGGCGAGGCGGTCTTGCCGGTGCCGATGGCCCAAACAGGCTCGTACGCGATGACGGTTTCGAGCATCTCGTTCTTGCTCAACCCGGCGAGGCCGCCAGTGATCTGCGTTTTGATGACCTGCTCGGTCCGGTTCGCTTCGCGTTCCTTCAACGTCTCGCCGACGCAAACGATCGGGCGCAGCCCGTTGGCCAGCGCGGCTTTCGCGCGCTTGTTGACGCCTGCGTCCGTTTCGCCGAAGAACTGCCGACGCTCGCTGTGGCCGATGACGGCGTAGCGGACGCCAAGTTCCTTGAGCATCGGCGCAGAAACTTCGCCTGTGAACGCGCCTTCCTTTTCCCAGTGAACGTTTTGCGCCGCAAGCTGGACGTTCGAGCCGGCCAACGCCGGTTGGACGACGGCCAGCGCGGTGAACGGCGGGCAGACGACAGTCTCAACGGTTTCGATACCGGCGACTTCGGCCTTGAGGGCGTTGACGAGCGCGACGGCTTCCGCCGCCGTCTTGTACATCTTCCAGTTGCCGGCAATGATGGGTTTGCGATTGGGATTCATGTCGAGCGGGTAGTGTCCAGATTTACGGCCAACAGTCAATACTTCTGTGCGACGCTATTTCATCCGCCGTTCAACTTGTTCCCATCCATCCAGAAATGGTGTGAAATCCCGGTCTTTATTCGTGAAACGGTCAAAGGCCAGCAATTCTTGGTCGGCATTCGGCAAGCCTCTTGTTTCCCAACAACGTTTAGATTTCGTCACCGAAAGATAGGAGTGAATCCGTTTCTCGGCTTTACCGTGGATCCTCCGAAGTCGCCGCAGGAGTTCTGCTGGTGGGATGACTATGAAACAAGTCTGGTGCTCTGTGAATGAAGGAAGGACGAAAACCCAGAAATCCGCACGCGATTTCCTAATCTTCTCTTCCTGATGCGTCCACCACCCGGTTGCCATCAACTTCATCTGAAGAAAATCAGTCCGGTGGGTGGGAGTGAAGTCCTTGGAGAACTTAACTTGCAGAGACACTGTCCGGGTGTTTCTCGCGTTTGTGACGAGCAAATCTACTCCTGTGTCCTTCGACGGCACCCACACATTCCATTTCGGGTAATGCGCCTCGATATGTGAACCAACGAGGTATTCTCCGGCGTGGACTGTGAACAGCGGTTTCATTCTCCTTTAGGTCTTCTCGCTTAGCGCGGCGACGCCGGGGAGTTCTTTGCCTTCGAGGAATTCGAGGCTGGCTCCGCCGCCGGTGCTGACGAAGCTGACTTTGTCGGCGAGTTTGGCTTTCTTGACGGCCTTGGCGCTGTCACCGCCGCCGATGATGGTGGTGGCGCCGTTCTTCTGCGTCGCGTCGGCCACGGCCTGCGCGACTTCAAACGTGCCCTTGGCGAAATCGGGAATCTCGAACACGCCCATCGGGCCGTTCCAGACGATGGTCTTTGCGGTGGCGATGACCTTCTTGTATTCCTCAATGGTCTTCGGGCCGATGTCAACGCCCTGCCAGCCGTCGGTGATGTTGGGGTCCTTGGTGATCTGCGACGGCGCGCCGGCTTCGATCTTGGTGGTCTGAAGCTGGTCGGAGGGGAGGAGGAACTTCTTGCCCTTGGCTTTTTCGAGGAGCGACTTGGCGAGGTCGATCTTGTCGTTCTCGCAGAGTGAGCCGCCGACGTTGAAGCCTTGCGCTTTGCGGAAGGTGTAGGCCATCGCGCCGCCGATGAGGATGACGTCGGCGATCTTCAGCAGGTTCTCGATGACGTTGATCTTGTCGGAGACTTTCGCGCCTCCGAGGATGCAGACAAACGGATGCGCGGGGTTGGCGAGCGCGCCGCCGAGGTATTTCAATTCTTTCTCCATCAGGAAACCGGCCGCCGCCTGACCGCCGCGTTTCTTGATGAGTTGCGCGACGCCCTCGGTCGAGGCGTGGGCGCGGTGAGCGGTGCCGAAAGCGTCGTTGATGTAAACGTCGGCGTTCTTGGCGAGCTTGGCGCTAAAAACCGGGTCATTCTTCTCTTCCTCGGCATAGAACCGGAGGTTTTCGAGGAGGAGGATGTCGCCATCCTTGAGCACGGCGACGGCGGCGTCAACTTTGTCGCCGATGCAATCGTCCACAAAGGAGACGGGTTTGTTGAGGATCTTGCTGAGGGCGACGGCGCAGGGTTTGAGGCTTTGTTTCGGGTCGCGTTTGCCTTTGGGGCGGCCGAGGTGGGAGCAGAGGATGATCTTGGCGCCGGCCTTGACGAGGTATTCGATGCTGGGAACGGTGGCTTTGATGCGTTTTTCGTCGGTGATGGCGCCGGTCTCGTCGAGCGGCACGTTGTAGTCCACGCGCATGAGGACGCGCTTGGCGCAGAGGTCTTTCAAGTCTGTGATGGATAGCTTTGCCATAATTAAATCTCCAAGTTACGGGGTGCGACGGAGAGTACCGAAACGCTCCACTGAGTCAAACCCAAAAGACGGTTTCGGCACGCGCCTGGCCGTTGCCACACGCGTGCCGAAATGGAAACCGAAAATTGCGTCAGGCGGTCACGGGAGCGAGGTCGATGTTGACGCGGTGACCGTTCTTGTCGAAGCGGACTTTGCCATCGGTGAGCGCGTACAGCGACCAGTCGCGGCCGGTGCCGACATTGGCGCCGGCGACCCAGCGGGCGCCGCGTTGGCGGATGATGATGCTGCCGGCGGTGACGGATTCGCCGCCGAATGCCTTTACGCCGAGGCGTTTGCTGACGGAATCGCGACCGTTACGTGAACTGCCTTGTCCTTTTTTATGGGCCATGGTGGGTACTCCTTCTTGCTGCTGCTACTTTACGATAATCTCTTTGATTTTCAAAATGGTGTGGTGGGCGCGGATGCCGCGCTTGCGGTGGTAGCCCTCGCGGCGGCGGAACTTGAAGGCGATGACCTTCTTGGCCTTCTGGTCGGCCTCAATGACCTCGGCGGTCACGCGCGCGCCGGCGACGGTCGGCTTTCCGACGGTCACATTGTCGCCGTCGGCGACGAGCAACACGTCGTCAAGGACGATTTCCTTGCCGTTTTCGCCGTCGAGCAATTCGACTTCGAGTTTATCGCCGGGTTGTACCCGGTACTGTTTGGCGCCTGTTCTGATGACTGCGTACATAAAATGTCCTTCTTTTCCTTCCGTAAGGGGGCGCAAAAGTAGCGGAAGAGTCCGCCGGCGTCAACCCCGATTTTCGGGGCCGTGGCCGCCGTAGTAGCTTTCGGTCGGCAAACACGTCCGATGCCGCACGCAATCCCGAATCGCATCCAGTTCTGCGTCCGACAGCGCGGTCACCGAATGCCAGGCGGGCCGGCCGTTGATTGTCGCCATGGGGGCGCGGGCGACGGTGCCGATCTGCACCTGCTTGATGCTCCCGTTCGCCGCCAGGATTTCCAGCAACCGGTCACTGTACGCCCCGATCTCTTCCGCCGACGGCCCGTGGCCGTACACCTTCATAAACATGCTCTGGATTACTATCGGATGCACCTTGGCGCACTCGGCCAGGTTCTTCAGGATTCGCGCAAACGGCATGCTGGTGCGGTCAATCAACTTGAAATACTCCTCCGTGCCCGCGTCCAGCTTGGCCCAAATCTCGCCGTCGTGTGCATCCATCGTGGCCAAGCCGCGTTTCACCTCCGCCCGATCCAGCCCCGCCGCGTCCGTGATCAACAGCAACTTCACCCCCGTCGGTTTCACGCGCGCCACCATCTCGACTGCCTCCGCAAAACCCGGCAGCAGGGTCGGTTCGCCGTCACCACTTAGCGCTACGTCCTTCAACTGCAGCAATTCTTCCGGCACCTCGCGAAACTGGGAAAGCTTACCGAGAGCTCCAGATTCCACCATGTCTAGCATCGCCCGCAATTCGTTTTCCGCGACAGCCAGATCGAACCACGCATTGACCGGCATGGAACTCCGATCCACCTGACAGTAAATGCAGTTGAAACTGCATTTCCGGTCCGGATTCATATTCAATCCGATCGAAATGCCGCCGCTCCGCCGCGAGAGGACCGGATAGACCAACTTGAAATCCTCAAACTGCCGTGGATGAGCACGATGCGCTGGTAACACCTGTTTCATTGCGTCGAACATAATGTATCTGATAGCAAGGATGCAACCTTGCCGTTGCTGTTTGGGGCCTTTCTGGGTTACACTTTGCCGTGATGGATAACCCCAACTTCAAATCCGGTATCGCCGTCCTCGTTGGCCGCACCAACGTCGGCAAATCCACGCTGCTCAACGCGCTGGTCGGCACCAAGATCGCCATCGTCACCCCCAAGCCACAAACCACGCGCGACACCTACCACGGCATCGTCAACCGGCCCGAAGGTCAGATCGTCTTCGTTGACACCCCCGGCATCTTCAAAACCCAGCCCAGCAAGCTCGTCACCAACCTCCACCACAAAGTCCGCGACGCCATCGAAGGCATTGACGTCTTCGTCCACGTCGCCGACCCGACGCGTCCCGTTGGCCCCGAGGACCAACGCGTCATCGAGATGGTCAGCCACGTCACCAAGCCAAAGATTCTCGTCCTCAACAAACTCGACCTCCCCGACCGTCCCTTCCGCCAGAGTTGGGTGGAACGCGGCCCAAAGTACGCCGGCGTCATCGAAGTCTCCGCGCTCAAGGACAAGAACATCGACCTCGTCATCAAGGCCATCTTCGGCCACCTGCCCGTCGGCCCGGCGCACTATCCTGAAGGCCAAGTCAGCAACGTCACCAACGAATTCTGGATCACTGAACTCATCCGCGAAAAACTTTACCTCAAGACCAGCCAGGAAGTCCCCTACACTGCCGTCGTCAAACTCGAAAAGATCGAAGACCGTAAGACAAAGGACGGCCGTTCGATGCTCTACATCAAGGCCGTCATCCTCACCATCGACGACCGCCACCAGCGCATGCTCATCGGCCAGGGCGCTCGCAAGATCAAAGACATCGGCAGTTTCGCCCGCAAAGAACTTGAAGTCGCCATGAACCGGAAAATCTTCCTCGACCTCGACGTCCTTGTGGACAAGGATTGGATGGACAAGCTCACCTGACCACCGTTGCTGGTTTTGCAGTTGCTTCTCCAAGATGCTCTGGCAAACTGACCACATGAAAACCTCGATTCTCGCCATCTCAGTCGCCGCCTTGTCGCTGTCGATGCTCGGCGGGTGCGCCAGGCAAGCCGGCCTCGGCGTGAACATGGGCAACGTCTTCCGCGTCTCGGAAGCGCAAACCCGCTCGATCAGCCCGGAAAACTTCACCGGCGAAAAGGGCAAAGCCGGCATGGCCACCGAAGGCACTGGCAAACATGCCGCCAGCGAACTCGGACAGGGCTGGAAAATCTCGCCCTCCATCCGCATCAAATCGAAAACGATGTTCACCCTCGGCGAGATCACTGGCCCCGGCTGCATCCAACAGATTTGGATGACGCCGACCGGCAACTGGCGCCGCTCCATCCTCCGATTCTACTGGGACGATGAAACCGAACCGTCCATCGAGTGCCCGGTCGGCGACTTCTTCGCATGCGGCTGGGGCTATTGCCCAGTCAACTCGCTGGCGGTCTGCGTCAACCCCGCTAGCGCGTTCAACTGCTATTGGCCGATGCCGTTCCGTAAGAAGGTGCGGATCACGATGGAGAATCTCGACGACAAGGACATGACGCTCTACTATCAGATCAACTACACGCTCACCGCCGTGCCGGCCGACGCCGGTTACTTGCACGCGCAGTTCCGCCGCGAGAAACCGCTCGCGCAAAAGGGCATCTACACGATCCTCGACGGCGTCGCTGGCCGCGGTCAATATGTCGGCACGTACCTCGCGTGGGAAGTCCGCAGTCCCGGCTGGTGGGGCGAAGGCGAAATCAAGTTCTACATGGACGACGACAAGGACTGGCCGACCATCTGCGGCACCGGCACGGAGGATTATTTCTGCGGTTCCTACAATTTCGAGACGCGCGAGACGGTGCCTGCCGCCGCTACCAACGCGCCGCCATTGGTGAAAAAGAGATATCAGACCTTCTGTACGCCGTACGCCGGTCTCGCTCAAGTCCTGCCCCCCGACAAAATTTACGAGCCCGGCCAGCGGTTCGGTCTCTACCGCTGGCACATTCCCGACCCGATCCGTTTCGAGAAAAATCTGCGGGTCACTATCCAAGCGCTCGGCTGGCAAAAGAACTTCAAGTATCTCCAAGAGACGGACGACATCGCATCGGTGGCCTTCTGGTATCAACTGGAACCGCACAAGAAACTCGCGCCACTGCCGGCCCGCGAGCAACTAGATACTTGGTGATACTCTTCGTTGGTTCAGTGCGTTTGTCTTGAGCAAAGAGGACGTCGCCGTGGTGTTCATGAGCTTCGGTAGAATGGGTTTTTGGGCGAACGGCTTCGCGAAGGTGTCACTCGGCTATCGTCACGCAAATGATTATAGTCAGACGTTCTTGCAAAACTTCTTTTAGTGGATGGCGATTGGAGTGGAGATGGCGAGCCGAAGGTGTGAAAACAGTTTTTCCAGAGGCCCTTCGGCTTACTTTTACGATGGGCGACCATGCT
>Ga0114951_10005564_pt1 | contig 11551 bp, 8 predicted proteins | sample AM7aDNAmetaG_FD_88677 | JGI IMG/M metagenome (GOLD analysis project Ga0114951, IMG submission 88677) | Freshwater microbial communities from Finland to study Microbial Dark Matter (Phase II) - AM7a DNA metaG | ecosystem: Environmental > Aquatic > Freshwater > Lake | place: Finland: Lake Alinen... | reverse complement strand
CCAGCCATACCGAACTCGCCCGCAAATTAGCCGACTTGGAGCAACGCATCGAGGGCCACGACACCGCCATCCGTTCTCTTTTCGACGCCATCCGCCAGCTCATGGCCCCGCCCTCGCCTGAGTCGCCAAAACCCGAAATCGGCTTTCACGTCAAAGAAGACGCCGTCCCCTACCGCACCAAACGAAAAACGACTTCATAATTCATCCTTCTTCCTTCCCTCTGCGCCGTTCCCGCCGCTGGAGTCGATCCGGCCCAAGGTGAAGTGCGGGGCGGGAACCACGCTTGAAGACTCGATCAGCCCAGCAGGCTGGAAAGTATCAATAGTGAGGACCGACACCGGCTCGGTTTCCACCGCTCCCGGGTGGCAGGGCCGGCCCGCTTTTGGGGTTTCCCGTTGCCAAACGGGTGAATCGTGGAGGTCGTAGCCGTTGAGCCGGGTTTCGATGCTCTTGCCTTGGAAGGGGAACGCAAACGCAATTTCCTGGATTGCGCGGTGCGGCGTTCGCTCGGTGACGTTGGCCTCAATCTTTATGTTCAGCGGTGGCCCCGGTAGGCTGACAGGCTGGAGTGTGTAAGTAATCCGCAGCAGCCGGGAAGGCTTTGCTGGCGTTGCGCAAGCGCCATTAGCACCCAGTCCCATAGCGATAGTGCGGGTCGTCCTAGGACAGCAGCCAACACCCGTTCGACCCAACCACTTGAAATAGTCGTCTAGCCACCAGTTAGCAGGGGGTGTTCCCATTATCCGGTGCTCTGGACTGACGACCAGGTAAAACTGGTGCTTCCGAGATATCTTGATCACCCAGTTGCTCAGCCGCAGCAGCTGCCGCTTTGCTGCGGTACGTGAAAGTCCGCTCTCCTTGGTTAGCTCCTCCAGTGAGAACGCTACCACCCCGAGTGCCAGCCGGGCATCTATAAAAGCGCGCGCGGCACCACTGCGCCGACCAGCGTGCGCTTGCCTCCGGGCGTCTTGACCTGGAGACGCAAGTCCGTCCTGCCGTTTCCCACCTTCGAGTCCCTCTGGGCTTCGACCCGCTTGCTTTCCAGGAAATGATGCACTTCCCGGGCAACAGTGACGTTCTTGGCCGGTATTGACCGAAGGAACCTTTGCCTAGCGGCACCCCGACCCTGCGCGTTCCGCGGTCTGATTCGTGTATTTTAGCTTGGCGCTCAGGAAGTCGGCTTTTCTTTGGCCGCGGTTGCTTTGGACGTCGGCATGCCTTGTTTAGCCTGGCGCAGGAGCACGTCGCGGGTTCGCAGCACCGCCCGCACCTGGTCGGTGGTTTGGGGCGCTTCCGCTGCTGCGGCGAAGGCCACGCGCGCACGATCGATGTAGCGATTGATTTGACCGGTGGTTTCGCAGTGGCCGTTGATGACGTATTGCAGGAGGCAGAGGCCGAGGTTAGCGCTGAATTCGGCCACCCGGGTGTTTCCTTTGGCGGCGGTTTCGAGGAAGGGGAGCGCTTTGATAAACTCGCGCCGTTGAAACAGGGCAGTGCCGATGAGGAATTGCAAGGTGGGATCCTCGGGGTTGAGATCATAAGCTGCCAGCAGGCTGGGCAAGCCGTTTTTCGCCGAATCCTCCAGCTTTTTTCCCGTAATGATGGCGTCCTGGTAGCGTTTGGAATCGGGCCGGTCCAAGTTGGTTCGGTCGGTGATCGTGGGCGCTAGTCGGTAGAGCAGCCGGAGGGTCGTGATATCGGCGGGACTTAACTGGGATTCCGGTTTGGCGGGGTTGTATTTGTAAAACATGAGGTCGTTGGGATTGGGACTGTGGCCGGCGATCCCCAACGCATGCAGTATTTCGTGCGATACGATACACGCCATTTCCGGAGGAGTGAAAAGTCGCCCCTCTTTGGTTTGGGTGGCGATTTTGATGTCGGCCCAGAGCAGAGTTTGGGCTACCTGGGTTACCTCGGTTTTTCCGGAAACAGTGATGTCGGTGTCGCCATCGCTTAGTTGGGGATACCATTCGATGAGTATGTCCGCACTGTCGCGGTCGTCGGTTAATTCGATCTCCAGTATCCGGCCGAGCGCCTTTTGCGTTTTGGCGATCGCGCGGATGGTGGCGTCCAGGTAGCGCGGGGTTTTGTTATTCAGGGCATCGATGTTGCTCAGGCATACGTACAGCGTGGTCTTGTTCCATCTGACGATTTCACCATTTTCGATGGCTTCGCTCAGATAATGGTCACCGAGGGCGAGCCGCAGAACCCGTTTGACTTCGGCCAGATTTCCTTTTCGGCGTAGTTGTTCGTTGATGACCGTTTTGTTGTCTTCGGCCAGCCGCTGGCGCTCGGCGGCGTCGGTGGTTTGGTTAAGTTCCAGGATAAGCTGCTTTTGGACCGCTTCGAGTGCGGTCGGGGAAAGCTCGCTAATCGCTATACGGCGTTCCGCTGTGCGTGGGACAGTGTCCGTATTTGCGGGTGCCAGCTGCGCCATTGCAATTATAGCGAGGCATACGGCGGCCCATGCGACCCGAGTTCTCATCATCGGGTATTTTAGCTGATAATGCGTTAGCGGTGGGCAGCGGTTTTGTGGGTTGCCGGCCGTTCCACCAGGAAACGGGTGTGCGGGACTGGCGCGCGGTTTTGCGGGCATTGTTTATTGGCTACGGATTGCGGTGCTAGGATGAAAGGTATGAAGTCCATCAGAGCGGCGGTATTGTTGTTGGTTTTGTTTCGGGGCGGGGTGGGGTTGGGTCAGGACGCGGATGCGACTCCGTGGGGGCGGGTTCCCGCCAAGCCCATGGCGGTGTTTTCTGTCCGCGATGGCCAGGCGTTTTGGCGCGGTTATGCGTCGTCGGGCCTGGGCGTTATGTTGCGCGAGCTGCACGCGGTTTTTGCCACGAACCAGCCGGCGTGGTCGGGCGGCTGTTTGCCCTTAGAGTTGCTGTCCACCAACACGTTTGCCCAATGTAGCCGTTGGACGTGGTATGCGCCTTTTTCGGCGCCGGCGGACTCGGCGTCGCTGCCGTGGCAGCTCGAAGCGTATGGGGTGCCGCCGGAGGACCGTACGGATCGTTTTGTGTGGGCGGTAAGTTCCAATCGCTTTGTGGTAGGGCCCGTGGGCGTTAGTTTGGCTACCGAGCCTTGGAAGTCCGGGTTCTTGGATGCCCGTGTGCTGAGCTATGTTTTGCCGGACGCCGATTTCCTGTTCTGGTTTGATGCGCGGGCGGTGCTGGGCTCGGGCTATTTTGATTCGTCGCCGGGCTGGCGTTCGGCTGTGGCGCAAACCGGTATTGATTCGGTCAAGGGCTTGTTGGTGAGCGGCGTTTTTGGGGAGACGGGGACCCGGATTCGAGCTAATCTGATCGCCACCGGGCAGTTCACGGGTTTGTGGGAGGCATTGATACCACTGGATCGCCCTTCGGTGCTCAGTCCCACGGTTCCGCGCACCGCTTTGGAGGCGTTGCGCGGCCGCTTTAACTTTGCCCATTTGCTGGCCTGCCTTTTGAAGGCGGCCAAGGGGCAGGGTTACTTGGAGTCCGATCTGTTTGTGGCCAGCAAGGGCAACCCGGGGATTAGCGTGCGCAAGAGCCTTTTGCCTTATGTCGGAACGGACCTGGTGTACTTTCGGGAAAGCCCGAAGTCCAAGAATTGGGCGGCGCTGTCCGAAACTCCGGTGGCGTTGGCCTTGGAAAGCAACGACTCGGAAGCGCTGCTTTCCAGTGTTGGAGCCTTGCTTATCAGTTGGTACGGCGCGGACGTGTCCGTCGTTTCGGAGCAGTGGAACGAGCATACGTTGATGACGGTGGATGCGTTGAATGACCGCGTGCGGCTTCCGATTGGCGGCCGGCGCCTGGTGTTTTGGGCTGCCGCCGGTGTTTTATACGGGGCGGGATCGCAGCAGACCATTATGAGTCTCCAAACGCCCGAAGGGGAGAACGCATTGGTCGGTAGCTCTGTTTTAGCTGACCATTACCGTGCTTTGGGCGGTCCGGTGGGCTTTTCCTATTATCAGAACCATCGCGCGTACGCCCGTTTGTTTTGGAGTCTGCTGCGCTTTTTGCCGGGGAGTGCGGTCGGGATGGAGTTTCCTGGCTGGAAACTGTCGTTGCCCGCAGGGGTGGCGTGGGGCGAGCTGCCGGACTTCGACCGCCTGGCGCGGGCTTTTGGCTATGGCGTTGTAAATATGCGCGGCGATTCAAAGGCGATAACTCTGGATTACCTGGCCCCGGGCGCGCCAAAAAGCGGAGCCGGCGCTGGCAGCGCGCCGTCGAAGTAAGGTTTTATGCCGATCGTTTTCAAAGGTGCCAAGGTGGCGGCCTATTTTCAGACGGCTGGTGTTGTGAAGTTTGAGGCCATGGGCTTCTTAAGCGCGGTTTTCCGCGATGCGCTGGACGCCAAGTGCTCGGATATTCATATCGAGCCGATGGGCAATGATGTGCTGGTGCGGTTGCGGCACGGCGACAGTCTGCGGGAGTTAATTCGGGTGCCGGTGGGCTTGAGCGAGCGTATTATGCAGTCTTTGCGTGTATGGGCCGCTTTGGAGGCGCAGGCACCCGGCGTTCCTATGGATGGCCGTATTATTCGCCAGGAGTTGCCGGGGTATGAGTTTCGTTTGTCCCTTTTCCCGGTGGTAAAGGGCGAGAAGGCCGCGATTCGGATTTTTTCGGTCGGAACTCGCCGGTTTTCCTTGGATTCGTTGCAGTGGCATCCCGAGCAGATCCAGTTGCTGCGCGGGGTGATCAGCGGTGCGCGTGGGATGGTGCTGTTTGCGGGACCGACAGGCAGCGGCAAGACTACTGCCGCCTATTGCGCGGTGGCGGATTTGTATAGCCAAAGCAAGGGCCAGCTTTCGGTTAGTTCGGTGGAAGACCCGGTTGAGTATGCTTTGATGGGGATGAGCCAGGCGCAGGTGGATGTGGTTAAAGGATTTACGTACCCGGTCGCGCTTAAGAGTGTTTTGCGGCAGGATCCGCAGGTGCTGTTGATCGGCGAAATTCGCGACCCGGATACCGCGGTGCTGGCCGCTTCCGCGAGCATGGCGGGGCATTTGGTGATCTCCACCTTTCACGCGGGATCCAGCGTTGGCGTGGTGTTTCGTCTGCGGCAGATGGGTTTGGATGCGTTTAATCTGGGCGCGGGGCTGTCGGCGGTGATCAATGTGCGCTTGGTGAAGGAGTTGTGTCCTCATTGCCGGCAGCAAGTAGCGCCCACTTCGGTGCAGCAGCGCATGCTGCCGCCGGCTTGGTCCGGCGATTGCTTTGAGTCCGTTGGTTGTGATCAGTGTTTCGGTTCGGGGCTTAAATTCCAGTCGCGGTTGCCTTTGGTCGAAATCTTTTCTCCGGACGATGTGGTCCGCGATGCGGTTATTAGCGGCGTTGGGGTGGGCGAGCTGCGGAAGTTGATTGGCGCCTGCACCACTTTTGCGCTTTGGTCGTCCACGTTGGACTTGGTGTCGCAGGGACGTATCGGTTTGCAGGAGGCTATTTGGGCCGCCTATTCCAGCAATGTGTTGTGATTGCCGGTTGCCGTTGGGAGCGGAGCCGCTGGTTTCAGCGGCTTTCGTTGGCGGTGATGGCCTGGTTGATCGCTGCGAGCGGAACGCCTTTGCCGTAAGTGCCTTTTTCGTCGCTGGTTTCTTCGGTGTGCATACCGACGAGTTCTCCGTTGTGATTGACCAGGGGGTAGCCTCTTTTGATGCCTGGTTCGGGTGTGTCCCAGTAGCGGTAGGTTAAGCGCAGGTTGCTGCTTTTTGTGATGGTGACGCGGCACAGCTTGTGGTTGCCGTTTTCGATCTCCTGGGTAACGAGCCAGACCGGCTCGGCTTTGAGCGGCGCCGCCGTCGCGGTTTTCAGAAAGGTGAGATACGGCGATACGCTGTCGACTTTGTACATCGTGAAGGCACCGCGTTGATTGACGGACGAGTAATTCTGGTCTTCCGCCCAAGTCAGCCGGGTTCGGGAGTTGGCGATGCCCTCGAGCGTTTCAAATTGGATTTCTGCGGGCGCTGGTGGGGTCGCCGGCAGCAGTATGTATTTGCCGGTTCCGCCTTGGACCAGCACGGCCGCGTTGATGGTCTGCGCTTTCTGCGGGTTGCCCACGCAGCCTGATTTAATGGTCGGCGCTGCTTGGGGGGTCTGGTTGTTGTAGAAGGCGGTTTGTTCTATTTCTCGGGTGCAGCCGGCGCTGGCGAGGAGCAGGCCTAGCAGCCACGCTTTGAGACCGGCGCGGTTGGGCAGGACGGTTGGCATGGTGGGCTTTAGCCGCATTGGAGCGGTAGGCGTTGGCCCGTTTGGTTATCGAAAACTTTGATCTCGCTTGCGGTGGCCGCCACATGCGCCAGGCTGCCCTTGAGGGGGCGGATGGTGTTTCTCGTTTTGACGATCAGCTTTTCGTGTCCGTTTGGGGTCTTTAGGTGAATGAGGTTCTCGTCGCCCAGGTTTTCCACCATTTCGACTAGCGCCGGACAGTTTGAGGCGGCCACAAGTTGCAGTTGCTCGGGTTTGATGGACAAGGTGAGCGGTTTGCCTTCCTGGCTGGGATCGTAGGCGCACGGGTAATCGCCAAAAATGCAGGTGAGGTGCCCGTGGTGACACGTCCCGGCCAGAATGTTGCTGGCCGGTGCGCCGATGAAGGCGGCGACGAAACAATGTTGCGGTTCGTTGTAAAGCTCTGCGGGCGGCGCTACCTGGCGCAGTTTCCCCGCTTCCATGACAGCGATGCGGTCGGCGATGCTCATGGCTTCGGCTTGGTCATGGGTTACACAAATGCTGGTGGTGCCATAGGTCTGATGCAGGAGCCGCAGTTCGGTGCGCATGGTGTTGCGCAGCTGGGCGTCCAGGTTGGAGAGCGGTTCGTCCAGCAGGATTATGGCTGGCCGCCGCACCAGGGTGCGGGCCAGCGCCACCCGCTGCTTTTGGCCGCCGGATAGCTGCTCGGGCTTCCGGTTCAGGAGGTTGCTGACCTGGGTCTTTTCGGCGACGTCCACTATGCGTTGGCGCCGTTCGCGGCTGGGAATCCCGATGAGCGTGAGGCCAAATTCGAGGTTCTCGTAGACCGTAAGCTGGCGGTAGAGCGCAAAATGCTGAAAGCAAAGAGCAATGTTCCGGTCTTTGGTTTCGCTGTGGGTGATGTCCTGTCCCGCCAGACGAATGGTTCCTTCGTCGGGCTGCTCGATGCCCGCCAGTATTTTGAGGGTGGTCGTCTTGCCGCACCCGGAGGGGCCGACCAGGACCAAAAACTCCTGGTCCTCGACCTGCAAGGTTAAGTTGTCAACCGCTTTGACTGCGGACCCGCTTTTTCGGAAGGTCTTGCGCAGTCCGTCAATCTGGATCTGAGCCATACAGCTAAGTGTAGCCGGTTTTGTTTTACCCACCCGACTACCGTCGCAGGCGGTATTCAGGTGCGTAAGGTGTGGCTATGAGGCGAACGCCGACTTTAATGCGGCTTGAGAACATAGAGGCGGCTGGCCTGGAGCTTGGCATAAAAGTAAACTTGCTCTCCGCGGATGGATGGACTGGCCGTGGCTACAACGCGTGTGAGGAAATGCGACCGACGCACCCGATAAAATGCGAACCTGCAGGACAAAAGGCTGGCGGAAGAAAACTTCGTCGCCTAGTCCTGTTTGCCTACAAGCAACCTTAAGGAAGGAGCTGCCGTAGAAGAGGTAAATGCCTACGCAGCACAACCGGGAATCCTCGGCCTTTAGGCCGGGGTCGTTGAGTTGTGTGTCTCCTTCGGCAGGATTAATCGAATTCCTCTGTCTTCCGCTTCATTCGCGTCCATAAACGCATTCGTAGACTGCAGCTCGGTCCTGGCCGTGTCAAAAATCTCCCAAGGGATAGAGGCAGTATGCTTTTGGGCAAAATCAAGGACTTGAATGATTGGGGAACTCTTGCCGGTTTGGGAGAGTGCCTTTAACGCACTCATATAGTTGTTCCGAAAGACGGTTGGGATGACAATTTTCTGCTCGCCCTGCGCCACCAGTTCCGAATTCATCATGATCCGGGCCAGGCGACCATTGCCGTCCACGAACGGGTGAACCTCGCTTACGAGGAACATCATGAAAATGGCTCGGTGAAGCGCCATTTCGAGCCCTCGGTAAATTTCAAACCCCTTTTCTAGGGTGCCCAGCACCAAGTCAGGCGCAACGAAGAACGTGCTGCCAGCTCGGTTCTCCTTGGCCTTAAACTGACCCGGCATTTTATCCGGGCGCATCTCCATGCAGGCCGCATGGCGCTCTTTCAACAAGGAGACGAGACTTTCGAAATCACGCGGCGTGCGGGCCATCTGTGTTCCATCGGAAACGATTCGAAAGGTCCCCAGAATATCATGTGCATCTTGCGGGCGATCTCTTGGAATGACACCGTTGAAAACGATGTCCACAGCTTCCTCGATGGCGAATTCCGTGCCCTCGATGTAGTTGGAAAAATATGCTTCAAAGAAGGCAAGATTGGTCCTCGCCGGATCTGCCATATTTCCTGTCGGGCGCGTAAAAGGCGCTCGGCTTCGTAGTTCTTCAAAGAGCGTTTGGAAGAGGACCACGCGATCGGGGTCAAACGGCCTGCCTTTTTTGCGGGCTTGCGCCACAGAAGATTCAAGCGTTGCTTGGCGAGTGCCGAGGAAAGTGCCGATAAGTTCATCAAGCCTGCGGAACTCCTTTACTGTGCCAAGTTCCCCGCTGACGGCACGCGCATCGTCCCTCAAGCGATTGAGCGCAGCCTCTCCACCTTGGCGCAAGAGATTATCGAGGCGTTCCTCCAACTCCGGTCTGGTTAATGTTCGCGGCACCTCCGCTCCGCGCTTGCGCGAAGGACGCATGTTCTCCAGCCAAGCACGGGGTGTGGAACAAAGTCGGCTTCCCCCCAGGAAGGGAGGGTCGCTCGGCAGCGGTGCATGTCCTTTGCGGGGACGAAAAGTGATTCCAGGCAAACTCAGAGGCCGTTGTGCTGACGAAATGACGAAAATCGAACCGTCGGACGCTGGTTGGTTCTCAAGCGCCGTTCGGTCCGAAACCAAGGCATCCGGGAGATATTACTTCAAGATAGCGTACCAGTTTCTCTTGACGATCTGTGGTGCTGGTTCGGCCATGGTTTTGGTGTAAAGACGCGAACCGAGTTTGCGCCGCGGGCGATCCGCCTCGCCAGTTGCGCGAAGGCCGCGGCATCGCCGGGGGCAGCGGGCGTTCTCGAAGCCAGGACTACTTCCCGGCTCGCCGGCTCTTCCGCCGCCCAGGGCCGGGTGCAGATCTGGTGAGTCTTGAGCCACTGGGACAGGCCGGCGTCTTCGCCCCACAACACCGCTTCGCCTTCCACCGCCGGCAGCGCCGCTGGGTCGCCCACGTAAAACTCCGTGGCGCCGCCCGTGGGCGCCCCGCCTTTTTGCAGCGTAGCCAGCAAGCGGTAGGAGCCGGCCGGGCCGTTGATCGGGATGTCTTCGGCGTGGACTGGGATCACCATCGGCGGCTCCTTCTGCCCCGCGCTCGCAGGCACCGGAACCGTCACCGTGATCGTCCGTTCCCAGGCACGCGTCAGGCCGGGCCCCACGACCTGCAACCGCACGGGATATTGGCCCGGCGGCAGCGCGTCTTCGTTGGCCAGCAAGGCTTCCAGGCGCACCCGGGCGCCGCGATAGACGTTCACCGGTTCGACGAAGAGGCACCAGCGCAGGGGGGCCCAGCCTTCGAACATGGCGTCGGTGGTGCCGGGCTTCAGCTCCCGGAAGGTCGTCGTCAGCCCCTCGCCGCAACTGACATGGTCGTTCATCCCGGTGAGGCTGTAGCCCACGATGTTCGGGTTGGAGCGAATGGCGTTGAGCCCGAGCGCGCGCTGCCCCGCCATCTTGCGCAGGCTCTCGGCAAAGAAATCCTCGGGGCGCGCGTAGAGTTCGTCGAGCTTCCAGCGTTTCCAATCGTCCAGGTAGCGGTTGAGTTTGGCGCGGTAGAACTGGGCGTCCTCGCCCCCGGTCTGGCCCCATCGCTCAAAGTGCCGCGTCACCCGCCAGAGGTCCACCGCGCTGCCGATACCATACTCGGAGAGAAACAGCGGCAGGGGGTCGCCGCCGGCGGTGCGTAGCGACTTGGTAATGTCGGCGGTATGCGGCACGCGGGGATAAATGTGGCGGTCGCTGACCTCATCCTGCCATTGCTGCGAGCCGGAATTCGCCAGGCTGCCCGGAGTCTGCAGGGGCTGGTGCCCCGACTCCGTGTAGAGAGTGAAAGTGGCCGCGTCCGGCTTGGCCCCGGGCGCAAGCCATCCGCACGACCAAGCCCCGCCGGGGTTATTTGTGCGAGGAAAATCAGCCGCCAGATCAAAAACGCGCCCCGCGTCGGACTTGATGCTCGCGCTGAGTGCGGTGCTGTCGCTGCCGTAGCTCCCATTGCCCCAGCCCACCACAAAATCGAGCGTATCCCCCGCGGACAGCTCCAACTCGCCCCGGTGGGTAGCCGTATTGGGCCGGCCTTCGAGGTTGAGTAGAGCCTCAAACCACGGCCGTCCGTTGTGGAGGATGTGCGTGTCGGTGGTGGCTTGGAACAGTCCGGCAAAGGTAGCGGCGACGGTGTGGCGACCCGCGGCTGGAGCCGTCCAGCGGGCAGCACTGTATTCACCCTGCGGCCCTGGGTGCAAGGCGACCTGCCGGGCCGGCCAGGTGAACTGGAACGGGGTCTCGATCGGCTGATCGGAGGGATTGAGTGTGGCCCAGGGTTCGCGACCGGACCGGTTGTGCCAGATTTTCATCTTAGCGAACACGCCACCGTCCCCGCCCGGCAAATCCCACCGGCCGCTGTTGAGGAAGACCATCCGCGAATCGTCCAACTGGCGCACCAGCGGCAGGGAGCCGGCCGCCAGATGGAAGTGCGGGTTGTCCGGACTCTCGTTCAACAGCCCCCAAATCACAACGCTGGGATGATTGCGGTCACGCCGGATCAGCTCGGAAACGGACCGCTCCCATCGCTCCTGCAATTTCGGTGACACCTCCATCTGGGCGGATGCAAACGATTCCTCATAGACCATCAGCCCGATCTCGTCGCAGAGATCGAGCTGATAACGCTCCGCACCGCCCCAGATGAAGCGGATCATGTTGAATCCCATGACCTTTAAATCCAGCAGGTCGCGCCGGGCCATGTCCGGATCGGGTGGCAGCTTGAGGCCGATGGGGAAGTGGTTACAGGTGTGCGTGGAGCGAAGGAAGAGCCGGCGGCCGTTCAGCCGGAACCAGCCGTTCTCGAAACGGAAATCCCGAAAACCGCACCGCACGGATTGCTCGTCCATGGAACCCGACTCTCCGGCGCGGACCTGCGCCGTCACCCGATAGAGGAATGGATCGTTCAGTTCCCACAGTCGCGGTTGGTCCATCTTCAACTCGGACTCGACCACGGTGCCGCCCGGAGCCAATTCGCGCTCCAGTGCGATGACCCGCAAGGTGCCGCCGCTGGCCGCCGGCCCGGCTGAGAATTCGATGCGGCTGCGCAACGCTGTCGCCCCCGCGTTGTGGAGGCGCGCCTGGACTTTGATGGTGCCGGTCTTGGGGTCGGCCTGTGCAAACAAATCCTCCACGCGCAGGAGCGGTGTGGCTAACAACTCGACCGAACCGACGATCCCGCCGTGGT
>Ga0114951_10005562_pt1 | contig 11557 bp, 7 predicted proteins | sample AM7aDNAmetaG_FD_88677 | JGI IMG/M metagenome (GOLD analysis project Ga0114951, IMG submission 88677) | Freshwater microbial communities from Finland to study Microbial Dark Matter (Phase II) - AM7a DNA metaG | ecosystem: Environmental > Aquatic > Freshwater > Lake | place: Finland: Lake Alinen... | reverse complement strand
CTGCTTGTCTCGCACGTGCTGGTGCCGCCCGCCATGGAGGCGATCCTGAGCGCCCCGGACCGCCGCGTGCAGGCCTTCCTCGCCGCCGGCCACGTTTGCGCCGTGATGGGTTACGAGGAATATGTCCCCATCGCCGCAAAGTATCATGTGCCCATTGTAGTGACGGGCTTTGAGCCCCTCGATATTCTGCAAGGGGTCCTGATGTGCATCCAGCAGTTGGAGAACGGCCGCGCCGAGGTCGAAAACCAATACAGCCGCGCCGTGCGCCAGGAGGGCAACCGTCCCGCGCAGCAGATCATGCGCGAAGTCTTCCAGGTCACCCCGCGCAAGTGGCGTGGCATCGGCGAGATTCCCCAAAGCGGCCTGGGCCTGCGCGACGCCTACGCGGCCTTCGACGCCGAGCACAAGTTCGGCGTAGCCGGCCTGCGCGTGGACGAGCCGACCGACTGTCTCAGCGGCCTGGTATTGCAGGGCAAGATCAAGCCTCACGAATGCCCCGCCTTCGGCGCTCGTTGCACCCCCGAGCATCCGCTCGGCGCCACGATGGTTTCCTCCGAAGGCGCCTGTGCCGCCTACTATCGCTACCGCCGCGACCACCAAACGTAAGCAACCCTACTCATGCACAAGACCGGTTACTCGACGTTTTCGACAGTCAAGCAGGTGGTGGGCAAAACCCGAAACCCGAAACCCGAAACCCGAAAGAAGGCCGAAATCCGAAATCCGAAAACCGCGATCGCCCCTCCAGTAACAATGCCTTTATTGGACATCCAGCCATCAACACAACCAAATGGCTTCAACCGGTGGCGCGCGGCTCGCGCTATTCTGCCTTCGGATTTCGGCCCTCGGATTTCGGATTTCCTTCGGTTTTCGGCCTTCGGTTTTCGGATTTCCTAACCCACCCCATGCCATCCCCTCCCGACTTCCTCCCCTCCTGCCCCTTACCGATCACGGACTACCCCCAAGTGCTGTTAGGCCACGGCGGCGGCGGCAAGCTCATGCACCAGCTCATCGGCAAGCTCTTTCTGCCCGCCTTCCGTAACCCGCTGCTCGAAGACCAGCACGACGCTAGCGTGTTCGAGATCGCGGGCCAGCGGCTCGCCTTCACCACCGACTCCTACGTCGTACGCCCCCTGTTCTTCCCTGGCGGAGACCTCGGCTCGCTGGCCGTGCATGGCACAGTGAACGACCTTGCGATGGCCGGCGCGCGCCCGCTCTACCTCAGCGCAGGCTTCATCATTGAGGAAGGCTTGCCCGTGGAAACATTGTGGAAGCTCGCCTCCTCGATGCAACTGGCCGCGCAGAAGGCCGGAGTGCAAATTATCACCGGCGACACCAAGGTCGTGGACAAGGGCAAAGGCGACGGCCTCTTCATCAACACCGCCGGAATAGGCATCGTGGAGCATCCGTTCAAAATCGTGCCGCGCAGTGTCCAGCCGGGCGACGCCATCCTCGTCAACGGCGACCTCGGCCGCCACGGCATGGCGATCATGGCGGTCCGCGAAGGCTTGTCGTTCGAGAGCACGATTGAAAGCGACTCCGCCCCGCTCGCCGAACCCGTCCTCCAACTCCTGAGTGCCGGCATCGAAATCCACTGCCTGCGCGACATCACCCGCGGCGGCCTGACCAGCGTGCTGAACGAGATCGCCGAAGCCGCCAGCCTCGCCCTGCACGTCGAGGAAAAGCTAATCCCCGTCCGCGAAGACGTCCGTGCCGCCTGTGAGATTCTCGGCCTTGATCCTCTCCAAGTCGCCTGCGAAGGCCGATTCGCCGCCTTCGTGCCCGAGCGGGACGCCGACCGGGCGTTGGAGTTGCTGCGCGCCCATCCGAGCAGTGCCGGCGCGTGCAGAGTTGGCAAGGTTTCCGATCAACGCACACCAAAGGTCTTGCTGAAGAGCGCCATCGGCACCCAGCGCATCCTGGACATGTCCACCGGCGAGCAACTCCCCCGCATCTGCTGACACCTCTCAGGCACCCAACCGGAGCGCCCGTGGTTGGCTATCGCCACCGGAGTCCCTTGATAGTCCCTTAGTTCCTTAGCCATATTAATTGGGACCTCACTTCGCCGACTGCCTCAAGTAACGGTCAAACCAGTTGGCGAACTTGAAGAGATCCCACGGCATGGACAGCCAGCCGTGCTTGCCGCCGTGGTGGACGACCAGCTCAACGTTGCGGCCCTGCTTCAGGGCCTCCGCCTGGAAACGCTGCGACTGGTCCAGCGTCACCAGCGTATCGGCGTCGCCATGGTAGATCAGCGAGGGGGGGAGATTCGATCTGATATAGTAAATGGGCGACATCTCGTGGCCAATGATCTTCCAGGCAGCCAGGTTCGTCACGGTAGGGCCGAAGGCGTTCACAAAGGTCTTGGGCGGACCGCCGTCACCAGGGTTCTCAGTGGATGTACCCAGGTTCAAGAGGTCCGTGGGGGGATAGAAGATAGCGACGGCCTGAACCGCGCTGCTCTCGCGGTCAACCGGGTCGGTGGCGTTCGCGTCGCCGGGGCCGCCTTTGGTCGCAATCATAAGGCTCAAGTGGCCCCCGGAGCTTCCGCCCGTGACACCCAATCGCTGCGGGTCAACCCCATACTGGGCGGCATTATGGCGAATGAAGCGCACCGCGCGGTTCACGTCGTCTGTGATCTCCATGATCGTCGCCTTGGGTTGGGCGATGTGATAGACGACAAAGACCGTGTAGCCGCGCCGCAGGATGGGGGCAGCAATCCAATGCCGAAAAGAGCCGGCTTCGGATTTCCAGCCCCCGCTAGCCATCAGGACGATGCCGATGCCGTTAGGATGGGGCGGCCGCAGGACATCGATCGTCAGATCCTGGCCCTGCCGGTGGCCATACACCACCCCCTTGGTCACCTCCAGGCGCGGGTGGAAGTAGAGCCACACCCCACCGACCAAGAGCAGCGCGACCAGGATGATGGCAGCGACGGCGATTAGCAGGTTGCGGAGAACTCGCAGGACTTTCATGCTGCGGAATATCGCCACACCAGTTTCGCGGCGCAAGAATCAAAACGTGCCCACCGTGCCACCGCCCGATAGGGAGAAAACCCGGGATACAGCAAGCCTGGGAGGTTGCGGTATGTCACGGCAACGACATCGGCAACCCTTGACCCGACGGCGAAGCGCTTGCTTTCCCGCAGTTGCTGGCTCTGGCGCAACAGTAGCGCGGGGACGGCGACGGTCGAAGGAAGCTCTCCAGCATTCCGCTTCTGCTCTTCTTCTTTACCTCGAGTGATCCTCTAGTGCCCGGGGACTATTGGCGGGGCGGATCAATCCTGAAAGGATCGCCTCATTCAGCCCGGGTTTGGACCGCCGTGGGGCAAGGGGGGCGGTCCTGCCCTGACGTGGAGGTCTTCGTTCTGGACAATGTCAATGGCCTACTGCACGCACGCCTTGATGTCCTCGGGCTTCAAATCGGGATCGTAATCCCGGATAATCGTCTTGCCGGGGAGGCCGTCCCGGACCAGTTCCAGAACGGACTCAACGGAAATTCGGGCGCCTGCGACAGAGGGCTTTCCAAAATGAATTTCAGGGTTCACTTGGATTCGGCTCATGCTGCGAATATACACCCCCTGGCACAGGCAAGGCGAGCGGGTCAAAAAGCTTGGCCAGTAGGTCCTATCCCTTCAGTATCCGTTCTAGCTCAGACTCATACTTGCTAATCCGCTGCACCAGCACACTTGGGTCCGGGGCCGCAGGCCCGGTGCTACAGAAGAATGCCGGCAGCTTGCGGTCGTGGTTAGCCAACTCGTGCCAGCAGGTCTTGCCGGAACCCTTGTGCTTTGCGCGGTCGAAGGCTCCGCCTATCGCATGACCATAGTCGGGAGCAAATCGCTGCAAGAACTCATTAATATAATACTGCCCTGTCACCGAGCCGGCCATCAGCAGCACTTTCGCGTTTCGGCAGAGGTCAAGCGTCGCGAAGAATATCCACAAATCCCGCTGGACCATTTCGAGGAATAACTCGCTCTCGAACCCCGAATCCAACTCTCGAATGTAACGCGTTGCCCGGGGTGAGAGATCAAGGTGTGCCACACTTCCCGACTCGTAGCTTGGCCCCAAGTGCGCAAGCCCCTGCTTCCACGGGTCGAAGAACTTATGAGCGGGGGCAGCCGCGTCATCGCCAAAGTAACCCCGACAACGCTCTGCCAGCACCTTGTGGGTTATCTGCTCACGAGGCCAACGGCCTTTCTCAAACTCCCCGACTGACGGGTTCAGGCCAACCGTCACCACGACCGCCTTCGCCGGATCGCCAGAGCAACAAATCGGGTGGGTCGGAACGGCAGCTTTGAAAAGCTGCTCATACCTTGGCTGCGTGAATTTCACGTAGCGCTGAACCGCATATACATGGCGCTCGAAGTCCATAGGAGTGTGGTCAGTCTTGCGTCGGTTTGATGCAATCTTCCGTCAGGAGCTTGCTCGGCTCAGGATAGCTCTTGGGAACACCGGGGGCGGTCACGGGCTCGCTGCACTCAATCTTACCGGCGACTTCCAAATTCAGGGCGAGGAGTTGGGCCAGCAAATCCTTCTTGGCGGAGAAGCCGTAGGCAGCGAGAACGGCGGCGTCCAGGGCGGCGTGGGCGTCTTTGAGGGGATTGATGCCAGGTAGCTCCAGGGTGCGGTAGAGGGCGCGCAGGCCGCCTTTCAGACTCTTCAAGGCCTCGGCGCGCACGCGGCGCACCTCCCGTGAGGCGCAGTCCGCGGCGTCAATCTGCTTCACAGTCGCCGCCTGCGGCCAGGGGAAGGTGTCGAAGACGGATTCGGGTGTGTAGCGGAACCGCTCTGTCAGTTTGCTACACTTGGTGGTAAACCACAGCCAGTGGACGCTCGACTGCAAGATGGCGAAACTGTAGTCGTCGGCGAACGCGAATACCTTCAAGGCATTCGTCGGTAGGTATGCACTAGACAAGAACACAAAAGTTGGCCTTTTCATGACTGCGGAACAAGCAATGTAGCGGGGCAGCCTCTTCAATTCGCGCTGTAGGTCGTTCCGGGGTCGTTTCAAGGCCCACCACTCGTCCAGGCGGTTTTGGTGTTCGCCTCTGTCACGGCCCAATTCGGCCTGCTCTTTTGCTGCGTCGCTCTGCCAATCTTTGAGTACTCGTTGCCGAGGTATCGCCAGTAGGTCCGGCAGCGCGGAGGCTTGGAGCATGTTCAATTCGCTAAGGTCGATGACGAATTCGGGGGTGGTCTGGTATGCGCCAGAAAGTAGGTCGGAACCATTGATGAATGGTTTGATGTACGGCTTGTGCCGGATGTCGCCCTCCAGCAATGGCCTTGCATCAGCTGCACCGATAACGAATCCGTCATGGCCCGTCTGCACCCCTTCAAACACGCACTTCGGGTTTGTGTTGCATGCTAAAGGTATCGCGGTGGATACGTCAGTCGCGTCGGAAAGCGCGGAGTTGATAAACCCGCACTCGCGGCAATCTAACTCGTAATGTTTCGTGGCGGAGCCAGTCCCACGGGCCCGGGATTGTTTTGTTGCGGCGTCCGGCTGTACCTTAAACCAAAGCCGCCTCTTCTTCAGCAGAGTGGCATCCTGAGTTCTTGCCCAATTGGCGATGGAAACGTGGACATTCGCCTCACCCGACCAGGGTTGGCTTTCCACAGCTTCAACGATGGTGCCGGTATTGACGACATGATCGAGACCGCCTTCGCGGGCTTCGTTGTTGCGGATATTCTGGGTGCCGACGAGACCGGCGCGACCGCTAACGGGGTCGGCGGCGGTGCATGGTGGCAGGTGGTCGGCGGCCTTGCGGAACCAGTAGATGCAAAGGTCGGCACGCCGTGGGACCTCCGGGTAAAGCTTCTCCAACAGCCCGACGTACTCCCGGCCGTGCTCCATGGTCATCTTGCGCGCGTCAAGAAACGGTGGGTTGCCGATGATGACGTCGGCTTTGGGCCATTGGGCGGGCTGGCCGTCGGGGGTGAGGAGGGCGTCCGCCGCGATGAAGTTCTGGTCAAGGTTATCCAGCGGCAGAGCCGGTTCGGTGATATGCAGTTCATCAATCGCCAGCTTGCGGGCAATCATCATGGTGACTTTGGCGATTTCGACGGCGAAGGGTTGGATGTCGAGGCCGTAGAAGTTCTGGGCGCTGAGGAAGCTCAACATGCGCTGGCCGGGCTCGGCGCGGCTGGGGAATTCCTGCATCCGCTCCAGCAGGTGGGCTTCCAGGCGCTTGAGTTCGCGGTAGGCGATATAGAGGAAATTACCCGAGCCGCAGGCGGGGTCGAGCACGCGGAAATTATGGAGGCGGTCCCGGAGTTCGATGAGACGCTTGAGGGTTTTGGCCCCGTCAATCTGCTCGCGCCAGGGCTGAACGATGGTGGGGCCGACGATCTTCATGATGTCGGCGGGGTGGGTGAAGTGGGCGCCGAAAGCGTGGCGTTCTTCGTCACCCATCGAATGCTGGAAGAGGGTGCCGAAGATTTCCGGCTGCACCTTGGTCCAGTTGAAATCGGCGGCTTTGCGGAGCAGGACGAGTTCCTGATCGAGCAGCTCCAGCCGGGCCGGCTCGTTAAAGAGGCCGCCATTGAAGTAGGGGATGTCCTTGAACCGGCCGCCGTGGGCGGCTTCGCGGGAGTTCATGGCGGCGAACAGGCCACCGATCAGGTCGTAGGTATCGGTAGGACTGTGGCACTCGTTCAGGAGGTTGGAGACGAAATACTTTTCGAGCAGGCCGATGTCTTCGGCGAAGAGGGCTACCAGCATTTGCAGGATGAAGTGCTGGGCCGTGGGGCGCAGCACGGTCGGCGGGCGGTCGGGGCGGATCAGCCGCTTGAAACAGTTCGCCAAGGCGTCGGCGGCTTCCTGCGTGACAGCGACGCGGTCGTTGTTGAAGTTAGGCTTGTGATCGCCGGGGAACAGGAAGGCGAGCGGTCCCCAGCGGGTGGGCAGCTCCGCGATGGGCAACGTGTCCACCGGGGTATCCATCTGCGTCTCGAAATCATAGACGCGGAACTCGTCAAAGTTACAGAGGACGACGTAGCGCGGGCGCTTGGGAACAAGCCGGGACCAATAATCGAATGCCTGACGGTAATGGCGCTGGAGGTCGGCGCCGCGCTTCTTCATTTCGAACAAGACGACGGGTTTCCAGACGAGATCGGCAAAAGCGGTGCCGCCGCCGTCCTCGGCGGCCTGGCGGATGCGGAATTCGGGCTGGCCGCCGACCTCGAGGACGCCCGGGTGGCCGAACGCCTGGAACAAGCGGTCCAGGAAGATTTGCGCCTGGCCCTTTTCGTCGCCGGTAATGTGGTGCTGCGCCCAGCCGACAAACTCAGCGAGTTTTTCCTCACGCGACATGCCGGGGTTGTACCGCAACGAGTGGGTGGGTGTCAGCAATGAAAGGTGAGGGGTAATCTGAAACGTCAGGGCTAATGCGTCGCAAGGTCAGGACGTAGTAGTCTCACTGGGCTCTCACTTGCTAACTCCCGTGCCTTTGGTTTCATCGAGGATCGGGCATTGTATCGCCAAGTCAAGACGGGCGGTGCCGGTATCCGCAGTTGCAAGGAGTGCGGCAAATGGGCGAAGCAGACTTGGGAAAGCCGGACGGGCTCCGATTGGATACACCTCGCCCCAATAATAAGGCTGGGCCTTTCTGACCGTCAAGCTCTTGACTTTGGCCCAGTCGATAGTTATTTCATTCCCGGATTCGCCTATCACCGGCTGGTGGACAGCTCTGCCTTCCCGGAGCCACTTCATGAGGGTGCCCGGTGTAGCTGTCGCGCACAACTTGTGGCGCTCCATGGTGCGCCACGACAGCGAGATTGTTGTGACTCGTCCGTGTTCGCCGAAATCAATTTCGCCGTTGCCGCCGTCCCCGCCAAGCTCCACGCCATCTAGAGCGCGGCTAAAGCGGACCCCACTCGACTCCACGTTGGTGATGACGCTGTTCCCGAGGAAGTACTGCATGGGAGATTCGATAAAGGACATCTTCGGCTTGCCGGTGCCGCTCGCTTCGGAGATTTCGGAAAGGCTTATGCCCAGTTTCGGCAACAGCTCGGCCGTCAGATCGAACAGTTGATCCCGTCTGGGCACGTCCCTGGCCAGATTTGTAGGCCCGTAACCGCGAGTGGACCAGTATTCGACCGAGCCCTCGGGAAAGGATATTCGCAGGTTGCGAGAGCCGTCGGGAGGTGCAAAAACCATGCCGCTTGTGCCATAGTCCTTTTTGTCTTTCTCTGTGAACGAACCTATGGCCATTAGGTTTGAAATGACGGTGGGAGAGAAACGCGTGGGGCTGACTGTATAGACCCATAGGGCTTTCGGCCACGGGTGGCTGGGTGCCTTCCAGCGCACCACAAGGTTAGTGCGCTGGAAGTGAATGCCTGAAGCCAACCGGGGCAAGTCCGCCGCGGGCGTCGTCAGGCACAGCGCCCCAACCAAGGTCAAGGCGAATGCAACGGCAAGTCGGTGTGACTGGGTAGCCAAGCTGCCATTCATTTCCCCCCTCCTGAGTCTGTTTGGTCCTCAAAGGCCGGACAGTCTATTCCCACGTCGAAATTGGTCGTGCCGATGTCAGCCGCTCCCTCCATCGCCACGAAGGGGCGGAGCGTGGAGAAACCCGGCTCGTCCAGCCTGCCCGCGCCGACGCAAACCAGCCTAGCGTGTTTGACGGTCACGGTCTTCACGCCAGTCCAATCCTGGAGGCGGGGCGCGTCGCTGCCCGGGATATGGTCTGGATGGGCTTTGCCCTCGCGTATCCAGCGCATGGTGGTCACGGGTGTGACCGTCGGGTATGCCTTTTGGCGCTTCACGTTCCACCACGAAAGGCTGAATCTCAGTATCGTGGCGTGGTCGCCAAATTCGATCACACCGTCGCCGCCTCGATCAAAGCCGATGAATTCGACTCCGTCCAGCAGGCGGTGGAAGCGGGCTTCACGAGACCAGATGTTCGTGATTACGGAGTTCGTGGAAGTGAACATGACTTGGTCTTCAAGGTAATGGATGAGCGGTTGGGCGCTATTCGTCTTATTGACCAGTTCATCGAGGCCAATGCCCACCCGGGAGATGAAGTTCGTGGTGAGCTCGTACAGTTGCTTTTCTTCCGGAACCGCAGTGGCCAGATGAGTCAGCCCGAACGGGATCTCAGTCCAGTACTTGATACTTGCTTCCGGAAAGGAAATCCGCAGGTTCCCGACTCGCTTTGGGCTGCTGAAGACCATTCCGTTCGTGCCATAAACAGTCTCTTCATTTGTCGTGTATCCGGCAAGGGTCATCACGTTGGAGATAACCCCTGCAGAAAACACCTTCGGCTCGACCCGATAGACCCATACCGTGGCAGGCAATGCGTTCGTGGGGGCTTCCCAGCGCACCTGCAACTTGGTGCGCTGGGGTGCCGGGCTGTTGGTCGCGCACCAGAGGCTTTGGGAGAGGCCCAGAGCGCAGGGCAGCACGATCCCGAAAGCCTTCTTGATGGCGTTATTGCGGGGGGTAAACCTGTTGGGTGTCATAGAACCTAGCGCCGCCTTGCAGGACCGTGTTGGTTTTTGTCTGGAGCATGTCACCGCGGCAAGCCTGGTCTCCGGCCACGGCGAAAACCATCGGGCTGACGGAGTGAACGGCATGGGCATTCGTATAAGCGTACGTCGCACCAAAATACCAGGCTAGTCGAATAGTAGTTCCAGCCACAGGTGGGGACGCCTTGGGGTCGCCGATCATGTACCTAACCCAAGCCTGCCCCAAGGCGTCCGCGGTTTCATTCTTGGTGTCCACTCCCAGCAGCAGATGCAGGCCGCTGGTGTAGGGGTACACTTGTTGGCTTTGCATGCTCGACCAGTTAGCGTGATAAAGGCTGCTGCAGGCGGCGATGGCCATCCATTTGAGCCCGTTGGTGCCGTCGCCTCCGAACTTCATCTCGGACATTCTGAGGTACTGGGCGCCACCACCCGCAGCGATGGGGAAGTACATTTGCTTGACTGGGCTCGATCCTGCCAGGTAGTCGAAGGACGTGCCATAGACGCAGTGCAGGAGCAAGAAACCAATGTCCACCCCGTTGAAGCCCGTGCTGGTGCCTCTCAAGTCCTCGATCTTGAGATCGTCGTCGGGGCGCGTGAAAGCAGGCGACCAGGCTGCGGCGTTCATTGCCGCGCCGAAGTTGATGGCCTCGGTGTCCGCGTACCGCAGGGGCTGGAAGTTCGGACGGTTGGCTGTTCCGTGGCCTTCCAATTGGACATACGTGGTGAGGGGCGGGGTGGTGGCCAGCGGCAGTTGGGGAGTGAAACCGCTGCTCCCGTTCGCCTTGTAGGTCTGCCAGGCTATTCCGAAGGTTCCTGGGGTTCCATCCTTGGGGGCTGTGGGCGGGCGGTCCGGTGTGGCCGGGGCGGCCTGAGTGGAGGAGCCGGAGTAGCTCTCTGTGGCGTCATCGGTCTGCGCGTCGTTTGTTGCCACGCTCATCGCGCCAGCCGTGTTGAGGGAAGGGGAGGATGATTGCTGAGCGGGCAAGGAGACCTCGACCGGCATCAAGGGCTGGGGCCCGAAAACCTCCGTCCAATTCATCCAAACGCCATTGGTGTAAACCGGGGGCAATGGGGGCGACGGCATGTAGTAAAAGCCCCATCCCGCCCGTAGCGCCTGTTCCTCGGAACGGGGATACCAGCCGGCTCCAGTTGATTCGGATGCCGAAAGGCTGGCGTTCAGAGCCACCGCGGGCTGCGAGCCGCTCCCGTCATCGGCCGAAGGCTCATCGAGGGACAAGGGCTGGCCATTGGTTTGCGCCGAGATGTAGTAATGATAAACTCCTGGATCCAGATTAGTTCCGCCGTCGCCTTTGCCGTCCCAGGGGAACAGCAGGGAGGCGCCGCTGCCGGTGGCATTTCGGACGGCGTTGCTGTTAGCATCCCGGATGACCAGGGTCCAGCCCACGTTGGCGGCGAATACCGCTCTGACTTGTTGCGTCTGGCCGAGGGCCGGGTCGAAAAAGGGCTCGGAGAACGAGATGCGTGTGACCAGGTTATTGAACGTGGCGCTCACGAACGGCGAAACCCCATGGCCTTCCAGCACCGGCGGGGCGCCCAGTATCGTTCCGGAAGGAGCGGACTCAGCGGTGGCGGTGGCGAAGAGGATGTGGTTGCCATTGGGCCATTCACAGGTGTTGATCGTGTAGGTGTCAATAAGATAGTTGGTCACGCCGGTGCCATCGGTCCAATTCGTGCTGGTGATGGGCAGGCGCATTTGCTGGCCATCCACATACAGCGTGGTGATGAGACCGCCGGCCTGGTCTGTGCTGGCGGCGACGTTAATTGTTAGTTCACCGGAAGCGGTGAGGCCGTTCGCAGGGGAAACGATCGTAACTGCCGGCTCGCTGGAGGCCGTATCGGGACCAAGGTCCACGATACGGTAGAAACGCATCGGCGCCTTGGCCGGGTGCAGGATGGGAGGCACCTTTAGGTAGTTTCCAGTATCCAGCCAGAAGGTGTTTGTGCCTTGGGAAGGATAGCTGTCGTATAGCATCTGCCAGGTGATGGTGCCAGTGTTGGTGTCAATGAGCGAGTCGGCGCACTGGATTTGATAGACTTCACCCGGCGCGCTGTTCCAACTGAGACGGATG
>Ga0114951_10005560_pt1 | contig 11558 bp, 9 predicted proteins | sample AM7aDNAmetaG_FD_88677 | JGI IMG/M metagenome (GOLD analysis project Ga0114951, IMG submission 88677) | Freshwater microbial communities from Finland to study Microbial Dark Matter (Phase II) - AM7a DNA metaG | ecosystem: Environmental > Aquatic > Freshwater > Lake | place: Finland: Lake Alinen... | reverse complement strand
CTGGTTTATGTCCTGGTAGACATAGGGCAGAATGCTGATTTCATTCACGCCGAGAGAAAGCGTGATCGACCACGTCTGCACCGGAAAAATGGGCAACTGAACCGTATACAAACTGGCCTGCGTGCCGCTGCTATCGGTGGCGGGCGAACCCGTGGAAGTCTTGTCCAGCATGTATACAAACGTATCCTGCGGCACCGTGTAAAGCTCCGTGCTGTTTTTAGGATAGAGATCGGTGATCGGCGTCGCCATGGTGAAATTATCCACGCCCAACACCGCGTCCAGCCGGGCCACCAGATCACTGTAAACCACCGGATCGCCGGGCCGAAGCGCGATAATATAGGCATTGATGTTGCCAATCATCAAGCTCTTGGTATCGTTGATACTGAAGCCCTTCAAAACTCGAAATCGGAAACTGATCGGCACCGGGCGGCTTGTGCCGTCCAAAATTTGCACGAAATCCGTACCCACCGCTTTAGTCTGGATATACTGCGCCAGCGCGCTTTTTAACTGGGGCGTCAAGGAAACCAGCCCGCCGCCCGGTCCCGTTGTCCAGGCATAAATGCTGATAATGTTCCCCTCCAAAAGCGCGTTTTCCGTGCGCACCACGGAACGGGCATAAGCCACGGAGCCGTACTGCGCGTCGCTGTACTGCTGAGCAATGGTCTGATAATCCGATAGCGTGACCGCCCGGTCATTCGTGCGGGTGTAATAGGGAATGCCAACACGAGCCTGCTCCAAGGTCTCCGCCTCCCGCCCGCCAACGCCCGTGCTGGTCTGATTCGTGATTTGAATGGACACGGGATTGGACAGTGACTGAAGCAAGCCGGTAATCGTGCTGTTGATGGAATTCAGCGCGATGTTGCCCGCCAAACCGCCACCCACACGATAATTGATCTCAATGGCGGCTTCAGAAGGCACCAGCGCGCCAAACACGCCGTCTCCAAACACCACCGCCGTATCCCCGGAAACAAACGTTTTAAGCTGATAAATCTGCGCCAGCGGACTTTGCACGCCCACGCTGCTTACCTGCGTCCAAGGCTCACCGTTTACCATGACCTCAGCCGAATTGCTGATGACCGGCGTTTGGCTCAACTTGACCGCATAGCTGGATGTTTGCACGGGAGCGACAAAACGATCCGTGATGGTTTGCCCCTGCACCAGCTGAATGCGGCGCTCAAATATCTGCGCTTGGATGGTGCCAGTTGCGCCCGCCCAGGTGCTGGTCAAGATCAGCCGGGAATTAGCGCTGACACCTCCTGGAGCCGTCGCAAGGCTATCAATCGTGTAAATAGCGGCGTTTCCAAGCTGATTCAAAGTCTGGCCTGCGGAGATGTACCGAGAAAGGTCAATGGTCGTATCAACCTCATCCACCGCCGACGAGCCCTGCGTAACCTGCAAAAAAGTATTGATGACATTTTGCCCGCTGAGCATGGGGCTGAAAGTAGCCACCAGCTCCACCGGAGTCGTATTACCCGCCAAGATCACGTATTCCTTGGAGACCTCGAAGCTAACGCCATTACTATCGCTGGAGCGCACCTGCGTGCCTTTGGCAATCGTAACCGCAGAGGCTTGCGCGGTGTTCAACACGACTTCGCAGCTTACCGTCGCGGGCTGTGGACTGCCCAAAACGTACCCGGTCAAACCTCCAAGACGCATAGCGGACTCCCGCAAGGTCATTGTCGGAATATACTGCTCTCCCGCCACCCGGTTGACCAAGAACGCCAGCGTGGCCAAGCCCCACGCCACAATGTCCACCATGACCACACCAATGCTGTTCGCAAGGAAATCGTTCCATCGCCCCGGCCAGCGGTCGCGGATGCGCTGAAGCAGCGCATCCTTTTGGGATTGATAATCGTACTTTATGTACCTTAGCGTCTCATTCGCCATGCCCTAACTACCGCGATTAATGCCTAGCAGGGAAATCAGCTCAGCGGCAAGATTGTCCGTATCGGCGTCACCCGCCGCTGTCATAGAAATAAGGTCATGCTTTAGCCGCTCCAAACGGCAAAGAATATCGGCGGCATGCTTGAGGCTAGCACGCTCAACGTCCGTGGGAGCGCGGAGATTTTCCGCAATATTGCGCAAAGATTCCGCTGTCTGTCGAAAATGATTCGCCATGATGCCGCTAAGAACAGCTACAGGGCGAAAATTTTCGCGGGACCGTCGTCCCACTTTAGCTGCACAGGAGCGGCGTTGGGATTGAACGGTATGCCTTTTATGGCGTCGTCCATGTAACATATCAGCCACGAGGTTGCCTCATTTCCGCTGGCCACCGCAAGAATAACTCCCATGACCGGAGGCCCAACCACGTATGTAAACATGTAATCGTCCGCGTCAACGACATTGATGTTGACAGCTTTTCCCGCGAGAACATCAGAAGTGGCCACGCGCGCCTCCGCCGGTACATCCAGCAGGGTCGCGTGGTTGATGGAAGGAGCGTACAGGTCCTTCGCGATCAAGATCACGACAATGGGATCATGCACCCAATCAAACGCGCCGGTGAGCATGAGCCTTTTCGCGTTCGTGTACAAAAAATTCGCCATACGATAACTACGTTCTTCTCCCTGTGAGCGACGCACTGCTAAAACCCATAATGGACTATTTTCCTCTGGAAAAGGCCCGCCCAGCGCAAGTTACCGCGCTGGAATTCATCCAAAACGCGGTGATTAAAGGCTACCACGACATCGTGATCGCGGCTCCGACAGGCTGTCATGCCGCCGACGAACAGGTTTTAATGGCCGACGGCTCTTTACGAGCAGTCCAGAACGTACGCGTTGGAGATGCTTTGCTGGGGCCGGACAGCCAACCCCGTTACGTCTTGAGCCTATGCCGTGGAAAAGACGAGATGTTCGCAGTAAAACCGGTAAAAGGCGAGCCCTTTAGAGTCAACCAACACCATGTGCTTCGTTTACAGCGCACCAACGACGGCTGGGGAAAAGCTTACTCGTTTGTAGACATTGACCTTAAAACCTATACAGCCCAATCCCATACTTTCAAGCATCTGCACAAACTTTGCAAACCAAGCTCTGTCGACTTCCCAGCCAAAGAGCTACTGATACCTCCTTACATTTTAGGTCTTTGGCTGGGTGACGGCGATTCAGCTGGCGTCGCATTAACCTCCGCCGACGCACCTATCCAGAAAGAATGGCTAAACTTTGGAAAAAGCTTCTACCTCAAGCCCTGCATACGTGAAAAAAACGGCTGTCAACATATTCACCTAGCTTACGGCAAAGGCGGCAACGACCGAGTCAATGGAGTGCTGGACATACTGAGATACTACAACCTTGTTCTCAATAAACACATCCCATTTGTTTACTTAACCAGCAGCCTGGAAGATCGTTTTCAACTGCTAGCAGGCTTGCTCGACACGGATGGGTCATTAGCCAACGGCTGCTTTGACTTCGTAAGCACGCGAAAAATTTTATCGGAACAAACCGCCTACATCGCTCGCTCTCTCGGCTTTTGCGCTACCCTTCGTGAATGTGTAAAATTTTGCCAAACCGGAAACAGTTCTCAAGCATGGCGCGTCTGCATTTCAGGTTACACTGAAGCAATACCGACAAGAATTCACAGAAAAATGGCAAAACCGCGCCAACAGATAAAATCCGTGCTGCGAACAGGTTTTACGTTAGTTCGTGATGGCATAGCGGATTACTACGGATTTCAAGTATCTGCCGATCATCTTTACCTTGGATCTGATTTTACGGTGCATCATAACTGCGGCAAGAGCGCGATTGGCGCGGCTGCCGCCCTCTGGGCAAGCTCCTTTGAAATAACCGGGCACAGTCCCGGCGGCTATTATCTGGTTACCCAGAAGATGCTCCAAGACCAATTAGAGCATGATTTTCCACGCTGGAAACCCCATCTGCGCACGAACGGAGGCTCGCTTAAAAGCTCCAGCGAATATCCCTGTGACCACTACATTACCTGCATGGCCGGGGGCATGGCCTCTCAGAGCAAGAAAGGGGAAAAATGCTCCCAACGCCTGGATAAGAGCTGCCCCTACCTGCTCGCCAAGGCCCGATTCGGCTTAGCCGACGTAGCGGTCACTAATTATCCTTATCTTTTTACAGAGCACCTGTACGTCGGCGAAATGCCGCCGCGCAACTTTCTGGTTTTAGACGAGTGCCACACCTTGGAGAGGCAGATCACCGGCTTCATCGAAATACTTGTAAACAAAGAAAGCCTGGACGCCTGGGCACCCGGCTGCCGCCCGGTGCCGATGATGCAACATTCAGAAGATTTGGTGGATTGGCTTCGGGACAAGTACCTGACCATGTGCAAAGAGCGGTTGGACATGTTGACCGAAAACCTCGTCGAGTGCCATTATTCCAACCGAAAAATGCAGAATGAATTCAACCAGCTCAAAAACCACGTAGGCCGCATCAGCTACGCGATGAACGACCTGGAAAAGAATCCTGATGACTGGGTGTTCTGGCAGGAAAAAATCGACAGCGAATGGGCCTGCATGGCCAAGCCCCTGAGCGCCGCTCCTTTCAGGCCCATGCTGCTTAACGACATGGGTGCGATCCGGCTTTTCATGAGCGCCTATCCGGGGCCTAAAGACGTGTTCTGCCGCAGCCTCGGCTTGAATCCGAAAGAAACGGCGTGGCTTGAGCTGGACAGCACTTTTCCGATTGAAAATCGGCTGATCCATATGACCACAGTCGGCTCCATGAGCCGCCGGTTTCTGGAAGAAACCACCCCGCACCTGCTGGCGATGTGCGAAACGATTTTGGAAGCCCATCCTGACGAGAAAGGTCTCATCCACTCGCACTCGTATCAACTGGGTATAAAGATTTATGACTACTTGCGCTCCCGCCCGGTAGGCAAACGCGTTCTTTTTGCCACCAAAGCATCAGAGCGCACCGTCCTCTTTAACCGGCACCGTACTTCCAGCTATCCCACTGTCATGCTTAGCCCCAGCATCGCGGAAGGTTTCAGCTTCGACGATGACCTTGCTCGATTTCAGATCATCGCCAAAGTTCCCTACCCTTACCTGGGCGACCGGCAAGTGGCCGCCAAAATGAAGCTAGATCAAGATTGGTACACGCTGCAAACAGTTATGACCGTGCTCCAAACTTGCGGCAGGATCGTGCGGTGTTTGGATTATGAAACTGAAATTCTTACCACCGAAGGCTGGAAAGGACATTCAGAGCTAAAGCCCGGAGACTGCACATATGGGATTAACCCACGAGCCTTCTCTAAAAAAGGCAGACCGCTTCGCTGGAACCGAGTCCCTCTGCTCCTAAACCCAGTACTGGGCGTAACTTTCTTCGGTGAACAGCCTACTGTACGGATAAAGGCTAAAGGTGTAGACACCGTTGTTACAGAAGGCCACACCATCGTCTATCAGCCAGTGATCGTTCGTTCGTACGCTGGCACCAAGCGCTACAAAATCCGCAGTGCCGGTTTGAGCAAAGCAAAAGCCAGTGAGCTGCCTGCCAGATTTAAGCTCCCTCTAGCTGGCTACGTGAACGGGAAAACAATAAGACGCAGATCAAAATTACCGTCAGAGTGGTTTTGGCTGATGGGATTCGTAATTGCAGACGGCTACCTTTCTGCGACTAAAAACCTCGTCATCATCACCCAATCCAGCCATAAAACAGAGCAAGTGGCAAAGCTTGAACGAGTTTTGAACAAACTTTCGCTCAGTTTCACCAAAGGAAGCCACCATGACCCAGGCAGCCCGATGACAGTTGACGGTGAGCACATCTATTTCCGTAACGGAACAGGCCATTACTGGCAGTTGACCGGATTTAGCAGCGCTCGCTTGCGAGATGTTTTCCACCGTGGCCGCCAAAGGCGCTATTCTAAAAAACTGAAATTCAGGAAACGTTCACACCGAGGCGTCGATGGCTGGAAAAATCCTGAAAAGACGATTCCAAGGTGGTGTATACAGAAAGCCTCTGCCACGCAGCTTTTAGCGCTTTTGGATGGCTTAATGGCAGGCGATGGTTCGTGGGTTACCGAAAAGTCAGGATGCTACTATAGCAGTAACCAAGTCTTGATCGACCGCGTTCAGGAGATAACCGCCATCACAGGATACCGAAGCCATGTTAGGCACAGACGGGGCCAGCACGAAATTCAAATATCGAAAATAGGAACTGTTGATGTGCCTAAAGCCAACGTTCAAAATTACAAATGCGTGCCGGTTTGGTGCCCTACCACGGCTCTGGGCACAGTCGTAGCCCGCCGCAACGGTCACACCTTTATCACCGGCAATAGCGACACAGACCACGGCTCGACCTATATCCTCGACTCCGATTTCATCAGGCTCTACCACGACAACTCGTCGTTTTTCCCAAAATGGTTCAAAGATGGATTCAAATTCTATGACCTCTGAACAAAAACACGTACAAGAATGGATGGTTAAAGCACAGCAGGACACCCCGGACCGCCCCGTGTGGCCCGAATTCGCCGTGCGCAAACTTCGCGTCAACCTCATCGCCGAAGAGCTGACGGAACTCTGTGAAGCTTTTGGCCTGAAAATTTGCGTCGACACCCGGCGTGGCAAAAAAGCCCACATCGAAGTCATCGAAAACGAGCAGAAACCCGCGCTTACCCGCGAGGACTACATCGAAGCTTACGACGGCGTCTGCGATCTCATGGTGGTGGTGCTGGGGACCGGAGTCGCCATGGGCTGCGAAGTCAAACCCGGCTTTGATGAAGTCATGGACAGCAATGACTCCAAATTCATTGATGGCCGCCGCCGGGCGGATGGGAAGTGGGAGAAAGGGCCGAGCTACCGCAAAGCCAATCTTGGCCCAATTCTTGACGCGCAAATCATCGCGGCGCAAGAGCACGATAAGCAACAAGCATTACCTACTTTCAGTCAGCCTTAACGACCGCGTATTTAAGGTGTGCGCAGAAACTTACTCGAATTCTTGTTCGGCCCGTCGGCGGTGCGCGAAAGCAGTCACACGCTCGGCGAGGACGTGGTGAAGCTGTTTGAAGAAGCCGCCGATGAGGAAACAGAACAAATGGTGGCCAACAAGAAGCCGCTGGCGTCCGCCCTCAAGGACATCGGCATCAGCAACGAAGTTATTGAGGGTCCGCAATGGTGTGAAATTCACTGTGACGATGAAGCTCAATACCGGGAGCACGTGGCGCTGCTGCGCGATCCCGACGCCATGCACAAGCTCGCCGAGCGCGGCTGGGTATTCGCTTTATGCGGCGATCAGGCCATGAGCAACGAAACGCCGGACTTAAAGATCGGCTTCATCGAATTGCACATGCTCGATCTGCCGGACAACAAACAGGACGTAAAATCGCTGGAAACGGTCCTCAAGAACGCCCAGAAATTTGCGGCCACACCCATGGATCGCGACGATGAACTCAATCCCGTCGACAACGATCTCAAGCCCAGCAAAGACAACCAAAAAGGCGTGGGCAAGGCGAAAGACGGCGCGGACCCCAAAGGCAAAATCAAGGACAGCCTTACCGCCAGTAATCTGGCACAACGCCTGCTGGACGACGACAATCTGCAAGAAATGACGAGCTGTTCCGCAATCCCGGCTATCGAGTCACCGATGGGCACACCGGCGCGGAAACCCGTCAATTGGCGCAAGCGGCTGGGCGGCTTGCGCAAACGCCAGGGCGAAAATGAAGACAGCCGCTTTACTCGTTGACCTCCTGCTGGAAGCGGATGAGCCGGGTGTAGACATCGACCCTGATGATATAGACCCGGAATACTATCTGCACCAGCACATAGCTCAAATCGACCGGGAAAACACCGAGGGCACTCTCAATGCCCGCACGGCGCTAACCGCCCGCAATTTCTGGCACAAGACCGCCAAATACACGGATGGTCTGCGCGCTATCTCTGTCCGGAGCAATGGCGCGACCAAGACGTGGAAAACCCGTCCTGGTGAATTCCGCATCCCGGTCAAGTTCGGCTTTCGCGAGTGCTTCTACATCACCGACAAAAACGCCGATGAATGGTCAACCCAGCCGATTGCTGACTTGCCCAAGCCCGCCAAAGTCAAAAAGCTCAGGCCCAAACCGGTAGTCAATCCTTCCAGCTTGATGCCTCCCCTGCCACCGGAACAGCAGATCCAGGTGCCAAGACCGCCGGACCCCAACCAGTTAGAGCTACCGCTATGAACAGCTATTTTTCCGACTACGAAAGCATGGGCTACCTTGACCTGGGCCTCCGCCAGCCAGAGCTGATGGAATCCTACGCAGGCACTTCTATTGTCAAATGGCAGGGCAATATCGAGCGCCAGCTGGTCAACTTGCTCAATGATGCCGAAAAGGGAAGAAACTATCCCTACGCGGATAAACTCCGTGAATTCATAAAAATCTGGAGAGCCAACGAGATCACCGGCAGCATCAACCGGGAAACCTTGGAGATTCTCAAATCCGCCACGGATATTCTCTCCGTCGACCAGTGGAACCTCGCCGCTTATTTTAGCAGTCTTAGGGATCAGATAAAGGTACTCGTCGCCTCAGAGGAACAGCTCCCCCGTGGCACGGAAGAACCCGGCAATGAGCCTATGGCGGGCATGGGCGGCGGCGGCGGCGGTCCGCCTATGGCCCCCGAGTTCGGAGCAGGCAAAGAGCCTCCTGAAGAAGGCGGCATGGGTGGCGGCGGCGGCGCGGGCATGCCCGGTGAGGCGGGAGCGCCCGGAGGCCCCGAAGGTGAAGCAGCCCCCGGAGAACCTGGAGGCGGAGAACCCGGACCCGATGGGGCACCCGGTGGAGCACCCGGCGGAGCACCCGGTGAAACCGAAGCACCCGGCGGAGAACCCGGCGCGCCCAGCCCGGAAGAAAATAGCGAAGAAATCCCGGAACCGGAAGAAATGCCGGGTGGCAAACTGGGGCTTGCTTAAGCCCTTCGTAATTAACTTGGTTATGAACATCAACGTCGCACGCAAGCTACACGAACGCCGCTTCCGGCCATCGCCCACGATGACCACGGGCGAACTGATCAACCTTATCGGCAGTGATGGCATGCAGGAAGCCATGAATAAGCGCTGGCTGGTGCCTGACATGGACTCCGGTTTCCTGATGCTCAACCTCAATGGAGGCAAGCTGGCCGAACTGGAAAGCGCGTGCGTCTGCGCGTGCGGCAAAACCGATTGCGGCTGCGTCGAAAAGCTGGCTGAATCCATGACGACCATGCCCATGCGCGAAGCGTTCGCCGCTTTCGGTGTCGCGCGCCCTGGCGGCGTTACCGGCGGGTCGGCCCCAGCGATGCCCGCTCCCATGCTCCCGCGCCCCCAGACACCCACGTCACACGTGGATAAGCCAGCCAAGGCTCCCAACGTTGGCGACCCCGCCATGGTGGAACAGGATGGACAAACGTATACGGGTGAAATCAGCGGCTTTGAACCGGATGGCCGGGTGCGCCTGCGCTGGAAAGGCTCACGCCCGGCGCAAGATCGCCCTTACGGGCCAAACGAATTTTTAGTCCCTGATAACCCCGCGCATGCTTGACACCGCCACCATCCTAAGACTTCTGCTTGACGACGTGCCACCGGGTCCCCCACCCCCGGATGACCCGAATCAGCTCAATTTAGGCTTTGACCCGGCTGCCTTTGACCCGGACGCTGCTCTCGATCCTAACGCGGAGATTGCGCGTTACGCCGACGAAATGCCTTTCAGTATTCCAGGCGGCACCCCGACTAGACTGTACCAGCGGCTGGAAACTAAGCTGAATGGCCGACCTTCTAAAAAGGTAGACAATCACACCTATATTGTTCGCGGCCACGACCGGATCGCAGTGCGCTTTCATCAAACCGACGTTGTCGCGGCATACCCTGATGGCAAAGTCGTGTTAAACAGCGGCGGCTGGCGTCCGGGCGGCGGCCAATACGCCCCTGGCTGGCGCGGTGAGCCGGGCAGGACCACGATGGCCCGGATGAATGAATGGATGCCCAGCGGCTGGGGCCTCTACAAATTAAAGGGAGAATGGTACTGGTATAACCACAACCAGCCGCCGCACTGGGAAGCCAACCATCGCTATCCGTACAGTGATGGTGACTCGATCCTTCCCAGCGGCTCCTTGCAAGCCCAAGCCGAAGCTGTGCCCATCCCTCGGCGCAGAAAAAAGGCGGTATGAATGCTAAAGACGCGATCCAATTTGTGGTCGAAGGCAAAGCCCCCACCGGCTGGGCCGTCGCGCGCGGCGTTTACGGTAATTTCTCCCAATGGCCTCACAAAGTTGAGTACTATCTGAAGTGTCCGAAATGCGTTACAGGTGACACCATTATAGCAGGCGATTACGCCGCTATATCCACTTTGACACTCGCCAGCCAGTGCATTGGGCGTACCGGTATCCAAGCGATCACCAACCTCATGCAGCGCAAACACGATGGCCGAATGCTGACGATAAGAGCCACCGGTTTATTACCTATAAATTGTACGCCAGAACATCCATTATTAATTTGCCGGTCAACTTCAGCGAGCAATCGTATAGGCAAATTTTCAGCTCCAACTTGGACTGAAGCTGCACAATTACAGCCTAAGCTAGCCAGCCAAGGAACAGGTGATTACTTGATGATACCTCGCTTGCAGGGCAGCAGAGATGATGGCGCTTTAGACCTTAAAGCATACACCACAAAACGAGGGATCGCCGTTGCCAGAGGCAAAAACATACCGCTTGCCTATCCGTTTACGGAAGAAACCTGCTGGCTGTTGGGCCTCTACGTGGCGGAAGGCTGTTCCAGCCCTAACGGAGTGAAGTTCAGTCTAAACAAAGAAGAAACGACTTTAGCTCTTAAAATTAAAACCATTGCCTGTTCGCTGGGTTATTCAACCTGCGAAACAAAGGCAGAAACAGCCCTAGTCGTTGAAATTCCATCACGCATTTTAGCGCGAGCTTTTCCTGATATTTGTGGTAAAGGCACCGCGCATAAACGCATTCCAGAAGTGCTGCTCCTGCACAAAAACATAGCTTTGCTGGCATCTTTGCTGGATGGCTATTTCGACGGAGACGGCTCTGTGGCTAAAAACGCGATAACAGCGGTAACTGTCTCAAACGTGCTGGCTCTGCAATTACAACTCGCGCTGGCGCGCTTTGGAAAATTTGCCTGTATTCGTAAAGATATTACCAAAGAAAACCAAACCATACAAGGCCGGATAGTTAAGTGTAAACCACGGTATCATATTTATAGTACAAATACTTTTCGTTGGAAACGTGGCAGACGGCACATTGTTCAAAAAAATCACATCTTAGTGCCAGTGCGCAGTATTAAAACAACGCACTACCGTGGGCAAGTCTATAATATATCCACTAACGACGAAACTTATCTTGTTTCCAACGCTATTGTACACAACTGCGGCCTTGTCCATGGAGGCTTCAAATCCATGCGCGATGCGCACGCAAAACGACTGTGTGACACCTGCAATCTCGATGCGATCAACGCGATCAAGGACCAAGTTCAGGATGTCATCCACGACCCAGACCATAAGCCCAAGTCGATGGCCAAAATCGTGGGTAATGAGGAACAATCCTTTGCGGAAGCCCTTGATCCTTTAGACCCCTTTGATCCTTTCGACGAACCCATGGCGGAGCCGGATAAGAACATCCCTCCGGCACCCGAAGACGATCT
>Ga0114951_10005559_pt1 | contig 11563 bp, 12 predicted proteins | sample AM7aDNAmetaG_FD_88677 | JGI IMG/M metagenome (GOLD analysis project Ga0114951, IMG submission 88677) | Freshwater microbial communities from Finland to study Microbial Dark Matter (Phase II) - AM7a DNA metaG | ecosystem: Environmental > Aquatic > Freshwater > Lake | place: Finland: Lake Alinen... | reverse complement strand
GTCGGCATCTGCACCGAATACAGCGGCGACAGCATTTCCAAATACCAACTCCTCACCGACATCATCGGTTGGGAAGATGCGTATTGCGACATGGACTGCAAAATCGCCGGCACCGAGAAGGGCATCACCGGTTTCCAATTGGATTTGAAGCTGAAAGGCCTGCCGCACGCCATCATGGAAATTGCGGTGGAAAAAGCCCGCATTGCCCGCCACGCGATTCTCGCCGAGATGGCCAAGACCATTGCCGAGCCGCGCAAGGAAATCAGCAAATACGCCCCGCGCATCACCACGCTCAAGATCAACCCCGAGAAGATCGGTTTGATCATCGGACCCGGCGGCAAGAACATCAAGCGCCTCGTCGAGGAATCCGGCTGCGAAATCGACATCGAGGACGACGGCACGGTCAACATCTTCTCCGTGTCCGCCGAGGGCATGAAGATCGCCGTGGACGCGATTGCCGGTTCCACTGCCGAAGCCGAGATCGGCAAGATTTACCGTGGCAAGGTTGTGACCGTGAAAGAATTCGGCGCGTTCGTCGAATTTCTCCCGGGCAAGGACGGCCTCGTGCACATCAGCGAGTTGGCCAACTTCCGCGTGAAGAAGACCGAGGACATCGTGAAAGTCGGCGACGACATCACCGTGAAATGCCTCGGCGTGGATGAAAAAGGCCGTGTGAAACTCTCGCGCAAAGCTGCGATGGAAGACCGCGACAAAGAAGCCGCAGCGGACGAAGCGCCCAAGGCTTAATCAGTCAACCAATTCAAAAGCGCGGAGGGCAAAAGCCTTCCGCGCTTTTTTTGTTTGAAACAGGAAATCTTTGGAAAATTTAGTTTGCCAGATTTTCCGAGATGGCTTCTAGCCGAATTATTTCACATGCGTGATGACCTTGCCCTCGAGGATGTGCATCGCGCCCACGGTCATTTTCGGGGCGTGCTGGGTCAGGAAGGCGCGTGCGGTCTTGATGCTCTGATTGAGGCTGCGCTTGGTCTCGCAAACGGTGACGGAGAATCCGCCCTCGCTGTCGCGGGACAGGGTGTAGCTTACGAGGTCCGGGATGGAGCGCATGCGGGCTTGCAGTTCGGCGGCGTGTTGTTCGCCGATGTCAAAAAGCTGCTTAACGCCGCGTCCGCGGTAGATACGGATGACAATGTTCATGGTAGCTCGACTTTCGGTCACGGTTTGGGTTGGTGCCGGCGGCGTGGATGGACTAGCGCCGCCGGAAGAGACCGTATTTCCGCCGGTTCCCGTTGTCTAGTCAAATTCGGCGCCGGGGTCATGGTAAGCGGGTTTGCTGCTGGAAAAACATTGACTTTACGCGGAAAAAACCTATGCTCCGCGTTCCTAAATTTTGCGGGAATTTGCCCGTGGCAAGTTGTCCCCGCCCCCGGAAGGATGTGAGTGTAATGACCGAGATTAAACTGAAAAAAGGTGAACCTGTGGACCGCGCGCTGCGCCGGCTGAAGAAAAAAGTCGACCGCGAAGGCACGCTGAAGATTGTCCGCAGCCGCCGCCAGTTCGAGAAACCCAGCGCCGTTCGTCGGCGCAAGGAAAAGGTTTCCCGCTTCTCCGCCATGCTCGCCGCGCGCCACGCCGACGACTAGGCCAAGCTAAATTAGTTGAATCGTTAAATCGTTGCATCCTTGCCACGGTTTAACGATTCTTCATTTAACCAATTTAACGATTTTACCATTCACGGCTCACGACTCGCCACCATGTATTCCCTTTCGACCTGCTGGAACTCCGCGCGTCACACGGACGGCCGCGCGATGCTGCGCGAAATCCGCGACCTCGGTTTTGAATACGCCGAGTTGAGCCACGGCATCCGCATCAGCCTCGTGCCCGGCATCTTCGAGGCCGTGCGCGCGGGCGAGATCAAAATTTCCAGCCTGCATAATTTCTGCCCGCTGCCCGTGGGCGTGGACAAGCCCGCGCCGAACCTCTACGAATTTTCTTCCGACCGCGAGCGTGACCGTCAGCTCGCCACCAAGCACACGCTGAACACACTGGAGTTTGCGTCAAAAGTCGGCGCGCCGCTCGTGGTGCTGCATTTTGGCAGCATGGACTTGAAGGATTACACCGGCAAACTTAAGGAACTGCTGGAGCGCGGCGAACGCGGCACGCCAAAATTCCAAAAAATTGTCGCGGAAGCTGAGGCCGCGCGCGCGGCGAAGAAAAAAAAGTTTTGGGATCATTCCCGCGACACCCTGCGCGGACTTTACGGCGAGGCCAAGGCGCGGGGCATCAAATTCGGCATCGAAATCCGCGAGGCGGTGGAGGAGTTGCCTGTGGAATCTGACTTTGCCGCGCTGCTGACGGAATTTCCCGGGCCGACGGTGAATTACTGGCACGACACCGGCCACGCGCAAATCAAGCATGACCTCGGGTTCATTGATCACGCGCGGTTTCTCGCCGAACGGGTGGACCGGCTGGCAGGCTTTCACATCCATGACGTTAAATTTCCCGCGCGCGACCATTTTCCGCCGGGCGGCGGCGACATTGATTTCGCCGCGCTCGCGCCGCTGGTGAAGCCGGAGCACATCAAGGTGTTTGAACTCAGCCCCAAGGTGCCGGTGGAATCCGCCAAACTGGGCATTGCGCATCTCAAGCGCATCTGGGGAGGAGAATAAATTATTTGCGACTTTGCACCTTTGCGTGAGAATGGCTTCGTGAGTTCACCGCGCCAATCCGCCAAAGAAATTGTTGCCACACTGCAACACGCCGGTTTTGCTGCGTTCTGGGTCGGTGGTTGCGTGCGCGATTTTTTGCTCGGCCGCGCCGCGCAGGATTTTGACATCGCCACGGATGCCAGGCCGGAGCAGGTGGAAAAACTTTTCAAGAAAACCATTCCCGTCGGCCGGAAATTTGGCGTCGTCATCGTCGTTGAAAATGGGCTGCAATTTCAGGTGGCCACGTTCCGCGCCGAGGCGGATTACCAGGACGGTCGCCGCCCGGAGAAGGTGGAGTTCGCAAATGCCGAAGCCGATGCGCTGCGCCGCGACTTCACGGTTAACGGCCTGTTTTACGATCCGCTCACGGAAAAAATCCACGACTGGGTGGGCGGTCAAAAAGACCTGCGTGCGAAAATCATCCGCACGATTGGCCGGCCCGAAGAGCGTTTTGGCGAGGATCATTTGCGGATGCTCCGCGCGGTGCGTTTTGCGGCGCAGTTGAATTTTGCGATTGAGTTGGAAACATTTGCCGCCATCCAAACCCTCGCGCCGAAAATCCAAATCATCAGCGCCGAACGCGTGCGCGATGAGCTGCTTAAATTATTTCGTCCGCCGCACGCCGCGCGCGGGTTGGATTTACTGCGCGCCAGCGGCCTTTTGGAACAGGTATTGCCCGAACTGGTGCCGACCATCGCCTGCGAGCAGTCGCCGGATTTTCATCCCGAAGGCAGCGTGTTCAACCATCTCCGGCTGATGCTGGAAAAATTGCCCGCCGACGCCGGGGAAGCTCTGCCGTGGGCCGTGCTGCTGCATGACATCGCCAAGCCGGCCACGCAAGCGAAAGATTTGGTGACCGGCAAAATTCATTTTTACGGCCATGAAAAAGTCGGTGCCGAGATGGCGGAAAAATTATTGCAGCGATTGAAATTTCCGAACCGCGCGATTGAGGAAATTATCGCGGCGGTGCGCCATCACATGCAGTTCAAGGACGTGAAGCTCATGCGCAAGGCCACGCTGCGGCGAATGCTGCTGCGCGAGACGTTTCCGCTCGAACTGGAACTGCACCGGATGGATTGTCTCGGTGCGCATGGCGACTTGTCGCACTACGATTTTTGCGTGGCGGCGGCGGAAGAATTAAAAAATCAGCCGGAAATCCTGCCGCCGTTGCTGACCGGCGACGATTTGCTGGCGCTGGGCATTCCGCGCGGCAAACGCATTGGTGAGCTGTTGCACGAGCTGCGCGACCAACAGCTTGCGGAGGAAATAAAAACACCTGCCGAGGCGCGGGCCTGGGTAAAGCTGAATATTAAGGCTACTTGCGGAACTGGCCTTGTTTGAATTCAGACTGGATTTCCAAGGCTGTAAGCGGGCGGTTGTAGATTTTTACTTCGCCTATCAGGCCTTGGAAATAGCGGTCGGTGCAACCGCAAAAGGTTCGGCCATCCTCACCGCCGATGCAAAGGTAGCTGCCGTCAAGCATCGGGGAGATGTTTCCCGAACAGGCAGCAGAATTTCCCCATGGTTTGCCATCAACATACAACTGCACGGAATTGCCGTCATAGACTCCAGCGATGTGATGCCAGCGTCCAGACTTAACGACTGCACCACCGCCATTGGCCGATGACGTTTCGCCCCAGGAAGCGCCGGCGGTTGAGCTGGTATAAAAATTGACGCCTATTGTGCCGCCGTAACCGTTGGAAATTTCTATGCCAAAAAAATCACTGGAGACGAGGCCTTTGTAGTTGTTCATCAAATTGTCGGTGCTTGGTTTCATCCACAATTCGATGGTGAGCTGGTCTTGAAAAAGAAAGGCTGGAGCATTGGGGATCGCGACAAATGAAGAGTTGCCGTCAAAAGAAAATGACTTAGAGAAACCATCACTGCGGTAGCGCACGTTGCCCACGATGGTGCCGTTGTCTCCTCCGATAATGTCCTGAGTATTGCCGTTTCCCGGCCAGCAGGCAATCGGCTGTGGAGGCTTGACGGCGATTATTGCCCCGGAACAAATGCCAATCACAAGGCTGAACAACAGCATGGCTGATAATATCTGTTTCATGATTTAATCTAGGCTTTAATTGGTATTTATAACAGGTTGAATTCTTAACGGCTGTCTTTTAGAGGTAAATAATCAACTGATCGGATTTCAATGTCGCCGCCTTCACTCTGGATGCCAATGAAGCCCGATGAAATGGTGCATTCGGTAATTTCGTTTAGCAGCTTGCCGTTGATGATGGCCTGAACCTTGTTGCCGGCGCAAATCGTGACGTTGGTGTTCCATTTGCCTATGGGATTTTCATTCGCTGCTCCGCGCAGCGGTACGGGCGTGTTGGCATCCTTGCCCAGCGCGAGATGCTCTTTGCACTCCGCGCCAGCCATGACGAAGAGGTCGCCCTGCCGGCCGGATTTGCCCTGGTTCTGCACGCACATCGGCCAGACTTTGTCGGGCAACTGCATATGAACGAGCACGCCAGTGTTGTCGGCTTTGGGCGCGATTTTGCGGAAGCGCCATTCGACGGCGACTGTATAATTGCTGAAACTTTGTGTGGTGCGGAGATAACCGGTGGGCTTGCCGGTGCAATGAATGACGCCGTTCGTGACGCTCCAAGTATTTAGCGGGTCGGCGTTGTCCTTCATGCAAAATGTCCAGCCGGCGAAGTTGGTGCCGTTGAAAAGTTCAATGCTACCGGCGAAACCAAATTGAACGGCGAGCAGAAACAGGAGCGCGGCGGATTTCATGGCTTCAGCGTGGCGCGGAAATATATTTCGTCAAGCGCGTGTCAGCAATTTTTCCACGCGAGCCACAACCATCGCTGGGGTAAATGCGCGCAGGCACTCGTCCGTTTTTTCATAATGGCAATCCGATTTCAGGCAAGGCGAGCAGGGGAGTTTCAGGCGCAGAACATTTTCCAGCTGGCCGTAAGGGCCGGTGCGTTCCGGCGCGGTCGGGCCGAAGAGCGCGATGAGCGGCTTGCCGAGCGCGGCGGCCACGTGCATCGGGCCGGTGTCGTTGGTCACAAGCAAATCACCGAGGCGAACCCACTCGATCATTTCGGGCAGCGACGTTGCGCCGCAGAGATTCAAAACTTTTTCCGGCGCCACTTGGGCAATCTGCTGGCCCAGCGGCGCGTCGTCCTTGCCGCCGAGCACGCCGAAGCGCGCCTCAGGAAATTTTTTTGCGAGCGCGCGGACGAGTTCGGCAAAATGCTGAACGGGCCAGCGTTTGTTCAACCAGCGCGCGCCGGGCTGGAGCAGGATCAATTTCGCATTTCGCATTTCGCATTTCGCATTTTCTTGAAGCCACTTTTTATGGACATCCTCGGCAATCTGCGGGCGTTCGGGCAGCCAGTTGAAATTTTTATGAACGGGCACGCCGAGCGGCGGCAGCACGGCGAGATACCAGTCCACGGCGTGCGTGTGAAAATCTTTGCGCGGCACGGCGACGTCGTAAAAGCCGCGCGCGCCTTCGCGGACTTCGTCGAGGCCGATGAGTTGTTTGCCATTGGCCAGCCACGCAAATGCGCCGCTGCGGGCAAGGCATTGCAGATCAATGACGAGATCAAAGTTTTGCGCGCGCAGCCAGCGGAGGCTGCGAACCATTTCCGGCCAGTGCTGCGGCTTGGCCCAGCGCTTGCGTTCGAAGCGGACAATGCCGGCCAGGTCAGAATCGCCTTCGATGAGCGGCGCGAGCGCGGAGTCAATCCACCAGAAAATTTCCGCGTTCGGCTGATGTCGTTTCAGCAGACGCAGCACGGGCAGCGCGTGAATCACGTCGCCGAGCGAACTGGGTTTGAGGATGAGAATTTTCAACGGCCGTAGGCCAGCCGTTCGGCGAGGCGTTCGGGCAGGCCGGCCTCGCGGATTTTCCGTTGGGCGGATTCGATGTCGTAATCGAGGCGGCGGAGTTCAATCGTCTGCGCGTCCATGTCGTAAATGACGTAGGCGGACTTGGGATTGTTGTCGCGCGGCTGGCCGACGGCACCAACGTTGATAAAATATTTTTTCGAGGAGTCCACCTTGAACTTCGAATAGGTGCCGCCGCGCACAACAGTGTCGCGCATGAAGGCGACGGGCACATGCGTGTGGCCGAAGAAGCACATCTGCGTGTTTTGATAGGGAAAACTGGCGGCAGCGGCAAGCTTGTCGAAAACGTATTGCCACTTGTCCGGCGCGTCGAGCGTGGCGTGAACCATCGTGAAATTCGCCGCCATGCGGGTGTATTTCAAATCGCGCAGCCAGGCTTTTTCTTCTTCGTCCAATTGCGCGCGCGTCCAGTGGACGGCGTCAGCGGCGTGGGGATTGAAACCTTCAAGCTCGTTGTTGGTGGAGCAGAGATCGTCGTGATTGCCCTTCACGCACGGAATGTTCATGTCGCGGACGATCTTCAGACATTCCTTAGGCTGTGCGTTGTAGCCGACGACATCGCCGAGGCAGACGATGTGGGTGGCGTTCTGGGCACGAATGTCCTCCAGCACAACCTGAAAAGCGTCCAAGTTGCCGTGGATGTCTGCGATGATAGCGTATTTCATTTCCTAACGAACAATCTCAAATCCCCGAAATTCATTTTTCGCGTCCGCCCACATTACCTGCTCGTCGCGGATAAATCCAGCAAGACCTGCATCGCGCAGGTCGGCGCGAAAGGCGTCGAGTTCCGCCATGTCGCCCTCGGCCACGAGTTCCACGCGGCCGTCGGGCAGATTGCGGATGGTGCCGGTGATTTCAAAGCCGGTGGCAACGGTCTTGGCGGTGTAGCGAAAGCCGACACCCTGCACGCGACCGGCAAAATAAACGATCATCCGGCGGCGGGCGTTGGTGGAAACCGGTCGTGACATGGCGGGATGAAGCCAAAGCCGCGGGCGGGATGCAATATTTTTTGTGCGGTGGCGCAAAGATTTCTCTTTTTGGTTTGACCGGATGCCGGATTTGCCGTAATCACAACGCGCTGCCACGCATAAAATTTTGACCCCGGAGTTTTCTGGGTGGCGGGTCGTTTAACACATGCTGAACACCAAGTCATTTTTGACGGTTGATTTCGGAGCCGGTAGCCTCAAGCTGGCCGAGTTTGAAATCAACGAGTCAGGCGGTTTGCTGCTGAAGAATTTTGCCATCAAGCCGCTCGGCCTGGAAGGTTCGCAGGAGGCCACCCGTGAGAAGACCATTTTGCAGGCACTACAGGAAGTGCTGGCGGAAAAAGGTCTCAAGGCGAAGAGCGTCAACGTCTGCGCGCCCGGTTTTCATGTCTTTTCCAAGTTTGTAAAACTGCCGCCGGTGGATGCCGCCAAGGTCGGCCAGATCATTCAATACGAGGCGCAGCAGAACGTGCCGTTTCCGCTTTCCGAAGTGGTTTGGGATTACCAAATTCTCGGCTCGGCTGCGAGCGGCGAGTTGGAAGTGCTGCTCGTCGCCATCAAGTCGGAAATCGTCGAGGGGCTTTTCCGCGTGGCTGACCAGGCCAAATTAAAATTACAGTTGTGCGACGCCTCGCCGGCCGCGCTGTGCAATTCTTTCCGCTACAATTATCCCGACCTTGAAGACTGCACCATGCTGCTCGACATCGGCGCGAAGACGAGCAACCTGCTGTTCTTTGAGAAGGGTAAAGTTTTCTCCCGCAGCATTAACCTGGGCGCGAACATCATCACGCAGGATTTTGCCAATGAGTCGAAGTTAAAATTTGACGAGGCGGAAAAAATTAAAATCGCGGAAGGCTTTGTCAGCCTAGGCGGCGCCTATGAAGAGCCGGAGAATCCGCATCAGGCGGCCATCTCGAAAATCGCGCGGCAGTTCATGACCAAACTGCATATCCAAGTCAATCAGACGATGCAGTTTTACACCGGCCAGCAGGGCGGCACCAAGCCACAGCGCCTGTTCCTGTCCGGTGGTGCGAGCATCATGCCTTACACGGCGCAGTTTTTCGCCGAAAAATTGAACGTGCCGGTGGAATATTTCAATCCATTCCGCAATGTGCAGATTGATCCGGCGGTGGATCTCGAAGCGCTTTCGCGTGTCGCACACGGCTTGGGCGAAGTCGTCGGCCTCGGCTTGCGGAATCTGGCGACGTGTCCGGTGGAAATGAATTTGATGCCGGAGAGCACGCTGCGCTGGCAGTCTTTCAACCAGAAAAAGCCTTATTTTATCGCCACGGTCATCAGCCTGGTGCTGGTCGCCTTCGGTGTCGGTTTTTTGTTCCAGAAACTGGCGGTCAACAAAGAGACGGAAATTGACCGGCTTAATCCCAAGGTGGCGGAGTTGAATGCCAAGATGGACCGGTTCAATGGTGCCTACAAAAAACTTCAGAAGTCTCAAGCAGAAGCTGGCAAGCTGCTATCGTGGTTGCAGCAGCGGTATTATTGGGGCGATTTTCTTGCGGAAATGCGCCGCGCCCTGATTCGGTCGGAAGCGGATATTCAGAAAAAGCTCGCCTCCGAAAAGGCGGGCGTAGATGTTGGTATCTGGATTGAATCCATGACATCAGCGGCCAACCTAGGAACTGCGGCTGTCGGTGCCAACCTAGGTGCTCCCATGCCCGGCATGGGTGCTCCGCCGCCGCCGGGTATGCCCGGTATGCCCGGTATGCTGCCAGCCATCTCGCCGCCGCCGGCAGGTGACGCTGGTCAGGCTGCAGTTGCGGGCAATACAAACGCCGTGATTACGTTAGTATGCCGCGCCGTCAGGCTTGTCGGCGTAGATGCGCCGGACAGTGAAATTGCCTACGCGGTGGAAAATGAAATCAAGTCTTCACCGCTGGTTGATCCGAAGGCGACGTCGCTGGTCGGAAACATTGTGCCGGACGAAACCACCGGAACTTTCACTTTCACCGTGAACGTGATGCCGCTCAACCCGCTTAATTTTTGATATGGGCTGGATCAAACGAAATCTTTTCATCGTGATTGGCGGCGTTGTCACCTTGGCGTTGCTCGGCGCGGGCGGTTTTTACATCTACAAGGATTGGACCCGCAACTCCGACGCGGCCGACAAGCTCAACGAGATTTATGGCACGTTAAAAAATCTGCAGCAGCAACAGCCGTCACCAGGAAACGAGAAGGTGGACAATACCAAAATCGCCAAGGATCAGGAGCAGCAGGTGCGCGCTTGGATCGCTTCCTCGCGGAATTATTTTCAATCCATCCCGGCCATTCCGGCGGACAATGTCAGCAGTGAAACCTACGCCGGGGCGCTGCGTCGCACGATTGATGTCTTGCAACATGAGGCTGATGATGCAGGCGTGATGCTGCCTCCGAAATATGATTTTTCATTTTCGGCCCAGCGCACCTTGGTGAAATTCGCTGACGGTAGCCTGAGTCCATTGGCGGAGCAGTTGGGCGAGGTCAAGGCCATAGCAGATACTGTCTTTTCCGCACGCGTGAATGCTTTGGATGGTATCCAACGGGTGCGCGTTTCGCCGGACGATGCGGCAGGCTCGCCGGGCGATTACATTGACGAACGTCCGGTCACCAATGACTTGGCCGTGATAACTCCCTATGTTGTTACCTTCCGTTGCTTCACACCCGAACTTTCTCATGTGATCGGCGCGTTTGCGACTTCGTCAAATACGTTTTTGATCAAGTCCATCAATGTCCAGCCAGCGGGATCCTCCGCCTTCGCCGCGCCGACGGATGCTGGGATGCAGCCGGGCGGCATGCCGGGGGCGCTGTTGCCGCCGGGGATGATGCAACCGGGGATGATGCCGGCTCCGACGGCTCCGGTCCAACCGACGGCGGGCAAGGGCGGTTTGCAGACGATTTTGAAGGAGCAGGTTCTCCGCGTCTCACTGGAAGTCGGTTTGGTGAAACTGTTGCCTAAGAGTTAAAATGCAATTTTTCAAAAAACATTACGAAAAGATTTTGCTGGGCATTGTGCTGGCGGGTCTGATTGGCGTGCTGGTGTTCATGCTGTTTTACATTGCGTCGGACAAGCAGGCGATGGATGACGCAGCGAATGGGCTGATTAATCCTCCCGCCAAGGCGCTGCCGGATTTGGATTTGACGACCAATGGCGCCGCGATGACGCGGTTGCAATCGCCCTTTGTGTTGGATTTGGAAACCGGCAACAAGCTGTTCAATCCGTTTCAGTGGCAGAAAACTTTGGATAATCGCATCGTTAAGAAAGATACCAGCGTTGGCCCACAAGTGGCGGTGGTGACGAACATCGTCCCGCTGTATCTGGTCCTAACATTGGATTCAGCTACGACCAACGAGGCTGGTGCGCGCTATGTCATCGGTGTGGAACGACAGGCTGCCGCCACGCTGGCCAAGCGGCATAAGCAGCAGCGTTTTGTTTCCAAGGGCGACAAGAATGACATGTTCACGCTGGTGGATGTGATAGGCGCGCCAGAGAATCCCGACTCTGTGCTCATCAATTTGGCGGATTCGGGCGAGACCGTGACGGTGTTGCGCGACAAACCGTTTCGGCGCGTGGACGGTTACATGGCTGATTTTCGCTATGACCCGGAGAAAAAAGTTTTTCACAATTGCCGGGTGGGGACAAAAGTTTCGTTTAATTTCACGGATTTCCTCGTTTCTGAGGTTAGCCAGAATGAGTTGGTTTTGATGGATCAGTCCAACCAGAAAAAATCTGCTTTGCCATTTGCCCCCTGACTGTTAAAAATTCCTTATTGAACCGCGCCACTTTGAAGAACCTCACATTGCCATGACTAAAGCCGCCATTCTTTTCCTCGGTCTTGCCGCCTTGCTTGCCTTGCCCGCAATCGCGCCAGCCCAGGATAGCCCCACCGCCACGGCGGTCAACGAAGCCGTGTTACGTCAGGCCAACACCATTGTGTTGCGCCAAAAGCTCGCTGACGCGCGCCATGCCGCTCAGTCCGGCGAGACCGTGGCTGCCGCGAAGCTTTATCAGGAGTCCTGCGAACTGGCGCAGCAAATCGGTTCCGGCATTGACGC
>Ga0114951_10005558_pt1 | contig 11565 bp, 4 predicted proteins | sample AM7aDNAmetaG_FD_88677 | JGI IMG/M metagenome (GOLD analysis project Ga0114951, IMG submission 88677) | Freshwater microbial communities from Finland to study Microbial Dark Matter (Phase II) - AM7a DNA metaG | ecosystem: Environmental > Aquatic > Freshwater > Lake | place: Finland: Lake Alinen... | reverse complement strand
TGTGATACTTGGTACTACCAAAACAAGCATAAGCACACCGATAATTATCATTACAGAGAGAATAATCGATGGATAAACCATAGCCCCTTGTACTTTTTTCTTCAATTTATAACTTCCTTCCAACTGGTTAGCAACAATTTTCAGTGACTCGGCAAGATTCCCCGATTCCTCACCCGCTTTTACCATTGAAGTAAAAAGTTTTGGAAAAACATCGGGGTATTCGGAGCAAGCTAAACTTAGTGTCTGGCCTTTTCTTATGCTTTCCTCTAAAGATTCGATTATTTTTTTAAATTTCTTGTTAGCAATTTGTTTTTCCAAAATATCTAATGCTTTAGCAAGAGAAAGACCTGCATTTATCATCGAGCCTAGATTTCTAGCAAAAATTATTTTTTGATGTTCGGGAACAGAATTTATAAACGGGATATTAATTTCAAATTTAGTTTTTGTTATTTCAGACGCAACAAGCAAAGTACTTCCTTCGGCCTTGAGTTCGTCATATAAAGTAAATTTATCACCAGACTCTTTCGTTCCTTCGTATTTCGTGCCATCATTTTTTATCGCTTTAAATTTAAACTTCATGTTTTGTCTTATATTGCTTTTATTATACCTTTTATTTTACTTATAATAATATTAAATAATGAACCATATCTATAAAACCAACCCTCCTCTTCTGATATCCTAGATGGGTAAAAGTCTAATTGTTCCATTGGAATATTTAATCTCTCAGCTCCGTAAGCACGAGCTTCTTCCCAACCCTTCTTATTATTTGGATCGAGATTAAATATTTTATTCTTAAAAATAACAATTAGTTTTTTTCCTTCATCATAAATGTGAAAATAATATGGTTTATCACTTAACATTACATTCTGAATTTCTTTTATCGCTCTCTCTGGATCAAAAATTTCAACAATATGTAGATGCCAATCAACATCACTTGGGGTTTCCTTTGATTCAAATTTTGTGCGCAAAATCTTATAATTCTTTAAAACCTGCGGATTTTTTAAACTTTCTTCAATAATTATTGAATGGTACATATAATTTTACGACTTTATTCACTCACTACCCTTAAAACTTCTTCAATAGTTGTCAAACCTGTGACACATTTAAATATTCCGTCTTCAATCATGGACAACATTCCTTCTTTTTTTGCCTGGGCTTCTATTTCTTCTGAGGTTGCACCTTTCATAACAAGATCTTTGATTGTTTGAGTCATTTTTAAAACTTCATGGATACCGATTCTCCCCATATATCCATCTTTTGTCTCTGGAGATTCCACTGCTTTATAAAAATAAATATTATTCCAGTCATCTTTCTTCCCAACCATATTTTCTTCTTTCAAAGTTTTTAAAACCTTATCTAAATTTACAACTTTTGCCAAGGATGAGAGCTCTGATTTTGACAATAAATATTTTTCTTTATCTTTTGTAAGTTTTCTTACCAATCTTTGCCCTAAAATAATATTTATCGTGGAAACAAGTAAAAATGGTTCCACTTTCATATCCAAAAGTCTTGGTATAGCTCCTGCTGCAGAATTTGTGTGTAAAGTTGAAAGCACAACGTGTCCGGTAAGCGCAGCGTTCACTGCAAGAGACGCGGTTTCATTATCTCGAATTTCTCCCACCATTATTATGTCTGGGTCTTGTCTAACCAAAGAACGTAGTCCGTTTGCAAAAGTAAATCCTATTTCTGGTTTGACCTGTGTTTGATTCACTCTTGCCACTTGATATTCGATTGGGTCTTCGATGGTTGCGATATTTACATCGGGAGAATTTAATAATTCTAATATTGTATAAAGAGTGGTTGTCTTACCAGAACCAGTTGGACCAGTAGTAAGAATCATCCCCGTAGCTTGTCTCATTGCTTCATGAACTCTTTCCAAATTTACCCCATGAAAACCCATTGATTCCATCGTGTAAGAACCAACATTTTCTCTAAGCAATCGCATAACGGTTTTTTCTCCATAATATGTCGGAATAACGGAAACTCTGAAAGAAATTCTTTCTCCATTAATGTCAATATTAAATCTGCCGTCTTGGGGTAATCTCTTTTCATCAAGTTTCAAATTTGAAAGAACTTTGATTCTTGCTGTAATGCTTGTTGCCGCCATTTTAGGCAAAACCATTGCATCGTGTAATATTCCATCAATTCTGTACCTAACAAGAACATCATTTTCCATACACTCGATGTGTATATCCGAAGCATTTTGTAATGCTGCATGTTTTAGAAGCGTTTCTACAATACGAATCACTGGAAGATCTTCTGCCATTTTTTTTAAAGACTCCTCGATCGTTTCATTTTTTGTATCAACCTCTAGAGAACCGGAATTTTTAAGATTCTTAATATCATCCTGAATCAAATCACCGAACTCTGCTTTCAAACTTTTTTGATACTGAAGTATCGCACTTTTTATTGATGACGAGTCGGTAAGCCTTGGTAAAATTTTTAACCCAACTTTCTTTTTTATAAATTCAATAGTAGAAAGATTGCGAATATCAAGCATTGCAACTTCTAGTGAATCAATATTTTTTCGGAATGAAACTATATTATTTTTACGAGCAAGTGGCTCTGGTATTAAAGATAATACCGAGAGATCTATTTTTTGATTAACAAGATCAACAAATGGTATCCCCATCACATAGGCTTGGGCCCTACGTAAATCATCTTCAGAAATTTTGTGCTGGCTAACTAAAACGTTTTCAGGAGAATCTTTTAATTTACCTTTTTTTATTTGATTTTCAATAGCATCATATTCGGTCTTGGTAACAAGACCTGTATCTACCAAAAAATCTTTAAGTTGTTTACTTTCTAATATCATCCCAGTTGTAAAATTTTAAAGCTTCTAATATATGAGTACCCAAACATATTTTATTTTTTATCTATATTAAATTTTCTCGTATGATTCATCTCGGAATTTACAACGGGACAAGTTTACCTGAGAAATTTCTATGAATTCATGATAATTATATCAGAAAATAATTAAATTAAATAGTAATAAAAACAAAGGGGGTTCGCTCCGCGAACCCCCTTTGTTTTTATTAAAGTCACTTAAATTCAACTCTATATTTCATTAATTGTACCCTTATCCAATTTCATAATCGTGGAAGTGGAGCAATATGAGGTAAAAGGATCTCCTGCCCCAGTAATCGTGGAAGCTGCATGAATAGTTTTTGTTCCGACAGTCGTATATATCTTATTTAACTCTGGCTTATCAGTTGTAATTGGGTTAGGAATATCATCTCCACTCCATATGGTACTGGAAATTGTCCCCGTCCCATTATATACGGTAGTCCATTTTGTATTTTTATTTACATACAGATCACCAATTTGGGTAATTTGGAAAGCAGAACAAGTCGACGATAATTCTGGGAAAGAACTAGTGGAGCTGGCTGAAGAAGTTCCACCTGGTCCAGAACATTCAAGGGTAAAAGTGTGGCCTGTAGATAATGTGTAATCAATAATAGTTCCTGACATTGAAGTAGAAATGGTTTCCCCTGCATCATTTTTCAAAACACAAGAAGTTGCGTCAGTAACGTCCCATTTAATTTCTGGTATCTTAACCCTAAGGCTAATGCGAGGCGAACTTAATGTATCTTGAACTCCAATAACAATAGAAGTAGATGATGATTCTACAGCGGCATATGTTCCTTGATCTGGGTTCGTTAAATTATTTGTAGCTCCTTGTACTTTTGTTACTAACACAGAAATATTTCCCGGCCCATCCATAAGGTATGACATTCCGGCAACATATCCAGAGCCAGGGTCTGCGACAGAAACACTTCTTGGTATACCTCTACCAACTTGTAATATTTTTACTTTAGCTGAGTCATTTGGCCAATATCCTGTGGCATACCATATATCTAAAGGTAATTCGTCTCCTACGTTATACCACATACCAGGGGAAATAGGATTGTGGGAATATAACGAGGTTATAGTTCCATAAACAGAACCAACCGTGACTACAATACCGCTACCGTGCCCACCAACTACATCTGGTGTATAAAAACCAGACAGCATATTATTGGAAATATATCCTGAACCACGATCAATTACAGAGATTCCTGTCACTGCTCCATTTTCATCTACACTATCAACATTTATTATTCCATTATTATTTCCGCCTTGAATCGTGAGTTGGTCATTTTGTTCATACCCAGAACCACCACTTAGAAGGTCAATTTCTCTTATTGCACCAGCAGGGCCATCGGTCTCAGCAACTTGAACTTGTGCCGTGCTATCACCTCCTCCAATAATAGTTAAAATATCACCAACTGAATAGCCTTCTCCACCATTAATTAACTCCGAATCAATAACTCCTCCGGGTGGAGGGTTCACCACATCAATATTTACAGAGCCTCCCCATCCTGTGTAATAATATCCTCCATATGAGTCTGGAAGATTTGGATTTATACCTGACTTTAATGACACGGTTTGTCCAGCCTGGTATCCATAATAACTACCGTTATCGTTAAATGATAATCCTGGGTCAACAGCAAGTATCGCTCCATCCGGTAAAAAACTTGGCAAGGATTGTGGTGGTGGGTTATTTATACAATTAATAGTATATGTGGTTGTAGAAGTAAGATCACCAGAAGACATTTCTCCTGAGGTTGGAACATTACTGCCATTTATTTGGCAAGAATCAGCTCCTGTTGAATTCCAATAAATAGTTGTGGCTGAATTTTTTGAGACAGTAGTTGAAGCAGGATACATAGAGACAGAAAGAGAAGGTCTCGGCAAAACTCCCACTTCTATATCGGAAACTTCCGTGCCGCCTCCACCGCTGCAAGATATTTCAAAGGAGGTAGTTGCGGTCATATTAGTGACATAAAAAGTAATACTGGTTGGACTATTCCAAACTACTGTATTACCATTTCCAGTCACAGTACAAGAACCTGCATTTGAAACATCGGCTGAAATATTTGTATAACCATTATAAGAAACTGGATTTGGATTTATTTGAATATTGCTAATAGTTGGTGGAGATACAACATTAACAACAAATCCTTGGGAGCTACTATTTGGAGCTCGTGAACCCGCTACACTAGTACAAGTTACAACAAATTCAGCCGTCGAAGCAAGGGACCCTGAAGAAATTGAGCCGGTAGTTGGCAGATTGCTTGCAAATGAATAACCGTTTTTTGTTATAGAACAAGAACCTCCAGTATCATTTATTGAACTCCAACTAAGAGTCGTGGCAGTATTAATAGGAATCACAGAATTACTACTAAAATAAGAAATATGCACTAACATTTCGCATAATCCATCTCCAGTATAATTCGGCGTTCCTGAACAGCCCCACTCGCACTGATAAAACAATGTGCAAGTTTGTGCTACTCCATTAGAATAAGTTGGTGCTTGATTTCTATAACCATAACCCCACCATCTTTTATATCTTTTAGTTCCATTGCAAAAATAATATGGTTGTGTACCGGGAACTGAACATGTACCGAGATATTCCATATGAGCAGGAGCAGGAGTTTGAGAACAAGAAGTGAATACACAAGGGCTTGTTGCTTCTGAAATTTTTGTAAATCCAAACGATGCAAATAAAAATACAAAAATAAATATTAGAATTTTTAATCCAAAATATTTTTTCTTATAAATTAAAGCCCCCAAAATTAACGCAATAACTATTAGTATAATTATTATGATTATTTTGCTTGTTGAGAAGTTTGTTTTTGGTGAATTTGTTGTATTTGCAGATGATATTGTTTGAAAATTTTGTGAATCGAGAATAGTTGTTCCAGAAGAAAGAATGACGTTTATTTTTGGGTTTAAACAATCATTTTTTATAGGAATCAAGAAATTTTTAATTGAGAAATTTGAAACTTCTGTGCTTGTTGTCGCCGAGCAAGAAATTCCCTTGTCATTTTTTATAATTGCAGCAATTGTACCCGTTCCCGTTTGCTGTGAAAAAATTTGTATATTAGCGGTGTCCCCAACTTTGTAATAGGTTTTGTCAAAAATTACGTTTTTAATGATTCCGCTTTGCCCAGCGACGACATAGTCATATGTAATTGTATTGGAGATTATTTTTTCATCAGAAGAAATAAGAGAAAAAGATAAATTGTAACTTTGTGGTTTTGTTGCTTTTGGCACTTCAAAGCTTACATCATTTATACCCTTTTTTATTATTATATTTTCTTTTGCGAGATTTGCTAACTGGGCTACCGGACCAAACGAAGAATTACTTCTAGTAACAAACTTTGGAATAAGTACGGTATTCATTCCAAAATTACTTTTTATTTTACATTTTATATTAAATACCGCTTCTAATTTAATCGAGCTAGATGCTTCTAATGAAGATGCTGGCTGACTCAATTCATTGTCAGTAACTATTGGTGTTATTTCGTCTGCTCCACTAGTAGAAACTACTGTCGTTGATTTATCTGGCCTCCCAATAATAAATGGTGATATAGTCTCATCCACAGTATTTATTAGGCTTGGTTTACTATTATTTTCATCATTTTTTGCTTTGGCGATAACACTTTCACTTGTTGAAGCTTGTTTTGTAATTGTGACAAAAGAACAAGAATCAGGAACTATTTCTACAAAATTTGATACATTATTTTTTACCTTTATATCGCCAAGTGAGGCGATGGCAAGTGGTAATCCAGTATTATTTTTGCTTTGAACATAAAGGCTGTACGTGCCGGCAGGTATTGATGCTGGAATACTGTAATTTATTGTTTTACTTATTGTCATGTTCTCTCCCAAAAAAAGAATATTGTCATAAACTTTTTCGTCTAAAATAGATTGACTTGTTGGTGTGGTCTTTACTAATTTTACGGAATATTTTACTTGTGGCTGGGCTCCTGTTTTATTTGAAATATTAAATGATATTACAAAATCTCTGTCTTTTTGTGAGACAATTTTTGCGTTGGTAATGTTTACAGAGGCCACCACTACCCCACCAGATAAAGAGCTGACATTATTTTGTGCAAAAACATGACTGCAAAAAATAGCGTTAAACAAAAATATAAAAAAGAGTAAAGTAAATATTTTTTTCATAAATAAATTTTTAACCGCTAATAAAATTATAACAAAATTTTGTTAAATTAAACAGCAAAAAGAAAAGGGGCACGCTCCGCGTGCCCCTTTTCTTTTTTATCCATTATTATATTTCTCCCCCACCTCCTGAATCTAACTTTACAGGAGTAGACGTAGAACATACTGAGGTGAAATCTGGTGCTATAGGATTGTCTCTCTTACCATAAGTTATAATCTTAATATTCTTTACTCCAACTGTTGTATAAATTTTACTGAATGGATTTGGAATATTTGATGAGTCATAGGTTGTCGTTGCAATATCTGTTCCACTAATTGTTCTACCTGTAATCGCTGTGATATTACCACCCACCAACGATAAATCAACTTTCCATGACATTGATTTGTTCACATAAATATTTCCAGGAGTACTACCGAATTGTGAAGCGGTGCAAGTAGACCTAACTGCTGGAGGAACACTTATTGCAGTAACTATTGGCTTATTCGCTCCATCAACAGAACATTGCAAAACAAAGGTAATCCCTTCAGGTAAATCTTCCTGCACATATGATCCATAAGAACCACCTTCTCCAACAATGTCGCCAGTAACACCTCCTTTTTTCAAAACGCAGGAAGCTCCTTCTTCCGCGACCCAAACCATTTCCGATGGTAATGCTGTAAGCCCAGCTGGGAAATGACGGTCTACTGGTCCGACATAAGGTTGTGGTGATGTTATCCCTACATCAATTGATTTAACATCATGTGTTGTTTTTGTATCTGTTTTTACACAATCAAGAACAAAGGTTGAAGTTGCATTGATAGGCCCAGTTGAAATCTGACCAGATGTTGAGGTTGAATTTAATGCTACTCCATCTTTTTTTATGGTACATGAGTCTGTATTAGCAGCAACCCAATGAAGAATTGTTGAACTTCCTGACAAAACGGAGTAGGAATCAGCAAAATAACTATTTATTTGGGCATCAACTGAAATCACCGCTGGTAATACTGATACTGTCACACTATTAGTTTGTGAAGTTGCACCATAACCATAAGCGCCTGGATAATTACATTTAATTGTAAATGTTGTTGTGGCTGATAATGGCCCAGTATTTGTTGATGAGCTTATTTCTGGCTCAAATCTGTATACATTATTACTCCCTGTATCAGCAACAAACATGTTGAAACTTGGGTCAATAGCTATTCCATATGGGTTACTGAGAGTCTTATCAACATTAACAGTGTTAAATTTTGAGGTAGTGCTATCAAGCTTCTGAATTCTATTATTTCCCGTATCAGCAACATATACATTTGGATTAACACCAGTAATAAATTCTGAGGTTATCCCTTTAGGATTATTAAATTGCCCATCGGCAGAACCAGTACTACCCCAAGTGGTTATTGTTCCGTTTGCAAGTTTTTTTATTGTATCGCCGTCGTTGAAATAAATATTATTCATCGTATCGACATTAATTGCAGAAATTGATGCCCCGTTGTATAGATTTGATGTTCCATATCTTGTTTGCAAGTCCGACCGTACAAGTTTATTATTAGTTGCGATATATGTATAGTTTGGAGTGTAATAAACTCCAGTTGGTGTAGAGAAATTATACGAGCCTTCGGGTGTTGTTTGAAAAGCTCCATCATCTCCAATGTTAGGATCGTAATTGTAAATATTTAGGACACCACCAGTAGTATTAGATACGGCCAAGGTGTCCTTATATATCTGACTAATCCCAGATAAATTTGAAATAGTTGAAGGAAGGTTTTGAACGAGTTTACCTAAAGGATTAAACATTTTTATATTTTGGCTTCCAACATCCGCAACATAGATATCACTATAGTCATCTACTATTATGGCTGATGGCTGACTGAAGCTATTGGACCCAAAAAAGTTGTCTGATGAATAGAATTTGTTTATTGTGTTATTTACCCAGATGCTTGAGCTTGATTGGTCGTCTCTTTTTATTGTGCATTGATAACTTTTTCGTGAATCCCATGTCAAAGTAGTTCCAGTATTTCCATAAGGTAATGTAGTTGAGGCCGCTGAAAAATCAATAGCTTTTGGTTTGATTACATCAATAAATAAAGTTTGTGCTGCTACAGTATGACCTTCTGAACCATGACAAACCATATCAAAAGTGGCTTTTGGATTTTGATTTGTAGTGAAACTCTCAGGTGAAATTTGAACATTGATCGATTTGCTTGGCCCAAAAAATTTTTGGGGCAAAATAGAATTGTCAGACGCAGATATATCACACCCTCCTGTTTTGCTATAATCAGCACCGGCCGTAAATATAATAGTTGCAGTGTCCCCGTATGTTACTGGGTTTCCACCATTACTTTCCATACCAGCGCCAGGAACATTCCTTTGATATTCAATAGTTGGAATTGGGCAGTAAAATGATTTTGTTGCAGCCGTCGGAGACAATGCGCCAAAATACGGAGATGTCTTGGCATTATATGTACTCTGAACCCACGCGCTGTAATCCACATTCGGTATTATGTACATAGGCTTCGAATTGCCTATCATATTTTCACAGATAAATCCATGGCTAACATTTGTAGCGCAATTATTTGTCCATGTACCATCTGTAATTTTTGATGATGGGACAACACGCAAAGCATATCCCATTGCATGATCTACAGTAGGCCAAGAAAGAGTGACTTGATCAGCATTACAAGTATAATTAATTCCTGCTGGCGCCGACGGACATGATATAGGACTTATAGAGTCCATATCATCATTAGGTACTCCGTAATTAAGTTCGTTGAGGTTGTACCATTCATTTCCACCAGTATCATTGGTTTGGGCAAAAGTTCCACAATTGCCAGTAAAATCATTGAGTGAACATGCGAACGCACATGTGTTTGCAACATAAAGTGACGTTACTTTGTTTGACCAAGTGTCAAATTGTCCACATATACTTTGATTGTGGTCTCCGAGACGAACCGTTCTACCAATGCGTTCAAATTTGCAACCTCCTCCATTTGCGTCTGATGCGATCGTGACATTTACCTCTGCCTCTATTTTTTTTGCTACCCCAAATAGTGAAAAAGATATCGCAATAAGTAAAAGTAGGGCCTTCAAACCTTTATCTTTTTTTGTTTTTTTCATCGCAAATATAATTATTGTTAAAATAATAATTACTAAAATAATTATTAGACTCTCCATTATTGATGTATTGGTGCTTGTATTTGCTTGTACTTTATCGCCCTCAGTTGTCGTGATCTGATAGATATTTTTGTCTAAAATGTTGCCGTTTATATCAGTAAGTGTGATATTTGCTTTTGGATTTAAACAGTCCTTTATTATTGGTATTTGAAAATTGATTAAAGAGAAAAGTCCCACTTCTTTACTTGATGTGGCCGCACAAGACACGCCATTACCGTCTAAAACTAACGCTGTTATGGTGCTTGTACTTGATTGTATTGAATATATTTTTAGATTTGCTGTCTCCCCTGCTTTATAATAAGTTTTGTCAAAGACAATATTTTGTATTGTCCCCTGTGCACCATCGATCTGATAATCATATGAAATTGAGTTTGAAACTATTTTGCCGTCGGTAGAAACAAGAGAGAAAGACAAATTGTATTTTTGTGGCTTTAAAGCTTGTGGCAAAACAAAAGATATATTGTTTGACCCTTTCTCGATGGTAATTCCCCCGACTGCCCCACCAAATGTTGATACTATATCTCCAAAACTGCTACGAATTTTTGTAATAAATTTAGGAGTGACAATAATGTTTGAAGGGAAAGTGCTTTTTACTTTGCATTTCACTGTGGGGGTTGAAATAAATACTGGCGCTCCTATATTGTAAGTACTTGTAGCTGTGGTCGTAGATACAACTTGTTTACTATCACTGCCATATATACAAGAATCATTAACTATCTCTATATTATTTGCTGTTTTGGCGACACTAGAAATTTTTACATCAGCGAGAAAAGATGACGCAAGCATTAAACCACTTCCGTTTTTTATTTTAACAACAAGTCTATATGTATCGGCTGGCAAAGAAGCTGGCAAAATATAATTGATTATCCTACTTATACTTTCTCCCTTAGCCAAAGAAATAACTTCATCATATACTTTTTCATCGTATATGGTTTGATTTGATGAAGAAGCTTTTGTCACACTCACCGCATATTTTACTTGTGGCTGTGCTCCAGCAATACTTGCAAGACTAAATGAGATTACAAAATCTCTGTCTTGTTGAGAGACGAGACTGTTTCCATAAATATGAACATACGCAACAGTAGAACCGTCAGATAGACTTGGTGTTTGTGCCACAGCGAGATTTGAAAATATGAAGCTAAACACCAAAACTGAAAGGAGTGATATAAATATTTTTTTCATATTATACAATAATAAATTAATAAATAAGTTTATTAAACTCAACTAATAACATTATATCACAAGAAAAATCAAAGATAAAAGGATTGTTGACAAAATATTGGCTTCTGCTAATATACATGTATTGAAGTTCGCCGGTGGCGGGCTTATTTTTTTAAAAAATTAACAAAAATCAACATGATAGACCTAAAAGTAATAAACTCTGTTATTGAACAGATGGAACAAGA
>Ga0114951_10005557_pt1 | contig 11566 bp, 8 predicted proteins | sample AM7aDNAmetaG_FD_88677 | JGI IMG/M metagenome (GOLD analysis project Ga0114951, IMG submission 88677) | Freshwater microbial communities from Finland to study Microbial Dark Matter (Phase II) - AM7a DNA metaG | ecosystem: Environmental > Aquatic > Freshwater > Lake | place: Finland: Lake Alinen... | reverse complement strand
AGTGGCCCATCAGGCCCAGGCGAGCCGAGGCCAGCGTCGAGCGCACCCGCGCCGCCGCCAGCCACTCCTCGATCTCCAGCCAGGTCTGCTCTTCATCCAGCACCCCGGTTACCTGGTGGAAAGGGATCTTCGCCCGCATCAGCAGGTTGGCGATTTCAGGCACTGGGCAGGCCGAGCAGTGCGCCAGCCACTCGCCGGTCATCGCCGTGCGGTCTTCAAGCCGGTTGAACGTCTTGTAATCGATGGCGGCCTCGGGCTGCAGGTTGAGCACCACCACCGGCACCCCGGCACGCTGGACCAGAGGCAGAACGGTGTTCGAGAGGGCGTACGTGGTGACGTAAAGAAACAGCACGTCGATGTCTTCGCGGCGGCACTGGTGGCCGGCTTCGCTGGAGCGTGCCGGAGTGTCCACCAGTCCCAGATTCACCACCTCGACGCCGGGTCGCGTCAATCGCGCCGCCACCTGCGCCACATAGCCTTTGAGCCGCTCTTCCAGGCCCGCAAACTGGCTCCAATAGGCATCCAGCCCGATGCCGCACAGCCCAACGCGCAGGGGTCTCTCATTGCTCATGGTTGTCCTCATCCTCTCGACAGCGCTTACCAGCTAATGACGGTTACGGCGAATGGCTCCAGTTTAATGCTGCCGCCCGTTGGCTTTACAGCGCGCGCCGGTCCGTCGCCGGTTTGCAAATCAACCGTCAGAGCGCTTGCCTTTTCCGCATCGGGAATCGGGACGTCTACAGCCTTGTCGCGCTTGTTCGCCAGCAGCAGCTTGCGTCCGCCGGGCGTGACGTATGCCTGTGCCGCCAGGTCGCCCGAGTCGATTGAGGTCTCGACCAGCTTGTCGCCGGGATGGAAGTTGTCCTTGATCAGCTTGAGCACCCAGAAGCGCGCATTGGGCTGGTTGGTCCGCCAGTCCATCATGCTGACGCTCGGGAACTGCGTGGGATAGCCCACCATTTGCGACATGCCAATGATGTCGATCTGCAACCGCGAGGTCTCGATGAACACATACGCGTACAGCGATCCGGCCAGGTTCCAATAAGCGTCCGGCGGGGGAATCTTGTCTTCGGGCTTGTTATCGGTGGGCAGAATCACGCCCAACTCGTCCAGGTCGGTGCGCGTCTCCGGCGAAAGCCCCTTGCGAATCTGCTCCACATACCGCACCGTATTCAGGAAGCCGTCGGCCTGATCGAAGAAGGTGTACTTCCATTGATCGATGGTCTGGTCCTTCCCCGGCGATGCGTAAAAGTGGTAGGAAATCACGTCCAGAGGAATCCCCGGCCGGTGGTTCTTGTGGTCAAGGAAATACTCGAAGTACTTCGGAACCAGGCTCGGCATCGCCAGGGCCATGCCCACGAACTTTGTGTCCGGCGAGACCTTGTGGATTGCGCTCACCATCGCGTCGTAGCGCTCGGCGTACTGCTCCGGCGTGGTCTTGTGCTCAAACTCGGGCTCGTTCAGCGCTTCCCAGTAGGGCAGTTTGTAGTGGTAGCCGGACTCGTGCTTCACGCCGTTTTCATCGGTGAAGCCGCCGTTCACATACCAGCTCACCAGCCTCGCGTAGTAGTCGCCCAGTTCCTTGCCGGTCGGATCGCGAAGCTCGGTGCCCTGCGTATATTCCCAGACCACCTGGTTGGGATCGGCGGGGTACGCAACCGGCTTGTCTGTTTTGAACAGCCAGGTCGGAATCGTGCTGAAATTCAGGATCGGCGAGTGGCCTTCGGTCGCCGCCAGAAAGTCCTTGGTCATGGGGTCGATGAGGCTGAAATCCCACGAAGTCTTCTGCGCTGTCGGCGGCTCCAGTTCGGCGACGGCGAGTTTTGGATAGGGCAGCCAAGGCACGTAGCGCACGTAGTCGGCGCCCAGTTCCTTCACGGCCTTATAAGAGGCCACACCCAGCGGCTCTCCCGGACGCAGCGGAGGATTCACCACCACCTGCAACGTGGGCGTCGACCTCGAAACTACCGTGGTCTTGTCCCAGTCAATGGTGAGTTTGGGTGCGGGTTGCCCATGCAGGGAGACCGCGGTCACAACGCAGGCAAAACCCGCAACGAGCAAACGGGTGAAATTGCACGCCTTCCACGTAGGGTTGAATTCGCTCATACTTGACTCTCCTTCGCGCATTGCGCGCGATCCGCCAGCCATCTTATCACTCGCTTATAAGACATAGATATATTTTCCGTATTGGTAAAGTGCGCTTCCCTCCAGCCACCTTTTGCTTGTCAGATACCAGCCTTGCCTGGCCGCAACGGATTTGAGCATTACTTGTAGAAATCAGCCAGCGGCTCTTCAATCCCACGGCGTACCAGTTCTTCGCGCTCGCTCACGGGCCGCCAGCCCAGATCGTCCTTCGCCGCCGTACAGTCGAAATGGGCCAGCTGCGTCCTGCTCTCCCAGTCGCGATACGAGGGCAGTCGCCGCTCCGGGTGACGAACCGCAACCTTGACCGCCCACTTGACCATGTCCATGCAATAGAACTTGAGAATTGGCGTAGCGTGCCGCTGAATACGCATTCCGGCTGCGCGATCCAGTTCATCCAGATACTCCTGCGCGCTCAGGCAGGGGTCCGCCACAAGATTGAATGACCGGCCTTCGATGCCGGGCTTCCCGATCACGGCCATCAGCCCCGCGGCCACATCTTCCACCAGCACCAGCGGGAGCTTATTCCTGCCTTCACCCCAAACCTGGCACACCGCATCGTGCCACCACATGCCCACGCCCCAATGGAAAGGATTTCCACCGCGCCCAATCACAATACCCGGCCTCAGAATCACAACCGGCAATCCCCGCTCCCGGTGCATTATTACCAATAATTCCTCAGAAACGGCCTTGGCCCGCGCATAAAGATTTCTGCTTGCAATCCGCGGATCGAGAGGCGTCGCCTCGGTAATGGCCCCGGCCCCCGCACCCGCATAATACGAGTCGATTGTGCCCGTGTAGACCAGCCGCTTGACACCCGCCTCCAGAGCGCATTCGGCCACCTGCCTGGTCGCTTCGATCTCGTATTTCTGGTAGTCGTCCCAGCTCTTTACATTCGCCCGCGCCAGGTGCAGAACGCATTCCACGCCGTCCATTGCGCGCAGCAGCGAGTCCCTGTTCATCAAGTCGCCGCTCAGGCAGTGCACTTGTGTCCGCAAAGCTTCAGGCATACTTGCCGCATTCCGAACCAGCAGCCGTGCGTATGAGCCCGATTCGATCAATTGCCTAACCAACTCCTTGCCGATGAAACCCGTTCCGCCCAGCACCAGAACACGCGGAGTTGCAGCGTCGCTGGTCGAAATTGGACTTCCCTTGGGCGCAACCGTCTCCGGCGGCAGCTTCGCCAATGCTCCGATCTGTTCGCAAACACCGATGATCTTGGCCGCATTGCGTCCATCGATGCGTTCGTCCAGAGTTTCCGCATTGTAGAAAGCGTCCATCGCCCGTGAAATGCTCTCGCCATAAGCCGTGCCGCGGGCGCAGAGGTGCAATTTCGACAGCACGTACTTCCGCAAAGTCCGCCGCGCCTGCTGCTTGAGGCTCTTCGCCTGGTTCGCAATCATGGCGTAGTTTTCAAAGTCCGGATCGCTTGGCCGGTGCTCGTGAAGCATATAGGTGTTGCGCTCGAAATCCACCGTGCCTGCCGCCAGCGACCCGCGCACATGAATGGTGTATTCGGCAAAGGCCGGCACAAACGAAAAGCGCAGTTCCACAACCGTTTTGCCCTTGAAGCCATTCACCTGCCAATGACGATAGAAGCTGCGTCCGGTGGGCAGTTCGACGGGATTCGATGCACGCACCGTCATCTCTTCCGGCTCGCCCACCAGGTCAAGCATGTGCGCTACCGAGTGCGATCCAATCTCGAGCATGATATTGCGCGGGTCGAGCAGCATCCACGTGTCGAAGGGTCCAAATGCCGCCAGCGGCAGAAAGCGGTTCCACGTGATCGTCACCTGGTCGATGCGCCCCAGAACGCCGCTGCGTACATCTCTCCGCAACTGCTCGTAAGGCTCAGAGAAAAGGAAGTTGTGTCCCACGCCCAATCGCACGCCACGCTCGGAGGCCAGCCGTGCCAGTTCTTCGCAGCCGGTCGCGCAATCGCACATGGGCTTTTCCATAAACACATCCACATCGGCTTCAATCGCCGCGCGCGCAGCCTCAAAATGCCGGTGCGGAGGCAGCAGGATATGCACTGCATCAAGCTTTTCTTCGGCAAGCATGGTTTCGAGCGTCCCATACACCTTAGCTATGCCATATTTCTCCGCCAATGCCTGAGCTCTCGACAGGGACAGATCGCACACCGCCACCAGCTCCACATCGGCCACGGACGCAATGCACTTCGCATGCCAGTCCGCGATGTAGCCCGCACCCACCAACGCCACGCGGCGTTTCAACGAGGACTCTGATGTGCCGGACAAGTATCTATCCCCGTTTGCCTGGTTGGGCGAGGTGTGGGTCGTATCGTTCATGCGTTCCTCTTGTATTCAATGATCTCTGGCGTTTGGCCTCGAACTTGCCGCCATCGGTAGCCGATCAAGCCTTGCAACCCTGGGAATCTTGAAATCACCGAAAAGAAGGCGTAGGTCCATGCGTCCTTTGCTTTCCAGCCGCGCTTGCTTACTCCACCGCAGATATGGGCCAGTTGCAGTAGATAGACACCCAACAGGGCCGCGAGGGAGATGCCGTATGTAACGGGCGCAAGAAGCAGAGCCACGGCCGGCAGCGCCAGTCCCCAAATCCAAATCTTGCGGCGCTCGGCGACGAAATAGCGATCTTCTCCGCTGCCGTGCAAAGCCGCAACCTGCGCATAGGCGTGACCGGCCCGCCTTGCTCTGCGCCACCACTGGCTAAAGTGCCTCATGGCCGCATCGTGGCTGGCCATGGGTGCGTCGATCATCAGAATCTTCGAGCCCAGCCCCCGCACGCGTATGCAGAACTCATCGTCCTCTGCCGCAATCACATCAGGCCGGAATCCACCCACGGCCTTGAAGATCTCCGTCCGGACCATGAAGATGCCGCCGCACGCTCCAATCTCCCCGGGCGTTTGCCGCCACTCCAAATCGCACAAGCGGTTGTAGACACTAGCCTCCGGGTTAATCTCGCGGAGCTGGCCGCGCACCATGCCCACATCGCTTCTGTCGGCGAGTACGGCTCTGGCTTGCCGCAACCAGCCCTCGGCCAGATCGCAGTCGCCATCCACAAACTGGATTAAGGCCGCGTCGGGGGCATGTTCCATTGCACAGGCGAAGCCTTCGTTACGAGCGCGCGCCGCACTGAAGGGCCGCGCGGGATCGAGTTCCACCACGTGACAACCCGCCGACCGCGCAAAGCTCGCGCTCGCGTCCTGAGAACCCGAGTCCACGTAAACCACAGTTTCGCAGCCTGCAAACGCCGCGCTAAGACAACTCTTGAGACGCTCGCCCTCGTTGCGCCCGATGGCGACAATAGCGATCTTCTCAGCCGATGCGAGGGTCATTACAACTCATTCTAAGTTGCATGAATAGGAATGGATATGACGCAAAGGTTACGGGTCGGTTCGCGATCGATGGCGTCGGCCAGGGCATTACGCGTCGCTCATGTCCATGCCCTTTGCCTCGCGGCCCAGCAGCGCCAGTCCCGCCAGCGTAACCGCCACAACAATGACGGTAATCGCCAGGACCGCCGGATAGTTGCCCCAACGCTCAGCCGCCAGCGCCTGTCCCTTGCCGTTCCATGAAGTAAGGAGACCTCCCAACTGGTAGGCCAAGCCCGGTGCGGTGGCACGCACCGCCGCCGGCGAAAGTTCCGTTAGATAAGCGGGAACCACGCCCCAGGCGCCCTGCACCATAAACTGCATCAGCACCGCACCCACCCCCAGCGAAATCGCAGAATGCCCATAGGCATACAGCGGAATCACTGGAATGGCCAAGAGCGCAGCAGTCACAATAGCTCGCTTGCGACCCCATTTTTCAGACAGCGCCCCTACCACAAAGCCGCCAGCAATGGAGCCGAAGCCATAAAGGACTCCGATAATGCCTATGGTCTGTGGGGAAAGCTTTGCCTGCACGGCAAGGAAGGTCGGATACACATCCTGCGTGCCATGGGAGAAACTCATGAAGGCCGTCATCAGCAGTATCAGAAACAGGAACGTAGGCAGAAAGGCCAGTAGATTCTTGGGTATCAACGGCGCGGCAGAATTGACGGGCAATAGGGCCCGCGACCTGCGCTTCGCAGCCGCGGCAAGCCAGACCGGCGACTCCGCCACCCTGGCCTGGACATAGAAAACCAGGATGGCAGGCATGGCGCCGAGAATGAACAACCCTCGCCAGCCAATGTGTTGAAAGAAGAGCGCGAAGGCCGCCGAGGCGAGAATCGACCCCAGCGCGTAGCCCTCCTGGAGAATGCCAGAGAATACACCGCGGCCTTCCGTCGGCAGCGACTCGAAGGTCAGAGCCGCACCCACTCCCCACTCGCCACCCATGGCAATTCCGAACAAAGCCCTGAGCACCAGCAGGACGCTTAGCGAAGGCGCAAAGGCGCAGGCCAGTTCAATCACAGAGAAGCTGAGAATGTTGAACATTAATACGGGGCGGCGCCCATAACGATCGGCAAGGAGGCCGAAGAGAAGAGCGCCCACGGGCCGAAACGCCTGCGTCATGAAAACTGCTCCCAGCACCGCCGAGGGCTGGGTATGGAACTCTCCGGCAATCGCCTTCACGCAGAAGATAAGCAGAAAGAAATCAAGGCTATCGAGTGTCCAGCCAAGAAACGAGGCCACGAAGGCGTGGCGCTGCGGACTGTTGAGTTGGCGAAACGGAGCTAGCACGGACATAGGCGGGAGGATATCAGACCCAAACGACGGCCGGCCTGTCGCGGTGAGCGACGAAGCGGATTCTGTTCCTTTATGGGAAACATTCAGGACAACGCTGGCCGTGATATTGATCCACCGAAACGTGCCAATCTCGACCCGCAGAAATATTTGTTGCAACGAATACCTTGGCGGCAACATCTTATTTGCAGAGAAGAGATTCGCAATGTAAACGGGTAGGCTTACTTGTTTCCATGCACAAATGGCGAGGCGTTTGCTTCCCCTCAAACCCCAATTCGGCCCTCAGGCCCTGTACCGAAAGGAATATCAAATATGAAACGTTTGGCAATTGTGACTGGAATTCTGGCGCTGGCGGCTCCCCTAGCCATGGCGCAAGCCTCGACCTGGGTCTCCGACTCGGTTCACAGCGAAGTTGATTTTAGCGTCACCCATCTGACGATCTCCAACGTGCATGGCCGATTCGGCAAGATAGCCGCCACGCTTGTGTACGACCAGGCCGATGTAACCAAGTCCACGGTGAAGGCCACTATCGACATTTCGACAATTGACACGGGTGAGGATGCGCGCAATAACCACCTGAAGACCCCTGACTTCTTTGATGTCGCCAACTTTCCCACGGCCACCTTTGTGAGCACCAGCGTGGCGAAGAGCGGGAACAATTTGATTGTGACCGGCAACTTTACATTGCACGGCGTGACCAAGCCGGTGGTGCTTACAGTTGAAGGACCGACTGGACCGGTTGAGGGCATGGACCACAAGCAGCACGCCGGGTTCTCTGCTTCCACGACCATTAGCCGCGCTGCTTTCGGTATCGGGACGAAGTTCCCTGCCGCCATGGTGGGCGACGACGTGAAGCTGAACATCGATCTGGATGTAGCCAAGCAGTAGGCGGAGCCACAGGTGAGGTCAGTTCGCAGCATGCCGGCTGACCTTACTTTCGTTCGCGGCTGCCGGCCGGGAGAAAGTCAATGTCCAGCTTGAAACTCGAAATCGTTCAAGAGCCTCCTTTTTCGAGTGTGGAAGAAGAGGCGTTTCTAAATCTGCTACGTACCTCCGACGCGTTGCAGCGTGCGTTTCATCGCAAGACGCGCAACTGGGGCGTGACCGCAACGCAGTACAACGTGCTGCGAATTCTGCGCGGCGCACAGCCCAACGGGCTCACCTGCGCGGCTATAGGCGGCCGCATGATCACCGCCGAACCGGACATTACCCGGTTGCTGGCCAGACTCAAGGCGCTCAAACTGATCCGCCAGCAGCGCGACAAGCATGACCGGCGCGTGGTCTGGACCCAGATAAGCGAAGCGGGGCTAGAGCTACTGCAGGCGATGGACCCCGTCATTCAACGGGTCCCGCGGGAAATGCTGGGGCACATGAGCGGACTGGAACTGGCTCAATTAGTCGGCTTGCTGGAGACGGCGCGGGAGCATTGCCAGAACACCGCAGCACTTGAAAACGGCAACAGCTAGAAAAATTCCGGGACTTCCCTACCCTGGCAGAAATCACGCGCTGTCGCCGTTCCCAGATGGCCGCTTACACTTCGTCAATTGCCCTCAAGGTATTCCAATCCTGGAATTGCCATGGCATCGCCTCCTGGGCAATGTGGCGTCACAGGAGGGGGGAGGGTAGGGAGGGGGTGGGGCCTCTGGTGGGCATGCGCCTCCACATCCGTTGGAAGGCAGCGATTTGAGTTTTTGCATGACCTATAAAGATTGTGCGCCTTTGTGCGGTAATTCTCTGCAGTGAGAACTAAGGGTAAGTTCTTTCAATTCAGCGACGTGAAAATCGGGTGCGTTTTTGTCATTTCATGGTGGGGCGAGGCGCTATGAATGACTGGGCTTGACCCTTAGGGTATGGAAAAGCACGAGGATTTGTTTGTTGCTGTCCCACCCATTCGCCAAAAGCAAGGCGAATGGATGGGGCACAGAGCGATGTGCCAATTGAGCGGATGGTCGCCCATCCATCTGTAACCCGAGAAACGGGTTGGAGACGAGTTGGCGGTTACTCGTCCGCAAAGACTCAACGCGGTCCAATTATGGGTCTGTCTACTCCGTAGAGATCAGACTCGTGACTGCGCTGCAGTATCTCGAAGTGGGTCCTGATCATCCCCTGATTAACCGTCTCCTGGTATTGTCCATCATCATTGACGAGCCAAACGCAATCCAGGCCATCGTTTCCGTTGTAGTAGCCGATCCGAAATACTCGCCCCTCGTAGCCACCCCAATCCGGCTCTTCGCTTGTCACTCTGACAACCATCACAAGCGAAAGGGGAGATATAACGTGCTGAGACGAATCGTCCATCGATAAGAACCTCAAGTCACCGATTTCAGGGAACAATGGCAATTGTGGTGATTGCGCGGCTTGCCCGTCAACCTGCGCCCCGGACGGATTGTCGGCAGAGCGGAAATAAGGACCCTGTGAAACTTTCAAAGGCATCCGCGGATCCTTCACTGTGTTCAAGGATGACACTGCTGTGGGTAGGGGATGATGGCGCCGGACGGGCATTGGGGTTGGATTTTCAGCGATACTTCCCTCACGTGGTTTTGCTCATGGCGCCTGCGGCTTGGCGGTCGCTCTCGCATCATCTTCAAATACTTTAGTAGCGCTGCGCGCCAGAAACGAGGGATTCCACGCTGCTCCTCGGCAAGATCTATCGGAGTGCAAGCCTGGTGGCAGCCATGGATGGCGACGCGGTGTTATGATCCTGCCTCTATGAATCATGAAACAGCAGTGCTGCTCGCACGACTCACAGGCTTCCTGCTCCCTGAGGGGGAGGCAGCGGCGCGCGGCTTGCAGGCTGTGCGGATATCTGAAAAGGGAGAAATGCGCGCGTCAGAGGAGTCGCGGTGGATGTCCTTTACCGCCGAGTTGACCTTTCAGACGAGACTCAGCGAGTTTCGCTGGGATGCGCGGACCAGCGGCATTGTGATCACCGACGCGTATGAAGGCGGGCACGGGATCGCGATGTCCCGACTGGCGGGCTTGTTGACGCTGAAGAAGGCCACGCGCGGGCCGGAGCTCGATCGCGGCGAGGTGCAACGTTACCTAAGCTCGCTGATGCTCTGCCCGGCAGCGATTGTCAATCACGCTTCACTGGAGTGGAACGCGGTGGCTGAGTCTGTGTTGCGTGTGCGGGACTCAGCGGACCCTACCGGGGCTGCGGTCGATTTTGAGATCGGAGCGGATGGCGAGCCGACCTCGTGTCACACGATACGGCCGCGCATGGTGGGCAGAGACGCAGTGGATACCAAGTGGGAAGGAAGGGGCAGCGACTTCCGCATTTGGAACGGCATGCGCGTGGCGCATCGCCTGGAGGTATGGTGGGAGATTCCGGATGCGCCGTTCTGCTATTACCGAAGCGATGTAACGCATTGCGAAGGGACAGCGGTTTCCCAGAACATTTAGAGCAAAACCAGAATTACCGTACCCTGGCAGAATTCGGGCGAGGTTGCCTTCGAGGTATACCAATCCTGGAATTGCTGTAGCCCATCCGCAGCATGGAAAGCACAACTGGTGGCTGATGCTGCTAGGCGATTGGCTCCAGAGCTTGAAGGAGAGCTTCAGCATCGGTGATGGGGGGAAGGCAGGTGCGGCCGCGGCAGACGATGGCCCACACTTCAGCTCCGGACGGGGGCGGAACCTGGAGCAACATCTCGGCCAGGGCCTCAGGAATGCCGCCGGGGACCAGGCGGAAAGGCGCGACACGCATCACGGTCTTGTTGATGGCGAAGCGCGCAACGGCCATTGCCTCGAGACGGGCCGCTTCAGGGCCTGAACCGACGACTACGACCTGCAGCGGGTCAAGCAACAGCCGCTCGAGAGCCAGCCCGTAGCTGCCTGCGTAGAGGCCGAAGTGCTCCACGATGCCGCCAAAGCAGGCCAGCGTATCCTCGGCGATGTCGCGATATTCCTGACGTCCGCTCAGGGTCTCAAGGCGGAGGAGGGCGGAGGCCGCGGTTGGATTTCCGGCGGGGGTGGGTGTGTCCTGAAGAGGCTTGCGGCGCGCGCCGAGAGCGCCAAGCGGCGTCTTCCCCTGCTGGGTTGCGGCGGCATCGTAGAAGGCGCCGCCGGTGCTGTCATAGAAGCGGGTGATCATGGCGTCGGCGACCTTGACCGCCACCTCGTAATACTTCATGTTTCCGCTGGCAAACCAGGCGTCGATGCAGGCGTGCACGGTGAAGGCGTAATCATCGAGGGTGCCGGGGGCCTTCTCAGCCGCAGTGCCGTTGGCTTCATCCGGATAGGCAATAACGTGATCGAGCGTGGCGGCTCCGTCCCATGCCTCATCCAAGAGCCGGTTCAGGGTGCGGAGGGCAAAGTCGCGGGCCGAATCCATGCGCAGGACGCGGGCGGTTTCAAGATAAGCCGTGACCGCCATCGCGTTCCAGCCGGTATAGAGGGTCTGGTCAATAAACGGAGTGGGGCGGAGGCTGCGCGCGGCGAGAAGCTTGCGCTTTGCAGCGTCCCGCAGTCCGCGCAGGTGTTCCGGGTCAGCCCCTTTTGCGGCGCGCTCTTCCAGAGTCGAATCCACATGGAGGACGTTCTTGGCGGGGTTGTGGTGCATGTCGCCGAGTTCGCCGATATGCCAGTAGCTGGCCGCAAATTCGAGTTGGGCCGGATCGAGCACTGCCGCCGCTTCCTGCACTGTCCAGGTAAAGTAGTCGCCGTCGTCGTCGAGTCCCACGTCGGCATCCTGAGAGGCATAAAAGCCGCCTCGCTCGCGGTTGGTCATGGTGGAATCGAGCCAGGCGACGATCTCGCGAGCGGTTTGCAGAAAGT
>Ga0114951_10005556_pt1 | contig 11567 bp, 7 predicted proteins | sample AM7aDNAmetaG_FD_88677 | JGI IMG/M metagenome (GOLD analysis project Ga0114951, IMG submission 88677) | Freshwater microbial communities from Finland to study Microbial Dark Matter (Phase II) - AM7a DNA metaG | ecosystem: Environmental > Aquatic > Freshwater > Lake | place: Finland: Lake Alinen... | reverse complement strand
CGACGCGCCCAAGCGCCACTGCAACCCATGATCTCAACAATCTCGCAGGTCTGCATTCCCTCGTCGTAGAGAGCCATCACACGCCTGCGGAAATCCAGCGAGTATGTCATTCGTATCGAGCTCTTTCTCGACACGAAGTTATACACTGCCAGTTTGGCAGGCGCTAGGGTCATCTGCAAACCGCTCTAAGTTAGTGCCCGACGTCCCTGAATGCGCAGCGATGGCACTCCTCTCCCTCTGGGAGAGGTCAGGGTGAGGGTGCCGTATCCGGCACAGTGGAACAAATCGGAACGTGCCTCTGTTTCCGCTATCCGCAATCCGCTCTCCGCTATTCCTCGGAGGACTTATCCACAATCACCCCGAACCTGCGCACCTCCTCCCCCAATATCCACCTAACCAATTATCCCCGCAGCACTTATCACATAGGGGGTACCCCAGCCGAGAACTTGCGCACCTGCTACTTATCCACAACCCGCGTCCCCGTGTCCCCTTGTCTCCCGCTCTCCCCCTCTCCCACTCCCGCCCTCCCCCTACTTGTCCCGCATCCGCTGCAGCTCGGCCAGCCGCTTGCCCGTCACCGGCCGCTTCGTCTTCATCAGCTCGATGAATGCATCGAACAGATACGTCGCATCGTGCGGGCCGGGGCTGGCCTCAGGGTGATACTGCACGCAGAAGATCGGCAAGTCCTTGTGCCGGAATCCTTCCACCGTCTTGTCGTTCAGGTTCACATGCGTGATGATCCCACCGGCCGCCTCCAGGCTCTTGCCTTCCACCGCAAACCCATGGTTCTGGCTGGTGATTTCCACCCGGCCGGTATCCAGATTCTTCACCGGCTGATTCCCGCCCCGATGCCCAAACTTCAGCTTGAACGTTTCCGCCCCCAACGCTCGCCCCAAGAGCTGATGCCCCAGGCAGATTCCGAAGATCGGCAGCTTGCCGATCAGCGCCTTGATCGGCCGAACCGCATAATCCAGCACCGCCGGGTCGCCAGGACCGTTGCTGACAAACAACCCGTCCGGCCGGTGGCTCATGATCTCCTCCGCCGTCACATCCGGCGGGAGTACCGTCACCTTCAGCCCGCGCTCGCAAAGGTTCCGCAGAATGTTCTGCTTCGCCCCGCAGTCGATCGCCACCACATGCAGCCCGTCGCCGCGATACACATCACCGAGCTTCCAGTCGCCGGCATCCTCAGCCCAGGCATAGCTCTCGTCAGGCTTTACAGCCTTGACCCAATCCGCCCCGAGCATCTCCGCCGCACCTCGCGCCTTCGCCACAAGTGCTGCATTATCAAGGACTTCTGTCGAGAGCACCCCCCGCATCGCCCCACGAATCCGCAGCCGCCGCGTCAGCGCTCGTGTGTCGATTCCCTCGATCCCGATGATCTTATACTCGACCAGATACTCATGTAAGCTCAGATTTGATCGGTAGTTAGAAGTAACCGGCGAGAGTTCCTTGATGATGAACCCGGCCACATGAGGCCTCCGGCTTTCCACATCCTCGGGGTTGGTTCCGTAGTTCCCGATCAGCGGGTACGTCATCGTGACAATCTGGCCTTTGTACGATGGGTCAGTCAGAATTTCCTGATACCCGGTCATCGAGGTATTAAAAACGACCTCCCCTTCGGTGGTGCCCGAGGCCCCAAAGGCCCTTCCGGTGAACACCGTCCCATCTTCCAGCGCCAGTTTTGCCACTCGCGTCTCAGGTTTCATCGAGGTCCGGATTATAGGGATACTCCCCGATTTTGCGAACAGACGACGGCTACCTCGCCACGAATGCCGCCTCCAGCAGCAATAGCCAGTCCTGAACGTCAAAATTCTTGCCGTAATCGACTTCGATCGAGACCGTATCACCGACCTTCACCGGCGCCTCAACCGCATCGCTCACCGAAGCTGACGACACGCCCTGCTTCTCGTAGGCCGCCTTTGCGTTCACCAGTACCTTCACGTCCATGTCGGTCATCTCGCCGGGCCGGGCGCAGGCATAGCGCAGATGCACCTTGCCATCAACTCCTGACACATAGGTCAGCGTCGTCCTCGGCCTGATCTGGATCACGCCGCGATAGGCCCGCCCATCCACTGTCACTTCATCGAGCACCTTTAACGCTGCCGGCTGCTGGTCGCTGATCTGCACATACGGCACATACCGGCTCTCTTTCGGCTCCATCCCGGCCAGGAAACGCACCTTCCCGCCGCTGTTCTCCACCGACACAATCGCCCCCAGCGGCAGCTTGAGCTCACCGGCGTCACGCTGAACGTGCAACTGCTCCCCGTCGCGGTGCAGTTTCTGCGCCTGGCAGACCGATCCATCGGCCAACCGGATTCGCAGTCCACCCGACGTCTCGTCCCGACGCGTGGTTGCACCCACCTTCGCCAGCACTACAGCCTTCACGTTGTCCCACCGCACCTTTGTTGACGTCCCCTGCTGCTGCACGGCCATCCCACCATCAGGGTCCGATTCGATGATGCCCCGCAACTGGTCGCCATTGGCCAGCACCACCAGATCCTCCTGCCCGCCACCTGCAGGGAGCGTCCCGGCGGCCGCCTGCACGATGCCCGAGACATCCTCGATCGGCAGTTCCAGCACGCCAAGCATCCGGTTACGCCAGGAGAGCTTCTCATCGGCCAAGCGTACCGGAGCGCCGGCGATCCGTTGCCCATCGCGAGTGATCACGACAAACGGTTCGCCACCAGACACGAGCTTGACACCCGCATGGTCGGCCGAGACCACCTGCGCCCATGGCAATGCCTGCTCGGCCCCACCAACCTGGACGCGGACACCCGCATCATCCACCGCCTTGAGATCACCCTCGAGCCGCTGGAAGTCAGCGGTGGTCACGGTCCAACTCTGGCCCAGGCACACCGCCGCCCAGAACACCACACCGATCAAAATGGTTCCGGTTCGCATAGTCATTTTCCAATACAGAACGTCGCAAACACGCGGCCGAGCAATTCATCGGGGCTGACCATCCCGGTGATCTCGCCCAGGGCATCCAAAGCATACCGCAAATGCTCGGCTGATAGCTCCTCCATTCTCGACTCCACTTCGCGGGCGAGTATGTCCAGTTCGGCACATGCCGACTCAATCTGGCGCACATGCCGTGCATTAAGGGCCAACGACTCACCGCCGCGAGAGCCAAAGGCAAGTTCATCGAGGCGGGTACGAAGATCGTCCATGCCTGAGCCCGTGAGAGCTGAGACGGTCAAGTGAGAGTGCGCAATGCCGGATGGAGCATGAAGATCGGACTTCGTCGCGACAAACAGATTTGGGCTGCGCGGCCAAAGCGCAGACGAGTATGTGCCGCCAATCTCTTCAACGAGCACGACGACATCCGCTGCGCGAATCGCCGCAACCGCTCGCTCGCGCATCTGCCGTTCGACATCCGGCAATGCATCCTTTTGTTCCATCTCCACACCTGCGGTGTCAATGACCCGGACGACGCCTCGATCCAACACCACTTCCGCCTCCAGCACATCACGGGTTGTGCCGACCATTGCCGACACAACCGCACGTCGTCGCCCCGTCAGGGCGTTGAGCAATGTGCTCTTCCCCGAGTTTGGCCGGCCGCACAGGACAATCGTTGGCTCGTGCGCCAGCCTCTCAAACCGAACGGATTCATCAAGCAAGCCGCGCAATCGCAGTATCAGCGCCTCTGTCTTGTGAGCAAGCTCCTCGGCGGAGAGAAAACGTATATCGTCCTCGGAGAAATCAATCCCCGCCTCCACGAGCGCCAGCACCTGCGCCAGTTCATCGGTAATCGGGGCAAGCCGCCGCGCCAGTTCGCCCGACTGCAGTTTGCGCCCGGCTGCCAGTTCCCGCTCATTGGTGGCATGGATCGTGGCGGCAACTCCTTCTGCCTCCGCCAGGTCCAGCCGGCCGCTATCGAATGCCCGGGCTGTGAACTCCCCCGGTTCGGCCGGGCGTGCGCCGAGTGCATAGAGCCGCTGCAGCACCATCCGCGCCAACAGCACATTCCCGGGCACGTGCAGTTCGGCCGACTCTTCGCCGGTATACCCTTGCGCAAAGCGCAGCAGCGTGGCGGGCACATCCATCTCATCCACCGAAAGGCGCACCGGTCCACCCATCGGCAGTTCCGACGCCGTCAGGTGCCTCACGATTGCCCAGGAACCGGCGCCGCTGAGGCGCAGTACGATTCGCGCACACGCCCCACCGGGCGAAGCAATGGCCGCAATGACACCGTGATCGTGCATCCACTCACATCCTGCAAAGCCCGATGATATCACTCATTCACGACGATTGGATTCGCCCACGCCATCCTCCCCTTTGCATCGGTACACTCCTGGGCGTTCATCTTCATCTTCCTGGTCTCCATCCGCGATCATACAGGGGATGCCAGCGTGCGCACCCTCACCGGCCATCGCAGCGCTGCCAACACCAGTCCTGTGACCCACGCCGGACGTCATGCCGCCACACATGGGGCCGCTCGAAACAACATGATGGCGTGCGCTACAGTTATATCAGCCGGTGCGTCCAACACGCACCACCACAAATGATTGGGGCTTGGATATCCAGTTGTGTGAATTGCGATTAATCAAGGGGTATGTGCGCTGGATAGAAGGGAAGCACCCATGCGTGTGACACTGGTTTTTGCAGGCGTGATATTGGCTGTGATCGTGGCCGTTGGCTGCAACAGCGAAGGGAACAACCATGCCTACGGCGATCACGATTCGAACTGGGGCAATAACGGCCGCTACGATGATCAATACCGTGATGCTCGTCCAGCCGGCGGCGAGATTGAACCCTACCACGACCGCAGTTGGGACAATGACTGGCACCGGTATCGCGATGACGTAAACAACTGATTACCGGACGCCATGCCATTGGGCCTGGCCATGGCGCGATGCATCCTGGCGATGCGCTGACGATCAGCCCTGGTAGACGCCCGTGTTGCGTCGTTCCTGCGCCTTGCCGCTTATGTGTGTGTCTTCGCGGTAGGTGAGACCCAGCTTGCCGATCAGAGTCTTGAGGTAGTCCAAATGCGGGCACTGCGGCCCGTGGTAGTTGTCCTTAGTGATGCACGTCGCCATTTGCACCACAATGCGATCTTTGGCGACTTTCTCCTGGGCAAGGAGCTTGGTCGTGAGATTCGCCAGTTTTCGATGCAGCGCCCGCCCGCAGCAGCCGCCGCAGGTCAGGTAAAGCGTCCGGTATGCCTTATCCGCCCGGTACACCCCAAACCCGCCGGTGCGATCGTGAAACGCCTTCTCGCAGAAGTACCCCGAGCAACGCTGCATCACCAAATCACACTGCACGATCACGATGTAGTCTTTATTCTCCAAACGCTACTCCTGGCAAATGAGGAGATGAGTCTAGTCTTCTTACTGCCAAGCCACAACAGACGAGCCAGATCGAGGATACCGTCGTTCATATAGGAGAGAGAACGCCATGATCGAAGGTAAAATCATGTTGGCATCCTCAAGGCGGGATATTAGGATTCACGATGGGGATATTGCGGGTGTGGATTGCAGTGAGGATCTCTGTGGTGGAGAGTGGCATATCGCCGGGCCAGTGGCGTTGATCAGACCAAGTGAGGCAGGTAATGATGACGTTGACCAGGGAAAACCTGCGTGCTGTGAAGAACCGGGCTGCCCGCGTCAGCGTCTGCGAAGCGATGGAGAGCAGGCTGCTTCTGTCTCGCGCTACGCCGCCGAATATCCAGTTCGATCCAGATTGGCTCGCCAAGATCACGGTACCCAAGCTTCGCGACCCGGGCATCGGAGTCCCAATCGACCAGATTGGCGTTGATGCGAATCCGGGTCCTGGTGCGCCGGCACTGGGTGCCGGTTGGGATGCGGTGAACTTTGACACCAACGGCACCTACAACGGCTTCTACTACATTCCCCCGGACCCGATTGCCGCCGCGGGGCCAAATGATGTAGTCAATGTTGTCAACTCAACCATCCAGTGGTACAGCAAGAGCGGCACGCTGGAAAACGGCGTGCGCCTGGGCAGGAACAGCAGCGGCTCAATCGCGGGCAGTTTCTTTGAGTCATTGAGTCCGGTCCACGGCACCTACGATCCAAAGGTGCTGTACGACCAGTACAATGGCCGGTTTGTGGTGGTCGCCCTGGAGCAGACCGATACGGCCAATGGCGATGCCAGCAATACCTCTCGCATTCTGATCGCCGTCTCTGATGATTCCAACCCCACCGGCACCTGGTATTTCCAGGCCATCAACGCAGTGCAAAACATCAGCGGAACCGACTACTGGTGCGACTACCCCGGCCTGGCAATCGGCTCTGACGCGATCTACGTCACGGGCAACCTGTTCGGGTTTGGCGCGGGCAGCTTCGGCGGCTCACGACTTTGGATCATCGGCAAGAGCGGCCTGTACACTGGCAGTTCAGGCAGCGTCGGGATGTATGATCCCTCCACGGCCGCCGGCCTCCCCAGCGAGGCGTTCACGCTTCAGCCATCGAGCATGTTCGGCGCCACCCCCGGAACCACGGGCACCTTCCTGGTGTCTTCCGGTTGGACATCGGGCTCGACGGAATACGCCAGCGTGATCCGGGTCAGCAGCCCGCTCTCTTCGCCGACCTTCTCCAACACCTTCATCAGCCTGGGCAACATCAGCACCACCTTCACACCGGCTGGCGCGCCGCAGCTTGGCACAACGAATACCATCGACTCGGGAGATGGCCGGGTCTACAACGCAGTGTGGCGCAACAACAACCTCTATTTCGCCAACGTCGTCAGCCCTCAAAACGGTGTTGATGCTCGCACGTGCACAGCGCACTGGTACCGCTTCAGCGCCGACTCTGCATCAATCGCGCTGGCGGATCAAGGCGATGTCTCGGGTGAGGATATCGCGACGGACACGCGAACGTTCTATCCAGCAGTCATGGTTGATTCGGCCGGCAACATGGGTATCGGCTTTGCCGCCTCGGGCCCGAACATCTATCCGGGGGCCTATTATTCGGGCCGACTTTCGACCGACCCGGCCGGAACGCTGCAGAGCAGCGGCACCCTCCAGGCCGGAGTGGACTTCTACTTCCGGACATTTGGCGGCACGCGAAACCGCTGGGGCGACTACTCCGGCCTGGCCTTGGACCCCTCCGACGGGGCCACGTTCTGGGTATACAACGAGTATGCCCGCACTCGCGGAGTGAGCAGCGGCGGCGACGGCCGCTGGGGCACCCGCTACGGAACATTCCGCCTCGTCAGCGCCACACCGGGTACACCCACACTGGATGCGGCGTATGACACGGGCCGTTTGGCGACCGATGGCGTGACCAATCTCAATAACAGTTCGGCCATCAAGCGACTGCAGTTCACGGTTCCCGGGACCATCAGCGGTGCGCTGGTCGAAGTTCTGGCCGATGGCATCGTCATCGGCAGCGCAATCGCTGCGGGTTCCAGCACCACGGTCCTGACCAATGGCACTACAACTCTGGTTGACGGAGCGAGAGCAATCACCGCGCGACAGACTGAACCCAGCAAGTCGGTGTCGGGCGGATCTTCGGCTTTGACGATTACGATTGATACATCGCCGCCGGCAGCGCCGAATGTTAGCAATATCACGACCGACACGGGCGTCAGCGCCACGGATGGGATTACCAGTGATCAGACACTGTTGCTTGGCGGCACCTCGGAGCCGGTTGCCATTCTGAATGTCACGCAGGTGGGGACGGGCTTCATTGGCACAACCACAGCAAACGGCGGAGGCACCTGGACATTCGACTACACCGGCACAGTGCTACCGCAGGGCGGATATCAGTTCACGGCAACGGCAACGGACCTGGCCGGTAATGTATCGACGGCGTCGGCACCCTATTCCGTAACTATTGACACAACCGCACCGGCATTGCCGACCGCATCGGTCAATGATGGGGCGGCACAGCGGTCGATGGTAAAGAAACTGACATTGACCTTCGGCGAGAAGGTAGTGTTGGGAACTGGCGCGGTGACGGTAACGAATAGCGATGGCTCGGTGGTGGCGAATACCACGCTGCTGGTGAGCAACCCCTCGGGAGATCAGAAGAGCTATGTCCTGAGCTTCTCGGGCACCGGCGTGGTGGGCGGCTCCCTGGCCGATGGGATCTATGACCTGTCGGTTTCGGCCGCGGGGGTGCATGACCTGGCAGGCAATGCGCTAAGCGGCAGCTTCACCCAGCGATTCCATCGCCTCTATGGCGACTACGATGGCAACAAGACCGTGAACAATGGCGACTACTTCTGGTTCAAACAGACGTTCGGCAAGAGCGTTGGCGAAACTGGATTCCTCGATCTTTTTGACTATGACGCTAACGGCACGATCAACAACGGCGACTACTTCCAGTTCAAGCAGCGATTCGGCATCATCTATGCCTACTAAAACAGGAGGCATCAGCCTGGGACGCGATCTGGGAGTTGGGCTGACCCCTAACCCCACCAGTTACAGCCGGACGGGGCCACGTTGATGTAATGAAGGGCCGGATTCGGGACTGGTGCGTGGCACGGGTCCATAGACAATCGCATGTGCTTTGTGCGATTATGATCTTGCATTTGCAAAAAAACTGGAACTTTTCGTTTGCATCCACTAGGTATCGGCGGGTATTGTGCTTCTTAATAGTGGTTTGCGGAAGGACAGAGGGCTGGCCAGGCTATAAGGGCAGCTTCTGTATCACACCTCAGTCTTCTCTGCGACATGTTGCTTCGGGTGTGGCGTTCGCGCGGTACTACATATCAATCAGGAGACCTCAATGGTTGGCATGGCTTTGCGCATTGCGGCGGTTAGGAAGAGCAGGAGAAACAACAACGCGGTTACCCGCGCAGCACGGGCTGGGATTGAGCTGCTGGAGCATCGGGTGATGCTTAGCTCGGCGGCAAGCCACGGGCATCATCAAACCGACCCCGTGCCAGCAATCACCGCTGATCCAGTATCACACACCGCCGCCTATGCCCCCGTATCCGTGCAACAGTCGGAGGCGGGCCAGAGTCTCCCACTCCTGGGTTTCCCCGCGAGCTTTGATCTGCGAAATGTCGGCGGATCGAATTACGTCACTTCGGTAAAGAACCAGAACCCCTACGGAACCTGCTGGGCGTTTGCCACCTACGGCTCGCTGGAGAGTTCCATCCTGATGGCTGGTGGCGGAACGACGGATTTCTCTGAACGCAATCTGGCATACAAGCACGGGTTTGACCCGGGCTATAACTCGGGCGGCAACACTACGATGAGCGAGGCTTACCTCAGCCGTTTGTCCGGCCCGATCAACGAGTCAGACGATCCGTACAGCGCCATGGGCACGCCCGACTCGGTTACGGGACCTGTCCAGAACTATGTTCGCGAGATGCTCCGTTTCGATACTGATAGCGAGATGAAGACCGCGTTGATGACCTACGGAGCCCTGGACACATCCATGTACTGGGACAACGCCTACTACCGGACATCGGATTACACATATTACTACAGCGGATCGACCACCACGAACCACGGTGTGACCATCGTCGGCTGGGATGATGGCAAAGTCACCGCGGGCGGCACCGGAGCATGGCTGATCAAGAACTCGTGGGGGACCACCAGTGGTTCCTGGGGTGGGCTGGCAAACGCCAGCGGGTATTTCTGGATATCCTATAACGACTCCAGGGGCGCCAACTCGGCAGAGTCGTTCAACGGCGCCGTGCCAGCCAGCACCTATTCCAAGGAGTACTACTGGGACACCTTCGGAAATGTCAGCAGCTTTTCCACCCCATATGGTTTCAACGCCTACACGGCCACTTCCAACAGCAAACTCAAGTCCGTGGGCTTCTTCACCCAGGCGGATAATGCCGGTTACACGATCCGCATCTACGACACATACTCGGGCGGTGCCCTGTCCAACCTGCTGGCCAGCACGTCCGGAACCGAAACCTATGCCGGATATCATACCGTCGACCTGTCCTCCGCGGTCTCCCTAACAACCGGCAACGATTTCTATGTCTACGTGAACATTACCAACGGCGGCACCTGGCCGCTTGCTTTCGACTACGCCTCCTCGGGCTTCAGCTCAGCTTGTACCGCCAGCCCGGGGCAAAGCTACTACAGCGGCAACGGCACCAATTGGACGGACCTGACAAGCTATAACCCCACCGCCAACTTCTGCATCAAGGCATTCGTGCAGGATACCAGCACCGCCCCTTCAGCGCCCACTCTGCAAGCCGCCAGCGATACCGGCACATCCAACAGTGATCGCGTCACGAATCTCGACAACAGCAATTCATCGAGCAGGCTCCTGTTTGACGTAGGTGGAACGACCGCCGGCGCAACCGTCACAATCTATGCCGACGGCACGGCCATCGGCAGCGCCGTCGCGTCGGGCACCAGCACCACCGTAACCACCAATGGCTCTTTCGATCTGATAGATGGCAGCCACTCCATCACCGCGCGCCAGACCGAGAGCGGCAAAGCGGAATCTGCTGATTCAAGTGCTCTGAGCATCACGATCGACACGCTCAGCCCCGCGATTCCAGTGGTCAGCAGCCCATCAGGTGCGTTGTACGTGAACGCCGCCAACCACTCGATCACCGGCACGGCCGCAGCCAATGCCCTGGTGCGGGTCTATTCGGACCTGAACAATAACGGTCTGATCGACGGCTCTGATGCGCTGGCGGGTTCGCAGCAGCTCTCCGGCGGCGGCACGACATATTCAGTTAGCGTGCCTCTTCCGCAGGATGCCGCCAACAACTTCCTTGTCCGTGCAACGGACCTCGCCGGCAATAACTCCAGCCTGGCCGATGTGCCCACGATCACGGAGGACTCGACAGCCCCGATTATCAACGCGATCCGCGATGGCCAGACCTATGCGGCAGCGCATGGCGGGTGGAACAACACCAATGTCATCGCCAGTTATACCGCCAGCGATGCCAACCTGGCCGACCCGGCCACCGGCAACTACACGTTCGGTTCCGAAGGCAGCGGGCAATCGCATACCTTTACTGTCACTGACCGGGCCGGCAATAGCGCCAGCGCAACCATCAGCGATGTCGGCATCGACAAGACGGCGCCAACCCTCTCGGCTTCGATCAACGATCCCGCCTCCAGCGGCTGGTACAACATTGCCACTGGTGCGGCAACGGTCACTTATGTGGCCAACGATGCCGGTTCTGGTGTGAGCACGCCAACAGCGTATATCTTTGGCGACGGGGCCGACCAGTCTCTGGCCGCGATCACCGTGACTGACGTCGCCGGCAATGTGTCTAGCCTCGCCGGCGCGTTCAGCGGCATCAACCAGGATGTCATCGCTCCGACCCTCTCGGCTTCGATCAACGATCCTGACTCCAGCGGCTGGTACAACGCAACCAGCCGTGCGGCACGAGTCACCTATGTCGCCGACGACGCGGGATCCGGTGTGCTTACCCCACCAGCGCACGACTTTGACGACGGCGTTGACCAGTCGCTGGCGGCAATCACCGTGACTGACGCTGCCGGAAATGTATCCAACCTGGCGGGCGCATTCAGCGGTATCAACCAGGACATGATCGCACCGGCATTGTCGACGTCGTCAATCAATGATGGGGCCATCCAGCGGTCAATGGTGAAGAAGCTGACATTGACCTTCGGCGAGAAGGTCGTGCTGGGAACGGGCGCGGTG
>Ga0114951_10005553_pt1 | contig 11574 bp, 9 predicted proteins | sample AM7aDNAmetaG_FD_88677 | JGI IMG/M metagenome (GOLD analysis project Ga0114951, IMG submission 88677) | Freshwater microbial communities from Finland to study Microbial Dark Matter (Phase II) - AM7a DNA metaG | ecosystem: Environmental > Aquatic > Freshwater > Lake | place: Finland: Lake Alinen... | reverse complement strand
CAGTTTCTGGTAGGTGCGCGAGGCAGTGCATACGGGGTTCTTGGTGAATTCCGTGTTGGTTGCCAGATGCCCCAGCACGCACGGGCTTCCGGGGGTGCCGTCAGTGATGAGCTGGCATTTCTTCAGTTCGCTCAGGGAGTTTCTCAAGTTATTGAAGGCCACATTGAGCGGGGAGACATCGCTCAGGAAAATATCGTTCTCTCCTGCAGCTGCAAGTTTTTCAAGGGTTTCCTTGTCGATCTGCACGGCTTCGGGGACGAGGAGGAACGGGGATCCCCATCCGGTTGATACGACACCGTAATAACGTTTGAGGAAAAGGTCTTCGCTGGCCGTACCGATGCCGCCTTGCGCCGTAAGGCGGAACACCGGCTGTGCTGCCGGGACGATCTTGTCTTTCAGTTTGAGCGCTTCGCGGTAGAATTCGCTGAGCTGTCCAATAAGTTCCTGACGTTTTTGTTTGAATTCTTCCAGGACAGGCCCCATGAGGTTGCCCGATCCGGCGAAGGCATGGCCGCCGCAATTGAGCCCTGATTCCACGCGGAATTCCGACACCCACAGGCCTTTTTTCGCGAGGAATTTTCCCTGGGTGATGGCGGAACGGTAATCGCTGACCTTGAGGATGATCTCTTTTTTAAAGTGGCCGGTCGTATCGGCGTAGAAATCGGCGAATTCTTCGATATAGGTATAAAGGCGGCGGTTGAATCCCGCGGAGAGCTCAATGGCGCCGTTGATGGTGCTCTGGGCAAATCCCCGCAGAGCCGCCAGGGCGTCGGAAAATTGTTCGGGGAGTGGGTTCCCGTTACGGTCCACATTAGGCTTGTCCAGTTTGGTCATGATGTTCACGTCAATGCGTCCCGGCTTGACGTGCGTGCGCAGCTCTTGCTGCAGTGCGGCGCGTATTGCCGGATCTTTGGCTGCGAGCATGCGCTTGTACATGTTCTTGGACAGAGAGCCTTCGGGCAGGAAATCAAAATACTTGGTGATCTCCGAGCCGGGGTTGAACGCGCACGAGCGCACTTCATCGATCTGTTTTTCGACGATGCGGTTGACAAGGTTAAGGTATGCGCTGATGCGGCGCGCGCGCCAGTCGTCGTCGAATTTCTGGATGGGTGTGAAAGGCTCGTTGTAACGGGCCGCGTAAAACTTGCGGACATCCTCGATGAGGTTGTCGTCCACCAGGGAGATGACCGAAGCTATCCCGTAACGCGCCACGCGGATCGGTGAGTCGATGGTAAAACAGGTTCCCATGACAGGGATATGGAATGTGTGTGCGCTGGGCATATATTTTCGTTAAGCCTCACTATAAAGGAAAGAAGATGAAAAGCAAGGCATTTTTCCTGACTTTCTGATAAAATGGGCGGCAATGAAAGACCAGTATTATTCTACTCTTTTTGACCGGGTGGCGCACTCGGAAATCCTGCCGGTCGAGGATGGGCGGCGCATCCTGGATATGGGCCAGCTGGACACCTTGGAGCTCCTGGCGGTGGCGTATCGTTTCCGCCGGGAGTATTTTGGCAGGTCCGTGACGGTGCATATCCTCAACAATGTCCAGAACGGGATGTGCCCGGAAGACTGCCGCTACTGCGCCCAGTCGGCGTCATCCACGGCGCCCATTGAAGCCTACGCCATGAAATCCGACGAGGAGATCCTGGCGGAAGCGGCCGCGGCTCATGCGGCCGGCGCAGGACGCTACTGCATGGTTTTTGCGGGTACCGGGCCGTCGGATGACCGCGTCGAGCATTTGTCCCGGATCATCAGCGAGATCAAGCGCCGCCATAAGATCGAGGTGTGTGTGTCGCCGGGGGTGATCAATACCGACCAGGCCCGCCGGTTGAAAGCCGCCGGCCTCGATCGTTTGAACCATAATATCAATACATCCGAGAAGTATTACCGGCATATCTGCACGAGCCATACGTATGCCCAGCGTCTGGGGACCCTGCAGGCCGCGCATGCGGCGGGCCTCGCGGTTTGTTCCGGTGTCATCATCGGCATGGGCGAGGGGCCGAAGGATGTTTATGGCATGGCCAGGTCTTTGCGGGATATCGGGGCGGAGTCCATTCCGGTCAATTTCCTGATCCCGGTGCCTGGCATTGCCATCAAGGAAGCCGTGGGCTTGACGCCGGCTTACTGCCTGCGGGTGCTGTGCCTTTTTCGCCTCCTGAATCCGGCCGCCGAGATCAGGATGGCCGCGGGCCGCGAGATGCATTTGCGTTCACTCGAGCCGCTGGGCTTGTATGCGGCCAATTCGCTTTTTTTACAGGGGTACCTCAATGCCCGGGGGGCAGCGGACACAAGGACCCTGCAGATGATCAGCGATATGGGATTTACCATCACTTCCGATGTTCCTTTGGCGGCATTACTTGCCCGGACGCAGGAGGGGGCCTGTGGCACCGCGGAAGGGATAAAGGGTTTAAGCGAATTGCGGCCATTTCAGGGGAGGGTATAAATGGAGAATGTCATTATCATAGGGTCAGGACCGGCAGGGCATACCGCCGCGATTTACACGGCGCGTGCCAGTCTCAAGCCATTGATGTTTGAAGGGATGATGGCCGGCGGGATTGCGCCGGGGGGGCAGTTGACGACCACAACAGAGATCGAGAACTTTCCAGGGTTCCCGGAAGGTATATCCGGCCCCCTTCTCATGGAACGCATGCGGGAGCAGTCCCTGAAGCACGGGGCGCGCATGGCAACCGAGACGGTGCTGCGCGTGGATCTTTCTCGGCGTCCTTTCAGGGTTGTGACGGAGGCGGGGGGCGAAATGGAAGCGCGGGTGCTCATTGTCGCCAGCGGTGCGACAGCCAGGCGCATGCATATTGCCGGCGAGGACAAGTTCTGGCAGCGCGGCATTTCCGCGTGCGCCGTGTGTGACGGGGCGCTGCCTCTTTTCCGCGGGAAGGTGCTAGTTGTGGTCGGCGGGGGTGATTCGGCCATTGAGGAGGCGTGTCATCTGTCCAAGTATGCGGCCAAGGTCATCCTCATGCACCGCCGGGACGAATTGCGCGCGTCGAAGGCCATGCAGGATCGTGTCCGCGCGAATCCCCGCATCGAGATCATGTGGAACACGCTCCCTGTTGAGGCCTACGGGGATAAATTTCTGGCAGGGCTGCGGGTGAAGGACGTAAAAACCCAGTCATCCGCCGAGCTGGCTTGCAGCGGGCTTTTTTACGCGATCGGACATGCCCCCAACACGGTTTTTCTGGGAGGCCAGCTGGATCTTGACGATGCCGGTTATATCAGGACGGTTCCCGGCACCACCCAGGCAAGTGTCGCGGGTGTTTTTGCATGCGGCGATGTCCAGGACAGGAAATACCGGCAGGCGGTAGTGGCCGCCGGGTCAGGGTGCATGGCCGCGCTTGATGCCGAGAGGTTTTTGAATGACCATTGAGATTTTCGATGCCATTGCGCCAACCTATGACCGTGTGAACCACATCTTATCGCTGGGCATGGATGACGGATGGCGCCGGATGATCCCGCGCTTCCTGCCGCCCGGCGACGGGCTGCAGGTCCTTGATCTGGCTGCAGGGACGGCGGAGGCTGCTCTTGTCCTGGGGCGTGTGGGGCGTGTGGCCACGGTGACAGGGGTAGATACGGCCGAAAGTATGCTCGCTATCGGCCGGCGGAAGATTGAACGGGACGGCCTTGCCGCCAGGGTTTCGCTTGTGTCCGGCGATGCGATGGCCCTTCAGTTTAAGGACCAGCGATTTGACGCGGTCAGCGTGGCTTTTGGCGTGCGGAATTTTCCCGACCTGATGAAGGGGCTTGCGGAGGCCTTTAGGGTTCTCAGGCCGGGCGGGCGGCTGATCATCCTTGAATTCTCAACGCCTTTAGGATGGTGGCAGAAGATGGGGCATGCATTTTATATGGGAAGCGTTGTCCCCTGGGTGGGATGGTGCCTGACCGGCAGGAAAGAACCTTATATGTATTTGTCCAGGACCGTGCGTAGCTTTCCTTCAGGTGAGCGTTTCATGCGCATTATCCGTCAGGCAGGGTTTTCAGCTGTTATGCGTTGTGAACTGGCCATGGGAGCTGTGACGATTTATGCCGCAACAAGGTGATGCCCTGCGTTACGGGCTGGAAGAGGGTAAAAAGATCCTGCTGCATCAATTGCAGGGCGCGCTAGCCGGTCTGTCCGCTTCTGACCGTTCTCCGGTCGTGGTACGGTTGAAGGTGCCTCTCATGGATATTGATCCGGTGCGTTGGCTTGCCTGCCAGAAGCATGCGCGCAAGGTGTATTGGCGCTCGCCGGAAGGCAATCTTGCTGTGGCTGGTATCGGGGCTGCCTTTGAAATTTCTTCCGACGGCTGGTACGCGCTGGATGAAATATTCGCCCAGGTACAGGAGATCACGGCAGCTTGTCCCCAGGCCAGGGTCTTTGCGGGCATGAGCTTTAATCGCGCGGTGAGTGCCGTGGAATGGAAGGGATTTCCGGCCATGCGGTTCATCCTGCCGGCGGTGGAAGTTTTTCGTGATACCGATGGGGTTTTCCTGGCGGTCAATGTGGTCCGGGGCCATGATGATGCGTCGGCTGGTTCTTGCGGCAGGGCCGATCTGGAGCAAGTCCGCTTTTTTGACGAGGTGACTACGGAAGATATACTGCCTGTGGCCCGGGAAGATGTTCCGGACCATGAAGATTGGATCAGCTGTGCGCAAGAGGCCCTCGCGTGTCTGGAACGGGGCGAATTCCAGAAAATAGTCCTGGCACGGCGCATGACCCTTGAATTGGGAGGTGTCGTCGCTCCCGAACAGTTTCTGGAAATGCTGCTGGCACGGCAAAAGAACGATTTCGGTTTTCTTTTTGCGGCGGGGGAAGATGCGTTCTTCGGGGTGTCTCCCGAGCCGCTTTATTCACGCCGGGGGCTTCGTGTCGAGAGCCGGACCATATCGGGTGTCTGCCCGCGCGGGCGGGATGCCGCGCATGACGAAAAGCTTTCTGTGGCCCTGTTAAAGTCGGACAAAGGATTGCGCGGCCACAACCTTGCCGCCGGGGCCATGATCGAGGTGTTCCGGCAGTTTTGCCGTTCTTATCAGGTGGATTGCGAGCCGGAGATTCTCCGCCGGGCGCATGAGCAGCATCTGCTCATGCGCCTTTCGGGGATGCTCAGCGAGGGCATTTCGGATAAGGAATTTCTCCAGGCCCTGCACCCTTCGCCGGTCGTTGCCGGTGTCCCTGCGGAAAAGGCGCGCCTGTTCCTGCAGCAGCACGAGGTGTTTGACCGCGGCTGGTTTGGCGGTCCGGTAGGGTTTATAAGCCAGGACCACACGGAACTGGCCGTGGCAGGCAGGGCTTGCCTGCTTGAGGCAACCAGCCTGCATGCGTATGCGGCGGCTCCCTTGGTCATCGGGTCTATCCCTCTCGACGCGTGGGAGGATGCGGGGGCCGGTATGAAAGACATCCTCGACAGTGTCCATAGAACACGTCCGTGATTTTCATAAATTCCGTTGAACGCCCCTGTTCTGTCTGTTAATATTTTCTCGTCGAAATAATCGTTATTTTATTCCGTTGGCCGTCCATGGGGCGCCGCGCAGGTAAGGAAAGGTCTTTTATGATCTCCGCGGAAGCGATCCTTAATGCCCGCATCCTTATTGTCGAGGACGACAGGGTCAGCCGTAAGTTGCTGGCGGGGATACTGGCTTCGGCCGGCTTTCTCAATATTCGGATGATGCCCAATGCCAGCCGTATCCATGCCATTTACAGTCGTTTCCAGCCCCATCTTCTTATCCTCGATCTCAATCTTCCCGGCATGGACGGGTTTAAGGTCATGCAGCATCTGCGTGAGACGCATCCGGATGATTATCTTCCGGTCCTTGTCATTTCCGCGGAAGATGAGGCGCGGGTGCATTTGCGCGCGTTGGCGGCAGGAGCCAAGGATTTCTTAAGCAAGCCGTATGACAGGCCCAAGGTCCTTTTGCGCTGCCGCAACCTCATCGAGGTGCGTCTGCTTTACAAGGAATTGCATGCCAAGAATAATGAACTGGAGACCAGGATCCGGGAGCGGACCAAGGAACTGCGGGACAGCCGCCTGGATGTTATCCGGCGTCTGGGGTATGCCGCGGAATGCCGCGACAGCGACACGGGCCACCACATTGTGCGGATGAGCCGTTATTGCGCGTGCCTGGCGCGCGCCATGGGGATGACCGATGAGGAGTGCGAGCTGGTGCTGGCATCAACCCCCCTCCATGACATCGGCAAGATCGCCGTGCCCGACCGCATCCTCCTTAAGCCGGGAGCCTTGACCCCGGAAGAGTGGGGTGTCATGAAGACCCATGCCTGGATCGGCGGGGAAATCCTTTCGGGAGGGGATTCACCGTTCCTCAAGATGGCAGAAACCATCACACGCACCCACCATGAACGCTGGGATGGTTCCGGGTATCCTTTGGGGCTCAAGGGGCGGGAAATCCCGATGGTGGGGCGTATCTGTGCCGTGTGCGACGTGTTTGACGCGCTGACGTCCGAAAGGCCCTACAAGAAAGCCTGGTCTGTGGAAGATGCCGTGAAGGAGATCCGGAAAATGAGCGGGATGCATTTTGATCCCGATGTGGTCGAGGTCTTTATTGCCATCCTGCCCGAGATCCGCGCCATCAAACGGGATGTTGATATCCTGGCCCGCCAGGTTTCACGCGAGCTTAAGAGGACCCCTCAGGATACCGGAAGCGTTTGACCGGCCGTCGGTCTTGTTGAAGATCATTCATCTTGCGTTAACAATTATAAACCCAGATTTTGCAGTAGCACCATTTTATCGACAAATCTCTGCACACAAAATGGTGCGGATGCAAAATCGTCGGCTTCCATATCTTATTGTCAAGAAAAGCCGGGGTTATCCCGCGTTCCTCTGTTCCTATTGCAAAATGCGGGATAAAAACATATAATACGTTTTCATCTTAAACATCACCGTGGAGGCCGTTGAATGGAGCAGCACCCCCAGCCAGCTAAAGTCATTCTTGACGGGAACACCTTCGAGCTGCCGATCGTTGTCGGCACCGAGGGCGAGAAGGGCATCGATATTTCCAAGCTCAGGACGCTGACGAATTACGTCACCTTCGACCATGGGTTCGGGAATACGTCCAATTGCGAAAGCGCCATCACCTACCTTGACGGCGATGCCGGGGTTCTGCGTTATCGCGGTTATCCCATCGAGCAGCTGGCCGAGTATTCCAGCTTCCTGGAGATCGCGCACCTGCTGATTTATGGCGAGCTCCCCACGGCGGAACAACTTCGCGGGCTTTCCGAGAATTTTACGGAACACTCCATGATCCACGAGGACATGAAGCGATTTTTCGACGGGTACCCTTCCAGCGCCCATCCGATGGCTGTCCTGGCGTCGATGGTATGTTCCCTGTCGGCCTATTATCCGGGCATTGACATGATGAACCCGACGAAGGAAGATTTTGACCGGATCGCTGTCCAGCTGATGTCCAAGGTCAGGACGATCGTGGCGTTCGCCTACAAGAAGTCCATCGGTGAGCCTTTCATTTATCCGCGCGAAGACCTGGAGTATGTTCCCAACCTGCTGAACATGATGTTCTCCTCGCCGACGAAGCAGTACAAGGTTTACGACGAGGTCGTCCAGGCCATGAAAGTCCTCTTCATCCTTCATGCCGATCACGAGCAGAATTGTTCGACGTCTACGGTGCGGCTGGTGGGCAGTGCGCGGACGAATCTTTTTGCATCGGTGTCGGCAGGGATCTGCGCGCTCTGGGGCCCCCTGCACGGCGGGGCCAACGAGGCGGTCATTGATATGCTCGAGATGATCCACGCCGACGGGGGCGGTATCGACAAATACATCGATATGGCCAAGGACAAGGCCAAGACGTTCCGCCTGATGGGGGTGGGGCATCGTGTGTATAAAAGTTACGATCCACGCGCCAAGATCATCAAGCAGTGTGCGCATGAACTGCTGGGCAAACTCGGCATCGACGATCCGCTCCTGGAGATCGCGGTCCAGCTTGAAGAGAAGGTCCTCAAGGATGCCTATTTCGTCGAGCGCAACCTTTATCCGAATGTGGATTTTTACAGCGGGCTTATTTACAAGGCCATCGGGATTCCCAAGGACATGTTCACCGTCATGTTCGCCATCGGCCGCATGCCTGGATGGATCGCGCACTGGAAAGAGATGATCGAAGTTCCCGGCGGTTCCAAAATCGGGCGCCCCCGCCAGATCTACGTCGGGCCTCAGCGCCGCGATTATATCCCTGTCACTAAAAGGTCATAACCCATAAGGAGTTGTTTGTGATCAGTTTTTTGCCACGCGCTTCATTTGAAAAACCGGCTGCGCTTGTTCTTTTAACATCAGGGCAGGCCGCTGCCGCGGATTTTTCATCCTGGCCCAGGGATGTTGCCGCCGTGGTGAGCGCGTTGTTGGCCTCCAAAAAATTTGACGGTAGCAAAGGCGAAATCTTCCCGTTGCTTGCCGGTAAAAGCCTTGTGGTCCTCCTGGGGCTTGGCAAGGACGAAGAGCTGACGCTCCCGGCCCTGCGTGTGCTGGTCCGGCGCGCCCTGTTGTCTTCTTTTTTTAAAAAGATGGCGGATATCGAACTGATCCCGCACCGAGACTGTGGGGATGTGGTGAACGCCTTGATCGACGCCCACGTGATCGGCGGCTATGCCTGGAAAAAGTACATCACGCGCAAAAAAGACGACACAACTGTCGAGCACAGGCACCTTCATATTGTGGCGCAGCGCCAGCGTGAATATGCGCAGGCGGTTGCGGTGGCCCAGGCTGTTAATTTCGCGCGGGACCTGGTGAACGAGAATGCGGATGTTACGACTGCCGAATATCTCGAGAAGGCTGTACGTGCGCTGGTGCGGGGAAAGAAATTGATTACCCTGGATGTGCTCGGGCGCAAGGAGCTTGTGGCGGGAAAGTTCGGGCTTATCCTGGCCGTTAACAAGGGGAGTTCCAAGGAGCCGCGCCTGGTTGTGGCGCGTTACAATGGCGGCAGGAAGGGCGAGCCTTACGTGGCCCTTGTCGGCAAGGGCTTGACCTTTGATTCCGGAGGGCTCAATTTAAAACCCTCGGGCAGCATGGAGACCATGCGCAGTGACATGAGCGGTGCGGCAGCCGTGATCGGAACCTTGAGGGCGGCTCTGGAGCTGGGGATCAAGAAGAACATAATTTTTGCGTTTGGAGCGGCAGAGAACGCCATTGACGCGGATGCCTACAAGCCCGGGGATGTGATAGTCGGCTACTCCGGCAAGTCCGTCGAGGTGGGGAATACCGATGCCGAAGGCCGGCTGGTCCTGGCGGATATCATGGCGTATGTCATCGCCAAACACAAACCCGCCCGCCTGGTCGATATTGCCACGCTGACGGGCGCGTGTGTTGTCGGCCTGGGGTATGATTATGCGGGGCTTATGTCCAACAATGATGTCCTGGCGGAGGCGCTTTTGGCCAGTGCGGCGGCCACCGATGACAGGGCATGGCGTTTACCCTTGTATCCTGAACTGAAAGATATGATCAAGTCGAAGATCGCGGACATAAAGAATATCAGCAATCAAAAGGGGTCCGCCGGTTCCATGACGGGGGCGGAGTTTCTTCATCAGTTTGTCGGGGAAACTCCCTGGGCGCACCTTGATATCGCGGGAACCGCGTTTGTGGACGGCGACAACCGGATGTATTTCGGCCACGGAGCTACCGGGTACGGTGTGCGTCTGTTGACGGATTTTATCGGGAAGAATTGACATGGAATACCGCATTGAATCGGACAGCATGGGCGATGTGAAGGTTCCTGCCGGGATGTACTACGGCGCGCAGACCCAGCGATCCCTGGAGAATTTCAGGATCGGGGGCCAGACCTTTCCGCGGGAGTTCATCCGGGCGATGGCCATCGTCAAGAAGGCGTGCGCCATGGCCAATGCCCGACTGGGTGTCCTGGACCGGAAGAAATCAGAGGCTATTGTTTCGGCAGCTGAAGAAGTTATCAGCGGGCATCTCGATGCGCATTTTCCGCTTGTTGTCTGGCAGACAGGCAGCGGGACGCAGACCAATATGAATGTCAACGAGGTGATCGCCAATCGTGCCTGTGTGCTCATGGGCGGTGTCATGGGTGCGAAGGCGCCGGTGCATCCTAACGATGATGTGAACAAGGGGCAGTCTTCCAACGATGTCTTTCCGGCAGCCATGCATTTATCGGCCGCCGAGTCGGTCCATCACGGGCTTTTGCCGGCGCTTGAGAAACTCAAATCGGTCCTGGATGAGAAGTCCGGGAAATTCAAGGATGTGGTCAAGGTTGGCCGGACGCATTTGATGGATGCGACGCCTTTGACGCTGGGGCAGGAGTTTTCGGGTTATGCCCGTCAGGCGGCCAGCGCGGCGGAGCGGCTGGAAGCGGTTTGGCCGCGTCTGATGGAGATCCCGCTCGGCGGGACAGCGGTGGGGACAGGCTTGAACGCCCACCGTGATCTTTCGAAGGTGTCGTGTGCGATCATTGCGGAGATCACGCGTCTGCCTTTTCGTCCGTCGCGCAACAGATTCGAGGGCCTGGCCGCACATGATACGTTAGTCGAGCTTTCAGGCGCCCTGAAGACAACGGCCTGTTCCCTGATGAAGATCGCCAATGATATCCGCTGGCTGGCGTCGGGGCCGCGGTGCGGCCTGGGCGAGATCACCATCCCGGAGAATGAACCCGGGAGTTCGATCATGCCCGGCAAGGTGAACCCGACCCAGTGCGAGGCCATGACCATGGTCTGCGCTCAGGTGATGGGCAATGACACGGCGGTGACCGTGGCCGGTGCGTCAGGGAATTTTGAACTTAATGTTTACAAGCCTGTGATCATTCACAATGTGCTTCAGTCCATCCGTCTTTTGACAGATGCTTGCGTGAGTTTTACAGATCATTGTGTGCAGGGGGTGGAGCCTGATGTCCGGCGCATCGCGGCGTATGTTGACAATTCGCTCATGGCCGTGACCGCCCTTGTGCCGCACATCGGCTATGATCGGGCGGCTCTTGTGGCCAAAAAAGCCCATGCGCAGAACATCACCCTCAAGGCTGCGGCGCTGGCCCTGGGAGTTGTGACCGACGATGAATTTGACCGCTTCGTTCAACCTGTCCGGATGGTCCGGCCGGAGTGAAGAAGGAGGCCAGGGTATGGCAGACAGAACAATTGAAGACCCGGCGGCAGAACGCCGTAATGGAGAGCGTGTTAACCGTATTTTTGCGGTGCGCCACCGGCTTGTCAGGCGTCCGGGGTCACGGAGCATTTCCGACTGGAGCCTTTCTTCGACCAGGAATATGAGCCACAGCGGGCTTTTGTTTTTGAGTGCAACATCTTACCGACGGGGAGATGTCCTGGAACTGCAGGTGGTGATGTCCGGGGTGATCGATGTCTACAATGGCCGCGCCGAGGTCATGCGCGTGAAGGAAATTTCTGCCGCAGCGTTCGATGTCGGGGTGAAGTATATCCCGGCAAAACTTTCAACCCGCAGTGCCAAATCGCATCTGGGCAGGCCCATCGGCTAGTGTAGTGTCCCTAACACTTCTTTACTTTTGATATTTTTTCTAATATACGCTCAACCGGGGCACTCCAAATGAACACTTTTGGATTTTGGTTATGATTATCAATAAATTTATAGATTG
>Ga0114951_10005551_pt1 | contig 11575 bp, 12 predicted proteins | sample AM7aDNAmetaG_FD_88677 | JGI IMG/M metagenome (GOLD analysis project Ga0114951, IMG submission 88677) | Freshwater microbial communities from Finland to study Microbial Dark Matter (Phase II) - AM7a DNA metaG | ecosystem: Environmental > Aquatic > Freshwater > Lake | place: Finland: Lake Alinen... | reverse complement strand
CGCCGCAAACCGGCCTACCACAACGGCACGGCCTGGACCTGGCAGTTTCCGCTGTATGCCGAGGCGCTGGTCAGACTCTACGGAGACGAAGCGCGTCCGGCCGCGCAGGCGCTGCTCGGCTCCGCCACGTTGCTGACCAATTCCGGCTGCATCGGGCAGATACCGGAAATCCTCGACGGCGACGCGCCGCACCTCCCGCGCGGCTGCGGCGCCCAGGCCTGGGGCGTTGCTGAACTTCTGCGGGTGTGGAAGTTGGTGAACCCGTGAGAAGGCCGCCGGTCTGGAGGGCGTACACCGGGCTGCGCGTGACCGCCAGCCAATGCGTCGCAGCTGTAGCGGCGCATGTGCGCCTGTGCCCGAATCCGGCCATCCGGTTTTTCTGGGAGAATGGACATGCGAATCGTCGTGCCGGTCAAGCAAGTGCCCGAGACCCGTTCGGTCAAGATGGACGAAGCCACCGGAACAATGATCCGGGATGGCGTCGAGGCGATTATCAACCCGCTGGACCTTTATGCGATCGAGATCGCGCTCCGGTTGCGTGAGGCATCTGGCGGCGAGGTTGTGGCCATCTCCATGGGGCCGCCCAAAGCCGCCGCTGCCGTGCGCGAGGCCGTCGCCATGGGCTGTGACGCGGCGGTGCTGATCAGCGACCCTGCATTCTCCGGCAGCGACACCTGGGCGACCAGTTACGTTCTTGCCGCGGCCATCCGACGACTTTCCGGCGAGGGGGGGGCGGTCGACCTGGTCATCTGCGGCGAACGGGCGACAGACGGAGACACCGGACAGGTTGGCCCCGGCATTGCGTCCTTTCTCAACCTCCCCGTGGCAAGCTATGTCAGCAAGGTGGATGAGGTCGCCAGGGGCGCCTGCCGTGTGCATCGCCTTGTCGAGGACGGCTATGAGATCCTTCAGGTCCAGCTGCCGGCGGTGTTGACCGTGGTCAAGGAGGTGGCGGAACCCCGCCTGCCCACGCTCCGCGGCAAGCAGAAGGCCAGGAAAATGGATCTGCGCATCTGGGGGGAGAAGGATCTGGCCCTGGAACACGAGAAGCTGGGGATCAACGGTTCGCCGACCCGGGTGGTCAGGATCTTCCGCCCTCCGGTGGCCCGCACCTGCACGAAGTTTTTGGCCGCCGACGGGCAGTCGATCCAGGCCGCGGCAGACAACGTCGTCGAATACCTGCGCGCAAAGAATTTGATCTGACCGGGTCTGAAAGGGGCACAGCCATGAACCACAAGGGGGTTTGGATACTGGCCGAGCAGTCCGCCGGGAAAGTGCAGCGGATCAGCCATGAGTTGCTCGCCCGTGGAAGAGACCTGGCCGACAAGCGGCAGACAGAGCTGACCGCGCTCATCTTCGGCCACAACATCCGTGATGACGACCTGCAGGAGCTGGTCGAGCGCGGGGCCGACCGCGTGCTGGCGATGGAGGCGCCGGTCTTGGAGCATTTCCTGGTAGAGCCTTACGCCGCGTGCCTGCTGCACCTGATCAACCGCGATCGCCCGGAGATCCTCATCGCCGGCGCGACCTCCACCGGCAGGACGCTCATGCCCTACGTGGCGGTCAAGGCCTGCACGGGGCTCACTGCCGACTGTACCGTGCTGGAAATAGAGGAAACGACCGGCAACCTGCTGCAGACCCGGCCCGCGATCGGCGGCAACATCCTGGCGACGATCAAGACGCACGAACACCGCCCCCAGATGGCGACCGTACGCCCGCGTTCCACCCGTCCAGCCCCACGCGAGGCCGGCCGCAAGGGGCGGGTCGACCGCCTGCCGGCGCCTGCCTCACTGCTCGCCAGCCGCATGACGCGCCTGGATTTTGTGAAGAGCCTGGACGAACATGGCCTGGCCGACGCGGATACCGTTGTTGCGGTTGGAAAGGGGATCCGGAAGGGCGAAAATCTCAAGGTCGTCCAATTGCTGGCGCATGTCCTGGAGGGCGCGATCGGCGCCTCGCGCGAGGTTGTCGACTGCGGCTGGTTGAGCTATCCCCACCAGGTCGGACTTTCGGGCAAGACGGTCAGCCCCAGGCTCTACCTGGCCGTGGGTGTCAGCGGATCCATCCAGCACCTGGCCGGCATGCAAACCAGCGAGAACATCGTGGCGATCAACAGCGATCCGGACGCCCAGATTTTCCGGGTGGCCGACATCGGCATCGTCGGAAATCTGTTCGACGTTGTTCCCGTGCTGGCGGAAACGATTCGGCTGGCCCGGGCGCGTTCCCATGCGGAACCCTTTCTGCGAGGATGACTGTATGAAAAACGCCGGCGCCGGTAACGAAACCGGGAAAGAACCGTCCACCTACACCCCCGTCACGCCGGCGCTTGCCGCGGAACTGGCCGGGATTGTCGGCGGGAAGTACGTTGTCTTTGGCGACGTAGAAAGGCTCAAACCCTTTTCGCACGACGAAATAGCCGAGGCGCAGTACGCGCACATGCCCGAGGCGTTGGTGCGGCCCGCATCGGCAGTGGAAATCGCCGTGATCCTGAAGTGGGCCAACGCACGCCACGTTCCGGTCACGCCCCGTGGCGCCGGAAGCGGTCTCTCGGGCGGTGCCGTACCTTTGTTCGGGGGCGTGGTCATGCTGCTGGACCGCATGAACAAGGTCGTCGAGTACGACCGCATGAATATGACCATCACGGTCGAACCGGGCGTGGTCACCAACGAAATCAACGACCTGATCAAGGGCGACGGTCTGTTCTACGCGGGCTACCCCATGAGCCTGGAAACCTGTTTCATCGGCGGGAACGTGGCGGAAAACGCCGGCGGCGGCAAGGCCGTCAAGTATGGTGTCACTGCCCGCTACGTGATCGGACTGGAGATGGTCACCCCCGCCGGCGAGATCGTCAATCTCGGCGGCAAACGGGTCAAGGACGTAACCGGCTACAACCTCATTCAGCTCATGGTGGGCTCGGAGGGGACGCTCGGGGTTTTCACCCGGATCACGCTCAAGCTGATGCCGCTTCCCAAGGCTGCGGTGGATCTTTTGTGCCTGTTCAAGACGCCGGATGAGGCCATCGCGGTCGTGCCCCGGATCATGACCGCCGGAGGGATCATCCCCACCGCCATTGAGTTCATGGACAAGGCGTCTGTGCAGACCACCTGCCAGTACCTCAACGAATCCATACCCTACCGGCAGGCAGGGGCCATGCTGCTGATTACCGTGGACGGAGCTGACGCCGCGCAAGTGGAGCGCGATTACGAGGCCATTGGCGAGCTTTGCCTGGCAAGCGGCGCCATGGAGGTGTACGTGGCCGACAATGAGACCACCAGTCAGCGGATCTGGAAAGTGCGGAAGAACATCGCCGAAGCGTTCAAGGCGATCTCGCCCCACCAGAGCCTGGAAGATGTCGTGGTGCCGATTGCCGCGATACCGGAGATGGTCCGCGAGCTGCAGGCGCTCGCGACGAAATACGACCTGAACATCCCCTGCTACGGGCATGCCGGCGATGGCAACCTGCATGCGACACCGGTCATGAATCCTTCCTGGTCGCTGCAGCAGTGGCAGGAAACGTTGCCGAAGGTTCTCACCGAGCTGTACCGGATCACAGCCCGCCTGGGAGGCACGATCTCCGGCGAGCACGGCATTGGACACAAGCGCAAGAAGTACATGCCCTTGGTGGTTTCGCCGGAATACCTGGCGATGCTGCGGTCGATCAAGAAGGCGTTGGATCCCAACGGCATCCTCAATCCGGGCAAGATTTTCGACATGTAGAAACGCGGCGGGCGGCCCGATGCGTTCGGTCTCGGCATCGGTTGCGGGAGGGCCGGCAACCGAAACGGGACGGATTGCATCATCGCCTGGATTCCGAGGGCGTTATGCCGGCTTCCGGCTGTTGTCTTCCGGCCGATCCTTCGGTTTCTTCTTCCGTTCGCCGGCCCGCATGATCACCGCCAGCAGCGGGGCGATGATGGCGGCCTCGGAGAGCGTGATCCCCATTACGCAGAGCATCACGACCCCCACGGCCGCAAGCGGCATCCAACTGCGCAGCAGCAGGCTCGCGCCGGCCGCCAGCGCGCCCAGGACACATCCCAGCACGACAAAAAGGCGGGTCATCGAACGGTCAGGATCCATGAGGCGAGTGTAGCTCCCGGCAAGGGGCAGGGCAAGCGGATCAATTGCAGATATACTGCATTCCTGATTGACGGCCTGGCCGCCGTGTTCACGAGGCAAAATATTTTCCGTATCTGTAAGATTCCGCTCCCCGATTGCATATACCCGAGCAGGGAGCGCCCCTTCATGGAGGAGGCCGGCCGTTACCCAACGGGAGAAGTTCACATGAGTTCGCTCAGCATCAACCATGTCTGCCTGGCGGGGCATTTGACCCGCGATCCGGTCCTTCGCAAGACCAACGGAGGGACAGCCGTGGCCGATCTCGGCATGGCCATTAATGACGACTACACCGCCAAGGATGGGAAGGTCGTGGAGCAGACCTGTTTCGCCGACATTGTGGTCTGGGGAAAGTCCGCGGAGGCCAGCAGCGCCTATTTGAAGAAGGGCGACCCGGCGCTGGTGGAGGGGAATCTGGTCACGGAACAGTGGGAGACGCCGCAGGGCGAGAAACGCAGCCGGCTGCGTGTGCGCGCCATGCGCGTTCATTTCCTGAAACCGCGCGCCAATGGCGGCAGCGGCAATGCCGAGGGCGCGGCCGCTGCGGCGTCGTCAAAGGACGATGATGATCCCTTTGCATGATGGACAACTTCTGAACGGCAGAATGTCGAACCAGGAATGTCGAATCATGAAGGAAAGAGTCTTTGATTTGGAAGGCCGCTTGATTGAGTTCGCCGTGCAAGTCATCCGATTGGCGGAAACGCTTCCGCGTTCGCTGCTCGGCAATCACATTTGCGGACCACTACGAAGCGGCTGCCTTGACTTCGCGATTCGACATTCCTGGTTCGACATTCTGCCGTTCGCTTTCACAAACACTCCTACGTGGACAACACCTATCTTTCTCAACACCAACATTCCTTGAAAGAACTTAACTATGAGCACTTCTTCCACAACTACGCCCGCTTATCCCTGGACCGGGCGCCTGGCTTTCTATCATCCCACCCAGTCCGGCGGCGGGGCCGCCGCGCGGCTGGAGTTTCATCCGGCGCGGCCGGAGCGCGACGGATGTTTCTTCCTCGAGCTGGCACGGCAGAAGACGGCGCCGGTCCGTAACGGGAACGGCCGCCAGGCGGCGACCTTCGACTGGGAGAAAAAGGTCACGGTCAAGCTGGGGCTGCCGGATGCCTGCAGCCTGCTGCTTGTGCTCGAAGGGAAATGCGAGCAGGCCGGCAATGGCCGTGGCGGGCTCTTCCACGATACGGCCGACGCCAACACGGTGATCAACCTGCGCCGCCAGTCGGAACCGGCGGCCGGGTTTGCGCTGGAGGTGTCGCGCAAACACAAGCGCGGCGACGGCGAGGTCCAGCGCGTACGCGTTGTCCTGACCGAAGGGGAGGCGATTGGCCTGCGCTGCGTCTTTCAGGCCGCGATCTTTCCGATGATCTTCGGCAACGGCGCCGAGGAGGGGGTGCGGAAGGAGAAAGTCGGCGATCGGGAGCGCGGGTCCGATCCAAGTCCGGCGCAGAGGAAAGCGAACAGTGACCGGTAATCAACGGGTCACTGACGCGTGGCGGGAATGCGCCGCGACATCCGGGTTCTCCGCCGGCGCACTCACCCGGCATCGGCGGGCTGGTCGGAATCGCTGTCGATGACTGGGGGCGGAACTGGCGCTGGCGCGGGAGAGGCTGTGTTCGGGGAGGCGGCATGCGGCGGGTGCGGCAGTCCACCCGCCGGTCCGCGCGGACCGCCGCGTCGCCGGGGGCGGCGGTGGCGTCGAGGGGAGTGCTCGTCCGACGATACAGCCGCATCCATGAGTTGTTCCGTCCGGTCGCCGAGCCGGGGGACGCGTGGATCTGCCGGCAACATAGGTTTTTCCTGCATGGCCAGTTCTTCCCATTCCCGCAGGGAGGAGAGATCCTGTCCGGTTGCGGTCAGTTCGATGCGCCGCAGGGCCAGCGCTTCGTTGAACAGGTCGTGCCGGGCCATGCGCATGCGCCGTGTGTGGTGCGTGCCTTCCTCGAACCGGTGCATGCCATCGAGCAGCATGCAGGCCGTATAGTGGGTCTGGCGTGGCAACGTCATGCGGCTTGTCAGCGGATGAATGACTTCCTGGGCCAGATCGTGGCTATGGAGGCGGGTGTTGCCTCCGGCGGGTGAGTCGATGCGCGCACGGTAGATCGGCGCATAGAGCGCGGCCACACGCAGCCCGTTGGATGCCTCGTCGTTCAGGCGATCCTGATCGAACGCCGCCAGGTACCGCCACAGGGGGGATTGCAATTTGCCGGTGCTTTCCACGTAGGCATGCACCTCCGGCAGCAGCACCGACATAAGCTGGTGTTCCCAGAGCAGCCGGAAGGCGGGCGCGGCGCACTTGTGGCCGAAGAGCCGCATGACCTCCTCCAGCAGGCGCGGCGTGGAAGCCTTGACGATTTCGCCGTAGTGGTGGCGGATGGCGCGGCGGCAACTCCAGTCCATCCGGAACTCCAGCCGCGCCGCGAAGCGCACGGCGCGCATCATCCGCACCGGATCTTCGCGGAAACGGATGTTGGGATCGCCGATGGATCGTAGCGTACGACGTTCGAGGTCGCGCAGTCCGCCGACATAGTCGATGACGCGGAAAGTGCGGATGTCGTAGAAGAGACCGTTGACCGTGAAGTCGCGGCGGCTGGCATCCTCCTCGGGCGTGCCGAAGGTGTTGTCCTCGTGCTGGTAGAGTTCGCCGGGACCGCTTTCGTCCGCCTCGTCCGCCTGCGGCGGCTTGCGGAACGTGCTGGTTTCAATCACTTTCCGGCCGAAGAGGATGTGCGCGAGCCGGAAGCGGCGGCCGACCAGGTAACAGTTGCGGAAGAGCTTGCGAATCTGGCCGGGATGGGCATCCGTGCTGATGTCGAAATCCTTGGGCTGTCGTCCCATGAGGAGATCGCGCACGCTGCCGCCTACAAGGTAGGCTGTGAATCCGGCGTCGGACAGACGATAGAGCACCCGGAGGGCGTCTGGATCGATATTCTTGCGCGAGATATTATGGGCTTCGCGGTTGCGGATGACGATCTTTTCGCGTGAGAAGAACATAAGCCAGTGGGTCCTGGGACGATTATGAGCTGTGATGCAAAGTCGATTTCATTAGTATGCCGCAATTGCTTCCGAATCTCAAGAACGGAGGGAATCTTCCCAACCTACGGCTACAGACGGCCAGTTCATCTGCGAACGCCCCTTTTACCCCTTACCCGCGTGGCGTCGCAGAGCTCCGCCCTTGTTTTGCATCATCACGTGTTTTTCGATTACGCATGTTGGAGGGCGGGGTTCTGCGACGCCACGCGGGCGTTCGTTTCGCGGTTGGCCAACGGCATAAAGGAGACTCGCAGGCGAGGCGTTAGAGGCTCTGTGTAAGGGCCGAGCAGGGCGAACCGTCCTGGTGAGCCGCCGCACCTTACTTGATTTCTGCGCCGCCCTGGGCGATGTTCTCCTTGTCGAACACACGCGATCCGAGCACGATCTCCCTGGGTACGGTTTCACCCCGGAGGATCTTGCGCGCGACATCGATGGCTTCGGCGCTGCCGGTGGGGTACTGGAACGTTGCGTCGAGAGTTCCCTGCTGCACGTAGGCGATCCCTTCCTGCGGCAGGGCGTCGATCCCCACGAACGCCATCTCCTTCTCGCGCCCCGCGGCCCTGGCAGCCAGATATGCGCCGTGCGCGCCGGGGTCGTTGTGCGCGTAGACGAGGTCGATCATGGGGAAGCGCGACAACGCGGACTCCATCTCCTTGCGCGCATCCGGCTCCAGCCACTTCATGTCCGCATCGAAGACGACTTCAACCTGGCTGCCCGCGATCCCTTCGCGGAAGCCGGCGTTTCGGTCTTGGCCGGGAGTCGAAGTCATCAGCCCCTTCAGTTCCACGACCTTTCCTTTTCCGCCCAGCTTCCGCACGATCCAGGCGCCCGCAGCTTTGCCGATGGCTTTGTTGTTGGCGCCGATGAAGCAGGTGTACCTGTCGCCGGTGAGGCGGCGGTCGAGCACGATCACGGGGATCTTGGCATCCATGGCCTTTGCCACGGGCTCGGTCAGCGGCTGTGCTTCCTTTGGGCTGATGATGAGCAGGTCCACGCCGGCGCTGACAAACTCCTCCACGTGCGAGCGCTGCTTGAGTGTGTCGTTCTGGGCATCCTTGAAGACGATTTTCAGTTCGGGGTGCTTTTCCGCCGCAGCCTTGAGATCCGCATTCATCTGCACCCGCCACGGTTCGCCGAGGTTGCACTGGCTCATGCCGATCACGAAAGCGGCCTTGCCGGCCGTCTTGGGGTTGCTTGCAGAGGTGCCCTTGCCGCAGCCGGCGAAGAGCAGGAGGGAAAGGACGAGCGATGAGGCGCCGAATAGATTGGTATGCATGGCGAAACCATAGCGCGGCGGGAGAGGGGATGTCAATTGCGGCGACTTGACTCGCAAACTCGTCGCGTCGCAAAATACGACGCGACGACCATCAGGAGTCGAGTCGGATGGGAGGGATATCGTGAACAGGAGACAGATGCAAGTCGAGGACGAGCAGGCCAGGCGACGGGCTGTGACGCTTGGCGACGCGGGCGAGGCCGCCGCGATCGGCGAACTTCTAGAACTCAGCCGCCACACCCAGCCCGCGGTGCGCCGTGCCGCTGCTTCGGCGCTTGGAAAACTGTCTCCATGCGAGGGTATTCGCGCAGCCTTGCCAAGGCTCTGCGACCTGACTCGCGATGAACACCCGCAGGTCCGCCAATACGCCATCGTGGCTCTCGGCAGGATTGGCGAGGAAGCTGCGTTGCCGGCGTTGCGCGATGTGGCAAACCGCCCCGCGGGGCCCGACTATGTGCTGGCGGCGGCGCTGCGGGCCATCGAACTGATCGAGGCGGCGGCCCAGGCACGCACCGAGTTCGGGCCAGTTGCGTGCTCGCGATGCGGCAGCGAGACGACCGCAGCGGATCGGAAGCTTTCGGAGAGCCAGTTTCAGCGCGTCTACTGCCATACCTGTTTCGATGCGGTATTCATTGAGCGCCGGAATTTCGACATGAAGGTCCAGAATCAGAAGACCATCCTCGCGACGGACCGGACGGTTGTGCAGTCGCAGGGCGAGCGGCGGATTGCAGACTGGCTCGCTGCACACAAGATTGCGTATCGGTACGACGACAAGTTTCAGATCATCCAAGGCTTTGCTGTGCGCCCGGATTTCTATCTGCCACGCTACGACGTCTATATCGAATACTGGGGGCTCGACACCACGGACTACAAGATCGGGATGCTGCTGAAACAGAAACTCTATCAGCAGGAGGGCAAGAAGCTGGTTTCGCTGTACCCAGCTGACATGGCGCAACTTGATGCCAAATTGTCGGAGTTTGTGCGGTAAGGTGGCGGCTTGCTGCGCCTCTTCGGGACACGAGGGACGTCGGCGAATAGCAGCGGATTAAGCTTCGCTGCTTATCGCATGTTCGTTACCACCTTGTTTGATCTAATCATACCCTTGTCGTCCAAAGTCCAGTTCGCGGTCCCATCGGTTGCTCCCGTTTCCAGAAATGTGTTCGTTCCGTCTGATCTGACGGTGATGGATGTTTCTCCGCCGTGCTTCTGTCGCACTATGGTAACGCGGATGCCGTTGAAAGCCGGGTCGATGTATGCTTCCAGACGCTCAATAGACGGAGTTGCAAAGCTGAGACGGGCTTCGGGACACCCCTGGAAAGACAGGTTCGCCAAATTCGTGTTCAGCGCGTCAATCTGGTTGTCGCCCAAGATCAGGTGGTATTCCCCCGTGTTCAGACTTGGAATCCCGCCTTGTTGAGCTTGAGCGTGGTCATTCTTGTCGGACTGACAAAGCGCGTGGGTTGCCTCTTGCTCAGACTTGTGGGCGAGATAGTAGCCGCCGATGAAACCGAAAAAAAGGAGGACGATTGCGAAGGCGATCCGCACTCCGAAGATGTTCTTTCTCATAACACACCTGTTAACCCCGCCGCCTTCTCTGCGCCAGCACTGCCAGCACGATGATGCCGCCGGTCAGCATCAGGCGGCTGGCTTCGGGTACGGCGTTGATGCTGAGAATCTTGTCGAGGTAACCGATCGTCAGCGTGCCCAGCAGCGTCAGGCCGATGCCGCCGCGGCCGCCCATGAGCGTGGTCCCGCCGATGACGACCATGGCGATGGCGGTCAGTTCATACCCCACGCCGGTTTCCGGGTCGCCTTGTTGTTCCTGCGCTGCCTGGCAGATCCCCGCCATCGCCGCCAGAAGGCCGCTGGCCATGTACGCAAGCAGTTTGGTTGTGTGTACTGGCACGCCAGAAAGACGCGCAGCCTCTTCGTTGCCGCCAATGGCGTACAGGTTCCGTCCCCAGCGGTGGCGCGCCAGCAGGATCCATGTGACGGCCGCACACACGAGGAAGATAACCGTCACCACGGACAGATTGCCGCCGCAAATCCGGCTGTCGATGAGCCGGAAAATTTCCGGAACATCCACAGTGCGATAGGATCCATCGGCCTTCAGCACGGCCGTGGAAACCTTCATGCCGCCGCAGAGCGTCTTGGCCAGCCCGCGTGCAAAGACCATCATGGCCAGTGTGGCGATGAACGGTTGAATCCGTCCCCACGCCACGATCGCGCCAGACGTCAGGCCGCAGGCTGCGCCGAGCAGCAGGCAGACCGGCACGGCCAGCAGCGGCGACAGTCCGACATGGATGATCAGCAGCGAGAAACTCACGGAAACCAGCGCCAGCATGCTCCCCACGGCGAGGTCGATGCCGCCGCCGATAATCACCAGCGTCATCCCGCAGGCGAGCAGTCCGTATGCCGAGGACTGTCGCAGCGCGTCGCGGTGTGTGCCGAGCTTGAAGAACGCGCCATCGGCGTTGCCGATGCAGCCGAGTAGCAGCACGAGCGCCAGCGCAACCAGCGCACGGCTGGCGGTGGAGCCCCAGAAACGGGCCCAATGGGAAGAACGTGTTTCGTTGATGCTCATGGCTGCGGAGTCATTGGTCATTGGTCATTGGGGAGAGGCATTGGCGCTCCTGTGGCCGCGGCCGCAAGCCGCGGCGCATCTGAATCGCTCCAGATTCCCCAATGACCGATGACTACTGACCAATGACATCTTCCCCTCTCTTTCCCATCGCTGCTTCCAGCACCTTTTCCGGCGTCGCCTCGGCGCGTGTGAACTCCGCAGTCATCCTCCCCCGGTGAAGCACGACAATCCGGTCGCTCATGGCCAGCAGTTCCGGCAGTTCCGAGGTGATCAACAGGATCGCAATGCCGCGTCCGGTCAGCGCATTCATCAGGTCGTATATCTCGCGCTTGGCGCCGACGTCGATGCCGCGCGTGGGTTCGTCCAGCAGGAGCAACCGGGGGTCGGTCTGCAGCCATTTTGCCAGCGCCACCTTCTGCTGGTTGCCGCCGGAGAGGGCTTCGACGTCCATGTCCAGCGAGGCGGCGCGCAGCGACAGCGATTCGCCGAGGCGCTGCGCCGCCTGCCTCTCGCGGCGCGGCCGGCGCCAGCCGCCGGGGGAGAGACGCGGCAGGTCT
>Ga0114951_10005550_pt1 | contig 11581 bp, 13 predicted proteins | sample AM7aDNAmetaG_FD_88677 | JGI IMG/M metagenome (GOLD analysis project Ga0114951, IMG submission 88677) | Freshwater microbial communities from Finland to study Microbial Dark Matter (Phase II) - AM7a DNA metaG | ecosystem: Environmental > Aquatic > Freshwater > Lake | place: Finland: Lake Alinen... | reverse complement strand
TAGATGTGCATACTCCATCACACATATTTCCAGTATATGGAGACACACAATTACAAATTCCTTTTCCAGTAGGCCCGTTTACCATTATACATTTTCCACCATTTTTACAATCCCCATCAGCTGAACACGTCGCACAATTTGTTGTATCAGTTGGATCACACTGCAAACATCCATTATTAAATGCTGCATATGCTGGATAATAAGTAGTCCCTGTTGCACAGCTTGGAATACAAGAGGCTCTTATAGTATCAAATGTCTGCCCATCTGGACATTTGTTTCCTTTCTTGCCAGATACAACCTTGTAGACAAGAAGTGCACATCCAGTTAACACAACTAAGGTGACTCCTAATAATATTAAATTTCCATGAGTATTAGCTGACATTTATTATATTATTAAAAATATTACTTTTTTATATAAATCACACATCTTTTTAGAGAAAAGCCGTACCAAAAATGTTATATTTAAATACAACCAGTTGATGCCGCTGACAATGCACCCCCTCCAGCTGCTCCAACTAGTGCACCAATTACTGCGCCTATGGGGCCAAATAATGCAGCAGCAGCAAATCCAACCCCCATTGACATTCCAATTGCTCCAGATGTAATAGATGCAGCATTGCATTTACTTTCTTTTTGCGCTTTTTTTATACTTGGAAGGGGTTCAGATGACCAAATCATACGATTTGCTTCAGCTAATCCATAATTGCCAAAATCTTGACCAGCTTGTAAATATCCAAACCATCCACCCGCGCTAAATCCTCCAATTCCTCCTTGTAATCCTAATAATGGGTTTAGCACTCCTGGATATATCTTGTCGCTTTTATAAACTGGCCAGTCTGTAATAAATGCAATAACAGCTGGTGAATCTGCTGGTATACCCCATTTATTTAAAAAATTATCAGGATTTGACCATTTAGTTTCATCTGGTTTCCAGTCTTCTTCTTTTAATGGAATAGTTGTAAATCCTAACCAGGCAAGTAAAAGATCTGTCCATCCATTTGCAGTTGTTGGCCACGCTCTAACATTATTAGGAGGAAGTGGATTTGTTGGATAATCACCTGGAATTAAACTTTCACATAATGCTTTAGGTGTACATAATCCATTTGGTACAATCCCAATTGCTTCACCTGCCATAATAGATGATAAAAATAAAGCCCACCAATCATATGTAAATTGATTTGGCAAAGGGGTAATTAATTTATATGATTCATATGCGATGTAGCTATATTTATAATAGGCCATCATTGTTAATGAAAAGCATCTGTTTTTATTATCTGGATCATATGTATTCCACCAATCATACCAAGATTGAAATTGTATAAGAGGCGTTATGTAAATAAGAACAATTAAAATAATAATACAAAAAATTATTGAAAATATCAGATTCATTTATTTATTAATAAATAAATAAATATGTCAGAAAAACAGTTTGGCTTAGATGTTAATAATCCTACATCATATAATGACATTGTTAAAAAAATACTAATAACTGTTTTACCTATAATTGTTATTGCTGGTTTAATTATTGCTGCATACGAATATCTTATGAGCACACCTATTGCAAAAGGGTTATCAGGAGTTCTTGGAGGAGCAGGTGCTTTATTAGCATCTGTAGGACATCAATTAGAAACATGCAGCGATAATGGGTTTTTTAGTAGTGGGTGCTATTTAGGATGGTTTGCCATTGCTATACCTTTTCTATGGATTGGAGCAAAAGCTATTAATTATTTTACTGCTCCAAAAATTCCAATGATAGAGAATCTTGCTGCAGAAACAGGAGTTAGCAGCGATAATGCTAAAGATAAAGTACTTAATATTATGGAAGAAAAAGACGGCTTCTTATTTAATCTTGATGAACAAAAATTTGATATAGAATTAAAACCTGCAATTATCCAAAAAGGATTCTTAAAAATTTCACTAAAACAAACTATTGAATCCATTAAACAATCATCATTAACTCCGAAAGAACAAACTAGCAAGATTGAAGATGCAAAAAGATTGTTTAACAGTGCTAACTCTGCAGCTGATGATATGTTTAAGTTGAATGAGGATCAAATTAACAAAACAGATGAAATTGTTGATAACTTTGTGCCAGACGAATAAACTTTATTCAATAAAATGGTCTAAAAAAACTATTCTATATAGACAAACCCCTATAGAATGAATGATACTAGGCAACTCTGTGCGTCTTGTTCCACACGTCTATCTTTTGAAGCTCCCCCTCTCACCGACCATATCACTCTATGGCATTTTAACCCCTACATCCACTGCACCTATGCCGGCCTAAAAAGTGCCCTCTCTGATTTTATCAATGTGTCACCCATATCACCGGCATTTTACAACACCTACAATGAAGACGGGTACACATACGCCCAATGGCAAATTTACTACTTGGCACGAAATGTCTTTAAATTTCGCCAACACCATCGCCCTACCTTATGGATGTTTCAAATCCTGTCACGTTATCCATTTTTTCGCGACATGATACGCCAAGGTTCGCGCGATGATCCAACTTATCACGCCCTTCTTCATTTCTTGAAATATACCGAAAAAGTCGGTTATCTCCAAGGCCATATGATCGACTTGTTGGTAGCGAACGGGCTCAGTATAGACGACGAAGACGCCGATGGCGTTTCAGGACGCTTATACCTCTTGCAAAAACAAATGCACCCCGACGATATTAAGCGCGCCAATCAGTTAACACGGACTTATAAAAAGATGGAAGACGCCCTATTTGAACGCATCAAGGCCGTACTGAGACTGTGCGACGCATGTCAGGAACCGGTTGCCAAATACGAAGATTTAACCACGGTAGTACATTCACAAAAGGCTGATATGTCCAAAGGTGTAAGTATTGATATTTAAATGATTTTATAATATTTTTTTATAAAATCATATTTTCTATAGAAAAAATCTAAAAAATACCAAAAAAATAATAATGACTTGAATTTCATAAAAAAAGTATTTTGACCTGTTATGCTTTAAAAATGTTTAGAATATTTATATTTTTTGATTTTTATTTCAAAATTAAAAAAAAAAATCCACACACACATTTGATGTGTGTGTTAGAAAAATAATATACACGAAATAGTTTCATAATCACACAAAATAAAAATCAAAATCTTTATAAAATTGATTATTCAATACCAAACCTTTTTACTATAAAGATGATTTCATTCACTAAACTGCCTATTTACGTCGCCGATACAAATGAGACCTATCACCTTTTTGACATGTTGCTTCCTTCTGAATACAGTGAACAGAAAAACTTGACAGTTCTCACCATTTTATGCAAACTTCGACCTCTTTTTACAAATAACAAAAATGTGGACTCTGTATTGTCACATTTTCTTGATGCTCAATCTTATATCACCTTTAATTACATTTACATTCCGGATGTGAAAGACGAAAGTAGGATTTCCAAAGATAATTTAAAGTGGATCATTGTAGGAGACCGAAAATTTAGTTTGAATAATCAAGAAACAAGCGATTTTTACTTTCATAGCATTTGCTGTATGATCATTATGAATATTTACAAAAATTTGTAATACAAATTTTTTATACCGAATCAGCTCTTTTCACACATACTTTTTTATGTTCTTTCCAATCGCTTCGTTGACATTCTGTTCCACAATAATGAACTTTTCCACAGGGACAAGCTTTTAATTCAACTGTTGTTTCTGGTTTTCCGCATTTATCACAAACTCTATTAAAGTGCTTTGTTTTAGTTCTTTCTAATTTTGTATCGTCGAATTTTTTTGTGACGTACATTGCTTTAATGACTAAAAATTTATCTTGATTTTCTGTAAAAAATGAACGTTGGTCTATTGATAATTCTTTTCTGTATTTTTTATATATTAATTCAATCAGATCCAAGAATCGATTTAATTTCATTTTCAAAAAGTCGATTAATCTCGGATTCAACAATTTTTTGGTTCTTTCATTGTGTACCAATGCTTCATAATACAATGATATTTCTTTACAGAGTACGTCGTATAAATATCTGATTGTACTACTTCGATTTCTTATTTCAATACTACCATACTCTTCTCTTTTTTGGGGGACGATTACGTCATCGACAGATTTTGAATTTTTGATATCTTTCATTAGTTTGTCGTGGTCTATTTCCAATTCTTCGTCTAATTTTTCATCAAATAAACGTTCGGAACTTGCAGAGAATTTACTGCATACTTTTCTAGATTTCGATTTCGATTTCGATTTCGATTTCGATTTCGATTTCGATTTCGATTTCGATTTCGATTTCGATTTCGATTTCGATTTCGATTTTGTTTTCATTTATTTAATAAAAATGATTTTTTAATTACATTTTATAGAAATAATAAACTATTAAAATGGATACATTTTATTTACCTGAAAACCTTTTTCATTTAACAAGTCTAGTCGAAAAAACCGATGACGATTCCGAACTACAAATCTACTCTTACAAAACATGCGACAATGAAAGTTCCGAAGAATTAAAAGCTTACCGAGGTCTCGTGTACAACAATTCTACGCTTGTGGCTTCATCTCTAGGCTATACCGAAGAATACAATGAACAACAAATTAGCTCAATTCCACGCGATATTTCAAACTATGTTTTTTTTCCGGCAAAAGAAGGTACGCTATTGCGTCTATACTTTCATACGAAATGGCAACTTTCAACGCATCGAAAGTTGGACGCATTTAAAAGCCGGTGGGGGAGTAGCGAATCGTTTGGCGAAATTTTTCTAAAGTGTCTAGACACTTCATTCGAAGATTTAACATCCGCGTTGAATCCATCCAACGTTTACTTTTTTCTAGTGCGCAATACAAAAGATACTCGCATTGTTTCTCATCCACCCAGTTCGTACCAAATGTATCATGTAGGTACTTTACTAAACAATCAGACATTTGATATGTCTTCTATCGGTCTTCCTCAACAAGAGAAAATCGAGAATGTATCATTGCAAAATCTCCAAGAGTATGTAATGATGTGCGATCCATTTCAAACACAGGGAGTGATTGGGTTCGATCCTCAAACTGGAAAACAAGTGAAAATTGTAAATTCTACGTACCAAAATTATGTGCGTATTCGAAACAATGAGCCTGATGTGCAATTTCGTTTCTTGGAATTGTGGCGTGACCAGACGAGTCCTTTGTTCAGATCATTTTTGGATTTGTACCCCCAATTTTCTTCAAAGATTGCATTGTATACGAATTATTCTTACAAGATTGCAAAATATCTGCACAATCTGTATTACAAGAAATTCGTCCAAAAAGAAAAAATCGTTTGTCAAAAAGATGAATGGTCCATTCTTTCAAATGTCCACCAATGGTTCTGGGAAGAACGAACGTCTCGAAAAGTGACTTTTGATGTGATGCACAAGATGGTGTTGCGCGATTTGAATTTGCATGCTTATTACCGAATTTTGAAAAAAGTTTTGTAAAATTATTTTAAACAATCATTTTAAATATAAAATGATTTACATCCTTTTAATTATACTTTTTATTCTATTCATTTCATTCAATAAACTTAAATCTTTTTACAATATGTATAAACTCTTGAAATCAACGGTAGACCCTGAAAACAAAAAGAATTGCTGCGTGTTCTTTTATGACATGACCAAATTTGCGTACAACATTTTTAACCCCAAAAAAGTGGAAAAATTCAATAAACATATCAAAGTGCCTTATGAATACAACGACAATAAATATTTTTACTTGTTAAAAGTTCCGAGAGGAATTATGCCGATTGATTGGATCAAAGATGAAAACGATAATGATATTTATGACGTGATTCTTCCTTATTTGGGACCCAATCTAGATTGTCACGGAAGCGAAATTTATCCGAGAGATTTTGGGCTAAAGAAAATTGTAATTAAAAACATTAATGACAAAGAATACACATTTGAAGAAAATGAAAAGATAATATTATAAAAATGATTATTTAGATTTATTTTCAATCTAAATAAAATGGAACAAACGTTATTTCAGGATTTTTTTAATTCATCTATCGAGAATCACAATTCTTACAAAAAAATTGGTCAAGTATACGACTGTTCTGGAAAAACCGGTTCAAATTTTTACGTGGTTGAAATAAATGGAGTTTTGAAAAGACAAGATCTCAGCGAAATATTCAAATACTATGATTTTTCATACAAAAATATGAAGTGGAAAACCTCAGTCTCAAAAGACGGACTGTTCAAAAAAACAAATGAAAAAATAACCAAAGAAACTGAACTTTTTATCACCAAAAGTTTGGTTTTGCAACATGACATCTCTTTAAAGGGGTACAGTGTGATTGAAGAAAACGATCAAAACGAATTGTCAAAGCACGAAGAAACTTACCAAAATTCAATAAAAAATTGGGAAGACGATGGATTCTTTACGGAAGAAAAAGTTGAGAATTGTCACTTTTTCGGTAGCAAAAAAGTAGACATCTTGATCTTTGACACAAGATGCGTTTTGAAATTCAAAGAAACAGATTATGACTACATTTCGAGCTTGGTTTCTTGGTTTATCGGGTTTGTTTTCATCAATTACATTTTTATAATGACAAAAGATGCAACTATTTCTAAAAAAACATCATTTTTCATGGTTTACGTCACCTCGAAAAAGAATGAAAGATCTGTACTCGTTCCAAACTATTCTTATACGTTACCATGCATCAGATTTTCAGAAAACGGTACAGTTTATTTGCTGGATATGTACAACAATTTGAAAAAAATTGGGTACGGAGACGAGCCGCTTATACAAGGGTTCATGAATGTATCAACAAATGAATTTACTCCGCTTGAAGGGTTTAGTATGCATTACGATCTTGGTAAAAAGGATGCATTGGTGTACCAAACGAGTTCGGGTTTCGAGATTTACACCAAGCCTGAAAATATCTACATTGATGAAATGCGCGACAAACAGTGCATTCGAAGAACTTTTTTTAAAAACAATTTTTTCAATCCGCTCTTTTTGACGGAGAATGTAATGGATGAAAAACAGATGAAAGAGATTAAAAAAGTTGTCCGGTATTTTAATGTCAAAAAGATGGTCAAGCGAGTTTACAAGCAATTGGATGTTGATTATTTATTAAGACTTCCTGAAAATACGAAACAATCTATTTTAAAATATTCGAAAATGTATCCTGAAAATTGGATCGCTTCTTTTTTTGTGAAAATGTTGACTATTTCGTCCGATGAAAAAAAACCAATCATTATTAAGTTGGATAAACCAAGTGGTAAATTGATAGAGTATAAACAGATTGAGCTTGAAAAACAGTTGGAGAAAGAAAAAATTGAGATTGACAAATTCCACGAAAACAATTCAGAAAAACTTGATTTTTATTTGTCTGTCACGAAAAATCTCGACCGGTTGAAAAATTACAATAAAGAAATACAAAAGTTTGTGACCAATGTCAATGGTTCCATCACAAACGCGTGGATGAAATGTTGGGAAATGATCCACACATTCGATTTGGTCCCCAAAAAACATTCAAGCGATTTTACGATTTTTTGTAACGCCGAATATCCAGGTGCATTTATCTTGGCATTAAATCATTACATCAAGACAGAAACAGATAATAAAAATTACAAGTGGTATGCGAATAGTTTGTGGCCTGGAGAAAAGGATAAAGAGAAAGATAAGGAAATTTTCAAAGATTCGTTTGGACTTTACAAGAAATACGGGGAGGCAAATTGGTTAATGAATGAAAAAAATGGTGGAAGTGTTACAGATCCTAAAATGATAAAGATCATTGAAGACCGTCTCGCAAATAAGGTGGATTTGTACACCAGCGATATCGGAATTGGTTCTGAAACAGACGCTGAATTGAATGAATCTCCTTTGAATTTAGGACAGATTATATGTGGTTTGAAAACGTTGAAAGAGGGTGGGACATTGGTATGCAAAATGTTTTTATTTTTCAAGCCTTTTAATATGTCCTTGTTGCAATTGTTAACAAATGTCTTTGATGAATTTTATATTACAAAGCCTCTGGCGAGCAGACCAGCCAATTCAGAGATATACATTGTTGGTAAGGGATACAAAAAGGATCAAAAAGTGATTGATTTGTTCATGAATGCGTTGAAAACCAAAAAATGGAATGAGACAATTGTTCCATTAAAAGAGGATTTCTACTTTGAATTGGTGTATGCCTTGCATTGCATTTATGGTCGTCAGATCGTGTTTTTAAAGAAAAATTTAGATTGTGTTGAAGAATTGTATGCGGTAAAAGAGGAGGAGCATAAAAAACGACGTTTGGATTTACGCAAGTTTTTTAACAAGTACAGTGATCTTGAGAAAAAAACGGATACAGAGTATTGGAAAGAATTTGAAATGCGTGAAAATATGGTAGAGTACTGGAAAAAGTACATCAAGTCTTTCTCCGGACATGTTGTGAAACAATTGCTAAAAGAAGACGATTTAATTTAATTTTATTTATTACAATAAATGAATCAGCAACCTCCTGATCCACCCGTTCTGTATCTACCGCCTCCCTTACTACCACCCCGAGAACCTCATGAAGCTGCCATGCGAAAGAAAAAGAAGTCGATGCCAAAAAAGACCAAGAAAAGTGCCAAAAAGTCTATGCCAAAAAATACCAAGAAAAGTGCAAAAAAGTCGATGCCAAAAAAGACCAAGAAAAGTACTAAAAAGTCTAAAATGAAAAAACAATGAAAATAATATAGACCGTGTGTATGCCTTAAAATTAAAAAATAAAATTGATTTTTTAATTTTAATTTAAAAAGAATTAAACCAAATAAAAGAACAATGATCAATACTCAAATTACTTCGGCCTCTGGCTTTAACACCGACAATATCATCTACGGAAAACCTCGCGATGGCTCAATCCCAAACAGTTCCGTCTGCTTTAAACGAGTCCCTATTAGCGTTCGCAACATCGATGGATCGTACGGCGACTTGATTTTCGAAACCCAACGTCTATTCTCGTTCGGTCTGTCCGAAAACGTGAACATGACAACTGGAAAAGTGGATGGATACACATTGTCATTATGTCTATGCAACATGGATGCTCCCACCAAGGAAGAAAAGGACTTTCTTGACACTTTCAACAAGGTGTGTGAGCATGCATCTGATTATATCCTAGAACATCGTGATGATGTTGGAAAATACGAATTGGAAAAGGCAGATTTGAAGAAGTTCAACCCAATTTATCTGAAACGTGAGAAAGGTAAGGTTGTTGAAGGTTCAAGTCCGGTTTTATACGCCAAGGTTTTACAAAATAAAAAGACGGATACGATTACTAGCATTTTCTATGACGAAAATGGTCGTGATATTGACCCGATGTCTCTCATGAACAAACAATGTTACGTAAAGGGTGCCATCAAGATTGAAGGCATCTTTATTGGCAGCAAAGTCAGTTTGCAAGTAAAGCTTCACGAAGCTGAAGTTAAATTGAAAGAATCAGGTGTCAAGCGATTGATGCGTGCTTCTGCGCCTGCCCCTGTGCCGGTTGTAGTTTCGCCGGAAGTTATGCCCGAAGAAGAGTCTGATTCTGAATCTGATACGGGCTCTTTGAAAGATGAGCCGGTCGTTGAACGAGCTCCTTCGCCTCCACCAGTTGCGACAAAGGCTCCTGTTCGTCGTATTGCCAAAAAGTAAATAATTGAATTTAAAAGATAACAAAATCTTTTAAACACATTTGGACATTTAAAATTCCGATTTAATTTGAATGAAGAGCCATTTTGTAAAGATATCGCACGATTTGTGAAATTCAGTTCTGGTCTAAAATATCATATGGCAATCTATAGTTTTTCAAATTAAAATAATCATACTAATAAATGAGCGCGTACAAGAAATTCAGTGAATATGGAACGAATGGCTGCGGTCGCGCATCAATTAAAGGCGAATCTAGAATCATGAATCCAATCATATCAGGAAAGGTGTTTACCGACCCTTTCAAAATCCCGAATAATGGAATGCGAGTTTTTCCTCCAGTACAGACAACGGCATTGGATTACGAGAAGTTTTCAAACGCATATCCACAAAGTAAAGTATAAAATTTTTTAATTTTAAAAAATTTTGGTAGAATTAAGCTTGGTAGGTATTGACACTCGTTTCGTTGGGGTACAAATGGATCTTAGGACCACTAGTGATATTCAGTTGATTGGCATTGTATGCAGCCGCATCAAGAGCTTTGTTGGTGACATTAAGAGCCAGATCTTGTTGGGGAACATATTTCGCGTTTTTAATCATACCAGCAACTACGTTAGTGGTTGTGATGACGTTAGCGTTTTGAGGCAATAAACCAGCATTATTAAGTCCTCCATTGTAATTATTTACGTTTCCTTTTACACCAATTCTAATCGTGTTTGAAATACCAAAGTTTCCTGGGGCACCAATTCCGTTTTGTGTAGAATAATAAGCAGACGCAGACATGTTTGTTTTCTTTAACGCAATATTTTTATTTTTTATTTTAAAAAAAAGTTGCATATTTTTGGCAAAGAGGCTTTCTTAGTTTTCGTATTTCTTGTGCGACTTCAAGACAGTCTTCTTCATTCAACTCGTCGGTTTTCAATTTATCAGCCAGTTTTTGAAAGATGACACGAAAATCTTTGATTGCATCATCAAATTCTTTTTTGTGTTCTCTCTTTTTGTCTAACGTGATTCCTTCTTCCAAAAAACCTTCAATCATTAAACAATGTTTTTTGATGCAATCCGAACACTGTTTCCCTACATGCGAAAGATGATCTTCAAGCAAAATGCAATTCTTGGCAGCTTCTCTCAAATTGAATTTAGGGTCCATGATTTTGTAAAGATGTTTTGCACCTCGTCCGCATACACTCGTAACACCATCTTCTTCAACGCCACAAACATCTGATACTTCCGGAGTTGAATACACATCTCGGAATTCAACGACGGGATCTTTTTTAGTTTTTGGCAAATTTATAGATGCGTAAGGCACAGGGTAAACGTCGACATCACGACTTCCTGTAGTAAATGAATCGTACCTATATTGATAAATATCATTCTGGTTTGGGTTTCCGTACGAAAAATTTTGTTGTTCTTGCATATTGTTGTCTTGTTGGACTAAAACAGAATGAACGCTTTTCTCGTATTCAAGTGAGGAGGGTGGAAACATTTTTCTGTTGTCTAACTTGGCTACATCGGATTTATTGATTTTATATGACATCTATATTTATTTTAAAAAAGATAATTCTATAAAATGAGTAATCAACGTTTTATTGAATTGTCAAGCGCGAATCGAAATCGTATCCAATACCCTTCGCCCGCATCATTCGTAACACCTTTTAGTTCGACTTTTAATACGGTTCAAAGTGAATATGTCAAAGGTGTTTATATGGGAAACAAAATTGTGACAAAACCTACCAACACATACGATGTAGTTACAAATGGAATCATTGAATATTTATGGGCTGGGTATCCATCAAATTTACAAGAAACCGGTACTCTTCATTATGATTCAGGGTCATCTGATGTCCAACTTACAAATCAAGCTACAATTACTATGAAATCGTTGCCTTCAAGTTATGTCGGAAAATTGATTTTTATTATGGATGGAAATAATATTGTTGGGGCCTCTTTTATTACCAGCGTGATACAGATAGATGAATTTGCAATCCTTTTT
>Ga0114951_10005547_pt1 | contig 11594 bp, 11 predicted proteins | sample AM7aDNAmetaG_FD_88677 | JGI IMG/M metagenome (GOLD analysis project Ga0114951, IMG submission 88677) | Freshwater microbial communities from Finland to study Microbial Dark Matter (Phase II) - AM7a DNA metaG | ecosystem: Environmental > Aquatic > Freshwater > Lake | place: Finland: Lake Alinen... | reverse complement strand
TCTCGTCGTCGGAACAACGGGAGCAGCACCGAAGCGCCGCGAAGGCTAGGCGTCGAGGTCCGGTCGGGGTCTGAGAACCGCGCAAGTTCTCTCGCGAACAAACCGCCAACTGGATCGCTGAAGACGATGCCGACATGCAGCGGTTTCACGATGGCAAGTGAGGCTGTTCCTCGACACCAGCGTTCTCCTGGCTGCCAGCGGTTCGGCGACTGGTGCCTCACGCCAAATCTTCCGTCGCGCCTCAGCCAACGGCTGGGTTTTGGTATCAACCCCCTACGCGCTGGAGGAAGTACTTGGCAACCTTCCCGGTTTCCCTCCATCCGCCAGCGCCGAGTGGGCACGGCTGCGGCCTGCCTTGCTGGTAATGGACGACGTGCTCACTCTCGACCGCCCGGCTGTATTCCCCGCCGCCAAAGACAGGCCTATTCTGTTCAGCGCCCTGGCCTGGGCCGATGTCCTCCTCACGCTCGATCCAGGCGACTTCGGTGGCCTGATGGACAAACCCTTTTACGGGCTGCTCGCCTCCAAGCCCGGTGTGTTTCTGGAACGAGAACGCGCGGCTGGACGGCTGAAAACGGCGGGTAACCTTGTCTAGCCAGGGAGAGGAACTGGGGCTGTGGGCTCGGGGGGGCGCATGTAGGTCGCATGAGGCACGCATGAGGGACGCATGAAGGTGGCTTTGGGGTGGCTGCCGCCTGGCTAGCAACACGCATTGAGGTGGCTTGGATGTCGCATTGAGGTCGCATGGGGGTGGCTTTGGCTTTGCCCGGCCTTTCTGCATTCTGCATTCTGCATTCTTCATTCTGCCTTCGCTTTGGGGTGGCTGCCCCACGGGCGGAAGCGAGGTGAGCAGGGAGCCGTTGGCTTGTGGACCAACGCCTTGCACCATTTCAGCTTTTCCCTGGCCCTGACTTCGCCCGCAGCCCGAACCGCCATTTGTTCAGAAACTTCGTTCTGACCCTGACAAGGGTCAAGGTTTCGGCGGGGTGGAAATATGAAATTCTCAGGACCCCTTCATGGCAACACCAGGGATTGTTTGAGCAGTTGCTTGAGAAGCTCCTGCAACAGAGAAAGCGTTACGTCCACGCCGGACTTCTTGATGCGTTCGGTTGCCTTGTGCCAGATGGCATTGTTGCGGGCGGCGTCGAGGAACTCATGGCCGGCCCAGGTCAACCGCAGTGTGACTGTCCCGGCGGGTTGGCCGTTGCCGTCCGTGATGACTTCTCCGTGAACCAAGCCGGCTTCGATGAGCAGGGCCGAATGATACACGCGCTACTCTTCGGTGTAAGCGGAAAGGTCGGGCTGGGGGTCTTCGCCCTCGGTTTCCAGCAACAGCAGCCGGATGAGATTCATGTCCCGTTTCATGCGCTGGCCTTCCCCACAATTTTGATTTCGTCCGGCGTCAGGCCGTAGAGGGCGGAAACCGGTTCGCCTAATTTGCGCCTGGCTGTCGGCAGTCGCGACCTTCGCGATGAAATCAATGGCGTTTTAGGGCGGTGCATCGTTTCCAGTTGCACTGGTTTATGAGGTTAACATGCGCTGTGCCTGATACCAATAGTGAAACGCCTGCGCGTTGCCGCCCTTGAGTCGGGTCAACGGTGTCCACGGTGCTTGAAATTGCAGGTCACGCAACTCGCCTGCACGGGCAGCCTGGAAGCGCAACTGCTCAATGCTCATTCCTGCCGGACGACGCAAAATCCATGCGGCGGTGCAAGCCGCCTTGCTTGCAGCCACGCGGGCCTCGTCGTGGCGAAAAGGAAAGTTCACCAGATGATTCGCGAGATTGTAAACGCCCTCGTAGAGAAACTTGCCATCTTCCGTTTCAGACCCGCCCCTCAGTTGAAGTTGGCTGAGAAGGAACCCTGCCTGCATCGAATCGTTCAGCGTGTCGGCAAGGCTAAACGTGGCATGGCGATAAACAAGCTGCCGGGCGTGTGTGGCGGCATAGACTTCAGCCACTACGTTCAAATCCGTCGCGGCGTCAAAGAGCACACCCACGTCGAAGAGTTGCTTGGCGATGTCGGTTTTGCGGAGCGGGTGGTAGAGGATGCCGATGGTGCGCGGCGCAAACGCCGTCAGTTTGTCGCCCAGCAGGCTATTCACCGTCGGCACGGACACCCGCACTTCTCGTTCCGGCGTGATGAACGGAGCGTTGATGACAACTGGTTCACAGTGCGGAGCGGCTTGCGACTCGAACAGCACGTCGAGCAAAATATGGTCGTTCTTCGCTTCGACGACTGACGGATAGAAGATGCGAAAATGTTTCTTCGGTGGCAGCTCCTTGTCTCGCGGGGCATCATGTTCGTAGCCCGACAGGGGCGCGAGCTTGGCCACCCGGCCCAGCACAGCGACCAACTCCGTTGGCTTTGCCTGCGTGACGATGTCCAACATCAATGGACAGCCGCCGGATAGGGTTCAGGCGCAAAAGCAAGCTTGTGCCACCCTTGAATTGGAGCGGCAGCCCGCTTTCCGCCAGATGGCCAATAAGCTGGATCGCGAAAATGGCCTTCTCGAGCATCACGGGGTTTGGCGCCCCAATCGCTTCCCTTTGCCGCCTCAGCCAGTCTGTTGTAAAGCACTGTGGATGAAGCATTTGCTTATTGAGGATCAATCAACACAGGATTGTCACAAAATCCTGCGTTGATTGATTCCAGCAACCCGTTTATAGCCAACTCCCGCTGGCGGGCGTAATCCAGAAGACGGGCCATGGAAATACGGGCCTGGCGAGTCAAATTAGTGAAGGTCTGGAAATACTCGCGCGTATCCATCAAGTGGAGCGAGCGGTGCTCGAAAAGCAACTCTACCAGCAGGCCTTCGATCGTTACGAAATGATCCTCGACGGGCTGAGTCGTCACCTTAGGGCGGACGACAACGGTACGGTCGCGAACAGCGAACTGGGCGGCAGCAACACCGCGGGGATTCAAATGGGCGTCGTAACCGGCGTCGCGCAAGAACTCGACCACGCTGAGCATGGTATCCCGCTCCGTATGCACGAACGTGACAAACTTCGCCAAAAGGTGGTGGCCGTAACTGCTGATTTGTTGGGTGGACCAGCATGAAAACTCCAGGAGCGGAAAAGTCTGGTTCAATTTCTGAACGAGACTGGAAACGGGTTCGCGATTCAGCGTGAACGGCGTGGCCAGGCTGGAATACCAGCCGCGCCCGGCGTCGTAGATGGAATGCGCCTCGGCTAACTCGTGCAGATAACTGTTCAGTGTCGCCGGTTCGAGCGGACAGCGTGCGGCTTTGAGCTCAGCTCGGACCGCCCGAATGCTGAAATAGGGCGCGAGTGCCGACAGCTTCGGCGTTATGAAGTCGCGGAGCAGGCTCTTCATGCCTGCTTTGGCGCTTCCTTGCGAGATCAGGCCAATGAGCGCGCCCGAACTCGCGAGGAGCGCCGCCTTAGCGTCGTTCCAGACCGATTCGCCTGCGGTGCCGGTGATGGCTGCGTAAGCTTCTTGCGCCGCTTGGATAGCCGCCTGGTAATCCTCGTACGCTCGCTTCGCCTTGGCCTGTTGAGCGTCTGGAACGTTATTAGCGACAACATAGGCGGCCCACGCCTTCATGGTGGCGTCCACGATGAGAGCCGTCGAAGCGAGTGCTTTGCCGGCGGAGTCCTCTAATGATGGCAGCCCGGCGAGGCGCTCGGCGGCGTCTATTCTGGGTGGCGTTCCGTTCATTGGGTTGCGTCCTCGACGAGTTTGATTTCCTTCGGCGTCAGACCGTAGAGCGCATACACCAACGCGTCTATCTCCCGCTCCAACGCGCTCACGTCCGCCTTGGCATCCCGCTGCTTCGCCGCGAGGATGCGGTCAACCAGGCGCGTCATGCCGTTACGGCGTAATCCACACCGCGGGGGTTCTCGACGCGTTGTGACGCATTGAGAACTTCCATTCCGACGAGGTTGCCATCCTTGTCGTAGTCGAGAATCACCCCGGGTTTGTCCTCGTCACTCTCTTCGATTGGCACGTCGCGGAACAGAATCCGCAGCACGTCCACTTCGGGATCGCAGGTTACTTTCATGTTGTCGCTTTCCATATATCCGTGTCAACAATCCTGATGTTCTGGTCAGCAATTCTCATTATGGAGGAAATGGGAACGCCGGGTGAGGGCACCCGGCCTACAAGCGGGCGGTTTTGCGGGGGATGTAGGCCGGGTGCCCTCACCCGGCGGGGGATGACAGGGCCATAATGAGAATTGCTGGGAGCAGGACGCTGCTTGACCCAACTCCATTCGCCGACTATTAACATAGCGAGTATGCCGACTTATCAATATGTCTGCGAGAAGTGCGGACATCAGTTTGACCAGTTTCAGCCGATCTCGGCTGCGCCGCTGACCGTCTGCCCGGAGAAGCTGTGCGCCCGCAAGCGTTGGGGCAAGGGCAAGGTAAAACGCGCCATTGTCTCGGGGGCTGGCTTGATATTCAAGGGCAGCGGGTTTTACATCACCGATTACCGGAGCGAGAAATACAAAGAAGCCGCCCGGAAAGACGTCGCCCCCGCCAGCGCGCCAGCCGCCACCGACAAACCCGCCTCGAGCGGAGAAAGCAAGCCTGCGTCAACCAAGGCAGCCGATAAGCCGGCCAAAGTTTCGGCGAAGAAGAGCTAGCGCGTGCGGCAAGTCCTGGCTGATCCCAAAAAAAGCCATTGAACCTAAGAACAGCGTTTCAAACCACAAATTACACGAAGCACACGGAAGCTGAAATTGGGAAAGCAGAAAGCAGAAATATTAAACGACGGAATGGAAAGCGCGGGCCTTTGGATTTCTGCTTTCTGCTTTCCCAATTTCAGCTTTTCCCCAGTGTTGTTATCCGCCTGGCATTTCGTGTATTTCGTGGTTTCCACTGCTGTTTTTGGGTTGAATGAACTGGAAAGCTAAAGCAATGGAAGGCTGGCGACTCGCGCTGCTGGCAGGCGTGTCCGTTTGGCTGGGCGCGCTCTCCTGTGTGGCCGGTATCCAGTTCCCCGCCTCCGACCTCGTGTCCATGCGCAGCCACTCGGGCCAGTTCATTGCTTACGCCGCGCGCTCGGCCAGGCTACCACCGGCCCTCTCATCCCTGGCGACGAACCAGGACTTCGTCCAGTTGGAGCCGACCCTCGCCACCGTGTCCTGTGAGCGGATCAAACAACTACTGCTGCGCGAGCTGAACGTCACGGCCCCCTGGCGCGGAACTATCTATCTCGTGCTGTATCCCGCCGGTGGGGCCAACGACACCATCACGATCACATCCAAGAGTTTCAAGGACGGCTGGCAATACCGGGTGGAACTCCCGAGCGTAGTGGAGCGGCCCCGCTATGTGCGGGCGATCGTGCAAGTATTGTTGCTGGAGCTGGCGAATCGCTCGACGCGGGAACGCGGGGCGGAGATCCCGCCTTGGCTGATTGAAGGCTTCTCGCAGCTCCTGCTGGCCACTAGTGAAGTCGAAATCATCCTGTCCCCGCCAGGCGCTACGCCGAACGGCCTCAAGTTTAACGCTTCGTTCGTCGCCTCGCGCAAGCAACCTCTGCAGCAACAGGTAAATCAGAAACTGGGCGCGCGCGCGCCCTTGACCTTCGAGGCCCTGAGCTGGCCGACCGAGCAGGACTTGACTGACGACGCGGGCGGCCAGGCATATCGCAGCAGCGCCCAGTTGTTCGTCAGCGAGCTGCTCCGCTTCCCGGACGGGCGCGCGTGCTTGCAAAGGATGCTGACTCGACTGTCGCAGCATTACAACTGGCAGTTCGCCTTTCTGGAAGCTTTTCACAACCATTTCGAGCGGCCCCTGGACGTCGAGAAATGGTGGGCCCTGGCAATCACCCAGGCGGGCGGGCACCGCGCGGTGCCGGCCTGGCCGGTGGCGGAAAGCTGGCAGAAGCTCGACCAGGCAGTTCAAGCTGCCGCGCTAATCCGCACCCGCACCAACGAGCTGCCGCTGCGCGCCGAAGTCAGCCTGCAGACGATGGTTCGCGACTGGGACTTCACGCGGCAGACCCAGGCGCTCGACAACACGCTGCGCGAATTGGGGCTGCTGCGTATGCACATTGCCCCGGAATACGCCGGGCTGTTGCAGGAATACTGCCAGGCGATCGAAGCGTATTTGCAGCAGCGCGATCGCGGCGCGGCCAACTCCCCCTTTGCCAGGCTCGCCGCTGAAGCCGCCATTCTGCGATTAAACGTGCTGGATGCCAGGAGGATGGCTTTGCGGCCTGGCTCGACGCCCGGTCCCGGCAACCCATCCCCTGCCCCAGGGGCGCGCTAAATCTCCGGGAAAACCATCTCCTCCACGAATATCTCCTGGAACCGCGCATCTTCGTTCAGAGAGACGTGCTTCACTTTGGCGAGGGTCTGCAGATACGCACCGTCGTGTTCCGGCAAACTGAAGAGCGCGAGCTTAGCGCCCAGCAACGCCGTGTTGCCGGACGGGCGCACCTTATCCGCCGGGAAATCCAGCAAACCGATGCGCCGGGCGCTCGTGTAATTGATATAATTGCCGAAGGCCCCAGCCAGGAAGACCTGCGCCAGCTCATCCTTGGCCACGCCCCATTGCTCCAGCAGGATGCGCAAGCCGGCCGCGATTGCGCCTTTGGCCAACTGCAGTTCCCGCACGTCCCATTGATTGAGTGTCACCGGGGCTTTGAGCGTCAGCGGGGCGCCGTTCGCCAGCCGGCCCATAGGTGAAATCCGGCCCAGCTCCAGCCCGACCGCTACCGCATCCACCAGCCCGCTGCCGCAGATGCCACGCGGGGCGGCGTTTCCCAGCACGTGGCACTCGAACTGGCCGTCCCGCGCGCGCACCTCCGAGATGGCGCCCGTCGCCGCCCTCATGCCCATGGAAATGCGCGCCCCCTCGAACGCCGGCCCCGCCGCGGTGGACGCGCACAACATGCGCTCACGGTTGCCCACCACGATTTCACCATTCGTCCCCAGGTCAATCAAGACCGCCACTTCGTCGCTCTCGTGCAGCTTGGTCGCCAGCAGCCCCGCCAGAATGTCGCTGCCCACAAAGCTCCCCAGGCACGGCAGGAAACGCACCGCCGGATTACCCGGAAGCTCCCAGCCGAGTTGCGCCGCCTCAAACACCTGCAAACCAGGCGACACCGGCTCGAAGGGATACCGCGAAAGCGGCTCCAGGCTGATGCCGCAGAATAAATGGTGCATCACCGTGTTGCCGACCAGCACCACACTTTTGACTTCACGCGCCGCACCCGAAGCCGTCGTCACCAGCTCCTGAGTCAGCCGGCCGATCTGCTTGCGGACCAGGTTCAGCAGGGTCCGCTGGCCCCCGCCGGCCACGGCAGCTTCCACGCGGCTCATAATATCCGCGCCGCACTTGGCCTGCGCATTCAGCGCCGTACGAACCGCCAGCACATGGCCGGTTTGCAAGTCAATCAACTGCGCCACGATGGTGGTGGTGCCCAGGTCAATCGCGATGCCCAATCCTTCCCGCGGCGTGAAGGCAAAGACCGAGTCGTCGGTGAGGATCGCCGCTTCCCATTGAGCTAGATCGATCTTCAGATCGCTTTCTGCCTGCGCCCGGCAGGCCAGCCGCCAACCCTCGACCAATTCCGCCCCGGAAAGCTTTTGCTTGTCTTCCTCAGTAACCGGCAGCGCGCCGGCCAACACCTTGATCTTGCAGCCTTTACAGCGTCCACGGCCGCCGCAGGGGAATTCAACGCCGTGCGTGAACAGCACGTCCTGCAAGGGCGTGCCGCGTTTGACCCGCAGCACCTTGCCCAGCGGCATCAATTCCAGATGGACGAATGCGCTCATGACGCAGAGATGGCCTGTAACCCGTTCATGTTCGTGGACGGCAAAATATGCCTGGCCCTACCCCGTTTCGAGATAATTCAGCGACCCAATTCTTCATTCTTCATTCTTCATTCTTCATTCCACCTTCACTCCGGGGAGGCTTGTAGGCGCTTAAGGGTCGCAATCAGTTGGCCGTCAACGGCGGCGGGCTTCTCGCTCATGGTTCAGGGCCAAGCCCGCTTTGCGGCTGCGCAATTTCCACCCGCACCGCCCACCAGCGCGACCCTGCGGTGGGCGAACACCGTGAGAAACTCGGCGAACTTTGCCGGTTGACGCCCTACGCCAAGGCTGGGAGAATGGGCCATGATGAGCGAGCGCCCGAACCGATTCTCTCCTACCTACGCAGCGTTAAAACCTAAATCCGAAATCCGGAATCCGGAATCCGAAATCCGAAATGGTCCAGCCGCACGCACGCCCTTCGGATCTCGGATTTCGGATTTCCTTCGGATTTCGGTTTTCGGGCTTCGGATTTGTGATCTGCTCGCTGGGAACGGGAGAACCTTAGAACATCCCTGGATCCGCATCGTCGCTGCCCTCTCAGTCCTCCTGACAGCCTTTACCGCACTCGGTAATCCGCCTCCGCCCGACGCTCAAACCGAAAAACAGTTCCTGTCCCGGCTTGACGCGCCGCTGCTGTTCGTCAAGCGCCACTCCTACACCGGCATTCATATCTACGACACCTACTACAAATGGCCGCCCGGCGGCGGCGGCATCTACGTCCTGGAGAACCCCGCCGCACCTCGATCCGAGTGGAAGATCCGCCCCGTGATAGATCCGACGACTCCCGGCACGCTCGGCGTGGGCGTTTACAGTCATCCCGAACTCTCCTGGGATGCCACGCGCCTGCTGTTCTGCTTCAAGGGTGAGCCTCAGGGCAGCACCAGCATTTACGAGATCAACCTCGACGGCAGCCACCTTCGCCGCATCACCGACCCCAGGCCCACCTGCGTCCAGTACAAGGGCTCCAACGGCGGTCAGCACGATATCGCGCCCGCCTACCTCCCCGATGGCCGCATCGTCTTCCTCTCCACTCGCCCCTCGGGCCTGGTGCCCTGCGCCAACGAGGGAGTCTCGATCCTTCACGTCATGAACGCCGACGGGTCCGACATGCACCCCATCTCGGTCAACAACGTCAATGAGTTCGACCCCGCCGTTCTTCCCGATGGACGCGTCCTTTTCGGCCGGTGGGAGTATGTGGACAAGAACGCTCTTACCATCCAGTCCCTCTGGTCGGTCAATCCTGACGGCACCGAGGAGACCGCCGTGTACGCCAATAACATGGTGCTGCCCGAGGCCGTGCTGGATGCTCGTCCCGTGCCCAACTCGGACCTCATCGTTGCTACCTTCGCCAAACATAACTCCACCCCCCGCGGTAGCATCGCCTTCATCAACCCGCGACTCGGCAAGAACAACCCCGGCGCAGCCTATAATCTCGAACATCCGGACAACCCCACCTTCGATCTGGGCGATTCCTGTGAGCCCTGGGCGCTGTCGGAGGACCTGGTGATCTTCAGCGGCCGCCCGAAAGGCTCGCAACGCAACCTGATTGAGATGATGGACCGCCAGGGCCACCGCCTCACCGTGCTAACCGACGCCAACATCTGCCTGCACTCCCCCATGCTCGTCAAGGCCCGCCAGCGTCCGATCAACCTGGTGAACACCACCGATCGCAAGCAGGCCACTGGCCAGTTCTTCGTGCAGGTCATTTACAAAGGCCTCACCGGCGTGAAGCGAGGGGAGATCAAACAGCTTCGGGTCATCGAGGAGACCTCCCGCGTCAGCCCCACCCCCGGCGGAAACCAGCCTTACAACCAAACCTTTCTCCTCAGCGCCGCTCTGGCCTTCAGTGTGAAGAACTACCTTGGCGTGGTTCCGGTGGATGAGAATGGCTCGGCCTACTTTCAGGCCCCGAGCGGGCGCGCGCTCTACCTGCAGGCCCTCGATGCCGATGGCCGGCTGGTGCAGAGCATGCGCAGCTTCGTCCAGGCCGCTCCGGGCACCACCCGTTCGTGCATTGGCTGCCACGAGCACAAGTCCAGCGCCCCCTCCAACGAGCGCAGCTCGCCGCCCATCCTGCACGCGAGCTTCAGCCCCCTTAAGCCCGAGTCCTGGGGCAGCGGATACGTGGACTATCCCTCCATGGTCCAGCCCATTCTCGACCGGCACTGCGTAAGCTGTCACGGGGGAGCCGACGGCATCGCCGCGGGTTTGGACCTTTCCGGCGGTTGGACCGAACACTTCAACATCAGCTACGTCAATCTCGTCAACCGCAGCGAAACCCAGCTCGTGGCCTATTGGATCTCGGGCATTGACTGCATGAACGGCACCGCCTACTGGTCCGTCCAACAGTTTGGCCCGCGCGGGCACGGCTCTGGGGCAGCACCCCTGGCCGATCTCATCATGTCCGGCCACAAGGGACAGATCCCCAATCTCACCCGCCAGGAGCGTGACCTGCTCTTTGCCTGGATTGACAGCAACGGCCTCTATCACGGCACGTGGGATTATACCACGAACGGCTGCCAGATCCGGGAATGGGACAAATTCAAGACCAATCTCATCGGCCACATGAAGCAGGCCGACTGCATGCGCTGCCATAGCGAAGGCCGTTTCGAGGAAGACTGGATCAACCTGGAGAACCCGCAGTTCAGCCGACTCCTCCGGGCGCCCCTGGCCAAGAGCAAGGAAGGCTTTGGCCTGGAAATGTGCCGCGACCACAAGGCCAGCCCCGAGCGTCGTGTGCGCATGCTCATCTCCGGGTATGCCCACGCCATCCAGCCCATTGCCGCCTTTGCCCCAAAGCCACGTTTCGTCGCCTCCACCAACGGCGCACCCCTCGCCTCGTTCGCCTCCATCGGCGACCCGCACTACCAGGCCATGCTCCAGACTATCCGGGAGGCAGCTAAGAAGGCCCTCGCCTCGCCCCGCCAGGATATGCCCGGAGCCGACATCCTGCCGGGTGCCCCGCGCCAGTTCATCGCCCCGCCGCTCCCCGTTCCCCTCCCTCCCCTGGCCGCCGCCGCCGGTGACGAAGGCACCGTCCAGCTCTCATGGGAACGCAGCGCCGCTACCATTGGCTTGGAAGCCGAGATCCACCGGGGCGAAAAGCGCGATTTCACGCCCACCCCCGCCACTCTGTTGACCAGGACCACCCTTTTCCGCTACCTCGACCGCCAGCCAGCTCCCGGCAAATACTACTACGCGATCATCTTTAGCTCCGACAGTCAGCGCAGTGCGCCCGCCTACGCCGCCGTCACTGTTCCTCCGCGGTCGGCGCCTCCCGCAAATCTCAAAGCCGCTGATGCCAAGTCGCACCAAGCCTCCGCTCGATGATGAACTCACAAGTTGGCCCCATGGCACAAGGGCAGCCTTGAAGCCGCCGCTCAAGGCGAACTAACCAGCCCCGCAACGCGCACCCCAAACACGCCGTTACTCCCCGCGCAACGCGCAGTATTCAAGGGCACCCAAAAAGCAAATTCAGCCTGGCTGGACGGAGGTGAATCGGCGCTTGGCCACAAACACCAGACCCAGCAAAACCAGACTCGCCGCTGCCCCTTCACTGAGCTCGGGGACAGGAGACAATGCGCTGACGTTTATGGTGGTATCGATTGGCGTGGTGAACAGGTTCAGAACACCGAAGCTGCGGCTCATAAGTTGATACCTCTTGGGATTGGAGGCTGATACCGTTTTAAGAAACCGAGCCGTCGGTTTCAGGGCGGCCGAAGTCAGAAGACGTGCTATGCCGCAGCCATTATTGCCGATGTTTCCCGCCGACGTGACGGAGATAAACCCGCAGGTGTCCTTCGCCC
>Ga0114951_10005545_pt1 | contig 11597 bp, 10 predicted proteins | sample AM7aDNAmetaG_FD_88677 | JGI IMG/M metagenome (GOLD analysis project Ga0114951, IMG submission 88677) | Freshwater microbial communities from Finland to study Microbial Dark Matter (Phase II) - AM7a DNA metaG | ecosystem: Environmental > Aquatic > Freshwater > Lake | place: Finland: Lake Alinen... | reverse complement strand
TAGTGCATCAAGGTAGGACGGTTCCTTTGATATTCAATTTCCGTGGGCTGCACAAGTCTGACGAAATCAATCGTTTCATTAATTTCTGGCTGATGCCATTTCGATTTTCATGCCTTTAACCGCACGATGAGGCAGTTGATAAATCAGGCAGGATAGGGGGTCAACGGATGAATTCTCCGGATAAGAAATGCCTGTGTGGACCAACGGATCGATAAAATCCCGGATCGCAGAATGAAATGTGAAAATTCATGTACCTGTTCACCCCTATACACTGGTACCGTGACCCTGCAGCTTTCGTCCCGGGTTGTAAACAAGTGTAAAGAACTCGATGTCCCACTTGTCGGGTTTGCATCAGCTGATCGCTGGGATGACCCGTTATTCGACCCCTGGATACCTGAACAATTCCGTCCACGTTCGATTTACCCACAAACCAACACGGTTATTGTTATTGGCATACCGGTCACTCTGCCTGCCCTGGAAACTTCACCTTCACTATGGTACCATGAGCTCTATAAAACAGTGAACACCCTGCTTGACACGGCAGCTTACCGGATATCCATCATGCTCAACGAACTTGGCCATAATTCAATTGCTCTCCCAAGGGATGGATATGGATCAATTCACGTACTAAAAGAAAACCCGGTGGCATTCTTCTCCCACCGACATGCGGCATTCCTTGCAGGACTTGGAAATTTCGGAGTAAATAATATGATCCTTACACCGGAATACGGCCCCAGAGTACGGTTTACATCGATATTTTCCGAGGCCGGAATTAGCGGAGGAACGATCATCCAGACGCCAATCTGTACAAGATGCATGCGTTGTGTCACAATCTGTCCCGTCAACGCCTTACAGAAGGAAGATTATCCCGATGGCCTGATTAATAAGGAACGTTGCACTGCACGGTCTGAAGAACTTTCAAAACGTTATATCTCCCCCTGCGGATTTTGTATCAAGGTCTGCCCTGTTGGTGAAGATCGGAAAAGGTTCCACAGGGAACGACCCGGCATATATGATGAAACCAATCAGGAATATGCGAACTATCACAAGGCCTGGGACCATGTGAGATCCTACGGTGGGAAGCCCTGAAAGAAAAAAAATGAAATGTCCACAATACCAATAGTTACATTCCTCCATTGAAAACCAAGGAGATTTTTTTTAAAAACGTGAGTGCGATTAGTTCAGGATCATGATCATATAATTCAGGTATGTCGCAATGCATATCCAGGCAATATAGGGGACCAGTAGGAGCGCTGCAATTCGTGATACCCGGTAAAAATAATACATTGTCGCGAGGACCAGAACAATAAGGATAAGAATTGTGGCCAGGCCCGATACCGGAGACCGAAGGCCGAAGAATGCAAAAGACCAAAGGACCGAAACGACCAGTTGTCCCGCAAATAACATCGTTCCCAACCGGGCAGGGTTGTTTCGTATCCCTTCCCTGACGACAAGGTACAGAGATATTCCCATCAGGATATACAACGTGGTCCACACAGGTCCAAATACCCAGGGCTCCGGGGTGAGTGGGGGTTTGATCAAACCCGTATACCAGGTTGGGATTGAGGATAGAGTTGGAAAAGAACCTGCTACCCCGGCAAACAAGGGCAACACAATACAGATAATAAGCAGGCCGGGAGATCGTAGTGAATGTATGTTCATCGGTGTACCAGGTATATTCCTGGCATCAGGACTTTAAACCTCCGATTCGCCCGATCGAAAAAATTCAAATATTTCCATAAACGAGCAAAATACCTAACTCAATAGGCAATAATTTTTCACCAGCTTTTTAACCGATAAAGGAAAACAGAATTAATCCGGGGTTCGTTGGAGTCGAGTCCCCGGATTAATATGTGTAGTGAGCACTACACGAGAGAGTTTGGGAGGATGATATGGGTTACATATCAAGCCTCCACTTCGTTTGTCCGCACCCGGATTACTTTTTCCACAGGTATCTGGAATATTTTCCCATCACCCATCTTTCCGGTTTTTGCAGCCTGTTGGATCAGGTTGATCACTTCTTCAGACTGGTCATCCCGGATCACTACTTCAACCGTTACTTTTGGGAGGAGGTCTATCGCCATGATCCCACCCCGGAACTGCAGGGTAATACCCTTCTGGTCACCACGTCCCATCACTTCGGTAATCGTCATACCGTAAAACCCACGGTCTTCCAAAGCTTTTTTAACATAATCAAGACGTTCCGGGCGAATAATTGCTTTAATCATTTTCATACGGATCAGCCCTCCATCATACGTTATGCACGCTCACCGTGCTGGGATAGATCAAGCCCTACATATTCTTCTTCTTCAGTCACCCGCAAGCCGATGAACTTGTCAATAAGCTTCGCAAGTACCCAGGTTAAGCCAAATGAATAGATCATGATAAACAGGGCTCCACCTATCTGGATGAGAAACTGGTAAACATTGCCATAAATCAGGCCGGTATAACTGTTAATCGCGGCTGATGCAAAAATACCGACAGCAATTGTCCCCCAAAGGCCTCCTATCCCATGGACTGACCACGCATCAAGGCTTTCATCCATTCCCTTATTGATTCGCCAGAGCATGGTCCGGTAACAGAGGATACCTGCGACTGCCCCAATCAGGATAGAAACCAATGGTCCAACGTATCCTGCACACGGCGTAATTGCACCGAGGCCTGCAATTGCCCCACTCACCATGCCAAGAGAACTGGGATGACCACCGATCCATGATGCAAAAAGCCAGGCAAGTGCCCCGGCAGCGGCCGATGTATTGGTGACAACCAATGCATTCACAGCAAGTCCGTTTGCAGCCAGGGCGCTACCGCCATTGAAGCCAAACCAACCAAACCATAACAGTCCCGCACCTAAAAGGGTCATGGGAATATTATGGGCTTCCATCGCATAGGTCCCAAAGCCGGATCGTTTGCCGATTACGATTGCAATGGCAAGAGCTGAGAATCCTGCAGTAATATGGACCACCGAACCGCCGGCAAAATCAAGGAATCCCAGTGAGCTCAGCCAGCCCCCTCCCCAGACCCAGTGAGCGACGGGGTCATAGACAAGTGTCGTCCAGAGGAGGGCAAACAGGATAAACGAACTGAGCTTGACACGTTCTGCCATACCTGATGTCACAATCGCCATCGTTACTGCTGCGAACATCAGCTGGTATGCCATGAACAGCAACCCGGGAATTGCTACACTATAAGGACCTGGCTGTATCCCGACACCTTCAAGTCCTGCAAGGGAAAGATTTCCCATTGCCCCCGATACATCTCCACCAAATGCGATAGAATACCCGATGATGATCCACTGGATACTTACCAGCGCAAACGCGACGAAAGACATCGCAACCATGGAGATGAAATTCTTTTTGCGAACAAGACCTCCATAAAAAAGGCCAACCCCCGGTGTCATTAACATCACCAGGGCGGTTGATGCGAGGAGCCACGCGGTGTCTCCACTGTCAATTGGCATCTGTGTCATCTCCTGATGTTCCCGAAAAATTTTCTTCTGCCGACATTATTTCTGCCCGTCTGTCTGGTCATTCGTTTTCAAATATTTCCGGACCGGTTGATTTTTGCAATTCTGGGAAAGGCTGCACTCAATATCAGCATCTTCCGGCGTAACCTGTAGTGAAACGAGAATGTTTTTGTTGATTTTTGGGGTAGTTCCCGGGGAACCTGGATAATGTTCCAGTTCCAGCCATACCCCCTCATCAATTGATGATTCAGTACATGGAGGTAGGAGGGTACCCTTCCTTCCGGTAGTACGAGGATCTGATATGGGTGGCGTAAGGTGTTTCATCATAGTTCTTCCCGGATTTGGCCAGCTTTCCCCCTCTCAAGTGGAAGGAGACGATCTACCTGTGTATATAATCTTTTTTATCATGGAAAGTAAAAAAAAAATTAATAGTTTGCCAGGTACCTCTCAAGTTCCCATGGGTGGACAGCGAGACGGAAGGCGTCTGATTCCATCTGTGCGGTGTTGTTAAGACTTTCCATTACATGAGCGCCAAGCGTCTCTTTGAGGATTTTATCCTTGTTCAGGAATGCACTGGCCTCCATAAGGCTTGCCGGCAGCATTTTAATCCCCATGTTCTCTCTTTCATGGGCACTGAGGTGATAAATATTGACATCGGTGCTTTCCGGAGGTTCAATTTTATTCTTGATCCCATCAATTCCTGCTGCAAGCATACAGGCAAATGTCAGGTATGGGTTGCACATCGGGTCAGGGCTTCTGAATTCTGCACGGGTGCTATTACCACGAGCGGCAGGCACACGGACGAGTGCAGACCTGTTGGTGTTACTCCACGAGATATAACAGGGTGCTTCGTATCCTGGTACAAGACGTTTGTATGAGTTAATTGTCGGGTTTGCCACACGGGTGATTGCCTGTGCGTGTTGCAGAATTCCACCGATATAATACATGGCAGTCTGTGAGAGTTGCTTTGGACCTTTGGGATCGAAGAAGGCGTTTTTCCCATCTTTTGCCAATGAACCGTGGGTGTGCATGCCACTCCCGTTGATCCCTCCGATCGGTTTTGCCATGAAAGTCGCATGGAGTCCACACCTGAGAGCGAGTGCCTTTGCTGCAAATTTGAATGTAATGACCCGGTCTGCAGTTACCAGCGCATCGTCATATTTGAAATCGATCTCGTGCTGGCTTTCAGCGACTTCGTGGTGCGACATTTCGATCTCGAAACCCATCTTCGTGAGAGCGAGTACGATATCCCTTCGGACATCTTCTGCAGCGTCCTGCGGTGCAAGGTCAAAATACGCACCATAGTCCTGGAACTGGGTTGTCGGCTTGCCATCCACCATTTTGAACAGGAAAAATTCCAGTTCGGGACCGGTATTGAATGTAAATCCAAGTTTTTTTGCCTCTTCAAGGGTTTTCTTCAGGATATACCGCGGATCACCCTCGAATGGTTTCCCCCCATAGGTGTAGACATCACACACAAATCGTGCGACTCGGGCATCATTTGAACGCCATGGCAGTAATGTATAGGTCGAGGGGTCGGGTTTAAGGAGCATGTCGGATTCTTCTATCCGGGTAAAACCTTCGATAGAAGATCCATCAAACCATATGCCATCGGTAAGGGCTTTTTCTGCCTGTTCAACAGGTATTGCCGCATTCTTTGGCTGCCCCTGGACATCGGTAAACTGGAGGCGTACAAACTTTACAAGATCTGCATCGATACGCTCGAGCATCTGGTCAACAGTTTTGCTGGACATTATATCTAACTAAACCCTGACATTATTTATATTTACGTAAACCCAATTTCCGCACATTAACACAAATATGTAGGTATTATTCAAAATAAACCCAGAATTTATGTTATTTTTTCGATTCTTGGAATTTTAGGGTGGAAGGAAATTTCCATCTATCTTAATTGTCAAATAAAAAAATAAAAAAACAATATTAGAACCGAAGGATTGATCAAAGTCACAGCCCCTGGCACATGAACAGGAGTAATAATTCCACATACTCACCCATGCACACAGGTGACAAAAAAAGTATCACTGACCCCTTAGGGTCCAGTGTTTTTTTATCTTTTTAGTCGAGAAGGATGCTGTTTGCCTTTTCCTTATACGCATCCATCACATAGGGGATACCCGATATGCGGCTCGATTCCTCTGATAATGCCATCACATCATTTCTTGATATAGTCCTGAGATTGAAGTTCCTGCTCCCGGCCATCAGCTGCTGGAGACCTGTCCTGAATTTCTGAGCATAGGTATAGATTCCAATCGCACCCATTGGAATTTCTTTAAACCGTGATCCAAACTTCTCTTTCAGTTCTTCATAGGAGACGAATATCTCCTCTGCTGTCGTTCCGTATTTCGATACCGACTTTGGAAGGTCGCCGTCCTTTATCCATTTCCCGATATTCTTCCCGGTCATTCCCGGGATCATCAATGCACGACCCATGCAGACTGCCTTGACAAAGGGGCTGCCCATCGCAAGCGACTTGAAGACATTCGGTTCATCAGAGAATCCGCCGGCGATTGCGATGTCCGGCAACCTGATACCCCTCTTTTTCAGCTTCTCGCAATACTGGTTCGCCAGTGCCTGGAGGTAGAACGTGGGAATTCCCCACTCATTCATCATTGGCCATGGGCTCATACCGGTACCGCCGGACGCGCCATCGATGGTCAGCAGGTCAATTTTTGCGTCCGCAGAGAATCGTATTGCCATGGCAAGTTCTACTGCTGAATATGCCCCTGTCTTCAACGTCACACGTTTGAACCCGATGTCACGGAGACGATCAACCTCTTCCAGGAAGCCTTCTTTTGTGACGAATCCAAGGCGGGAGTGTCGCTCGAACTCCTTAATTGCCCCGGCTTCGAAGGCCTTTTTATTCTCAGGGAGTGTTGGGTCTGGCAAAACAATATACCCACGTTTTTTCAGTTCAATCGCCCGGTCCAGAGACTTTACTTTGATCTCTCCACCGATGCACTTTGCGCCCTGGCCCCATTTCAGTTCAATCGTGTCAAGGTTATGTTTCGAAGAGACGTATTCGGCGGTCCCGAGGCGGGTATCCTCAACGTTCATCTGAACGAGCATCTCTCCATACCCGTCATAGAACTTCTTGTAAATCGCAATCCTGCGGTCCATCTCAGGTGACTCTGTCACCTTACCCTTGTTATCAAGTTTAAGGCCGGGATCGATCCCGCATACGTTCTCTCCGCAGACGATGGTAATACCGGAAATTGCTGCGCCAATGGCGAAGTGTTCCCAGTTGACCCGGGCTATGTCAGTCGACCCGAGTGCACCAGTGAAAATGGGCATGCGCATCCTGACCTTTTTGTCCCAGCCATACTCGGTTTCGGTGTCTACCGATGAAAATACTGCCGTATCCGGACCGATCTCGGTCCCTTCAGGAAGACCTTTTGCTCCAACTGCATATCCCTGGATATTCAGGTGTGAATAATCAACCGGGTAGTTTTTGTCTGCGCCCGCCGTGATCTCTCCAAAAGGTCCGGGGTACAGGACTTCACGTCCTCGGAATGACGATAGCCAGGTCTCACAACTTCCCTTGCACCCATCGATACATCGGGTACAGATACCCGACATGGGCGATACATCCCGGGAACGGTTTACCGTTCCGGTCGCTTCGTTTGCGTTCGGTTGTCTAAGATTCATTAACTCTCTCCTGTTGCTCATCTATCTTTGCCTTGAAAAATCAAGGGTAGGTTCGAGCGACAATGCTCAAACGAAAGAGTTTCGTTTTTATAGGGATATAAGCACTTGCCTTCGATTCTACTTAAAAATATGATGGATCATCCATCTGTATTATTGTCAGAATTTATTCGAATCCTGCCAGAGCATTTTAGAAAAGAGAATGGATATGAAGTCATTTTCATAAAAAATATCACACTGGAACGGTTCACATTAGCACAATAACCAAAACCCATCATACCCCTGCCGGAAGATGTATGATATAATTAATATTGAGCCGATGGAAGGACACTGTATACAATATATGAGATTTATCAACGAGCAAATCAAATTATAGTGAACCTAATGATAATCAGCCAACGGGGCATAGGTGTTAACAATGTGCGGTATAATTGGTGTTATTGACAGGAAACGCGAGTTGATGGATGGTTCCTCAATCAAACGGGCCCTCTCCAAGATGGACGAACGCGGCAGCGGGGAAGGAGCGGGTTATGTTGCATACGGCGTCTTCCCGGAATTTAAGAACTACTATGCGATTCATGTTTTTTTTGACAATATACATGAATCAAAAGCATCTGTCGATCATTTGCTCTCGGAATGGGGGATCGTTGTCCACGACGAAGAAATTCCCACCAGCGACCATGCAAAGATCCGGAAAATCCACACACCCTGGAGATACTTTTTCAAACCTGATGCAACGCTGATGCCCCGCAGTACCGCACCGGAAGAGGATATCGTCGCCCATATCGTCATGAAAGTGAATACCACGATGGCAGGCGTCCTGGTTTTTTCTTCAGGAAAAAATATCGGGGTATTCAAGGCTTCCGGATGGCCCGAAGATGTCGCGGAATTCTATAAAATTCATGAATATAAAGGATATATCTGGCTTGGTCACAACCGGTACCCCACGAATACCCCCGGTTGGTGGGGGGGTGCTCACCCGTTCAACCTTCTCAACTGGAGCGTAGTTCACAATGGTGAAATTACCTCCTACGGTACAAACCGGCGGTATATTGAGAGTTATGGGTATCATTGTACGATGTTTACCGATACTGAAGTGGTCGCATATCTTGTCGATCTTCTGGTTCGCAAACATGGTTTATCCGCCGAAATGGCGGTTAAGGCTCTTGCGCCTCCGTTCTGGGATGAAATCGACCGGATGCCTGAAAAGGCACGACTGCTCCATACGGCGATACGGCTGGCATACGGGCCGGCGCTGATGAACGGGCCATTTGCGATTGTGGTTGCAAATGAAGACTCAATTGTCGGGTTCACGGACAGGATAAAACTCCGGCCCCTCGTTTCCGGGGAATACGGCAACCGTCTTTATATTTCGAGCGAGGAAGCGGCAATACGGACTATGGAGCCCGATGTTGAAAATATTATGATGCCAAGGGCGGGATCGCCTATCATCGGGAGGCTGGTTGTATGAGTATCGGCACTGTACCGATGAAATTTAAGGTGAGTGTCGACAGTGAACAATGCATGGCATGTGCCCGTTGTGTCGAAAACTGTTCATACGGAGTATTCAGAATGGAGGATGGCGTTGTCCGGGTCAGTTCCAGGCATTGTGTCGCCTGTCACCGGTGTCTTGCCATGTGTCCGCGGGATGCAATATCGATCGAATCCCGCCCAATCGACTACAGGGATCACCCGCTCTGGACAACCGGAGTGAAGGAAGCGATATTCAACCAGGCACGGACCGGAAAGATTATTGTTGGTGCGATGGGAAATGCCCTGCCGTACCCGGTAATATTCGACCGCCTGGTGCTTGATGCCTGCCAGGTAACGAACCCGAGTATCGACCCCCTCCGTGAACCGATGGAGCTGAGGACATATATCGGAAAAAAACCTTCACATCTCGATCTACGGACAAAAGAAAACGGGGATGTCGAGCTCATGTCAACCCTTGTCCCGAATCTCAAGCTGGAGACCCCGATTATGATCGGTCATATGAGTTATGGTGCCATCAGCCTGAATGCACAGACCAGCCTTGCAAAAGCAGTAAGTCAGATTGGGACGTTCATGGGTACCGGTGAAGGAGGACTCCATGAGAGTCTCTATCCATACCAGGACAATATGATTGTGCAGGTGGCTTCCGGGCGATTTGGTGTGAATATCGATTATCTTGAACGCGGCGCTGCCATAGAAATTAAGATTGGGCAGGGGGCAAAACCAGGGATAGGAGGGCACCTGCCGGGAGAAAAAGTCAATAAGGAGGTCTCTGTCACCCGCATGATCCCTGAAGGCAGTGACGCGATCAGTCCAGCACCCCATCATGATATTTACAGTATCGAAGACCTCAAGCAACTTGTCAGGAGCCTCAAAGAAGCAACCGAGTGGAAGAAACCGGTCTTCGTCAAAATTGCGGCGGTCCATAACTCAGCTGCAATTGCAGCCGGTATCGCGCGGTCATCTGCCGATGCAATTGTCATTGACGGTTTCCGCGGTGGTACGGGTGCGGCCCCACGGGTATTCCGCGACCATGTCGGGATACCGGTGGAGGCAGCGATTGCCAGTGTCGATGCCAAGTTGCGGCAGCAGGGTATCCGGAATGAAGTATCCGTTATCGCGAGTGGCGGGATCCGTGAAAGTGCGGATGTCGCAAAAATCATTGCCCTTGGGGCGGATGCCGTATACATCGGAACCGCAGCACTAATCGCCCTCGGGTGCCGGGTATGTGGGACTTGTAACCGCGGTGTCTGCGCGTGGGGAATTGCCACCCAGCGGCCTGATCTCGTAAAAAGGCTGGACCCTGAGATCGGTTCAAACCAGGTAGTCAACCTCATCCATGGCTGGACTGATGAACTGGCCGAGCTGATGGGGGCAGCGGGGATCAACAGCATCGAGAGTCTCCGGGGAAACCGGGACCGCCTGAGAAGTTATATGCTTGATGAAGCGCTCATGACCGTTCTTGATGTGAAATCAGTGGGTGCGTGAACTAACATGAATTCAATCGAGATCGATGCAAAAGAACTTCATTACACTCCATTAAACCAGCAGATCCGGAAAGCCGTTCGTGAAGGTGCTGGGAAGATCACGGTCAGAAATTTGATGGGACAGCGGTTCATTGCAGATGGCTTAAAAGGTGATGTTGCGCTGGATCTTCATGGTGTGGCAGGAGGAGACCTGGGGATGTTCATGAGCGGACCGCATATCACGTTGTATGGCAATGCTGACCATGCACCCGGCAATACGATGGATGCTGGCTCAATTGTGATCCATGGAAGTGCAGGTGATGCCGTCGCCCATAGTATGCGTGGTGGAAAAATATTTGTCCGCGATACAATCGGTTACCGTGGTGGCATCCACATGAAACAATATCTGGACAAGTGCCCGGTGCTGGTCCTTGGTGACTCCGCACGTTCGTTCCTTGGTGAATATATGGCCGGAGGCCTGATACTGGTCCTCCGTCAGTCCCCTGATTCAATGGACGATGAACGCGGGATCGGAAGTGGAATTCATGGAGGAGAGATTTTTATCCGTGGAAAAATTGGAGATGATTGTCTCGGGGTTGGGACAAAGAAAGATTTCTGCACGAATGAGGGGATTACACGGATAATTCCGCTGATCCATGAGTTTGCTGCAAAATTCGGTATCGATCCCGATCCATTGCTGAAATCTGAATACACCCGGATATCTCCGGCAAGTGCCCGGCCATTCGCGAATAAGTATACATGGGAGTAGTGGTTCGGATGGAACAGAAAACATACCAGGAGTTAAAATCAGAAGTGTGGGAGACCGGACGCTGCTCAGGATGTGGTGGCTGTGTGGCAGTATGCCCGGCAGACTCAATTACGTTCCGTGAAAACGGAGATACTTCCACCCCGGTTCAGTCAGGATATTGTAAACAGGTAACAGATGGGGTGCCCTGTGGTGCGTGTTATGCGGTCTGCCCCAGGGTCCTTCCGGATACCACAGAGACGCTTGGAGATTATATTGACCTCCTGGCGGCAAAAGCAACACGGGATATCCCGAAACGTCAGAGTGGCGGGGCGGTAACCGCGATTCTCGCACATGCACTTGATACCGGGATGATCGATGCTGTGGTCACGATTGGTGAAGACCGGTTTACCATGCGACCTTTTTCCGTCGTCATCACATCTGGTGAACAACTATTACACGAGGCGGGTAGCCGTTACAGCTGGTGGGTACCATTTCTCGCCGCCCTTAAAACTGCAGTTATCAACAGGAAATACAAAAAAATTGCGATTGTCGGAGTTCCTTGTGCGGTGCAGGCGATATCGAGAATCAGGACCTCTGATCATGACCTGCTACAACCTTATGCACGCTCCATCCGCCTGGTCATCGGATTATTTTGTACCGAGAGTTTTGACTACGAAGCATTAATCGGGAAAAAACTCAAATCCGAACATAAGATTGCGACATGGGAGATAAAAAAGCTCGACGTCCGCGGAAAACTCGAAGT
>Ga0114951_10005544_pt1 | contig 11600 bp, 32 predicted proteins | sample AM7aDNAmetaG_FD_88677 | JGI IMG/M metagenome (GOLD analysis project Ga0114951, IMG submission 88677) | Freshwater microbial communities from Finland to study Microbial Dark Matter (Phase II) - AM7a DNA metaG | ecosystem: Environmental > Aquatic > Freshwater > Lake | place: Finland: Lake Alinen... | reverse complement strand
TTCCATCCTCCATCAACTTCTGCATTGCCAATCCCAACATCACATTAGCCAGTCCAGCCCTTCTCTGATCATCCTCGTAAGGCCATTTCATCGGCCACTTCAAATCCTTAACATTTGAATGCTCTGCAAAGTAGACCATAAACTCCAGATTCTGCACTCGACATATCAAATCCTGACGATTCTGCCTCCGAGCAATGTCCTTATAAATTTGTACCCCTTGCATTGCAGTTGATCCTGGACCGTACTTCTGCATAAACAAGGCAGCCGTCAATGCCGCCATTCCAGCCTCATCCCCAGACTCTCCCTCAAATGTCTTGACCACTGGAATAGCCCATTCATCCTCTCCGAACGCCAACATGTGACCACAGGATTTGATCGTCTCCTTGGCCTTCTCAAATGACAAACCAACATAGCTTTCCAGCTTTGTCCAATCCCTAACCTTCTTACTCAGCATTGCTCTTTCACCAACCGATCCACCAGATTGACCAAATCCTGCACAATCTTGCAACTATTGGCATCCTCATCCTTGATCCCAATATCAAACTCATCTTCCACACTTATCATTATTTCATAACAATCCAACCAATCTGTCGCCAGGTCATTACGAATGTCCGATTCAAGTGTCACCTGATCGTCGTCAAGCTCAAGATGCTCCACAATAATTTCCCTAACACGCTCGAATGTGGTCAGCTTTGCCATAACCTTCTCCTTACCGATACTTTCCTTCTTCCCTGCCATTACGCCTCTCCGTCCTGAACTTCACATCCACTCTCTGCTTCAACAACCACTTCACAAACCTCTGATATCTTTCATCCGACTGAATCTTCTCCACTGTGTTGAAAGTATCCCTTAACTCGTTGTGACTCCAAGTCTTATGAATAAATGATCCACAAGAACCACAAGTCTGTTCAATGACTTTTCCGGACTTGCATTTTGGAATAACGTGATGACCATGCATACCTGCGGCACCAATTCTTCCACAGAAGGCACAAGCATCTTCAATCATTTTGAAAATCCTTGCATCTTGTTTGCAGAGAACATCCTGCGATCTTCACGCTTTGCTTCTTTGATAAGTTCCTGATTGTCTTGATCGCTATCATCCTCACATTCATGTCGCTCTTCTTCTTCAAGCAACTGATAGGCGATTTTGGCGATTGAGTCTTCGTCAAGTCCAGATTTGCCACACGAACAAATTCCGTCGTGCCATGGACGCTGGCATTGTTCGCATTTTCCCGATGCTTTTGCCTTCTTAATGTGCTTCTTGATTAACCGATTATCTTCAATCCTGCTCATCACTTCTTCCCACCTGTAAAACCATTCACGAATGATTTAATGAATTCTGGCGTCTGTTCTGAGGCAATCTCGGCCATTCCCATTGCCGATTCCGCCTTCCCCCAACAATGCTTACAGAGTAAAACGCTTCCATTGCGTATCTTGCCCTTCACCAATTCGCCCAGATTTAGTCCACACTTCTCACACTTCAAGTCCATTGGTATTCCTCCGAGCTATATATTATACCAAAATCCCGGCTCGAAAAACCATCAATAAAGATTCTCACTGAAAAGTTTACCCAATGAATTCCCCCCACAAACCCTAATGACCTGCTTGGCCGCATTTGCCACCACCCAAGCCTCCTCCCTAGTCAAGAAATTACACCACTGATCAATAAATCCCTGCTCAATCTCTGCCTTGTTTATCGGAGCCACGGCATCATAAACCTCCAACTGACTCCGCATAACAGAATCATAATGCCTGGCCCCACATATAACCTTGCCACTTTTCTTGCTCCGTATGGCCGCACAAACCACCTTGCGGTCGCCCTTTAAAGGATCACTCAAGTAGTCTATGCACTCATTCATGCTCAATCTTCTTTCCCTGCCCAAATACCCCTCTGATCGAAAGGATTAGGCTCATCAAAGTCTCCCTTAGGATTTGGATATGCATACTTCCAGTGCTGTAATTTGTTCAGAAATTCCGTCTCTTCCACCGTCAAGTTCAACACATCATACCAATCAAACAACTTCCCAAACGCTGTCATTGTGCTGAGTTGATCCCGATTCTTAAAAATAAACTCTTGAACAGCACTCCTCCAACAAGAATCGTGATAACAAAGCCACTGCCTGACACTTCGGACATACCTGTTGTGTTGCCGACTTCACTTCTTGACCTTCTGTCTCTGTTGGTGCTCCTTGCAATGCTCTGCCTTGCAATACCCGCCATTGTGAGTATGCATCACCTCACATCCCGGCAAGGCACACTTACGCATTGGCTTTGCTTTCCTACCAGACAGTCCGAGTCCACAAACCCCTGACATCATTCCAGCCGTCGCCATCATCATAGCCGCACCTTGATTACTTTTCTTAAGTTGATACCTAAACGAAGGCTGATACTCGAATGGCTCTTGATCTGCCATCTTCTCACTCAATGTCTCCGTATCAAGCGAAATCGAATGAGAGTCTGCCACAACCATCTTCGCTCCGGACCTTGCAGCCGCCCGTAAATCCTCCGTAATCTTGGCCGTGTCTTCTCCCATGTTAATATGAACAACCCCCTCTAAACCCTTGCTGTCCGCCCTCTCAGTGTCATCTATGAGGTGTGTGTCCACGACCTCCGCCAACTGCCGTCCCAAATCGGTCTTGTGTCCAATCGAACCGACATTATGCTGTCCGATATGTTTGAAATCTCCCACTGGATACCCCTCTTTCATTGCCTTCAGCTCTTCTTCGTTACTCATGCCTATGATCCCTTCGTTGCCATCCATGAAGAATTTCTTCGATGTTTCCTGGATACCCTTCGTGATGAATCTTACTTGTCTTCCAAACCCAATCATCCAAATAATGAGTCTTGATGTGAGGTTCGCCTGCCTCTGGTCGATTTGCCTCCCAATCCAACAATCGCTTCATTGCCTTCTTGCATGCCGTGCAACAAAAACGATTTTCGATTATCCGCCCTTTTGGAAAATTCTTTGAACACCAAACACAGGCAGACACAAGACACTCATTTGTTGCCGCCGAGACCATTGTCCAGTCCCTTTTCTTTCCATGCCTTCATAAATGTCTCCTCGCCCGAATCACCCGAAAGAAGCCAATCAGCCTCATGCACCATGTCACTGCACTTACGCAGAAGCTTCACGGTATTCTTGAACCTTTTAATTACCTCTGGAGAGTAATGCCGTCCCAAATCGTGCCCATACTCATCCTTCTCAGTCGAATCATTAGTGTCAATATCGTGCTGAATAGTCTGAGCAATGTCCTCGAAGGCGTATTGCTGATGATTGAAATGTCCACCACTCATAGCTTCCTCACTTTCGCCCGTGCAAACTCCTCACATCGCTCCATAAACCAAGTGTGAACAGTCCTGAAACTCCAACTCTCCGGAACTGAAAACTCAATTGACACATTCTTGCGTTCCATCCCTAAAGTCACTGAACCCTCGATTCTCCTGAACGAAAATCTCCATCCCTTTGATGCTAATTTATTCCAACGAATTGTCTGATTGGAATACCACTGCGGTTCTGGCACCTCAAAAGGCCAACTTGATTTCTGATTCTTCATTTCCTGACTCCTTCCGACTCATAGTGAAAACTCTCCTTTACGCAAGGCAATCTCAACAAACTGACCCGGAATCGAAATGCTTTTGACCACCACAATGTGAAGTTCAGACACCAAAGAATAACGAGAATAAGTTCCCGTCTCGCCCTTGTATTTGCCAAACGAAATCTTCACCTGCGTTCCCTGTTCAACATACATAACTCACCCCTTTACGAAACGATCTGTTCAGGACTCGTGATCTTAAAAGAACCATCATGCCGAGTCACATTCCAGAAAGTCAAATCGCCAACATCTTCACCAGCCTTAAACTTACGAAGAGCTTCCCGCCGCTCATCCAGAATTAAGCCCATTCCTCGATAAGGATTGCCCTGATCTGGATCACCATGAAATATCCTCACATTTCCTGTCGTTGCTGTTTTCATATCCCTACATTACCAATCCAACCCCAAAATCAGGGATTATTTTTAGTGGGAAGAGAATGTCCATATGTCCTTGGATCGGCAAAGAAGTGCTGACCCCGCTCCCGACGCACATCCTCCCCCTCCGGATGCCCTGGAAAATAATTATCCATCCAGTGCAATGAGAATCTGCACCGATTGTCTTTGTCCAAAGGTCCGTGATATTCGATTCGAGTATTCATATCTCCTCAATTTGGTGAAAAAACCAGAAGTTTGTTTCCTGTTGGCTGACAATCCCTACCTGGAACATCTTCCATCTCATCATCCTCGTAAACACTACCTGATCCTCCAATGTAGTCGTAAGCCTTCCACGAGTTTGGATTATGCACGACAAGCGTGTGATCCAACCACTCAGAATGTGCCGCAATAAGTTCTCTCAGTGTCATAATCCCTCACGCATTCTTGACCAATTCTTCCCGACGATTCCGCAGTTGAGCCTGCTTGCACTCCATAGTGTTAATCTGCTTGTGAATTGTCTTGATCTTTTTGCTTCCCATCTCCAAAGCCTGATTGATTGCCTCCAACTCTGTCCGATGAAAGTCCCGACCCTCCTTGTGATAGTAATTCGACCCATATTGACCCTTGACGCAAATCATGTCCATCGGCTTGTTTTCGATATCCAAACGCTCTGTGGCCTCTATTTCGTAGATGCCCTGAGTCAACGCATACTTTGTGATCTAAAACTTCACGACTTCACCCCTTTCAAGAACGCCAACATCTTATGACCACGCAAACACACCTTGCAGTTCCCAATCCCGTCATTCACGATCTTGTGCCCGTTCGCCTTGTAAACCGGGCAATGATCGTCGCACTCTGTGTTCAAATCCTCGCAGATGCTCATCAGTTGAACACAAAGGTCCGCCTCATTCGAGGACAACCCAGGAACCAACACCTTCGACTTCACGAAATCACCCCTCTCTGATACTTCTTCCGCAAGAACTCCAACATCTCTCCGCCATCCTTGAAACAAGAACACTCATTTTGCCAATTCTTGTCTATCGGAACCTTACTTCCGTTCTCATGATAGACCGGACACGCATCGTTGCAACCAGAATGCTGGTTGCAACAAACCTCGTAAAGAGCATCCTTGACATCCTGACTCCTCAAGGTAATCGTATGACTCTCAGCACACAAAAACGACAAATCAACAGGAATTTCGATCTTCAATGTCAGATTCATCACTTATCTCCAACCGGCCGATAAAATGCCCATCCCATCAAGAAACTAGCCAATCCAATCCGCCACCCATAAATGGACCCAATCAAATAAGCCGCAATACCCATCGCACACAAATTGGAAACATTGAACTGGGTACTCACTTCTTTGCTCCTTTCAATCTCTTCATCTCCGCAACCCATGCATTCTCTGCCTCTGTGGAAAAACACGCTACAGGGCCGACCTTGCCACACTTGATGCACTTAACCAAACAACACAAATGGTTGTCAGACGAATAGTCAATCTCCGCCTGACCACCGCATGCACACGACTCATTCACTGACCGCTTGACACTCATTGATTCTCTCCTATCACTACATTACCAATCCTAACCCAAAATCAGGGGGAATTTTCACTGATTATTCAACTGGAAGCAAAGCCCTTCTGCGTCTGCACGATCCGAATCCTTCACCTTCCACTCCGTATGTGTGACCTGATGACAAGTCGGGCACATCTGCTTCTGTTGAAAACCAGCCCAATACATTACAACTCCATCCTTGTCTGAATCAAATCCAGAGTCTTCTGGATCGGTGTTTAAACGATCCCTGACCGCAATACAACCTCCACGCTCATCCACGAAATAACGATCTTGTTTCTTATCTAACCTTCGTCCCTGTCGGTCAAAGACTGCCTTCGAGTCTACATCGAAGTCGTGACGCTCCTCTGCCCGACACTTGGCACAAACACAATTAGCATCGCCATTTGGGTCCCTATCGCAATCCTCCAATATGACGCCACAGTTGACACAAAACTTTGGATTTGATGTCTTCATAATACTTTCAACCTCTCATTCGCCCTGAAAATGATTTCCATCCGTTCGGAATTCATATCCTCGCCGTAGCAGTTGACATACATGTCCGGATTACACCAAAACTTGCCACCAAAACCGAGTTTGCCACAGAAACGCCACTCTGAAATTTCATCCGTGGCCTGAGACATCATGAAGTCTTCCCGCTTCTCTTCCGATGCCCCGCACTCCTGAACGAGAACATCATACACCGCATTCGCCTGCTTATGGGTCAACTTATTCATGCAGCCTTCTCCAATAACCTCAACTTGTATCCCACCTTGCTCAAACGATTATTCGCCGCCGCAATCATGGCCCTGCGTTCAGGAGTCATTTCACAATCCGTCAAACAGGTATTCTTCACAGATAACCTATTCCCTTTCAGATGAATCTCTCCTCCTACGCCAATTTTGCCCCAAAACGCATACCACGAAAAAGCATCGTTCCCGTTGACCTCACAAAGGAAGTCCTTGCGTTCCCATCCTGCTGCCCCACATTCCCGAATCAGAATGTCGTAAACCTCATTCGCATTCTCTCTCAGTTTCTTGATGTTCATGCCGCCTTCACTTTCCGACCATTACGATCCCGACCCTCTTTGTCAAACTTCACTGGTTTCTTTCCCCAACGAACCAACTCCACAACCTCACCAACAAAATCCTTGTCGGCCCAATTGTAAAAATGGTTTCCGTTGTCCCTGGAATTGAACACAGCCGTGACCTCAATTTCCTTGCCAGCCGGAGTTTTGTAGACATAAGTGCCATACAAATCAGCCGCAATCTTGGAATAAAAGCCATTAGCAGGCTTCCGTGGAGGTGCTTTATCGCCAAATCCCAACATAACCTGATGTCCCTTTCACCCATACATTACCAACTGGGTGGGAAAATCAGGGGAAATATTTATCGCCTTGAACTTGGCCTGCTAGAACTACTCCTAGCCATTCCAATGCAAGACCTTGGAATCCTTACCGGCTCAACTGTCTCCTCAACCCTCAAGACGATGGTCTGCCGCCCCATCTGGTCATTCAGAAGATGATCCTTGACCGTTGCCTTGATCGCATAGTGACTCCCCACCTCAAGCCTCCTAGCGTTGCTGCTGGCAGACCAAAATATCAAGTCCCCATCCTTCGTCTTCATCGTGTGATCATAAATCGACCCAAAATCAGTGTTTCGTGACACAATCGACTCAACTGTCACACTGAAAACTTCCCTTGCCCCGATTTGACCGACAAATTGATTCATTTTGATCCCTCAATCGTCAACATCTGTTCCAGATAGTAAATACATTCATCTGGAGGGTAGTCATTGATGTTATGATACTTGGGTTCTCCTGGAGTTTTTGATCCAAACAACCCAATACATGCCACCTTACCCCTCTTCCAGTTCCGATCCTTCTGCGGCCGTCTCGACCACGACCTCACCCGATGCTTGTCGTGACACCTTATGCACAGGTTCTTGTTTAACACTTGGCACCCATCCAATCCTCTCACACAAATCAATGATATCCTTCTTGTGCTGATTCACCGCATCGAAACCCATATCCGCATAACAATGATCGTCGCATAAAGACACCAACTCCCGGTGTCCACTCGACTTCCACACATCAGGACCACCTTCAGACTCTGGCGGCGGCTTCAACCATCCCTCCACAACCGCCCGTTCCATGACCTTGCCTGCCCCACATCGAGTACAACAGGCAGGCCAATTCTTACTCCAATTGTGTGCCATTGACAACCTTCTCAGGTGGATATCCCACCTTGACACATAAAGCCTTTACCTCTGCCACATACTTCGCCTTCTCTTCCTCTGTCATGTCTGCATAACAGAAATTGTCGCAAAGGTCTACGAGTGCTTTGTAATCCGAAGACTTCCACTGTTCAACACCGTTCTTGTCCAGATCGTCAAAGCCAATCCAGCCCTCTCCTAATGCCAATTCGAGCACCTGTTCCGAACCACATCGAATACAGGTGTTTCCTGGCCACGAATTTGACCATTGGTGGCTCATTCCACACCTTCCGGCTCAGGATTCAACCCCTCATCCTCAACAGATGGAATACTATCTGGATTATCCTCTGGCAACGGACATGAATCCGCCCCTGATGCCTTTGCAACTCTGGGCTTCCTGGTCTTCCGAACCTTCTTTTCCGGCTCCCAAGTCATCTTCTTCAAAGAGTAAATTGGTTCAGGCATTGTCACTGCACCCTCGAAAAGGTCCGTAGCCTTCCGAACCACCCTCAAAGTTCCCTCAACCTTCCACTTACCGGCAAACTCCAAAGCCTTTTCCGGACTGATAAACCCAGTCTTCACCTCAATAATGACGAACTTCTCCTTCAAAAGCTCGCTGGCCTCCGCAGTCAATTCTACGATCTTCTCCAACGAATAGACTGGAGACTTACGACTTCTCTTTGTAACTGCTTCCTCACTCATTTTCCTTCTCCTTGTTTGATTCCGAATTTTCTAAGATCCAACTCCCCTTGAACGTCATTAAGTGATGCCCGAACATCCCCATTGTTCGCTTCTGCAATTTCTCTTACTATTATACCCAGTTCAGGCCATCTCCCTATCAAAAACTTTTCAACATCATCTACTTCCGGATGATCGAACCTGATTGCCTGCATCCTGCTCTGAAACCGGTCCTCGATACCAGACATCTTCTCGTTGCTCGTAACCAGAATAGCGTGCTTGTCCGGCATCTTGTCAATGAACTGCAATAAAAGCACCTCTACTGCCGGATTTACAGCATCAACCTCCTCAATCCAAAATACTCGCCACTGCTCGTGATGATACCCAAACTCATGCATCCACCCCTTGACTTGATCAACTGTCAATTCAGATGCCGACAAATGACTAATTGAAGATGGGTGAATAGCTAACGCATTGGCTATAATGCGACAAGTTGCCGACTTACCAACACCCGGTGGCCCATAACAAAGCAACTTGATTGGGTCCGTATCTCCACTCTTGGCCTTGGCATGATACACCTGAGCTACGGATCGAGCTTTCCCGATCAAATCCTCTGTGGTCTGAGGCCCCTTACGAATCAACTCTGACGGCTTCATTCTTTCCCTCCAGTCTGTCACTTGCTTGTGTTTTCTGACATGCCATTCTCTGTTTTCCAGAACACATTTCCATACATGCGTAATTACATCCAGCTACTTGATGCCAAGCTATGCACTTCTTGTATGCCTCTCCATTCGGCTGTGCTTCAGGATCACATTCAATTTCATTCATCAAATCGCCTCCCTACGCTTCTTTGGCCCAGAAAGAAATGCCAAAATGCTGCTTCCATCATTCGGAACCCAATTTTTGCCGATGTGAACGTATGCTCCCCCTGGCGACAACTCATCAATGATACCTTCTTTTGCAATAGCGTTGTTCGGAAGTCTGAAAAGAACTTTTGCCCCATAATGCTCAGTTGTAATCACCTCCGGCACATTAGATTCCTTCTTCATATGGTTTTCTCCTCAACTATCCCTAATGTTATCAATAAGCACCTGCCCAACCACACTGTGCCATTCACCCTTATGCCAGAACGAAAACAATCTGGAAGCCCCGAAAACAATCAAACATTTTGCCTTTTCCCACCTCCTGACCGTCTCCCCAATCGTCATCGTCACATCAAAATACTCATTTGATTTTGGCAGCATGTGATCCCAATCCTTGCCGTACTGTCCACTGACTACTACTGGCTGATTGGTACGAATGCCTGCGATCCTAAACTGCATCAGGCATTGTCCATACGGCTCAATCTTGTCGCACTCAACCTCACGACAAATCTTGCCGTCTTCTGTGTATATAGTTGCCTTCATTCCAAATCCGCCGGTTTCTTCCAAGTATCCTCTGCAAAAACCCCTGCAAATAACGGAACACTTATGTTCAGACGCTCAATCCATAGAAGGAACGGCCTGTCAATCCGAATCCAATTGTCCTTCGGAGCCGCACACTTGCACCTCAAAGTCATGGCCACAGCACTCTGAGCCCTTGCACCCTTCTCGTTCATTCGAAACTTCGTCTGTTGCAAAGCCTGGCTAATATAATAATCATCCTTGCTTGGACCAGTAGACATTCCCAAAATCCAGTTGATGTCAATCATACGATCATAATCAATCATCGGAAAAATCACGCCATCACAAGAACCCATACTTCTCTTAACCGTCGCCTTCCGCAACTGTTCCACCTTGTCTGAGATTGAGAAAGTTTCCTTGTCAATAAAGTCCAAAACTGTCATGCGAACACGATCACCAGACTTTGTGTTTATCCCTGCAATTGGGAACTGATGAATATCCTTGTCAGTGAACCCTACAACATCCCCATCTCCAGCCTTGAGTCTCACTGCTGGGAATGTGCCCCTCCCATTGTAAATAGAAGTCACATCTCCCTTATTGACCCACTCAACCAACACATCCAAAATGCTGGCCACACAAAAACTATTGCCAGAATTCGGACTCAAATTGATGTCGAAACCATTCTCTTTTAACCAAGCGTTGATGACCTCTGAACTCAGATCGGCCTTACGACGCAAATTATCTCCCAATTCACTCACAACCGACTTGGCAGCCAGAAACCTCTGCAAGAACTGATATTGCTCTTCGTTTGTTGGAGTCCAATTAACCTGACGATTGAGCTGACCCCAACCCTTATGCTTAGCTAGGAACTCCTCTGCCGCCTGCAAACATCCCAGAATAGGCAATATGACCTGACTTCCAGTGTTGACTTCCAAATTAAACTTGTTGGCATTCACAGTCGTCAATTCCTTAGCCCATGGATTATGAGGGTCCTTGACAATCTGACGATCCAAAATATCAATAACCTCTTCGAAATCCATTCCCTTGGCTTGTTCCAACTGTTTGCCATTAAGAATGAGAGTCTTAGTTGATACGTCCCAAGCAAGCACATCTCCGGCATTGATGCACATCTTCATCGGACCCATGTGCATTCCCTTCAACATCTCAAATCGACGCATCATATCTTCTTCTCCTTTTCAAGCTTCTTTCCACAAAACACGCAGAAATTCATCAAATCGTGATTGGCGAGAGACCATTGGTGCATCTTCCATTCATGACAGATGCACCAATGCTCTACTGGCGCCTTAATGACTTGCTTCTTGCGAGCCATAACCAACCTACTTGCCCTTCTTTGCCTTTGGTGCAATAGAATTTAGAGTAGAACACACCTCGATAATGGCACCAATGTGAATTCCATCCTTGTCTCCAAGGAGTCGAACTTCCTCGTTTCGATACTGGAAGATCACCTCAATACGTCCCTTATCCTCTGCAAGAATGACATACGAAGGAATTGTAGGCATACCAATCCTGATCGGCAATTCGACCCCAAGTGGCTCTCTGACAACTACCGAATCCTTGCATTTGCACTTACACGGCTTTTTGCATTCCTTCTTCATAGTTTCATGGCCTTTCCGTCTGCTCCAAGAAGAGGAGGCATTGCTCCTGCCCGAACGATCTGATTCGCCTTGGCCAGTTCCTGCTGCTCCTTCTTCCACAGTTCGATTTGAGCCTGAGCCGACACCTCAAAGTTCTCAAATGCCTTCTTGACACTTGTTCCGGCAGGGAATTCCCAGACGATAGGCACATTG
>Ga0114951_10005542_pt1 | contig 11602 bp, 8 predicted proteins | sample AM7aDNAmetaG_FD_88677 | JGI IMG/M metagenome (GOLD analysis project Ga0114951, IMG submission 88677) | Freshwater microbial communities from Finland to study Microbial Dark Matter (Phase II) - AM7a DNA metaG | ecosystem: Environmental > Aquatic > Freshwater > Lake | place: Finland: Lake Alinen... | reverse complement strand
TATATTCCCGATTTTCAGCCACAAAGCAATGACGGCTACATCCATCTGACCACGCATAACCGCAAGGCTGATACCATAAACAGGGAAGCGTTAAAAGAATTGCCGGGGAATTTGTTCACCTATGATGCAGAAGTTGACGGGGATTTCAGCGAGTACCTTTTTCCGGTCGAGGAGCGGCTCGAACTCAAGGAAGGCGCACAGGTGATGTTTATAAAAAACGATTATTCAGGGGAACAGCGCTACTTCAATGGCAAGATCGGCACGGTTACCTCCCTTGATGAGGAAGAGATCAACGTGAGCTGCGATGGAGGAGTTAAGGATATTCTGGTGGATAAATATACCTGGGAGAATAAGAAGTTTTCACTGTCGAATACCACCAATGAAATCGAGGAGAGCATTACCGGAACCTTTTCGCATTTTCCGTTAAAACTTGCCTGGGCGATAACAGTGCATAAAAGCCAGGGTTTAACATTTGAGAAAGCCATTATCGACGTTTCCTCGGCTTTTGCCCCGGGACAGATCTATGTTGCACTTTCTCGTCTGGTATCTCTTGATGGACTGGTGCTTTCAGCTCGCGTACCCTCCTATGGTCCGGCTCAGGCCGAGGCACTTAAGCAGTTTGTTCAGCGCACCGAAACAGATCCGCGGCCGGAAGAGATTCTGCCCGCCGAAATCCGGCATTTTATTCAGGATATGGCCCTGAGAGCCTTTAACTTCGCTCCCCTCCTGAATCAATTGCATTATCTCACTGAGCTTAAAGGAAAAGAGGAAAAGAAACCATTAAAGAAGCACAAGGACTGGGCCCTGGTGCTGGAATCCGATTTTCTACCGGTCAAGGAGACTGCCGACAGGTTCAGAAATCAGCTGAAAAAGATCTTCAGAACGCCGGATGACCAATATCTTGATTTACTAAGTACCCGATTTGAGGCTGCAAATTCCTATTTCGACCCCTTGAACAAGGATTTTTCCGACCGTGTGAAGAAGCAAATCAGAGTTGTTGAGGAGGAAAAAAAGTACAAGGCCTTTCATACCAAGCTGAAAGACCTTGAAAGACTTTTCCTGAAACAGAAACAAACGATTTATAAAACCGAAGAGCTTATCCGTTCGGCAAAAGATGAACGGGTTACTTTATAAATCCTTTATTCCTCATCAGCGGTGTGATATCAGGCTGACGGCCGCGGAAATTGAAAAACATTTCATTTGGATCCACGGTCCCATCTTTAGCTAAGATGTTGTATCGTAGTGATTTGGCAGTTGCCTGATCGAATAATCCTTTTTCCTTGAATGCCTGAAAAGCATCATTGTCGAGTACTGCGGCCCACTGATATCCGTAATAACCGGCATCATAACCACCGGTAATATGGATAAAATACGTACTCCTGTAACGGGGTTCAATTTCAGGTATCAGGCCTTTACCGGTCAGGAAATCTTTTTCGAATTTTCCGATATCCAGAAGAGAAGTATCCGTGCGGCTGTGAAAAGCCATATCCAGATAGCAGGCAGCCAGAAATTCGGTTGAAATAAAGCCCTGGTTAAAGTAGCTGGTATTGGTCAGCTTGGTGATCAGTTTATCCGGAATGACTTCACCGGTCTGGTAATTTTTAGCAAACGATTTGAGCACTTCAGGTTCTGTGCACCAATGTTCCATGATCTGGCTCGGCAGTTCAACAAAATCCTGTGCTATAAATGTGGTGCTTAAAACGTTTTCAGCAAAGAGCCCTTCCAGCGAATGGCCGAATTCATGAAAGAGGGTTTGCACATCATCCAGGCTGAGCAAGGCTGGTTTGTCGCCTGCCGGCCGGGTGAAATTGCCCACCACGGTAACTACCGGAGTGATCTTTTTGCCATTCTTAACCCAATGATCGCGGTAAGCGCCGCACCATGCACCCTGCTGCTTGCTTGGGCGGGGAAACAGGTCGAGATAAAGAACACCGATATGCGAACCATCGGCTTCCTTAACCTCATATGCCATCGCTTCCGGATGTGGCTTCGGGATATTTGAAATTTCTGTAAATGTGATCCCGTACAATTTGTGAGCGACATCGAAGGCACCGTCCCTCACATTTTCCATTTTGAAATAGGGCCTCAATTCATTTTCGTCCATATCGTACTTGGCCTTACGCAGCTTTTCAGCGTAATACCACCAGTCACTGCTTTCGAGTTTGAATTTTCCACCTTCTTTGGCAATGATTTGCTGCATTTCATCGCGATCACGAATGGCGGCCGGGATAGCAGCTGCCCAGATCTTATCCAACAGGGTAAAAACATTTTCCGGAACTTTTGCCATTCTGGATTCAAGAACGATATGTGCATGTGTTTTGTAACCAAGAAGTTGAGCCCTTTTTGCCCTGAGACTGATTATTTTGGCCAGTATGATATTGTTGTCCTTTGCGTTTCCGTTATTGCCACGATACAGGTATCCATTGTACAATTTCTTTCTCAACTCGCGGTTTTGGGCATATTGAAGGAATGGGGTCATGCTTGGGCGGGTAGGAGTAAATATCCATTTTCCTTCCATCCCGGCTGCCTTGGCTGCATCGGAGGCAGCACTTATCGCACCTTCAGGTAATCCGGCAAGATCTTCCTTCTTGTCGATAACCAGTTTAAAGCTATTAGTCTCCGACATCACATTCTGGTCAAACTGTACGGCCAGAACAGCTAATTCGGAATTCAGCTTTTTCAGATTTTCCTGTTTTTCCTTGCTGAGATTGGCCCCGTTGCGGACAAATCCTTTGTATAGATTCTCAAGTATGTAAGTCTGCGTAGCATCGAGCTTGAATTTCTTCTGATTGTCATAAACAGATTTAATCCTGCTGAAAAGATTGGGGTTCAAGCTTATGGCATCATTATGGGCGGATAATTCAGGAGAGATGGCAACCTGAATTTGTTGAAGCGAGTCATTGGTATTGGCTTCGGCCAATCCAAAAAATATGCGTGATACTTTGGTCAACAGTGCACCGCTTTTATCGAGGGCAACGATCGTATTTTCGAAAGTTGGTTCCTCCTTGTTATTAATTACGGCTTCAACTTCCTTCATATGTTCTTCCATCCCGAGTTTGAATGCGGGAGTGTAATGATGGGGTTGGATGAGATCGAAAGGCGGTACGCCAAATGGGGTGGTGAACTCAATAAGAAGCGGATTGTCCATAACAGTAGTTTTAGGGCTCGTTTTGCAGGCGGAAATGGTGCCCAGAAGAAGGAGACCGGCAAAGAAAAATTTCGTGTTCATCAGATCAGAAGATTTAGGCGGATTTGATTATGATGGTTTTAAGAATATCTGAAACATCCTCGATGGAATCAGTTGCTAATTCCAGTGTTTCCAGAATCTCTTTATTCTTTATAAGTTCGATAGCATTTTTCTCTGTTTCGAATAATTCAGATAAAAGCTGGTGGTAAATATCGTCAGCAACATTTTCAAGCTCATTGATCTTGACACATGCATCCGAGATCTTTTTCGGCTTTTTAAGATTATGCAGCTCCTTGGTGGCAATTTTCAGTTGATCGCAGCCACGGATAATTACGGCTACCATCTCCTTAAACTGAGGAAGAAGCTTTTTGGGTTTATAAAGCTTAACCTGTTGGCTGCAAGCATTTATATAATCAAGTATATCATCCATTTTTGATACCAGCTGATGGATATCTTCGCGATCGAAAGGAGTGATAAAGGTGGTATCGAGGGCATCGAAAACGCCATGGGCGATATCATCGGCTTTCTTCTCGAGGTTCTTGATCTCCCGGAATAAATCATGTTGTATTGAAGGTTCACTGCTTTCCACAATTTTCGACAAAGCCTGTGCAGATTCAGAAACCAGATCGGCAAGTTCTTCGAATAAAGGGAAGAATTTTTCTTCTTTTGGAAGCAGAATTTTTTTAATAAAGCTGGTTGCCATATCAGGTTAATGTTTAAGGATTAACTTGGAAATTATTAAATAGATGCCTCCGCTGATAATGATATTTGCTGGGATAGTCATCAGCCATGCTTTCACAATATTACTGGCAACTCCCCATCGAACGGCGCTTAATCTCTTGGCCACACCAACTCCCATAATTGAACCGGTAATTGTATGTGTTGTACTGACCGGTATGCCGCCAAGGGTTGCAAAAATGACCGAAATAGCTCCGGCTGTTTCAGCGCAGAATCCCTGTACCGGTTTCAAGTGAGTGAGTGAGGTGCCGAGGGTTTTTATTACTTTTTTACCTCCGGCAATAGTTCCCAGTGCTATGGTCGAATAACTGATGAGGATAACCCAGCTCGGGATATAGAACTCGCCTCCAAGCTGACCGGTGCTGAACAGTAATATCGAGATGATACCAATAGTTTTCTGGGCATCGTTGCTGCCGTGTGCCAGACTAAACACTGCTGATGAAACCAGCTGCATGAGCCTGAATCCTTTATCAACCTTTCGGGGCGCAGTTTTTCGGAAAACCCACATGGTAGCCGACATGACCAAAAATCCAAGAATCGTACCGAATACTGGCGCAATAACAATGAAAATCGACACTTTAATGATTCCGCCCATGACTAGTGCACTTTTTCCTCCGATCAGCAGAGCTGGACCAATCAACCCTCCGATCAGTGCATGAGAAACAGAGTTTGGCAATCCGTAACGCTGGCAGGTCCATACCCATATGATAGCCGAGATCAGGGCAGTAAGGATTACGTACTCATTTATAACGGATGATTCGATAATTCCTTTACCGACGGTTTTGGCAACATGCACGCCAAAAATAAAAAGAGCCGCAAAGTTCCAGAATGCAGCCCAGAGAACACCGACAAACGGGGTGAGAACTCTTGTTGAAACCACCGTGGCGATCGAGTTGGCAGCATCATTCCTTCCGTTCATGAAATCGAACACCAGGGCTACCCCAATAATGATAATGACCAGTGTAGGCATGATAATCCTTTATGCTGATTTGATGATGATGGTTTTCAAAATATCTGAAACATCCTCTATCCGGTCGGTCGTTGATTCAAGAGTTTCAAGTACCTCCTTATTCTTGATAAGTTCGATAGGATCGGTCTCTGTGTCGAATAATTCAGAAATCAACTGATGGTAAATATCGTCGGCAATGTTTTCGAGCTCATTGATCTTAACGCAGGCGTCATTGATTTTCTGCGGATGTTTCAGGTTATGGAGTTCCATAACAGCTACCCTGATTTGTTCGCATCCCCTGACAACAACCAGGCAAAGTTCCCGAAATTGAGGAACCAGCTTCTTGGGCTTGTACAACCTGATCTGCTGGCTGCATGAATTGATGTTATCCAACACGTCATCCAGCTTTGAGGTTAGTTGCTGAATGTCCTCCCGGTCGAATGGGGTGATAAAGGTGGCATCAAGTGTGTCAAAAACCTGATGAACGATATCATCTGCCTTGGTTTCAAGCAGTTTAATTTCCTTAAAAGTATCTTCCTGAAGTGAAGGCTCGTTGTGGTCGATTATCCTGGCCAAAAGATGAGCAGCTTTGGAGATGAGTTCCGACATGTCCTCAAACATTGGAAAGAACTTCTCTTCCTTGGGCAGTAGTAGTTTTCGAATAATACCTTTGGCCATAATAAAATGAATTACAGATAGTTATAAAAGAAAAATCCAGATAATGGATTCGCGGTAAGTTACTCTTTTATTACTTCTGCGACAACCTGCTGGTGTGATTTTTTATGCGGAGGATGAGGATTCCAACCGGCAATTCCCAGCATAAGGAAAAACCCAAGAATATAGGCGAGAGTCACATGCCAGCCTTTTCTCAGATAGGCAAAGGTGTCCTTAGCTTCGGGATACATATTGGAAAGCGCTACGCCGGCCGAAGATCCGAACCAGATCATTGAACCACCGAATCCAACAGCAAAAGATAAGATGCCCCAATCGTAACCCCCTTGTTCGAGGCAGAGCTTGGTGAGCGGTATATTATCAAACACAGCAGAAACAAATCCGAGGCTGAAGGAGCTGAACCAGGAAGCTTTAGGCAGTTCTTCAACCGGCATCATCGATGCAATCGTAACCAATGACATCAGGAAAATTGTTCCTCTCCAGGCATTTTTCATTTCATGCCATGGGGTTTTCCGGAATGTTGAACCGATAAATATGGCAACCCAAACACCAATTGCCGGAAAATCGAGCAGGTAATTCGAAAGGATGGCTCCAATCAGGATGAGAAAAACGATCAATAGCTTTCCTTTATCTACCCTGATTCCGGGTTCATTATTTGCATCAATGGGTTGATGCTTATGCTGCTGCCGTGCTCCGATAACCGCGAAAACCAGAAAGGCCCCGATGGATCCCCAGAAGGCTTCCAATACCCATAACGGGTTTACACCGTCGATCCACATCAGGGTGGTCGTCGTATCACCAACAACCGAACCGGCACCTCCGGCATTACTGGCTGCGACAATAGCCGCCAGAAAGCCCAAATGGACCCTGCCTTTATAAAGAACCATGGCCATTGTGCCACCTATCATGGCAGCTGCTATATTATCGAGGAACGACGATATGATCATGACAATCAGCAGCAAGACTAACCCGCCGGTCCATCCGTTAGGGAGGTAATTCGGAAGGATATCAGGTACCCTTGATTCTTCAAAATGCTTGGCCAGAATGGCAAAACCGAATAATAGCCCCAAAAGATTCACCAGGGTTCTCCATTCCCCTTCGCGTTGCGGCGTTCCGATAATGTGACCCGGAAGATCGAAGCCGGTATCGAAAATCAATTTGAAAGCAAGAACGATAACCAGCCCGATTACGGCAACCTCCATGGTGCGCTTATGAAAAACCGCAACACTCACCAGTGTCAATGCAAACAGGATAAACTCCACCCTTACAGGACCGATCGACGGTACAACGCTTGCTCCGGCGGCAAATGTGGACAGCGGAATGAGTAGGAATAATAAGATTAAGGCGGATATGCGGTATGCGGGATGGTTGGTTGGGGACGACATTGGATATCGAGGTTTAGGGCAAATGTATATTCAATTTAGAGATTCCGATTTAGAATTCCGAAGAATTAAGGTCGAGATTCGAATTCGGAACTCTGAATTGGAATCTCAACCTTCAAGATCTCGAATCTTTAAACAGGAATCTCAACCTTGGAGTTTTTTTATGGATTTGGTTTCTGTTTTTTTTTGTACATTTATTAAAATATTATGTATCTGATATTTAGGTATAACTGGCAGCATGCTGATGAAGACCTTACTTACATCATTTGTTTTTCTCTTCCTGTTGGTTGCCTGCGACCCGATACCCAAACCACCACAAGCTGATTTGATTATCACTCCATCCTCCGGAACAATTAAGACAATCTTTGATCTTGATGCTTCCCTGACTGTTGACCCCGATGGACTTCAACAGTTATTGGAAAGCCGGTGGGACTTTGATGGGGATGGAACCTATGACACGGAATTTGCAAAAGGCCTGATTACCGCTGTACGATATAAGTCAACAGGACAGTATCATCCTGTGGTTGAAGTCAGGGATGCACAAGGATTGACCTCCACCGCTACAGCAACCATTGATGTTAACGACATCAGTACGTTTACTGATTCCCGAAATGGAAAGAAATATCCAATGGTACGATTCGGAAAACTCTGGTGGATGGCTCAGAACCTTGATTATGGAAAGCTCATCGGTCCGGAGCAAAGTCAGACGAATAACGGAATAGCAGAGAAATACAGATATCCCGGGGACGATCCTGATAGCTTATTCGGAGGACTTTATCAATGGGGTGAGGCCATGGGGTATTCACATACAGAAGGTGTGCAGGGGATTTGCCCGGCCGGCTGGCGCTTGCCAACAGAGTCCGATTGGAAAAACCTGATGTCCTTCTTTGTGGACCCACTTCAGCCAAGGCCATCACCTTATTGGATCAGCGGTTGCAAGTATGTCCCGGACCAGTGGGTCCAGCACAACAATTACTATGCATCAGGCGCCATATTTAAATTATTGAAATCAACCGGTGGTACAGGTTTCGATGCCATTATGGTAGGCTATCGGAACCCCGATGGCAATTTTGGTGATCAGGATTACTATTTTCCAGGAAAAACGGCAAGTTTCTGGACCTCCTCTACTGATGGTATTTATGCCATACGAAACCGGTTTTACGTAACGGAAGATAACCAGGGCGAGGTATTCAGTTTTGCCGATAATAAACAGTTTGCTTTTTCAATCAGGTGTGTAAAAAATGCTCAATAAGAAAAACATACTACCTCTGATAGCGTCATTGCTGGGTTTTATTTTCACCGCTTGTGAGACCGACATCAATTTATATACTGATGTTAAGAGTGATCAGGTGATCATATATGGGGTGCTGGATTGTTCCGCAAAAACCCAGGTTGTAAGAATAGGCAAGATGATCCGGCCAGATGCTACTGCTCTGGATTTTCTCTCTCTGGCAACGCCGGTTCAGTCAGACTCTTTGGCGGTTGATATTCAGGAATGGGCAAATGGTCTGTACTGCAATTATAATTTGCCCGTGGCCGACAGTCAGGAAAATTCAAACATGACCCTTTTCAAAGGAATATTCGAACCCTACGATTTCATGGAATATAAACTCGTGGTCACCAATAAAAATACAGGTAGTCTAATCATTGCCAAAACTTTACCTCTGACCGACCCTAAGATTCTTAAACCCGGAATGGACAACATGGCGTGTACTTTCAGTGACACGCTCAACCCTTTTGAATTTAAGTATTCAGTTATTCCAAGGGGAATGATTTATCAATTGGAACTTAGAATCCAGTATGTTGAGTTCACGATGCAGGGAGATACTTTGTTCAAAGAGGGAGTTTTTGCTTTTAATCCGGTTTATGTGGATGATCCGCCTGATTATGTCCCAACCCGCATCAATTATGGCAAAGATGTTACGCGGACAATTCCCCCACAGTATATTCTGAACATTTTTGCCAGAATAATCCCATCCTCTCCTTCGGTGGATGCCCGGCTCCTCTACCGTTTCAACTTCACAGTATGGGCGGGTAACGACATACTAAGGAACTATATACAGATGGGCAGCAAATATGAGGATAACAGAAAACAGTTCTTCTCCAATATAGTTGGTGGTTATGGCTTGTTTGCTTCCTGCAGCCACATTGCAGTCACCGGGTTGAGGCCTGACGATGCCTTTCTGACAAATTTATCAGAGAGCCCGACAACCAGCAAGTTGAAATTTAAGAGGTACCTGTATAACGGCAGGTTTAGTGTAGCAAAAGACCCTGTTCAAATCTTTCCAAACCTGATGAACCCGAAATGTGATGAAGGCTATTAAATTAATAATCATTTCCTTATTGCTGGTTCTGACCACTATGCAGGTGATGAGCCAGAATCGCTTAATCAAGGGTTATGTCTTCAACTCTGCAGATGGTTCCCCGGTTTACCTCGCGGCTGTGCAGATTTTAAACATGGAGCGTGTTGTATTTACTGACGAATCAGGATATTTTATTATCAATCAATTGACAGCAGGAACATATACTTTGAAAGTAAATTCCCTGGGATACAATCCCTATCAGGAAGAGGTTAAAATTGAAGGTTCCAATGAACAGTTGCTGATAAAGATTGACCCTTCCACGATACAGATTAAGGAGGTGAAAGTTTCAGGAGAGAGACAACGTTATAGCCGCATGAACATGATAGGTGCCTATCAACTGAATGCTGCAACTATCAGTAAAGTGCCATCCATTGGTGGGCAGTCGGACCTTGCGCAATTTCTTCAGGTTATTCCGGGAATCAATTTCACTGGAGACCGTGGAGGGCAATTTTATATCCGGGGCGGAGCACCGGTTTACAATAAAATCACCCTCGATGGACTCACGGTAATCAGCCCATTTCATTCCATTGGATTTATGTCGGTTTTTGACACGGATATCATTAGTGTAGCTAACGTTTATACTGCCGGGTTCAATGCTCAGTACAGTGGCCGGCTTTCTTCAATAATCGACCTGAAAACCCGGGATGGTAACAGGACCAGGATGGAAGGGAAGATAGGGGCTAACACTTTCGGGTATGATTTACTGATACATGGACCGATTATCAAAATGAAACCAGAGGATAGCCGGTCGGTTTCCTACCTTTTCAATTATAAAGGTTCATACATCGATAAAATTGCTCCGAAGATATATCCTTACCTGGATTCCCTGGGGCTTCCTTATAAATACGGGGATTTTTATGGAAAAATATCGACAGTAGGACGAAAAGGAGACCAACTCAGCTTTTTTGGTCATCATTTTTCAGATCAGGCCAATTTCTCTAACCTGCTGAATACCTCCTGGGTAAGTAATTCTATTGGCTCAAAACTTGTGTTAACGCCTGCCGGTTCAGAGTATTTACTAACCGCTTATATTGGATATTCTGATTTTTATGGGAACATTTATGAGGCAAATAAAACTCCAAGGGAAACCCGATACAACAACTTTCAGGCAAATATTGGATCCGGGGCCTATCTGAAGAAAACTGAATTCAAATGGGCGTTGGAGATTTCCGGCATCAGTACCAACTACACCTTTGTTGATTTAAATGATGTCGTTAGCCGGGAGACCAGCTATACCACTGATCTCAACGTGTATGGGCAATTAAAAAAGACTTTTAAGAAGTGCATCCTGGAACCCGGGATCAATGTTCATTATTTTTCGAGCCAGGGCTATATTGCTTTTGAACCCCGTTTGCAGTTTAAATACAATTTCAATCCCATTCTCAGCTTTAATTTTGCCACTGGATTGTACGCGCAGGATTTATTTTCAACGGTTTCAGAGCAGGATATCACGAATCTGTTTCAGGGATATTATACCGGCACCGATTTAATTCAGACTCAGTTTAAGGGATCAGATATCAGCAATAGCATTCAGAAGGCCTGGCACGGGGTTGCCGGGTTAACAACTTTTTTCCCCAATAACCTGAAGCTGACCGCCGAGATTTATGCCAAGGATTTCTATCGACTGGTAAACTATAACCGGAATAAAATTTATGAGGACACCAAGGCAAACAAGGAGGTGATTGATTATCTCAAGAAGTACTTCATCATTGAAAAGGGATGGTCCTATGGCTTGGATTTATTGGTTGACTATCAGAATGACTGGTTCAGTTTATGGTTAGGTTATTCTCTTGGTTTTGCCTCCCGGCAGGATGAATTTTCAACCTTTACGCCCCACTTCGACCGCAGGCACAACATTAACCTTCTGGTCAATTATATACCCATAAAAAATGTAAGTATCAAGGCACGCTGGAATGTCTCGTCCGGATATCCTTTTACGCAGAATATGGGATTGTATGAAGAAATGAAACTTGATTATGGTACTCTTATTCAAAGTTTGACTTCAGGTGGAAACCTTTCAGTTCTTTATGGCCCCTATAACGAGGGTAGGCTCCCCTGGTATCACCGGCTGGATATTTCGGCTCACTGGATTATAAAAATCACCAAAACGGTTTCCATCGAACTCAATGCCGGGGTGATGAATGCTTACAACCGCCAAAATGTTTTCTACCTCGACCGGGTCACCGGAAAACGGGTTGATCAATTGCCGATCTTACCCAATGCAGGTATGGTTGTGCGGTTTTAAACCTTCCTACTTCTGAAACCCTCTTACTTCATCGGGCGTCATTGTGTTTTTAGGGTCAAAATCCTT
>Ga0114951_10005541_pt1 | contig 11602 bp, 10 predicted proteins | sample AM7aDNAmetaG_FD_88677 | JGI IMG/M metagenome (GOLD analysis project Ga0114951, IMG submission 88677) | Freshwater microbial communities from Finland to study Microbial Dark Matter (Phase II) - AM7a DNA metaG | ecosystem: Environmental > Aquatic > Freshwater > Lake | place: Finland: Lake Alinen... | reverse complement strand
CACCATCTCGTAGAAGATCAGGAACAGGAAGATGTCCAGCGACATGAACGCGCCGAACACACCTGCTACCAGCAGGAGCAGGAAACCGAAATACGAGCGCGGACGATCGTTTTCACGCCATGAGACCAGCACTGCGCCAAAAAAGACGATGCCGGTCAACAGAAGCATTGGCGCGCTGAATCCGTCGATGGCGACGTGATAGCCGATACCAAGCGAGCGAATCCACTCGCTTTGCTCGGTGAACTGGAAACCGCCCAGGTCGCGGTTGTAGCCAACAAATACCAGGAACGACAACAGCAGCGAGACCAGTGCGGCAGCGGCAGCGACGGTCTTGATCGCATCGGTTTTGTCTTTCGGCAGGAGTGCAATCACTACCGCGCCAATCACGGGCGAGAGCATGATTAATGTAAGAACGGGGATTGAGAAAGTGTTCACCATGTCTATTCAGCCAGCATTATTGGAACAGTCGCACCACGCCGACGTTGATCAGGTTCAAGACAACCGACGGGAAGATGCCCAGCACCAGCATCGCAATCATCAGCGGCGCCACCGCAACAATTTCTGTGATCGAGATATCGGTCAATGGGTGGTGGCGCCACTCTTCACCAAGCGGCCCATGCAGCACCTTCTGCAGCGCCTTCAAAATGTAGATGCCTGTGATGAGCAGTCCAGCCATCGACAGGATCGTCAGCAGCGTGAAGGCTGGCCATGCGCCTCGCGTCACCATAAACTCGCTGACAAAGCCCGCCAGCCCAGGCAAACCGAGCGACGCCATCGAGCAGAAGATCAGGATAGCGCCGTACTTGGGCATGATCGCCCACAACCCGCCATACTTGGTGAGATCGCGCGTGTGTGTGCGCTCGTAGACTACGCCGACCAGAGCGAACATTGCAGCAGAGGACAACCCGTGCGTCACCATCTGGAACACCGCGCCACTGGCGGCGATATTGGCATCCAGGTTTTTGACGCCATTGGTGAAGTACAGCGCGGCGGATGCAACGCCCAGCGCAACGAACCCCATGTGGTTAATAGACGAATACGCGACCAGTTTCTTGAAGTCAGTCTGGCCCCAGGCTGCGAAAGCGCCCAGCACGATGCTGATGAACGCCAGCACCGCCAGCACCGGCGCAAATTGCGCCGCCGCATCCGGGAACAGCGGGATGACTAGCCGGATGAAACCGTAACCGCCCAGCTTCAACAGGATGCCCGCCAGCATCATCGAACCTCCCGTAGGCGCTTCGGTGTGTGCGTCAGGCAGCCAGGTGTGAAACGGCCAGATCGGCAGCTTCAGCGCGAAGGCCAGGCTGAACGCGAAGAAGGCGATGCCTTTCCATATTTTTGGATCTTGCACGAGCAGATTGACCTGATTATTCGTGTTATCCCCAAATGGCCGTCCCACTGCTGAGAACAGATAGGGCAGGTCAAAGCTCTTCGAGGCCAGCCCGACCACCTGGATCGCCAGCAGTAGACCGAGGCTGGCCGCCATCGTGTACAGGATGAATTTGAATGACGCGTATTTCCTGTTCTGGCCGCCCCACTGGTTGATCAGGAAAAACATCGGCACGAGGCTGGCTTCAAAGAAGATGAAGAATAAGATGAGGTCGAGCGAGATGAAACAACCAACCACTGCCGCTTCGAGCAGGAAGAACAGCGCAAAGAACGCCTTCACGCCTTTCTGGATCGACAGGGACATGAGCATCGATAGCGGCGTCAGGAAGGCGCCCAGCACGATCAGCGGTATGCTGATGCCGTCGACACCGACGTGATAGCTCGAGTTGATCTGCGGGAACCACGGCGCCTGTTGTTCAAACTGGAACCCGGCCTGCGTCTGGTTATAGCTGACCCACATGATGATCGACAACCCGATCGGCACAAGGCTGAAGGCAATCGAGCCCCATTTGATCAGTCCCGTTCGCTCAGACGGCGCCAGCAGAACCAGCAGCATACCGAGCGCCGGCGCCAATAGAAGCAGTGTGAGAATGTTACTTTGTATAAATTCCATAGTTCAGGTTCTCTGTAAAAACGCCCTACTGCGCCAGCACAAGGAAGAAGACCATCAGGACGACGGCGGCGATCAGCGCCGAGAGCAGATAATTCTGCACCTGCCCGCTTTGCAGTTCGCGCCCCTCACGACCGATGCTGCGCACCGTGTTGCCGATCAGATCGGAACCGCCGGTGATAATCACGCGATCAAATTCCTTGAGCGCCCCGGCAATGCCCACGCCGAGTTTGTACAGGCCTTCCAGCGCCCAGTCGATGACACCCTTGTCGATGACGCGGCTGTAGTTGTCCGCAATGGCCTGCAATGGCTTGATGAAGATGACGCGATACAGTTCGTCAAAGTACCAGCGGTTGTGCAGGAAAGTGAACAACCCGCCCAGTTTTTCGACTGGGTCCGTCTGCCCTGCTTTGAGCGGCTTTTGACCATAGACCAGCCATCCCAGGCCGAGGCCGCCCAGCGCCACGACCAGCGAGGTCAGCAGCGGTATTGCATTAAATACCTGGGCTTCCTCTTTGAACGCCTGAAGCTCGACCAGTTGCGTGCTGATAAAGCTCTTGAGCCAGCCGGCTGCCGGGCCAAACAGCGCGCCCAGCACCGGAAAGTCCTTGGGCACATTGACAAATCCAAAGAAGATCGCGAAGACGGCCAGCACGATCAACGGGAAGGTCATCGCCGGCGCGGATTCAGTCGCGTTTGCAGCTGCTTCAGTGCGCGCCTCGCCAAGGAAGGTCATCGAAATCTGACGCGCGGTGTAGAACGCGGTCAGCAAAGCTGAGAAGGCCAGCACGATGAACACAATCGTTGAAATCAAGCTGCCGGTGCTCAAACCATGGAAGGCATCGGCCAGAATTTCGTCCTTGCTCCAGAAGCCCGCGGTGATGAACGGGAAGCCGGCCAACGCCAGCCCGCCCGCCAGGAACGTGTAGAAGGTGATCGGCATGCGCTTGCGCAGCCCGCCCATATTGCGCATGTCCTGCGGATCAAACGCCGGTGCTGCTGACGCCGTTTCGGCGCCGTGATCGTGGTCGAGCTCTTCCGCATGGCCATGCTCGTCGCCATGCGCATGCGCGACATGCTCGTGACCATGCTCCACGCCATGGATCACCGAACCGGAACCCATGAAGAGCAACGCCTTGAAGAACGCATGCGAAAGCAGATGGAACACCGCTGCGCCATATGCGCCGATGCCAATCGCCGCCACCATGAAGCCAAGCTGGCTGATGGTGGAGAACGCCAGCACACGCTTGATGTCATATTGCGCCACTGCGATGGTTGCGCCGAGCAGCGCCGTGATCGCGCCAATAAGGCCAACGACCATAAAGGCAGTGTTATCAGGCCCGCCCACTTGCAACAACGGGAAGAAGCGCAGCAGAAGGAAGATGCCCGCGCTGACCATCGTTGCAGCATGGATCATCGCGCTGACGGGTGTGGGACCTTCCATCGCGTCGGGCAACCACACATGCAGAGGGAACTGCGCGCTCTTGCCCACAGTGCCGCCGAAGATCAGAATGGCGATCAGCCCTGCCGCCGAAATGCCCAGCCCCAGCACGGCGGGAGTCGCCGCGAGTGTTTCCAGCACTTTGGCGTTGTGCAGGACATCAAAGAAGTTGAGCGTGCCCGTCTGCGTATACAAGTACACGATGCCAAGCAGCAACAGCATGTCGCCGACGCGCGTGGTCATGAACGCCTTGACGGCTGCTTTATATGCGGAGGGCTTGCGATAGAAGAAGCCGATCAGCGCATACGAGCAGAAACCCATCAACTCCCAGAACACGAACAGCGACAGCAGGTTGTCCGAGACGACCAGCCCCATCATCGCCCCGCCGAACAGGCTGAGAAACGCGAAGAAACGCGTGTACAGGGGATCAGAGGCCATGTAGGACGTGCTGTAGATGAAGATCAGCGAGCAGGCCAGCGGCACCATGAACATGAAGGTGGCGCCGAGGGGATCGACCGCCACGCCAATGTTGAAGGTGCTGCCTGCGGTGGGAATGAAGCTATAGGCGATGCCGCGAATCGGATCTTCGCCCAGATTGCCAATCCCTACCGCGTTAAAAAATACAACAAAGGACAGGACGCACGACGTCAGCATTGCGACCACTGCGATAGCCGAGCTGATCTGGCGGTAACGATTCGTAAAGAGCACGATTACCGCAAACGACAGCAGCGGCGGCAGCGGCGCCAGCCAGGTGAGTGTACCGAGTAGTTCTCTGCTCATAGTTTCATTGAATCGATTTTCTCTGGGTCAACACTGCGCGTGTTGCGGTAGATCGAAATAATCAGCGCCAGCCCCACTGCCGCTTCCGCTGCGGCCACGACAAAGATAAATGCCGCGAAAGTGATGCCGGATATCGAGGTGGGTGTGATATAGCGCCAGAAAGCGATCAGGTTGATATTGACCGCATTCAACATCAACTCGACGCCCATTATCACAGCAATGACGTTTTTGCGCGCCATCACGCCATATAGCCCGATGCAGAACAATGCAGCGGACACAATCAAATACCAGTAAAGTGGAATTCCATTGATCATTGTTGAACTCCTTTGTCAGTGCTTCTCGGTGGCAGCCGCGTTGCGCGAGTCATGTGCTTCATGGGTTTCAGTTTCAATCAGCGGCAAAGGCTCCTGCACCGGCTGATTGGCGTCCATATCCGCGTCGTCAACTGCGGTTTCGGCTGCTGCGCGCTCTGCTTCACGACCGCGCAGTTCGCGCGCCACCCAGATCGCGCCGACCATCGCCACAAGCAGCAGCACTGCGGCCAGCAGGAAGGGCACGCCGTACTGATTGAGATCCACCAACCCCGTGCCGAGGATGCCGACAAAGTTTCCTGGCGCGGCCTTGATCGCGTTGCCGTCCATGGCAAAAGGCCAGTTGGCATTGCCAAACTCGCGCCCGCGGATAGTGACCGAGAACGGTCCAAGTAACAGAGCCATGATCAGGAATATCACGCCAGCGACGATTGCGGCAGCCTGCCACTGCGAATTTCCGCGTTGGGCGGTAATCACGTCGCGGGTGAGCATCACCGCAAATATGAAGAGGATTGAGATGGCGCCGATGTAAACCAGCACCTGTGCGGCGGCAAAAAAGCCTGCATCAAGCAGCACGTAGAACCCGGCGACGCCAAAGAACGACACAACCAGAAACAGCGCAGCGTGAAACAGGTTGCGCGTGGTGACTACCAGAACGGCGGAGCCCAGCACAACGAGGGAGATGACAATAAAAAGGATCTGCTGTAATGTCATTGAGCCACCACCTTGGCCGCCGCAACCTTGTTCTGTGCAACGCGCTTCTCAATGTCCTCAGCTTCGACCAGGCGCAACTGGCGCGCCTGACGCGCGACGAGGAGCAGGCTGGCCAACAGCAACGCAATACTGGAAGTGAATAAAATGAGCGCCTGCACGATCGGCGGCACCGCGATCCCACCGTTCGACTGTGCCAGCACTGCATCTGCCACAAACACCTTGCCGATCACCATGACGAGGATGACATTGACGATCGACATCGGAACGAGAAACTTCCAGTTGAAGCTCATCAGTTGGTCGACGCGCACGCGGGGAAGCGTGCCGCGCAACCACATGAGAAGGGTGAACACCGCAGCCACCTTCAGCAGCAACCACACATAAGGGGGCAGGATCGGGCCGGCATAGCCGCCCAGGAAGAGGACGGTGAACATGATCGAAACGGCCAGCGCATTCACGTATTCGCCCAGGAAGAAGAGGGCGAATTTCATGCCGCTGTACTCGACGTGGAAACCCGCCACGATTTCAGATTCAGCTTCGAGCAGGTCAAAAGGCGAACGCCCGGTTTCGGCGATACCGCTGATGAGGAAGATCAGCGCAGAGAGCGGCGCCATCAGGATGAACGGGATGCCGTTGCCGCCGTTGCTCAGCGTCTGGCGCTCGACGATGTCGACCAGGCTCATCGAGCCCGCGAGCATCACAACCGGCAATACGTTGAGCAGCATGGGGACTTCATAACCGACCAATTGCGCCACCGTGCGGAACGCGCCGAGCAGCGAGTACTTATTATTGCTGCCCCAACCCGCCATCAGGATGGCGACGGTGCTGCCCGAACCCACTGCGATGACGTAGAACACGCCGATGTTCAGATTGGTGCCAACGACGCCGGGGGCAAAAGGAATCACCGCATAGGTGAGCAGGGCAAACACTGCAATCACCAGCGGGGCAAGGTTATAAACCCAGCGGTCGGCCTCAGCCGGCGTGGTGTCTTCCTTGGTGAACATCTTGATGCCGTCTGCGATCGGCTGCAACAAACCGTAAGGGCCTGCCTGATTTGGGCCAATACGATCCTGGATGCGGGCGACGATCTTGCGTTCAGCGTAGGTCAGCCCCATAAACGCCACGGCGCAAATCGAGCAGATGATGAGCGCCGCCAGCAACATGATCACAAAATCGGCGAGGCCGCCTGCGCCCAGGATGCTGATAATAAATGCGGCGACAGCATCTCCGACGATCTTCAGTATGTTGTTGATAACCTCAAAGACTGTCATATTACTCCCTATCCCTAGTCCCACTGCAGGACGCCCTTGCGCCACGCATACAGCAATGAACCGAGCAAAGTCAGGATAAATAAAATCACGATAACGATGGCATATAGAGGAAGCGAGTTATAGGCAACGGCAAAGGGGAAGAGGAATATACCGCCGACATCGAACAGCACGAAGATAAGCGCGAAAATGTAATACTGCACTCGGAATTGCACCCACGCATCGCCCACGGTCTCCATACCGCACTCATAGGTCTCAAGCTTGGCTTTGCTGGGCTTCTTAGGCCGCAAAATAGAAGCGCCTACCAGTGCGAAGCCCATTAACAGGACGGCAGCCAGCATCATTACAGCTACAAAGGCAAAATCGGTTCTCATTAACTACCACCTTCATCCAATCCCCGTGTTACACGCGCGCCAATCCGCATCGCGTATTCAAGGGGCTATTTGCGACAGACTTCACAAACAGCCGGATTATACCGGATGGAGATAGCCCACGCAAGGAAAACCGGCAAGCCTGATTTGGTTTTGCAAATCACGGCAGGGTCTGCTGCGTCCACGGGAGCCCATCGACAGTCACGCCGCCCACCGCAAGTTCCCAGTGCAGATGCGGCCCTTCGCTGCGCCCGGTGTTGCCCGAGTAGGCGATCAACTGCCCGGCGTCCACCGCATCACCCACTTTCACCCGGGTGCTCGACAGGTGGCAGTACATGGTAAAGACGCCGCGACCGTGATCGATGATGATGGCGGTTCCGCGCACCTTGAAGTCCTGGACGGCGGCGACGCGGCCGGCGGCGACAGCATATACAGACGTTCCAACCGGCGCCACCAGATCGGTGCCGCTGTGATAGGTGTGTAAAATGCCGCCGTTGAAACTGCGCCGCGCGCCATAGTATGACGCAATGCGGCTGCCCTGCACCGGCAGCTTGAACGTCCCGTCCCAGTATTGCGTGGGCGTCCACTGACTTTCGATGGTCTGGAGTTGCTCCCCTTCGTCTGCGTTCACTTGCGGATCGAGCAAAGGCACCAGGCGTTGGTTGATCGTCAGGTTTTCATAGCCAAACCCGCCCGCCTGAATCTGGATGCGCCCGCTGACTTCGGATGTCGCACCCGTCGCGGCGATGGCGCGCAGCGTCATCGGATAGATGCCTGGATCTTGCAGGGCGCCGACTCCCGTCAACGCAGTATATGAACCTTCCTGCAACACGAAGTGCAATGTGCGCCCGGCAAATGCGCCCGCAATGGCCTCCAGGTGCGCCGAACTGGTCACGCGGATAACAACCACGTCACCCTGTCGCGGCACAGGGGGCCACACATCGATAGAGTTGAACGGCTCTGGCAGGTTGGTGGTGACGCTGGACTGGGGGATGCGCAGAAGTTGGCCGACGATCAGGCAGTCGGAGCAGGCCAGCTTGTTGGTCTGGCGCAGAAGATAGGGCGAAATGCCATACTGCGCAGCGAGCGCGGTAATCGTCTCACCCGCGGCGACGCGGTGTAACCGGATGTGTTCCGACACCGGAGCAGGCAGACTCACCTTCTGCCCAGCCACCAGCAAATACGGCTGCGTCAGGTCATTGCGTTGTGCCAGATCGGTGACTAGAAAGCCTGATTGCGCCGCCAGCGACATCAGCGATTCGCCGACTGCAACGATATGCACGAGCGGATCTCCCGAATAGCGCGGCGGCGGGGAAGGCGTGGGAATCGATGTCGCCACCACTTCCACCTTTGGCTGGTATGGATCGAGCGTTGCCGTCGGCCCCGGGTCCTGTGCATGCACCCCGCTGATACCGAGAAACGGTATGCACAGTGCTGCAAGAAGCATGACGATGAGGCATGCTCCGATATATCTCTTTCGGTGCGTTTTTAATGGATTCAAAGCAACACTTACTCGCGCTCCCAGTAACGTTCTCCGCCGGTGTTGGCGATGTATTCTCTCACAAGCCCGGGCATATCCTCGGCGCTCCCGAACACAGCAGCCAGTTGCGACGCGTAGTTGCCAATTGCCGCGATGCGCATCTCGATTTCTTCGCCGGTTAATTCAATCAGGCTGGAGCGCCAGTTGTCGGCGTCAGCGAGCGCCCTGGTGATGGCGGCAGGGTCCTTCTGCGCGTATGGGTAATCTTCATAGTAGACGATGTGATCGGCAGAGCACTGCTGCTCTACGGCGCGCCGTGTGATGACGTGATCGACGTGACCGCCCGCGGCCAGGGGACAATACACCCGGCCAGGCGCGAACGTCCCGATAAGGTCTTCCAACCGGGAAACCAGCGCCGGCAACTGACTGAGCCAGTCCGACGGATGCACCTGACCGCCCATAAACCCCTTGCCCGAATACAGCGGCGTGCTGTTCTCGTCGTAGCGGTAAATCGCATCCAGCAGCCCCATGTGAACGTATGAGGCGCCCAGCAACCCGGCCACGTAGTCATCTTCGATACAGCGTTGCTCGTAAGGTCGGTCGCCCAGCTTCCATTGCCAATGCTCATGCTGCGCAGAAGGCGACAGTTCAGCGTCAGGCGCTGCATCGGCCGTGCATACCGTCGCGATCATAACGTCTTCACCCAATTGACTCAGACGATGCGCGTATCCGCCGCATGAGAGTGCGATGTCATCCAGATGTGGAGAAATGAATAGATGTAACAAGTTTTTGTGCCCCGTAAATCATACCGCAATCACCGTTCCGGTTCCAAGGTAAACGTCAACGGATAATCCTCCATGCGCGCGGCAAAGTGTGCCTTCGCCGCCAGCATCTCGGCCTCGCGCTTCGGGCGTGTGACCACCAGTGCTTGTCCGGTGACGTGCGCGGTCAGTGCAATGTGATCGGCCAGCTCGTTCGAGAGCTTGAAGATGCTCATCAAGAGTTGCACGACAAAATCATACGGTGTGACGTCATCATTGTGAATGATCACGCGCCACAGGGGTTCGAGCGCCGTCATCTGATCGGTGACGGTCTCGATATCCGGGGTAGCCACTCGGCCAGTAATGTTACTCATGGTTATGATACTTGATCAGTTCGTGTTCCATCTATCAGGAGTAAAGTGTAATCGCATATGATTACGACATGCTAACGATATTAGGTTTAGGCCCTGGCGATCCAAAACACCTCACGCGTGAAGCGTGGGAAGTGCTAAGCGCCGCGCGCGAGGTGTATCTGCGCACGCGCATACACCCCACTGTCGCCGGATTGCCCGGCCACTTGATCCTGCGCGATTTCGACGACATGTACGAGAACGGCGCGGCATTTGAAGATGTGTACGCGCGCATCACCGCGGCGGTGATCGCCGCTGCCCAAAAAGGCGATGTGATCTACGCTGTTCCGGGCCACCCGCTCGTCGGCGAGGCCACGGTGCACGCCATCCTGGCGCGCGCGAAAGAGGCGCATATCGAGACGCGCATCGTCAGCGGGTTGAGCTTTATCGAGCCCACGCTCGAAGCCATGGGGCGATTGCTTCCGACCTCGGTCGACCCGCTCGACGGGCTGCAGATATGCAACGCGCTTGAACTAGCCGGGCTGCACCATCCCTCGCTCAACCCGGACAAACCCGCGCTGATTGCGCAGGTCTATTCGCGCGCCATTGCCTCCGACGTGAAGCTCACGCTGATGAACCAGTATTCACCCGATCATCCCGTCTGGATCATTGGAAGAGCAGGGGAGAAAAGGAGCAGAGGTGAAAAGGAGATCGGAACAATCACCTCCTCTCCTCCTCCCCTCCTCTCCTCCGCTCCCCTGCGGGAGCTCGACCATCGCGACCTGTTCGACCACCTCACCTCGCTCTACCTCCCGGCGCTGCCGGTTGTCGGCGGGTTCGAGGGATTACAGGAGACGGTAGCCTATCTGCGCGCGCCCGAGGGTTGCCCGTGGGATCGTGAACAGACTTACGAGACGTTGCGCAAGGACCTTCTCGAAGAGGTGTATGAGGTTCTGGCCGCAATTGACGAGGGCGACATTAACGGGCTGCGCGAGGAACTGGGCGACGTGTTGCTCAACTTAATCATGCTGGTGCAGATTGCCACCGAGGGCGAGGAGTTCCGCATGATCGACGTGATCGGCGAGGTCGACGCCAAACTCAAGCGCCGCCACCCGCACGTGTTCGGAGACGTGGTCGTCAACAATGTCGGCGATGTGCTGACGAACTGGAACGCGATCAAACAGCAGGAGCACAGCAAGGGCGGCAAGCCCGCGCGCGAGTCAGCCATCGATGGCGTTCCTCCCGCGTTGCCCGCGCTGGCGCAGGCGCAAAAACTGGCGCACAAAGCCGAGCGCGCCGGCTTCCGCTTCGACAACCACGAACAACGCCTGGCCAAGTCGCACGAGGAGATCGATGAAGTGCTCACCGCGCGCGACAACAATCACCGCAAAGAGGAGTTTGGCGACCTGCTGTTCACCATCGCCGACCTCGCGGATGGCTACGATATCGATATCGAAACGGCGCTGCGCGAGGCTAACCTCAAGTTCTCGCGGCGCTTCCGCGCGATGGAAGCCATCGTGCGCGAGCGCGATCTCGACATGAAAGCCATGAGCGGCGTGGAATTGCAGGCCGTCTGGCGCGAAGTGAAACTAGCTGAGCACTCACCATCGTGACGGATTGAAACATCATGAAGCTCGCAGTACTCTCCGATATTCACTCCAACTACGCCGCTTTGCGCGCGGTCGCAGAACACATCGAGGCGTGGGGGGCCGATGCGGTCGTCGTCGCAGGCGATCTGGTTAACCGCGGCCCGCGCCCGCTGGAGTGCCTGCGCTTTGTGCAGGAGAAGCAGCAATCGCGCGGATGGCTTACGCTGATCGGCAATCATGAAGAGTATGTGATCAATAATGCCGCAAATAGCGAGCCTCAGAGCGGCATACGGTTCGAGATGCGGCGCAGTTCGCACTGGACGTACCAGAAGCTTAACCGCGATGTGTCGGCATTGCAGGCCATGCCGTTCAAGCTCAGCCTGACGGGGCCCGACGGCGCGGAGATACGGCTGGCGCACGGTTCGATGCGCGGAACGCGCGTGGGGGTGTACTGGCATACCTCTGATGACGAGTTGCCGGAATTGATCGGCGACCCGCCCCCGGCGCTGTTCTGCGTCGGCCACACCCACATGCCGCTGGT
>Ga0114951_10005538_pt1 | contig 11606 bp, 16 predicted proteins | sample AM7aDNAmetaG_FD_88677 | JGI IMG/M metagenome (GOLD analysis project Ga0114951, IMG submission 88677) | Freshwater microbial communities from Finland to study Microbial Dark Matter (Phase II) - AM7a DNA metaG | ecosystem: Environmental > Aquatic > Freshwater > Lake | place: Finland: Lake Alinen... | reverse complement strand
GATGTTCGCGCTGTGGAACGGATCGGTGAGGCGCGTGCCTGCGCTATGATCGCGGCTTCTAAACAGGGCATTGAAGTGATAGAATATGCTCCCACGTCGGTGAAAAAGTCTGTGACCGGCAACGGCCGTGCGGCGAAGGAACAGGTGCAGTTCATGGTGAAGCGGCTTTTGAATTTGAAAGAGGCGCCGGCACTCGATGCCTCCGATGCCCTCGCCATCGCGATGTGCCATTTGCATTCTTCTAAGGGGAAGGTTTGAGATAGCATCACTTAAACCAGCGAGGGTTATGGCCATGAACGAAGTGAAAAAATTTAGAGGAATAGCCGTACTTGCTTGGCTGATGTTGATTTTCAGCACGGCGTCGCTGTTGGGGCTTGATGTCAGAGTTTTCTTTGCTTTGTATAAATTCCTGCCGCAGGGCGTCGTTCTTTCATTGTATTGTTATGGCGTTCTTGCTGTGACACTGGGGATCATCGCAAGTATCGGGATTTTGAGATTAAAAGAAAGCATGAGAAAAGCCGCCATTGCCATTAACGCGTTGGATTTTTTGGTGGGCCTTCCATTTTTCCTTTACCTGACCAGCGTGAGGCGATCTTTTTATGAGATAGCAGAATCGGCCATTCGAGGGCGGGCGACCCCATTTTTAAGCGTTGAGGGGCTTGCAAGATCTGAATTTTATTCCGCGGTCTTCGGGGCTTTGGCAGCCATGATCTTAAACATTCTATTCATCTATTATTTTACGCGCCCCAAAGTGAAGGAACAGTTTAAATAAATGTATCACTACTTGAGCGGAAAGATTTCGGAGAAGACGCCGACGGCGGTGATCCTGGATGTGAACGGGATCGGCTATGAGGTCCGCGTGTCGCTTTCCACGTTCTCGAGCCTTCCGAATCTGGGCGAGAGCGTCAAACTTTTCACGCATTTTGTCGTACGCGAAGACGCGCAGTTGCTGTATGGCTTTGCGACCGAAGAAGAGCGCGAAGCGTTCAGACTCTTGATCTCTATTTCCGGTATCGGGCCGAAGCTTGCGATCACGTTGCTTTCGGGCGTGACACTTCCGGAACTGAAGCGCGCCATTCAGGAAAAAAACATCCCTGCGCTCACCGCGATCTCAGGAATCGGGCAGAAGACCGCCGAGCGCGTCATTATCGAGCTTAAGGATAAGATCGGTAAGGCCGAGATTTCGGTTGGCAAAGAGCTCATCCATGACGCGAGTGTTTCCGACCAAATGGTTGAGGATTCGGTTTCAGCGCTTGTATCGCTTGGCTATACCAAGCAGAAGGCGAAGGATGCGATCCAAAAAACACTGAAGGCGTCGCTCGGGGAAAAGCCGTCCGTGGAAGAGATCATCCGTAGCGCACTGAAGCACGTCTAAACAGACTCGAGACTAAAAAAATGGCAGCCGACAGATTGATCGATGAAGAGTTTAAGCCGGAAGAGATTGAGATCGAGGTCACACTCCGCCCGGCCACACTCGATGAATTCATCGGCCAGACGCCAGTGAAGGACAATCTTAAAGTTTCGATCGAAGCCGCACTTGGCCGCAAGGAATCGCTCGACCACATCCTGCTTTTCGGTCCTCCGGGCCTTGGGAAAACCACCCTCGCTAATATCATTGCCAATCGTATGAGCGCCAAGATCCATCAGATCTCCGGCCCCGTGCTCGAACGCGCCGGAGATCTCGCGGGCATTCTCACAAATCTTGAGAAAGGCGACGTGCTTTTTATTGACGAGATCCACCGCATTCCCCACGTAGTGGAGGAATATCTTTACTCAGCTATGGAAGATTATTCGATCGAGATCATGATCGACAAAGGGCCGCATGCACGCTCGGTCAAGATGCAACTCCCGCGTTTTACGCTCATTGGCGCTACAACCCGAAGCGGTCTTCTCACCGCGCCGCTGCGTTCACGTTTTGGGATCATCGAGCGGTTGAATTATTACGAGAATGAAGATCTGGCCACGATTGTGAAACGCTCCGCGAAGCTTCTGAATATTGAGATCGATGAAAAAGGGGCGCTTGAGATCGCCGGCCGCGCGCGCGGCACACCCCGTATCGCGAACCGGCTTTTGAGGCGTGTCCGGGATTACGCGCAAGTCAAAGCCGATGGGAAGATCACCTCAGAGGTTGCCGACCAGGGGCTCAAGATGCTCGGGGTCGATCAGGAAGGCTTGGATCCGATGGACAAAAGGATCCTGCAATACATTCTCAAGGAATGTAAAGGCGGGCCGGTGGGCGTTAACAGTCTCGCAGTGGGCGTTGGCGAAGACGCCGAGACCTTGGAAGAAATTTATGAGCCCTATCTCATTCAGCGCGGTTTTATGAAGCGTACTTCCGCCGGCCGCGTGGTGACCGAGCTCACCTATCAGCATTTCGGGCATAAACCGCCCGCTTCCAACAAGCAGCTCTTTTAAGGTATTCGACCGCCAGATCAAATCCTTTCAGCACGTAACTCTTTTTGGTGAGGCCGTGGACAAAATACTTTCGGTGAGATCCTTACGCAAGGCCTATGGCGACGTTGTGGCTGTGGATCGGATCTCTTTTGAGGTGAAGCGTCATGAGATCGTCGGACTTCTCGGCCCGAACGGGGCGGGGAAGACGACTACTCTTAATATGATCCTCAGCATCCTCGCGCCCGACGAAGGAACCGTAGCGATCGAAGGGTTTGACCTTGCTTCGTGCCGCTCTGAAGCGATCTCGCGGACAAATTTTGCAGCCGTTTATGCGCCTCTTCCGGGGAACTTGACGGTGTCTCAAAACCTGGAGGTTTTCGGTCATTTGTATGGAGTCAAAGATCTTCCGAATCGCATTGACGAGCTCCTTGAAGAATTCAGCCTTGGAGCATTTCGGAATAAAAAATGCGGCGTTCTTTCCTCTGGCGAGCAGACGCGCGTCGGTCTTGCAAAAGCCATGCTCAACCGGCCACCCCTTCTTTTGCTGGATGAACCGACGGCATCGCTCGATCCGGCCACCGCGCGGGAAATCCGGACCTTGATCCGCGAGTCTGCTACCCAAGGAGCCGGCGGAGTGCTTTGGACATCCCACAACATGTATGAGGTGGAGGAGGTTTGCGACCGAGTGCTTTTCCTTTCGCATGGCCGCATCCTGTTGGAGGGAGATCCAAAAACTTTGCCGGCGGAGCACGGCAAAAAGACCCTCGAAGAACTTTTTATCGCCGTAGCGCGTGAGCCGCTCCCTTTGGAGGCGCGCTGAGCCATGTCGTTTCGCCGCATCTTTTCTATCATGCTCCGGCAGTATTATCTTATTTGCGGCAGCTTTTCTCGCGTCGTGCCTCTCTTTGCATGGGTGGCGGTGGATATGGTCCTTTGGGGATTTCTCACTCGCTATCTCAACACCGTAGCCGCGCCCGGTTTTAATTTCGTCCCGGCACTTCTGGGCGCGGTTCTCCTGTGGGATTTTTTTATGCGAATCATGCAGGGTGTAACAATGGCGTTCTTTGAAGATGTCTGGTCGCGTAATTTCTTGAACATTTTCGCTTCGCCGCTTCGGATTTCGGAATATGTGACGGGTCTTGTGCTCACAAGTGTTGCAACTAGCGTGGTTGGGCTCATGGCCATGCTTCTGATCGCGGCCCTGTGTTTTAAATTGTCTCTTCTCGTCTACGGTCTCATGGTGTTGCCATTCCTGCTGGTGCTCTTTCTCTTTGGGATCGCCCTCGGTATCTTCGGAAGTGCGTTGGTGCTTCGGTTCGGTCCGGCCTCGGAATGGTTTATCTGGCCGATTCCCGCTCTCATTTCGCCTTTCGCGGGAGTGCTGTATCCTCTTTCAACCCTTCCGGGGTGGATGCAGTTCGTTTCGCGGTTTCTTCCACCCTCTTATGTTTTCGAAGGACTGAGGAAAATCGTCTCTGGAGGTGAAGTGGCTTGGGCTGGGTTGATCGTGGGCATTTGCCTTGCCGCAGGATATATTTTCTTGGCTTATCTCTTCTTTGTAAGGACCTACCGACACGCTCTTCGAACGGGCCTGATCGCTCGTTATAGTGCCGAAAGTTTGAGCTGAAAAAATGATAAATGATGCAAAAAATATCCTGATTCTTTCGGGGAGCCCCAAGAAGAACGGAAATACGGCAGCGCTCGTGGAATGGTTCACGGAAGGTGCTGTTTCCAAAGGCGCTAAGGTGGAATTGATCCACACCGCATTCCTTCAATACAAATTCCAAGGCTGCACCTCCTGCCGTTTGTGTCAGAAGCAGGAAGCTTACGAGTGCGTCATCGATGATGATGCCAATCTTGCCCTCAGGAAAATGGCCTCTGCGGATGTGATTGTGATGGCCACACCGCTTTATTTCTTTGCGGCGAGTGCGCAACTTAAAATCATCATAGATCGCATGTTCTCGCTTTACAAATGGGACAACGCTGCGGGGACGATGAAGACCGCGCTCAGTGGGAAAACGCTGGTTCTTCTTGCGAGCGCTTATGAAGATGTCGGGTTGGACGTGCTTGAAAAACCGTTCGCTTTGACCGCAAAGTATACCGGGATGAAATTCAAGTCTTTGCTCGTGCCAAATGCCGGTGAATCCGGAGATATCAAGAAAAAATCCGGCGTTCGCGAAAAAGCCGTGAGCCTCGGGAAGAAATCAGCCTGAATTTTTTTCGCACTCTTCCAGTAAAAGAGATCCCGCCTCTTATTTTTTGAGTTTATCGGACGAATGGGTTGCCTCGGTTCATGAGCCCATGTTATATTACCTCATTGGTATTGTGTCGGAACGAGTAAGCTCCGTCAGCATTGTGTCCACCTGAGGAAATAGCATGAGCGATCTTGCGAAAACATTGATCTTCTTCGGCGTGATCTTGATCTGTATGGGTATTTTTGCCACTATTTTCTCGAAGGTCCCGATGCTCGGAAAACTTCCGGGAGACATATTTCTCCGCAAAGGTAGTTTTACCCTCTATTTCCCCATAACGACTTGCATCTTGCTTAGCCTGATCCTCACGCTCGCCTTTACCCTTTTCGGGAAAAAATAATATGTTCGAGCTCCTGATCTCGTTCTGGCGGCCCTTGGTCGAGATCCTTTTCATCTGGTTGCTGATTTATTCCGTGATTCGGTTTTTTCAAGGCACGCGCGCCATGCAGGTCCTTTTGGGGCTGGTGATCCTGGTCGTCATTTTTCTCGCGGCGAAATTTTTTGAGCTGAACAGCATCATCTGGGTCCTCTCTAAGGTTTTCGCCGTGGGAGTTGTGGCTTTTCTTATCATTTTCCAGCCTGAGATGCGCCGTGTGTTGGCGCGTATCGGGACTACGATGTCGACCGGGTTTTTAAGTAAAGGCGGTATGATTGACGAAGTGATTCGCGCCTGCGACCATATGTCACGGCACCGGACCGGTGCGCTTATCGCGCTCGAACGGGATGTGGGCCTCAAGAACTATATTGAAAGCGGTATGATGATCGACGCGAAGGTAAGCGCAGAACTTCTGCTCAGCCTTTTTGACCCCCATACGCCGACGCATGACGGGGCTGTGATCATCTCGGGCGACCGGATCGCGTCCTGCGGCTCTCTTTTTCCACTGACACAAATGACGGATCTCCCGCCTTCGGTGGGGACGCGCCACCGCGCGGCGATCGGTCTTACCGAAGAGAATGATGCGGTATGCGTCGTGGTTTCCGAGGAGACCGGGAATATTTCAGTCTCGGTCTTTGGAAAACTGACCAAGGCGCTCGATCTGGAGGATCTGAAGCGGATCCTCGAGGGACTTTTTAAGCCGGCGGAGAACAAGAACGTTTTCAAAGATTTCATTGATAAGAACAAAAAACTTTTCCAGTTTCACGGGAAGGAATCCGGAGCATGAAACATTGGTTAGCGCACAACTGGGGTCTGAAGATCATCTCGCTTGTCCTTGCCATCGGGACGTGGTATTACGCCGTTGGGGAGGAGAATATCGAGGTCATGCGCGTGATCCCGCTCAAGATCCAGATGAGCAGCCCACAAATGACGGTTTCCGAGATCTCCACGAAGGTTGTGCAGGTCACTTTGTCTGCGCCGCGCGCACTGATCGTGAACCTTGCGAGCCAGGATATCCAGGCGGTGCACAAGATCGGTCCGGAGATCAAGACGGCGGGAGAGTATTCTTTCCGTCTGGAACCGGCTGAGATCAATGTGCCGAGTTTTCAGATCCGTGTCATCAAGATTGTGCCCGAGATCATGACAGTGAAACTGGACGAGCTGATCGTCCAGAAGCTCGAGATCCAACCGGATTTTGTGGGAGAGCCCGCGGTGGGCTATAAACTTCTCGCGGATGAATTGCGCATGGATCCGAACGCCATTCTTACGAAGGGGCCCAAAGGGGTGCTAGAAAAAATGAAATCTGCGAAGACCGCGCCGATCGATCTGGTCGGCCGCATCCGTTCCTTTTATCGGACCGTCGAGGTGAAGTTGCCGCCCGGCGTCAAACCCATGAGCGAATCTCTCGTGAATGTTTATATTCCTATTCGCGAAGAATTCGGCGAAAAGGAGCTCAAGGATGTTCCGGTTCGCATTTTGAGAGCGCCCGCAGCCAGCGGCGTGGTGGACCTTAACCCGGATAAAGTGACTCTCGTGCTCAAGGGATCCAAGCTTTCTCTGGAAAAACTTTCGACCGAAACTTTATTGGCTTACGTGGATCTCGCGGACCGGAAAAAAGGGGATTATGACTTATTACTTCAGGTTGTCCTTCCTGAGAACGTGAACTTGAAAGAAAAAGAGCCGATCAAGATCAAAACAGCGATCCGCTCTCTTACCCAGTGATTTTTTGATGACAGCCCGAACTTTTCAAAAAAAACTTGGCATCAACATCGATCATGTCGCGACTCTTCGTCAGGCGCGTCTTGGGGAAGAGCCTTCTGTTCTGGAGGCCGCACTCGAGGCAGAGCAAGGCGGGGCGGACAGTATTACGGTTCATCTGCGTGAAGATCGTCGTCACATTCAGGATGCGGACGTTTTCGAACTTATGGAAAAGATCTATGTCCCTCTCAATCTCGAGATGTCCGTTTCGCCCGAGATTCTTAAGATCGCGCTTAAAGTGAAACCCGAAAAGGCATGCCTGGTTCCAGAAAAACGGAAAGAATTGACCACCGAAGGCGGGTTGGATCTTTTTTCGAAAAGAGGCCCTTTGATCCGGACGGTCGACGCTCTTTTGGCGAAAAAAGTCGAAGTCAGCCTTTTTATTGATCCGGTTGAAGACCAAGTGCGGGAAGCCGCTCGGTTAGGTGCGTATGGGATCGAGATCCATACGGGGTCTTACGCGAATGCCACGGGCAAGAAAAAAGAAAGGGAGCTTTTTCGCGTTCGTGAGGCTGCGCGGTTGGGTCACGATCTTGGACTCCATGTTCATGCCGGGCACGGTCTTAATTATGAAAACATTTTCCCGTTGCTTACGGTACCGGAGATCATTGAATTTAATATCGGTCACTCTATTGTCAGTCGTGCCATGTTCGTGGGATTGGCTAAAGCCGTCCAGGAAATGAAGAAGATTATTCAAACCCAAGGGGACTTGTCCCTCGGGACTAGGGACTCGTAAAGGCAAGGAACTAAAACGAGTTCCGCGGTACGAATCTCGAGCCCCATTTTTTAAAATGAATATCCAGTCTATTGCAAAAAAATTAAAGCGTCCTGCGACAGCCCACAAAGGCGCCTTCGGGCGCGTTTTCATCCTTGCGGGATCCCGCGGCATGACAGGCGCGGCGAATCTGACGGGGATGGCCGCCTTACGGTCCGGGGCCGGCCTTGTCACGGTTGGAGTGCCGGACGCGGTCTACCTCATCGTCGCCAAGCGCGACTCCGAACTCATGACGCGGCCCTTTCCTTCTACTAACAAAGGGACCCTTTCGCTGAAAGGTTTTTCTGAGATCGAAAAACTTTGTGCCACCCAAAACGTGCTTGCGATCGGTCCCGGACTTTCTCAACATGTCACCACCCAACAACTTATTCGCAAGGTCCTCCAAACGACGGAACTTCCGCTCGTGATCGATGCGGATGGGCTCAATGCTTTGAAGGGACATCTTAAGGTGCTGGACGCTTGCCGCGGTCGCGCGGTTCTTACACCGCATCCTGGAGAATTTGCGCGTGTTTTCGGCGGCAAACTTGATGATTCGGATGCGGTGAGGAAAAAACGGGCCGTGGATGCAGCGAAAAAATATGGCGTGGTGATCGTTCTCAAAGGACATCGTACGGTTATCGCCGCGTCCGAAGGAGATTGTCATATCAACACGACCGGCAATCCCGGCATGGCGACTGCGGGTTCGGGAGATGTGCTGACCGGAATGATCGCTGCACTCGTGGGACAAGGGCTGCCGTATTTTGAAGCGGCGTGTCTGGGGGCCCATGTTCATGGACTGGCCGGGGACATGGCTGCCAAAAAGATGGGTCAGACGAGCCTGATCGCGGGTGATCTCTTGCGTTTTCTTCCGGAAGCTTTCAAGTCGCTTATTCCGTCCTGATCCTCCATGAGCTCTTTTGAGGCCTATCAGCATTGCACTCTGTGTCCTCGCGATTGTAAAGTCGACCGCACGAAAGGACCTCTGGGTTTCTGTGGGGAGAGCGTGGCCTGTCGCGTTTCTTTTGTAGGGCCTCATTTCGGGGAAGAACCATCCTTTACGGGATCCAAAGGTTCTGGCACGATTTTTTTTAGCGGTTGTTCCAGCCAATGTTTTTTCTGCCAAAACTATCAGATCTCGATCCAGCATGACGGTCGCACAATCACGCCGACGGAACTTCTTTCCGAAGTTCGGGTGCTTCTTCTCAAAAGTGTCCATAACCTGAATTTCGTAACGCCGGATCATTTTTGGCCGCATGTCCAATCGCTCTGTCATGCGCTGCGGGAAGAAGGGGCCCAAGTTTCCAAGCTCTTCAATTCTTCCGGATATCAAAAACCGGAAATGGTGAAGGAGTATGCGCAAGAGATGGATATTTTTCTCCCGGATTTCAAATTCGCAGAGCCGGAGTTTGCGATAATGTGCATGGGAGACGCGCGATACCCGGAGATCGCTTTGAAGGCGCTCCGGGAAATGGTGAAACTCAAAGGCTTTCTGGAGCCTTGGGATACAACGGGGCGACAGACGGCTGTTCGCGGAGTGCTTGTTCGTCACCTGGTCTTGCCTGGGCATGTCGAGAATAGCCTAAAAGTCCTGAAGCTTCTTCACAAGGATTTTGGTTCCGAACTTCCGCTTTCGATCATGAGCCAATTCCGGCCTGTCTCGGGTTGTTTCCAGAGAAAAAAGCTGCAGCGGGCGCTCAGCCCCGAGGAATACGGGCAGGTTCTAGATCTCGTGGAGAAGCTCGGGTTTGAGAGAGTCTACACACAAGACCTTAAAGAAGAGGCGGATTTTTTGCCGGATTTTAAAGATCCCGAGAATCCGTTTCCTGCGCACAAAAAAGGATGAAGGCTGTCGGATGAAGCTTGCCTCTTGTCGCAAATCGCTGGCTATTGGGCAGACCGCGGATATATAATTAGGCGTAAAAACCTAGGGTGAGTTATGTCCAAGTCGATCACGTTATCCCCGTCGGCGCTGAGTCTTTTCAAGGACTGTTCGCGATGTTTTTGGCTGGAGAAGGTCAAGAATATCAAGCGGCCTCGCGGTATTTTCCCGTCGCTTCCGGGTGGCATGGATCGCGTGATCAAGACCTATTTCGATACCTTTCGCGCCAAGGGGATGCTCCCTCCGGAATTGCGTATCGATGCGTTTAAAGGCATCCAGCTTTATGACAATCAGCCTCAACTCGAGGGCTGGCGCGCCTGGCGTACCGGGCTTCAATATCATGAGGACGGATCGGTTCTTTCAGGCATGCTCGATGATTTGCTTGTCAAGGACGGCGCTTATATTCCGTTCGATTACAAGACCAAAGGGTCGCCCACGAACGAAGAGGATGCGACCAAGTATTATCAGACCCAGTTGGATTGTTACGCGCTGATGCTCGAAGGCAACGGACTTAAGACTGCCGGGTACGGTTTTCTTCTTTATTACTCGCCCAAAGAGGTCGGGGAAAACGGTCAGGTGAATTTTGAGATCCAGCCCATCCGGATCGGGACGGATACGGCTCGCGCGAAGGAACTGTTTCATCAGGCACTCGCGATCTTGACCGGGCCTGCGCCCAAGGCCGCGGCGAAGTGCGAATATTGCGGGTGGCTTGAAAAATTTAGAAAGTGATCCTGAAAACAAAGTCCGGTTTTAAAAAGAATGGAGGACGTATGGCGCAAAAGACAGCCTCAAAGGTTCTGGTAGAAAAACCCACGAGTGAAAAGCTAAAGGCTCTGAAGGTTTTTTCATGGCCTATCTGGGCCAAAGAAGTATCGAGCTTTGACTGGTATTATGATGAACAAGAGATCTGCTATTTCCTGGAGGGCGAGGTGACCGTGAAGACTCCGGACGGCGAGGTCACATTCGGGAAAGGGGATCTCGTGACATTTCCCCAGGGATTGAAATGCGTCTGGAATATCCAGAAGGCCGTGAAAAAACATTATCAATTTGGATGAGCGGCGCTCTTCAGCACAGCGTGGAGCCGAAGGCTTTCTTTTTAACTATTAACGAAAGGTATTTATGACATCTCCGACACCAAAAGCAAATGCCATGCTTATCTGCGATTACGTGATCACCGAGCGTGGTACAAATAAAAAAAGTCTGATCGGGGTCTTCGAGAATATCGGAGCGGCGACCTTTCCATGCACGCATTTCGCCATGTCGGTCTATATCAAGTTGACGGACGCGCAGGGAGGCTATCAGTTCCGGCTCGAGCTCGTGGACCTGCAAAGCGATGCCATGATCGGTAAAAGCGAAATGCCCGAGGAAGTGCGTGTTCCGAGCCCCCTCGATGCCCATGAGTTGGTGTTTAATCTCCGAGGGGTTCGCTTCATGCATGCGGGCAATTACGAATTTCGAATCTTTGCCAATGACAGAATCTTCGGGCAAAAAAAGCTCGTGGTGGAGCAGATCGATCCGAATGCACAGGCTCCAGGGGCTCAATAATCAAGGAGGTCGTATGCCCAAAACAGCGCTCGTAATATTAGCAGAAGGATTTGAAGAGGTGGAAGCGATCGCGCCGGTCGATGTTTTGAGGCGTGCGGGAGTCCGGGTGACCCTAGCGGGAGTGAACGCTCTTACCGTCAAAAGTTCCAGGAATATCGGAGTTCAGGCGGAGGCACTTCTGAAAGACATCCAGGATCTTCCCGATGCCGTGATCCTTCCCGGAGGACTTCCGGGGGCTGCGAATCTCGCCAAGTCCGAAGAAGTCTCAAAACTCGTCAAAAAGATGAACGCGGCCGGGAAGCTCGTGGCCGCGATCTGCGCCGCGCCTGCGGTGGTATTGGCCCCACTTGGTATTCTTGATGGCAAAAAAGCGACCTGCTATCCAGGCTGTGAAAGAGATTTTTCTTCCAAGACGGGCCATGTGCAAGAGCGTGTGGTGGTGGACGGGAATATCATCACGAGTCAAGGTCCTGGCACAGCTTTTGAGTTCGCGCTCGAGATAGCAATTCAACTTGTAGGCAAAGCTATGGCCGACAATGTTCGCGGCCAAATGTTGATCAAGGTATAACCTGCATGGGTTTTTTTGAGATCGAACAGAAATATCGGCTGAAAGATCCGAAACCGTTTCGTGCGGCGCTTAAAAAAATG
>Ga0114951_10005534_pt1 | contig 11612 bp, 7 predicted proteins | sample AM7aDNAmetaG_FD_88677 | JGI IMG/M metagenome (GOLD analysis project Ga0114951, IMG submission 88677) | Freshwater microbial communities from Finland to study Microbial Dark Matter (Phase II) - AM7a DNA metaG | ecosystem: Environmental > Aquatic > Freshwater > Lake | place: Finland: Lake Alinen... | reverse complement strand
GTTGCCCGAACCAGCGGACTCTGGTTCTCGTAGAAATAATCCTTGCCAAGCAACAGCTGGATCTCCTTTAGCTGGTCCACCCAAACTTTCTGGGCCAGATCGCAGAATGGCCCGTCAAACTCCGGACTTGGAAACGAAGCATCCACCTGGCTCAGATAACATTGCCTGAAACTATTTTTGAGGACTGCCAGACTGTTCAGCGATACCGGCAGGTAAACATTTGCCTCCGCCGGATGATACCGGTACCACACATTCCGATAGCCGATAATCCTCATGCCTTCCGTCTCTCGATCTTCTGTCTCTCGTCTCTCTTCGTCTCTCAGTCTTTTTAAAGCGGCCGCCGTCGCCTGTAACACCTTGTAATGTGTATCCGGACCGCTCCCCTCGGGATCCATGGTCACACTGATGATATCCGGCTTAATCGACTTCAGCAGATCGAGAATAGGCTTAACATCGCGCTCCTCCTCCGGTTGTTCCGTGAAGATATCGCCCTTGTAAAATCCAAGCCTCAGATGATGAACATCCTTTACCTGGATGCCCGAATGTGCCCATACCAGCTCCTCCTCAAATTCACGGATCATCCCCTTGAGCTGCTGTATTTCAGGCGGATTTTTCTCCCCGTCGTAACTGTGATGCATCAGTTTTATCACATCACCAATTGTTTTTTTTAAGCTGATCAATATCTGATAATTGCCAGATCTTCACCATACAACGAACGATGCGGTGACTGAGTCCGCGGTATTTTCCCAATTCATCTCGTGCCGCCACTTTATTCAGATAATGACTCACATCCTTGTCCCATTTAAACAGATATCCGCTGGTAAAAAAGTTGGGATAGCTGAGCATCTGCACCTCGCCCTTTTCAATCAGCTTCAATGTAAACTCCAAACGATCAATCAGATATCGATTGCTTAAGGCAGTAAATCCTGATGTGGCAACGGCAAAATGCACGCTGTTTCCGGCCGAACGCAGCTGCCTGTTCACCAATGGCATCAGGCCCAGCATAATATCATCGTGATGCGGACCGGTGTGGAGGATGACTTTATTCTCATGACGTTGCAAGCCGCGGGCCAGACGGAGCTTGGCTTCTTCGATCACGGAAGGGATTCGAAGGAGAAGATCGGACTCAGAAGGTACCCACCCCCCGGCCCCCTCCCTTAAAAAGGGATGGGGAGTCTGCACTGAATTTTCCTCGGTGCCTCTTGCCCTTCCTTGTTTCAGGGAGGGGTTGGGGTGGGTACTTCCCAGGATTTTGTGCGCATAGATATTGTTCTCCTCGCAGTACTTCAGCACCGTCCGCATACTCTTCCCGATCGTCCACTCTCCCGAATTAAAGTATCGTTCCTGCACATCCCTCAGCTGGCTGGCTGCACCTGCCGTAAGGTAGAATCGTGCATTGGGCAGTTTCTGCAGCACCGAACCCGGATATTGTACCGATGGTTCGTGTTCGATAGCCGCTTTGACAATCGGGGCCTTGGTTTCACCGGCAGCAAAAATGATCGCAACTGCATCGGGATTCATGGTGATAGTTCCCAAACCGATAGTAATCACGTGCCGTTTCCCGGATACTTCGATACCACCCAGATCGCCTGCTGCGGCCGCCTGAGTAGAATAATTAGTCGGGCTCAGACGGGTGGTTGAATGATGATCGCTCCCCTTGATATTAAATGCGATATGCCCATCGGGACCGATCCCGCCCAGAAAAAATCCGATGCCGCCCAGATCGCGGATCTGCTGCTCCCGGTCCATGCACCACGAGTCGATCATGAATATTGCCTTTTGCTGCATCTCTTCTAGATGGCTGGCCGGCTCACGATGTCTCAGCGTGAGGTCGATAGTGAGGTCGGGAAAAATTTGAGAGTAGTGGCAAGGTACCTCCCCATTTATAAAGGGGGGGTTGGGGGAGGTCAATGGAATCTCATCTGAGTTGATCAGCAAAGCCTTATCCAGATCTAGTACTAACTCTTTGATATAGTATTCTTTAACATAATGACAAAAGCTGTTATGCTGATTGGGATTGATCGGATAGAAATCATCCATCTGCACAAAGGTGAGGCCATGGAGCGAGGGTGCTCCCTTTTCCTGTAGCAGTTTTTTTGTCCAGCTGATAAAGTGCTCGGGCGTTTTGCCTGTTGGTAAAGAGATCACGCCATTCGGGTTTTCACTTACCCACTCCAGGAATCGCCGCGCAGTGAGCAGTCCTAGCTCGGGGAAATTGTCGACGACGATGTAGGGGATACGGCCGGTTTGGTTAAGATACCCTGAGCGAGCCAGGTATTCGGATTCAACTTTTGAGCTTTTCATGGCTTTTCTTTTTTCGTGACACGTAACGCGTGACGCGTGACAAGTGACGCTATACGTACTTTATTCGTTTGGCAGCTTCGCGGAACAGATCTGGTGACCAGCTATCGAGGCTTCGGAAATCATAGACAAACGGCCGGACCTCATCGCGTGCCGAATTAATATCAATCCCCTCAATTTTCGAAATCAGCATATCATTTAGTACTTCTTTCGTAAGATGATCGGGAGTATCGTAATTACCGGATTGCCTCATCCGTTGCTCAAGATGCGACAAATTCAACTCGGGGTGAAAGGAAGAGTACCAGATAAAATCATACCAGTCGCGCCCCTTGATCCGGCTTTTCCAGTTCCGGAACAGCATGGCATGCATCTTTCCGGCAAAAAGATCAGGTAAGGTGTATGTCCGGACCGGAAACTGCAGCGGGTTGAAAATATATTTCATCTCCGTATCAAATCCCGATGGCGGATCTGTATCAACCTCAATCTTGATTTTCAACGTTTTCTGACGGTCGATACCTGCCAACAAATCAACAGGCGTTTCAATAACCAGCAATTGCTGATAGGGATTGGTTTTTAAAAATGCCGATTTAACTTGCGAATCTTTCGATTTTTCTCTGGCCTGAAAGCTCACCTGAAATCCGAATGCCTCCAACTCTTTTTGCAGATATTCTCCGAAATAAAGAAAATTAAAATCTTTTGAGGGTGCCAATAAGGAAAAATCCATATCCTCCGAAAACCTGCCTAACCCATGCAACAGCCTTAAAGAGGTATCACCGTAAAAGGCAGCCTTTTCAAAAAACTTCGCACGCCACAAACCCAGCAAGGCAAGATTCTGCATGGCCTCCCTCAAAACAGAAACCATCCCCTCCCCTGATTTTGGCAGCGGATCAGGCAACAAGGTCCTTAATAGCGTATTCATATCAGGTTATAAAAGGATTTTAGAAACTCTACCAGCCAGGAAATTTTCCGGGCGGCATAATTTTTCTCGAGGTCGACGAGATCCGCCTTCTTGCATAGATCACCAAGTAACTTTTCATCGATACGTAAATCTTCAAAAATATAGTCAGGATAAGCCCCCCTGGAAGTGGGATTGAATCGTTTATCGGTCCAGACTTTATCAGCCAGCGCCTTAACCGGTTCACACATAATCCAGTTCCCCGCGGGCCTTTTAACAATAGTCGCCCCATAAGCCATTCTGATGGGTGAAACCTGATGATAGCTGTACCTTCCAACCGGCGTATCAAACCTCCTCGATCGACCGGTTGAAATGGAGGTAATCTCGTATACCCTTTCAGGAATAAGCCCATACCATGAAAGAGCAAAATCCAGACTGATCAGCGAAGGGCCATAAATCAGGTTAGCCAGCATTTCTGTCGGAATAGGGCTGCGCCGATAAGCATCTCCAAAAATATATAACCCTTTACGAATCCTGATTATTCTTCCCTCTTGCATTAGCGATGTGAGCAGATCACGGGGTTTCCGATAATCTGTCAGCGCCAACATCAGTTGAGTGTAATCGAATACTTCCTGATCAATAACGTTTCGGACATGTTCAATCGAATTCATTTTTTACATGTTATGTCCGGAAATAATGGACATTGAATGCAAAAATAAAGAAAAATTATGACAAGAAACAAATTTCGTGGTATGCGACGGGGTCCCGACTTTCGTCGGGATGACACTTCTATCGATGGTTCTTTCGTTTTTCGATCTTTCTTTTGTAAATCGATCTTCGTCTTCTGTCTTCTGTCTATTGTCTTTCTTTCGTTCTCGGTCTACATCAGTCCCGGTCGGCGTATCTTAACCCGCATCGTTCCCGGGATCTGCTTCTCAGCTATGAGGGCCAGATATCCCCCGCCGCCTGCGCCGGCAAGTTTCCAGGCGAGGGCATGCTTGCGGTAGCTGTTCACCACCTTAGCGATATCATCGTTATACATTAATGGAAAAAGCTTCACCTGCGCATCAAAAGAGGCCCTGTAATATTTGGCAAAACTTTGCAGGTCGCGATTCAGAATGGCCGGCCAGCATTGCTCGGCAGCAGCCGTTAAAGCTTTAACGTTTTCCTCATTGATCTGCGAACCGACCAGCGGACTGAAACCAGCCGGCCGTGGCCATAGCAATACCATAAACAGATGGTCCTCGATCCACGAAAGCACCTTTTCGTCGTGACAGGTCTCGATCTTCTTCGGCCAATAGCCGGTATCGTAGTAATGGCGGGCTAATCCGGGAACACAGATCCCGATGGAATCCTGGGCGCCCGACACTTCGGTTCGTCCGGGCTCATTTTCATATCGGAATAAAATCTCAGCCAGCTTCTCCGGCTTTTCAGGTGGAAGCTGATAGGGCCACAACTTGCGGGCTGCGTTGCGGGTGCTGGTCGACATGCCGCTCCGCTCATTATAATCAATGATCGGCTCAAGCGACATCGTAATCGCCCATCCCGGTCCGAATTTATTCACATAAGGCTGATCGATCCAGGTGCCGGCCAGATCGAGACGATAAGGCAGCTGGCACGAATCGGCACGGCGCAGACTGGTGGTAGACCGCGGCGGCAGACCGGCCTCGGGGATGCGCTCCAAAACGACATATTCAATACCCAGCTCTTCACACAACTGCTCCTTGGCTGGGGAGTTCCCATCCTCGTTTACCAAAAAAATATCCGGTTTAAAATTCCTCAGGTCCTCCTCAAAATCCATGATCCCCGATCCGCGGTTAATCCAAGCGCCGGTGACGTGCCTCACCGATTTAACCATGTATAGACGTTCCTCCTGACTGTTAACCGTATCGCGGCCCTTCAGCTCCCGAATTGTGTTATCGGAACCGATTCCTACATAGAGATCTCCCAACTGTGCAGCCTCTTTAAAAAACGCCACATGACCGCTGTGAAGCAGGTCGTAGCAACCCGAAACAAATACCCGTTTATTCATGTAGTAAATTTAAAAAAAAGGGCGAACACACTGGTCCGCCCCTACGAATTTTCACCGAGGCAACCTTGCCTCTTCTTTCTTATTTCTTCATACTAATTTATGCCTTCTGCCTTTTGCCATCTGCCTTATCCAGATACCACTGATAGTATTTACCTACCCCCTCCTCCAAATCTATTTTGTGCTTCCATCCTAGGGAATGCAATTTCGTTACATCCGTCACCTTCCGCATGGTGCCATCGGGTTTCGATGCATTAAATACCAGTTCCCCGCCGAACCCAACAATTTTCTTAACCAGATGAGCCAGGTCGCAGATGGAGATTTCGATGCCAGTACCAATGTTTACAGAAGAAGTGCCGCCACTGCTTCGAACTTCCCTTTCCATCAAGTACACGCACGCATCGGCCATGTCCTCGCTCCACATGAACTCACGCATCGGAGTGCCCGAGCCCCAGATCTCAACGGTGACAGGAGAATCGGTAGACGAAGAAGAAGATCGGGGGCCGCTTGACGAAACCCCAATACCGGCTAAAGTCGATCGTATCTCGTCTTCCGTCTTCCGTCTTCCGTCATCCGTCTTCCGTCTTTCGTCTTCCGTCTTTAGGTCTTCAGCCAGCGCGTCGAAGTTGCTTTCCTCGAGCAGCTTGCCTAAATGTACCTTTCTTAAAAGTGCCGGCAGAACATGCGATTTCTCCAGGTCAAAATTGTCGTTCGGACCATACAAATTAGTAGGCATTACGCTGATAAAGTTGGTGCCATACTGTATATTATAGCTTTCGCAAAGTTTGATACCGGCGATCTTTGCAATCGCATACGGCTCGTTGGTCGATTCCAGCGGTCCGGTCAACAGGTATTCCTCTTTCATCGGCTGGGGAGCCTCCTTCGGATAAATGCAGGTGGATCCAAGAAAAAGCAGCTTCTTCACTCCATTCATGTATGCCTGGTGGATTACATTATTCTGAACCATCAGGTTTTCATAAATAAACTCACCCCGATAAACATTGTTAGCCATGATCCCGCCAACTTTGGCCGCTGCGAGAATGACATATTCGGGTTTCTCAGCTGCAAAGAAATCTGTCACGGCCTGCTGATTCCGCAGATCCAGCTCAGCAAAGGTCCTGCCAATTAAATTAGTATAACCCTTCGATTGTAAATTTCTCCAGATCGCCGAGCCCACTAAGCCGGTGTGACCGGCCACATATATTTTAGAGTTTTTCTCCATATCCTAAAAAAATAAAAGATAAAATATCTCCACAGATGTCACAGATGTCACAGATAAACTCAGAGCCATCTGTGTAATCTGTGTCATCTGTGGATAGTTTATTTGTGTTCATTTGTGCAACCATTTGTGTCCATTTGTGGTTATCTCTTGATTCTCTTTATTCGAAGTAATTCAAGGTCTTGAACCCACCCTCTTTCAAATACGCATCACGCTTGAAAATCTGAATATCTGACTCCATCATCTCCTTGACTAGATCTGCTAAAGAATACTCCGGCACCCACCCAAGCTTTTCTTTTGCTTTGGCAGGATTACCAATCAGCAGCTCAACTTCCGAAGGACGGAAATATTTGGGATCTACGTGAACCAGTGACGGGTGACTGCCCTCTGCCGGCTGCCGACTGCCTACTGCCAACTGGTGACGGGTGACGAGTGATGAGAGATATTGAGCTCCCACCTTTTCTGAGAAGAGTTTTTCATTAATATCTGTGATATGACCTGATTCATCTACTCCTGTGCCTTCAAATACAATAGTAATGCCGATTTCGGCAAAGGCCATTTTTACAAAGTCGCGGATGGTGGTGGTTACACCGGTGGCAATTACATAATCATCAGGCACATCCTGCTGAAGCATCATCCACATGGCACGCACATAATCCTTTGCATGGCCCCAGTCGCGCTGAGCGTTGAGGTTGCCAAGCCACAGCGAATCCTGCAGTCCTAGAGCGATCCGCGCAACGGCCCGGGTGACTTTACGGGTTAAAAAAGTTTCTCCCCGGATAGGAGATTCATGATTGAACAGGATACCATTCGATGCATGCATTCCATAGGCCTCACGATAGTTCTTCATGATCCAGAAACCATATAGTTTTGCCACCCCGTAAGGCGATCGCGGATAAAATGGTGTCGTTTCCGATTGCGGAACCTCCTGAACCAATCCATATAATTCAGATGTTGAGGCCTGATAAATTCTGGTTTTGGCAGATAATCCAAGCAGTCTCACTGCTTCCAGCACACGCAGCGTTCCCATGCCATCAGCATCGGCTGTATACTCAGGGCTCTCAAAGCTGACCTTTACGTGACTCATGGCACCCAGATTATAAATCTCATCGGGCTGAACCTCCTGAATAATTCGTGTCAGGTTCATGCTGTCGGTCAGATCGCCATAATGCAAAACGAACCGCTGATTCTCCACGTGCGGATCTTCGTATATATGATCGATCCTCTCGGTATTGAACATCGAGGCACGGCGCTTGATCCCGTGAACTGTATATCCCTTTTTTAAAAGGAATTCACTCAGGTAAGCGCCATCCTGACCGGTAACGCCGGTGATTAATGCAATCTTTGACATATAATTAAGCTGATATTTCTTCGATTGTTAATATTAAACTTCCTCCCCATCTGAAGATGGAGGCTATTGATATCGCTCCTCCGTTCATTCGTCTCCTGCCTTCGGCCCTCTATCCTCTGCCTTAATATTAATCCCAATCACAAATTCCCTCAATATATTCTTTTGAACCATCCCTCGACCACCCATCTAACTGAGCTACATCCTTCAGCTGCTGACCGCGCATCCGGCTAACATTAATGTAGGCACACGGAAGTTCCGGCAATGAGGTCATGTCACCCCAGAGTTTTTCGAATTGGGTTACCGGGTATACATCTTCCTGACCCTTTCCCCACCGTTTCTTGACATCCTTGATAATTACATAAGTGGGCATTCTTGAGGCTACCTTAAAAACTCCCGATTCAACTTTCTGGATATCAGATAATTCATCGCGGGTTAATCCAAAAGAAGCCAAAAGCTTATCAATGTTGATCCAGAAGGTATTGGTATTATAATAGCTCAGGTTAAACTCGATTTTATCATCCGGAAGAGCTAATCCTTCAACCAGTCGCATCTGCCCGTTTATTTTTGCCAGTCCACCACCCCGGTCATCCAGCTTGCGCGTTATAACCTCAACAGTCATAGACTTTTGCTGGTCGATGTGATATCCCAGCAAAGCGGGATCAGCACTTGCTCCCAGGGTATCAATATTGTGGACCAACAGATGTTTTAAGTTTGGATTATCCTTAATCATCTTCCGAAGGGTTCCATTGAGTATCAGGTTCGGTATTTCATACCAGTGACCCACCGGATGGATACACTGCTCAGGCAGATTATCCCGGTAATCCTCCCCCTCGCCTGCTCCTTTGGCCCAATTAATCAATGCTGCATGAAGGCTTTGCTGAATTTTCTGCGACTGCTCATCAAGCACCTGATGAGGAATCTCTTCCCATAAAAACCGGAGATCCCGCTCTGTTGGAATCAATCTCAAACCAATAACTTTTCCTTCTGATATATGTATTTCTGGCTTTTGAGGCCTTCCGTTTGTACCATCTAAAAATGTTGATATTGCAGGATTCGTCAGGTAGCTGGTCGTAAAAACATGTTGCAATTTTGTTGAGTAGGATAAATTCGCTTTTTCTGTTTTAGCCAGATGTATTTCCACGAAATTGCGATGCCTGCCATCCATTTTGACAAATGGATTCAGTGACTTAACTACCCCTGCGCCTTTTGTCCACCGACTCCCAACCCCGCCTGCTAACGAAACGATGGCCAGTTCCCGGTTTCGAAGTGAATTCAGTCCCAAATCAATCAGACGCTGATCCTCAAGCACCTCTTGTCCGGAAATCTCTGAGGTCGACACATCTTCGATGGTTGTACTGATTGGCAACCTGTTTTTGGATAATCCTATTCGTCCGGATTTTAACTCTTTCTTTATCTTTTCATGCTGATCAGGATTAAACCCCAGCTCTTCCAAAAGTTTGTTAAGTGGTTTCTGACGGTTATTACTCTCCCGCTCCTGGGGGATCATACGGTCGAAAAGATTGTTCACAAAACCGGAATATTGATCGTCCAGCTTATAAGCCTGACCTATAATTCCCAATTCGAGGCGCTGACATTCGGTTAACGATAACAGGTCTTTTTTCAAAATCCCTGGTAATAGCAGCGTATAATATTCCATTGGCATTAACGCATTCAAACCAGTGCCTAAATCCGCGATTGTTCCGTTCTCATTGATACTGAAGTCGTATACTACCGGCTCCATGGCAAAAGGAATGGCATGCTCGAATTTCTTTTTTGTTTCAGACATCAGCTGCTGAAGGCGATCCTGTGCCTTTTGTTTATAAGCGGGGTCAAAAATAAAGCCCATACCACCGCCCGACATTCCGCCCATCATCCAGAAACCCCAGAACTTATCCTTAAACTCTTCGGTAATCCGATTTATTAATGTCTCGGTATAAAGATTCGAGGCCCAGGGTATGATATCCTGAATGGGACCTTCAAAATTCTTATGAGTAAAGTCTCCGATCCCTTTAATATCGCCATTCTTGAGCTTTTGCACCACCTCCTCAAAATAAGCGATGGCATTATTTCGGGCTTGCCATTCATTTTTCGAGCGAAGCAGATATTTTTCAGTGACCATTTCCAATACCGGGCCCACATCCTGCGCCATACCCCCGTGAACCATCACCAGACTATCCTGCAATTTTTTCCTGGTCAGCTGGTTAACTGTATCTGTATCAAGAATAGTATGTTGTGGCAGCAAGCGTCCCTTGCTGATTCCATATTCAGGATCACCGACAGCTGCTTCAACTCCTTTAATCAGTTTCATCCCGGGCCACACACCTCCGGAATCCTGCCAACCTCCACCTGAACCAGCCAGCCATTCTCCCAAAATCGCTTTGGCTGCTACCAGGCGCCGTTCTTCTTCGTTCAATATTCCGGTTAACTTTTCAGTCTGGCAGGTAGCCCGCATGCACAATGATATCAGCGATGCCAAAAGATTTGTCGAAACGGCCAGACGAGAGCCTTTGGGAATATTATTCACCTTGCTTGAAATCTCGATCCCTTTGCCCTGACCCACCATATTATCCAATAAAGCGCTTAAAGGCAGACCGGCACCTTCCATGCCCGGAGGAACAATGCCTGATGCAATCAAAGCTGCTTTCAATAACCCGAGGTAATCCTTGGCAAAGTCAAACACTTCGGGCAAACTTGTGATATCCGAGGAAGTGGCCAGGTCAATACTGGTAAGCCTTATCACGGGTTCATCAATGATTCGGAACCAGGTTTCAATCGGAGGTTTTGGTTCCGTGTTTTTTAGGGGATTCCTGATGCAAAGGTTAACCGAGATATTCAAAACCTTAGCGCCTTCAGGATAATCCATGCCCAAAAAGAAGATGTCGCTCCAGCCACTGTGGCTCAGATCCATCCTTACCGGAGTTGTCTCGTGCAAACAAGGATAAATGCCCGTTTGTTCATCATGACGAAGCAAGGCGGAATTGATTTTTAAAGGCTGATCAAGAGGATGACCAACCCTGAACATCCATTTATTACCGGCGGTCGACCGGACGCTCAGCTTAACCTGGTCAGCAAGTGTTTGAAAAGCAAGCTGATGGTAAGCATCTGCCAATCCGCTGGATATGCCTTCATTGGCACCCTTGCTATCCTGAACGGTTAAAAACAGCGTAATAGCTTCCTCGAACCTTCTGTTTAAGATATGCTCATACGCTTCGAAGGGGATAATTCCTTCCGTGCCAATTTTTCCTTTCACCGGGATATAAAAGCGGTGGATAGCATATAGGAAAAACAAGGCCCTCACACGGTTGTACAGATTTGTTTCCTCCTTACGGTAGAGCTCAAGTTCCCTGGTGGCAGTCAACAATTCCCCGAGGCTGGCTTGATTACAGAATTCGTCGAGCGACCGGTTTTTGATCGACGGGTCGGATGAACAAATGATGTTGATTAATGTGCTCATTGTACTATCTGCCAATCGAATTCATATTTTTCATGACAAAAAACTCAAGCAATTCGGCCATAACCTGGTCCCGATCGGAACCACTCAAAGCTAATGCCAGCTGGGCTTTCAATAACCCATAGCGTGATCCTGTATCAAATCGCCAGTCATTCTTTTCCAATGCCAGATATTGTTCTTTTGTCGCCAGTTGATTTAATGCCTCGCTCAATCCTATTTTTCTGCCATCGGATTTTTCCAGATTTTGCTTCAAGATTTGCATAAGTCCCGGAGATAAGACATGCATTCCAAAAAAGCACAGGTAATGCCCGGTTCTTAATCCCGGCACGATCAATTTTTGCTCAGCCAGGGTCGGAGTCGGTTTCT
>Ga0114951_10005533_pt1 | contig 11614 bp, 11 predicted proteins | sample AM7aDNAmetaG_FD_88677 | JGI IMG/M metagenome (GOLD analysis project Ga0114951, IMG submission 88677) | Freshwater microbial communities from Finland to study Microbial Dark Matter (Phase II) - AM7a DNA metaG | ecosystem: Environmental > Aquatic > Freshwater > Lake | place: Finland: Lake Alinen... | reverse complement strand
CAACAAGCACTATTGTTACCCCGGCTCAACCGACAACTCCGCAAAAAGTAACTGTTATTATTTATCGCAAAAATACGCGCGTGGGAGTGTTCGTAACCTACGATGTATTTGCCAACGAAAAGTATCTGACCGATGTGTCGAATAACACTTACTTTTCAACTCAGTTAGATGAAGGCGTTGTAACATTTACGGCCCAAACCGACCAAAAAATCACCCAAACCATAAATCTGGTTGCGGGCAACACCTATTATCTGCGATGCGGAGTTAATACCGGAATGTGGGTTGGAATACCTTCACTGGAGTTTGTTCCCGAAAATACGGGAATACAGGAAACATCACGGATTCGCCATTAAATTTTATTAATAAAAATAATGGCTGAAGCCAGAGTTGGTTTCTATTCGAAAGGTTAATCTTTATTATTTCATTAAGATCATCTTCCCGGAGTAGCGTCCATTATATAATTAAATAAAAAAAGGACACGACATGTCGTGTCCCTACATTTAACTCTTACCTATTACTTCCTTCGGATAACACAAAAAGTATTTCCTAATAGTGCGCGAAAGCAGTTCCGTGTTGATCTGGTCCGAGCTTTGCGTAATATCTTCCGTTCGGCCGTCGCGGTGCAGCATCGTTATTTTGTCGAACACGGGGTTATAGGCCGAGTTGGCCACCTCGTCGGTAAACACCAAATAGTCGGCTTCCGCGTCGGTCAAACCGTATTCCTGTTTGGTTTTCTGTTTCAAATCGCCGATATAATCTGCATCAAAAGGCACATTCTGAATTTCTATCTTCAGCAAATTGCGGTTCACCAGTTTCTGGCTCAGCAGCGCTAAAACCTTATCCGCAGAGCGCATCCACATCTTCACCGAAAAAAACACGTCGTAATCGTCCAATTGGGCAAACACATCAAGCAATTCGGGATTGCCGATAAAATCCTGTTCGGTGAACCGATTCTTCAAAAACATTTCCAGGGCGGGGCTTGCAAAAACCGCTTCGCCGCGTTCGGCCAAATATTTTGCACGGTTCAAAATTCGGATAAGCAGATGCTCGGCCGAAAGCACGGTTTTGTGTAAATACACCTGCCAATACATCAGCCTCCGCGCCACGATAAACTTCTCGATAGAATAAATGCCCTTGATATCCACCACCACCTCGTCGCGGTGCACGTTGAGCATTTTGATGATGCGGTCGGTAGAAATAACGCCTTCCGAAACACCCGTAAAAAAACTGTCGCGCATCAAATAATCGAGCCTGTCGACATCCAACTGAGAGGCCACCAACTGATGCAGAAACTTTTTGGGATGGCGGTTGGCAAAAATATTTTCGGCAAGTTGCAGGCGGTTATCGAAAATGGCATTCATGCGTTCGATAAAAAACAAGGATATCCGCTCGTGCGAAATTGCCGAAACCAGAGTATGTTCCAACGCGTGCGAAAAAGGCCCGTGACCGATGTCGTGCAGCAAAATGGCCAGCAACAGGCCCTGCTGTTCCTCGTCCGAAATAGGAATATCTTTCAGTTTGAGCATTTCAACGGCTTGTGTCATCAGGTGCATGGCGCCCAGCGCATGCTGAAAGCGCGAATGGCTGGCGCCGGGATAAACCATATAGGTGAGGCCAAGTTGTTTGATATAGCGCAGGCGCTGAAAATAGGGATGTTCGATAATATCGAATATAAAATCGTTCGAAATGGTAATAAAACCATGAACCGGGTCGTTTATAATTTTTCTTTTGTTATGAACCACTGCGAAGGCTGTTTTATGCGTATCTTTGTATTGAATTACGAGTTCAATATTACACATTTTTTGTGCAATAAACTTTAAAAAAATAAGGCGATTATGAGTAAAGTTCGAATTTTGTGGGTGGACGATGAAATTGATCTGTTGAAACCACATATTTTATTTCTGCAGGAAAAAGGTTACGAAGTTGTTACTTCAAACAATGGCGACGAGGGCCTCGACCTGATAAACGAAAGCAATTTTGATATTATATTTCTCGACGAGAACATGCCCGGCATTTCGGGTCTGGAAACCCTCACACAGATACGCAACAACTTCCCGAATTTGCCCGTGGTGATGATCACCAAAAACGACCAGGAACATACCATGGAAGATGCCATCGGGTCGAGCATTTCGGACTACCTGATAAAACCCGTTAACCCCAACCAGATATTGTTGTGCCTGAAAAAGAACCTGGAGAACAAACGTCTGGTGAGCGAAAAAACAACTCAGGCTTATCAGCAGGAATTCCGCAGTATCGGCATGGAACTGTCGAACCGCTTATCGCACACTGAATGGAAAGATATCTATAAAAAACTCACGCGTTGGGAACTCGAACTCGAAAAATCGGACGACCAGTCGATGAATGATGTGTTGCTGATTCAAAAATCGGAAGCCAACAGCATGTTCGCGAAATTTTACGAAAACAACTACATCAACTGGATAAACGGCAAAAACACCGATGCCCCTGTGCTATCGCATACCTTGTTTAAAGAAAAGATATTTCCGAATATGGATAATGAAACCCCATTATTCGTAATACTTATCGATAACCTGCGCTACGACCAGTGGAAAATGATACAACCCGTTATAGAAGAATATTACAGGGTTCAGGACGACGATTTATTTTACAGCATTTTGCCTTCGGCCACACAATATTCGCGCAACGGAATATTTGGGGGATTGCTGCCATCTGAAATTGCACGAAAATATCCGAAACTTTGGGTAGACGAAGACGACGAAGGAACCAAAAACCAGTTCGAAGGCGAACTGTTGACCGAACTTTTGAAACGTTATGGCAAAGACATAAAATTTAACTATTCGAAAATATTAAACATCGCTGCCGGGAAGAAATACGTGGAAAATCTGCCGAACATAGCTTCGAATAAATTGAATGTGCTGGTGTATAATTTCGTGGATATGTTATCGCACGCCCGAACCGAAATGGAAGTGATACGCGAGCTGGCCGATGATGAATCGGCTTATCGTTCCATAACCTTATCGTGGATAAAACATTCGCCTTTGCTCGAAGTTATCAAATACATTTCAGAGTTGAAAGCCAATCTCATTATCACCACCGACCACGGAAGTGTGAAAGTGACCAATCCCGTTAAGATTGTTGGAGACAAAAACACGAACACCAATCTCAGATATAAATTCGGGCGGGCATTAAGCTATAGCAAGAAAGATGTTTTTGAAGCCCGCAATCCCGAAGAAATTTTTCTGCCGAGATTTAATGTAAGCACTTCGTATGTTTTCTGCCGTTCGAACGATTTTTTCGCGTATCCTAACAACTTCCACTATTATGTGAATTATTATAAAAACACGTTTCAGCATGGCGGTATTTCGATGGAAGAAATATTGATTCCCATAATTTTCTTAAACCCGAAATAAATGTCCGGTAAAATGGTCTGTAAAACTGTTGACGAATTACAACAGATTGCCGAAACTATTCTCACCCAATTTCCCGATGAACGTATCTTTATTTTCAAAGGAGAACTTGGAGCCGGCAAAACAACGCTCATCAAAGCCTTTTGCAGAGATTTGCAGGTAAGCGACCCAACCAACAGCCCCTCGTTTGCCATTGTGAACGAATACGACACCAAAGCAGGACTAAAACTTTTCCATTTCGATTTTTACCGGTTGAAAAAACTTGAAGAAGTATATGACATTGGCTATGAAGAGTACTTTTACAGCGGTGATTATTGTTTTATTGAATGGCCGGAGCTGGTTATGGACATCCTACCCGAATCGTATGTTGAGATCGAAATAGAATGGAACCTGATTGATGATACCCGAAACATTTCTTTTACAAAAAAATGACAGCGGATTAAATTTTTTACTAATTTTATAGTATCAAAATTCTATCATGGATTCAAAAAAGAATTTTATAAAATTTTCGTATTCCGAACAGTTCGTCACGCAACCCGAAACGCTTGAAATAAAGAAACAACGAGCACAATTTACCATAGGAGTTCCGAAAGAGATTTCATTTCAGGAAACCCGCATCGGTTTGGTTCCCGAAGCTGTTGCAATGCTTGTGAACAATGGTCATAAAATTATTATCGAATCAAATGCCGGCAAAGCTGCTCATTTTCCCGACAACGAATATATAGATGCAGGAGCTCAGATAGTTTATTCATCGGCGGAAGTCTACCAATCGGATATCATCATCAAAGTAGCCCCGCCTATCCTTTCGGAATTAGAGAAACTAAAAACCAGATCCACTCTCTTCTCTGCTTTAAATTTACCGGGCCAGACAGAGGAGTACTTTAAAAGATTAATTCAAAAAAAAATAACGGCAATTTCATACGAGCATATTAAAGACAAAACAAATTCATTTCCGGTGATTCGTTCACTGAGCGAAATTGTCGGAAACACTGCCGTTCTTATTGCTGCCGAATATTTAAGCAGCGTGGAATATGGAAAAGGGAAAAGTCTGGGTGGTTTTTCCGGTATAACACCGGCCGAGGTTGTTATTATTGGAGCCGGTACTATTGGCGAATTTGCAACCAGAGCAGCTTTAGGTATGGGAGCTTTTGTGAAAGTTTTTGATAATTCTATATTCAAATTACGCAGCATCCAGAATAAATTGAACGAAAGATTATTTACTTCAATTATTCAACAAAAAATTCTCGCAAAAGCCTTAAGAACAGCTGATGTTGTTATTTGCGCTATTCATTCGGTCAATGATCAGGCACCATGTGTTATATCCGAAGATATGGTAAAAGAAATGCCTTATGGATCGATAATAATTGATGTAAGTATTGTAAATGGCGGCTGTTGCGAGACATCTCACGTAACGAATCACACGCATCCTGTTTTTAAGAAACATGGAGTCACACATTATTGCATTCCAAACATTTCCTCAAAAGTTCCGCACACTGCGTCATATGCCTTTAGCAACTTCTTTGCACCTATTATTCTGCAAATAGCTGATGAGGGAGGCATGAATAATTTCTTAAAAAACAATCAAGGCGTTAGACGAGGAACTTATCTTTATAATGGAATTTTAACTAACAAATATATCAGCGATCTATTCACTATTCCTTTTCAGGATATTGATTTGTTAATGTTCCCGCTTCATTAATTTATCCTGTCGTTAATTCGCATTTTTTAACAATGCTATTTTCTTCGTTTAAACCAATATTCGCGCTGTAGGCTATTGGCAATACTTATTATTTGTTATGTAATTCTTTTTTTTTATTTGTTGAGAATAAAGAAATTATTAACTTTGCCGACCGTTATGATTAAACAGCAAACAATTGGCCAACCGGTAAGCATTGCAGGCAAAGGCTTGCATACCGGCGAAGAAGTAATTCTGACATTTAAACCTGCTCCCGAAGATCATGGTTTTGTATTTAAAAGAATTGATTTAGAAAATCAACCTTTAGTTCGTGCCTGTCTGGAAAATGTAGTAGATACATCCAGGGGAACTACCATTGAAGAAAACGGTGTTCGGGTGTGTACAATTGAACATACTTTAGCTGCTTTTGCAGGTCTTGAACTCGACAATATTCTTATAGAATTGAACAGTTCTGAAACTCCTATTCTCGACGGAAGTTCGATACGATTTGTTGAAGCCCTCCTTTCTGCAGGAATTGTAGAACAGGATGCTCCAAAGAAATTCATTGAATTAAAATCAAATTTCGAATATTTTGATGCAGAACGTAATGTTGAAATTATTGCAATTCCTAGCGATAAATTCAGAATTACAACCATGATCGATTATAATACTGATGTGTTGGGAACTCAATTTGCATTGCTCGACGATATCAGTCTTTTCAAAGATGAAATCGCAAACTGCAGAACATTTGTTTTTTTACATGAACTTGAATACTTACTTGAAAATAATTTAATTAAAGGCGGTGATCTGGATAATGCTATTGTATTTGTAAACCGTATTATTTCTCAAACCGAACTGGATCATTTAGCCGTAGTATTTAATAAACCGAAAGTAACTGTATTAAAGGAAGGAATTTTAAACAATTTAGAATTACACTTTCCAAACGAATCCGCCCGACACAAACTTCTTGATGTTATCGGTGATTTAGCATTGCTTGGTGGTACCTTGAAAGCGCATATTTTTGCAAAACGTCCCGGGCATTATTCAAATATCAACTTTGCAAAAAAACTCGTTGATTTTGTCGAAAATAAGAATAAAAACAAAAGAGGACAAATTGAAACTTTTGATTTAACTAAACCACCCTTATACGACATTATTCAGATTCAGAAAATATTACCACATCGTCCTCCATTCTTATTAATAGATAAGATTTTAGAAATGGATGAAAAAGGTATTATCGGACTGAAAAATGTTACCATGAATGAGAGTTTTTTTGTCGGACACTTTCCTGATGAACCTTTGATGCCTGGTGTTTTACAAATTGAAGCTATGGCACAATGTGGCGGTATTTTTGCATTAAAAACCGTTCCTGACCCGGAAAATTATTTAACTCTTTTCCTAAAAATCGAAAGTGCCAGATTTAAGCATAAGGTTGTACCCGGTGATACTCTAATCTTTAAAATAATCTTAACTGCTCCTATCCGTAGAGGTATTTGTCAGATGAGTGGTTATGCTTATGTCAACAATCAAATTGTGATGGAAGCCGATTTATTAGCTCAACTTGTTAAAAAAGACAAAAAATGAATCAACCCTTAGCTTACGTCCATCCTCAGGCTAAAATTGCCGGCAATGTTGTAATTGAACCTTTTGTCAGTATTGATAAAAACGTTGAAATCGGAGAAGGAACATGGATTGGGCCAAATGTCACGATACTTGAAGGGGCACGTATTGGTAAAAACTGTAAAATATTCCCAGGCGCAGTAATATCTGCTGTACCCCAAGATTTAAAATACGCAGGAGAAGATACTATTGTAAAAATTGGCGATAATGTTATTATTAGAGAATTTGCTACAATAAACCGGGGTACAAAAGCAAATTTTGAAACAATAATTGGGAATAATTGCCTTCTAATGGCTTATGTCCATATAGCTCATGACTGTATAATAGGAAATAATGTTATTTTGGCAAATTCAGCAGCTTTAGCAGGACATATTAAAATCGACGATTGGGCTATCATTGGCGGAATGGTTGCCGTCCATCAGTTTGTAAATATTGGAGCACATTCAATGGTTTCAGGAGGATGTTTGGTTCGTAAAGATGTTCCTCCTTTTTGTAAAGCAGCAAGGGAACCTCTTTCATATTCTGGTATTAACTCAATTGGATTGCGCCGCAGAGGTTTTTCATCAGAAAAAATAAAGGAAATTCAAGATATTTATCGGATCATTTTCATTAATGGGTTAAATGTATCACAAGCTATTAGCTACATTGAAGCTGAATTACCCGCAACTCCCGAACGCGATGATATTATTTCATTTATTATGACTTCAAAGCGCGGAATCATGAGAGGTTACACCAGTAACAGCAATGGGAAAGAGAAAAAGGACATTCTCTAATTCTGATTCCTTTATATTAATAACCTAGTATGAAGATCATTCTTCAAAACGTTTCCAAACATTATTCACATCACGAAATTTTCAATAATTTCAGTTTCAATTTTGAATCTGGAAATACATACGCAATAACAGGATCCAACGGTTCCGGGAAAACAACTTTACTTAAAATTATTGCCGGCTTGGTAACTCCGACATCCGGAAAAATTTCCTATCAAAATTCAGGAATTGAAATTCCTGTTGAAAGAATATTCAGGAATATTGCTATTGCCGCACCCTATATAGAATTGATTGAAGAATTTACTTTATTGGAAATCTTGAATTTTCATGTTAAATTAAAACCTTTTATTAAAGATATTAGCATTGAGAAAGCGGTTCAAATGATGTCGATGGAAGAATTTTCCAATCAAACCTTGCGTAGCTACTCCTCCGGAATGAAACAAAAAGTAAAACTTGCTTTAGCATTATATAGTAATACGCCTATACTTCTGCTTGATGAGCCTTTAAGCAATCTTGATGACACCAATGCAGAATGGTATCGTTCCTCGCTAAAACAATTTTCAAAACAGAAAATTACGATAATTTGTTCGAATTTAAAGAAAGAAGAGTATCCTGATTGTGAAAATATTATTGATATTAAGCAAAATAAATAAAAAATAGTTTTCGTATTCCAAAAAATAATCGCAACTTTGCACCCCTATTTAAAAAAATAATTATAAATTAAAAAAATCTAACATTTATGCCAGCAAGAATCAGATTACAACGTCATGGTAAAAAAGGTATGCCTTATTATCATATTGTAATTGCGGATGGTCGTGCACCACGTGATGGAAAATTTATTGAAAGAATTGGCACTTACAACCCTCTCGCAATACCAGCAGAAATTAACCTGGATTTCGAAAAAGCTCTAAATTGGCTCCAAAAAGGTGCTCAACCTTCAGATACAGCCAAAGCTATTTTGATGTACAAAGGTGTAATTTTCAAAAATCACCTTTTAAAAGGAGTAGCTAAAGGCGCTTTAACAATGGAACAGGCTGAAGCCAAATTCCAATTGTGGTTGGAAGAAAAAGAAGCAAAAGTTATCAACAAAAAAAATCAGGTAGTTTTAACGAAAAAAGAAGCTCATAAAAAACGTATGGAAGCTGAGGTAAAAGTTAATATTGCCAAAGCTGAAGCAGTTGCCAAAAAAAGAGCACAGGAATTAGCAAAAGAAAAGCAGCAAGAACTTGAAGCAGAAGCAACAGAAGAAGTAGCAGTTGTTGAAGATGAAGTTGTTGTTGCAGAAGACGCTGCTCCAATTGACGAAGTTGTTGTTTCGGAAGAACCAACAGTTATTGAAGAAGCAACTCCTGAAACTGATAAACCAGCAGAAGAACCTACTGAAGAGAAAGCTGAATAGTTTCGTGTTTAATAACACTTGTTTTAGATTTCACTAATGGATAATAAACGGTTTTTCTGTCTCGGAAAAATCTTAAAGCCTTTTGGCTACAAAGGTCAGTTTATAGCTTCATTTGAAATTGACAATCCTGAAAAATACAGAAAACTGGAATTTGTTTTTGTTGAAATAAAACACGAGCAAGTTCCTTTTTTTATTGCAGAATTTGAATTACAAAAAAACGATACTGCAATCATTAAACTCGATTATATTGATAGTTTGGACGCTGTACAAGAAATTACCGGCAGTGCATTATTTATTCCGGAAGCGGAAAAAATAGAAGATAATCCGAAAGATAGTAATATTCGAAATTTAGAAGGGTATCTGGTTATTGATAACCAATTTGGTAAAATCGGATCTATTCATAAAATTCTTGACTTACCCCAACAATTAATCATGCAAATTTTTTTTGATAAAAAAGAAATTCTTATTCCGTTGAATGCTGATTTTATTACAAAAATCGATAATAAAAAGAAAATCCTTCATATTATTGCTCCGGAAGGCCTTATAGACTTTTATCTGGCATGAAATCCCCTTTTCGATTTAAAGAGTTTACTATTTCTGATTCGCAATGCTGCATGAAGATCAGTACTGATGCTGTTTTATTGGGAGCCTTTGCAGATGTAACCACATCAAGTTCAATTCTTGATATCGGAACCGGTTCAGGTATTATTGCATTGATGTTGGCTCAAAGATCAGATGCCATAATTGACGCAGTCGAAATTGATGAAGATTCAGAAAAACAGGCGTCAGAAAATTTCGCAATCAGCAAGTGGGCTAACCAACTTAGGTTATTTCACGATTCAATTCAGCATTTTGCAAACTCAGGAAATCAAACCTACGATACTATCGTTTGTAACCCACCCTATTTTCACAACCAATTGAAAAGTACCTTTCAACATAGGAATACTTCTAAACATGATACGAATCTTAGCTTCGAAGAATTGAGTGTCTTTGTGAAGAAATTACTGTCAGATACAGGCCATTTCTGGGTTATCATACCTGTTTCTGAAAAACAACACTTCCTATATATTTTTGCAAATGCCGAACTATTTTGTAAAAAAGCAATCAACATCATTGACAATCCGGATAAAGATACTATCCGAATCATTTATTGTTTTTCGAAACAAATTCCAGAAAAAACCGAAACGACTTTGCTGTATATTAAAAACAGAGATAACTCATTTTCAAATGAGTTTATTGATTTAACCCGTGACTTCTATTTAAATTTTTAAAGCAGATGGTATAATTATTGCTAAATTTGACTTAAAATTATAAAAAATCTTATCATGAAAAAAATAGCTGTACTTGTTTCCGTTATTTTCTGCACAATTCTATTCATTGCAAAAGCAGAAGCTCAAAAAGTTTATTCGTGCGATAGTAAATACGATGCCGACGTGAAGGTTTATGTTGCCGACAGTAAATACGATGCAGACCTTAGTGTTTACAAATGTTCGAGCCAATATGATGCCACTGGGAATGAGGGTTTATGGTTCTTTGTCGACAGTAAATATGATGCTATTAAAAAAATATTTTTCGTAGATAGTAAGTATGATGCCGACCTGGTTATTTTTTTTGTGGATAGTAAATACGATGCAGGTTGGAATAACAACGCAAAAAAGCAGCTTATGTATTAAACAATTTGCAGGTTTATAGCCAATTCTTTAAAATCAAGATTATCGAAACCTCCCGAACTCATCATCAGGAGGTTTTTGTTTTTCCATTCTATAGCTTCCAAAAAAGCTATCAATTCATCTTTAACGTTAAAAACATGTAAATCGCTTCTTCCAAATGAACTCTTAACCAATTCGGCAGCCAAAGGCGGCATCTTTTTTATTTCCAAAGCATGCGAACTATAGAAAACCACAGCAACGTCAGCATCTTTCATGGCATCTTTATATTGTTTAAGAAAATCGCTGTTCAGGCTGCTATAGGTATGTAATTCCATGCAGGCAATAAGTTGGCGTTCGGGATATTGCTCCTTCGCAGCATTGATAGTGGCCTGCAATTTTGAAGGCGAATGCGCAAAGTCTTTATAGCAAGCCGTTGTCTCATTTTTGCTAATAAGTTCCAGACGTTTGGCAGCACCCTTAAAAGAAGCAATTGCCTGCATGAATGATACAGTCGAAATACCCAGACTCTCGCAAATCAAACGGGCACCATTCAGGTTCATCAGGTTGTGTTTGCCAAAAACCATGATATCGGTGGGTTTTTCATCGAAAACGACCTTAGTGATTCCATTGCGAATTGAATATTCTGGAACCCCATAAGGTTTTGAAATGATATCTTGACGGGCTCCGTTGGAAATGTTTTTGACATTTTCATCATTCGCGCAATAGATCAAGGTTCCATTTGGTTCGATTAGTTGAATAAAAACACGAAACTGATCGACATACATTTCGAATGTCGGGAACACATTGATATGGTCCCAGGCAATTCCGCTTATCAATGCTATGTGCGGTTTATACAAGTGAAATTTAGGTCGCTTATCGAGAGTAGAAGTGAGATATTCGTCGCCTTCAAGTATAATGAGTGGTGCATTTGATAAACGGAACATCGTTTCGAAACCTTCGAGCTGTGCCCCAACCATATAATCAAAATCTCTTCCGAGCAATTTCAGCACATGCATTACCATGGCAGTAATAGTGGTTTTGCCGTGGCTTCCGCCAATCACAACTCGGATTTTGTTTTTCGATTGTTCGTAAATGTATTCCGGGAAAGAATAAAT
>Ga0114951_10005531_pt1 | contig 11615 bp, 8 predicted proteins | sample AM7aDNAmetaG_FD_88677 | JGI IMG/M metagenome (GOLD analysis project Ga0114951, IMG submission 88677) | Freshwater microbial communities from Finland to study Microbial Dark Matter (Phase II) - AM7a DNA metaG | ecosystem: Environmental > Aquatic > Freshwater > Lake | place: Finland: Lake Alinen... | reverse complement strand
GAACGGCCCGGTGACACGCACCACACCGCGCACTTCTTCGGGTTTGTCGACCAGTTCTTCGCTGTCAGCGCTGGCGGCGATGCGGGCATTCACCTCGTCCATCTTGGCGCGCCAGGCAGCGCGGTAATCGGTGATCGCCTGCTGCAACGCCTGGGGCCAGTCGGGATCAGTGTCGAAAGGCGCCTCCCATTCCTGCCAGGCCGCCTTCGGCAGTTCCCACCGCCGCCGGTCGGCATCGGTGATGGCGCTCCTTCCCTCGCGCCTCTGCTTGGCCTCCAATTTAGTGCGCAACTTGGTGCGGATGACAGGCGTCACCAGCTTGAGCGCCGCATTCAATGCGCCGAGTTTTTGCATCAGGATCGGTTCATGCTTCGCGAAGATCGGATCGAGCGCCATATTCCGGGCGATGCTCTTCAACGTGATATGAGGAACCGTCTTGCACTTGAGTGTGGTCTTGCCTGCACTTTCACCGGTTGGGTCGGTCAACCATGATCCGTTCGGATTGCGTGAGACATCGTCAGCATTTAACGGACGCAGGCGATACAGTGGGAAACGGGATGTCATCAGACGCTGCCGCGCCAGCGCAAGTGCCACGCGACTGGTGTCGATGGTGATCCAGCGGCGACCCCATTGCTCAGCCACATATGCTGTTGTTCCACTCCCGCACGTAGGATCGAGGACGAGATCACCGGGGTCGGTGGTCATGAGCATACAGCGTTCGATTATCTTTGTGGCTGTCTGTACGACGAATATCTTCGGGTCGTCTCGACTCTGAATCCCGCCGGCAACGTCATCCCAGAAATTGGTGAGTGCTAAGGCGCCAAAATCACTAAATCTCTTCTTAAAACGTATCGTGGCTCCTGCCGGTATTACTCGTTCTGCGCATTTGATGCGCTGCATGCCTTCCTTACCCGTGCGCCAACCACCGGCAGTGGGAATATAGTCTTTGCCGTGTAAATTGACAGGAAAGCCAGTTGTCTCTGAACCGCTTCGTGAAGTTAAGCCTTGATCTGTGAAGGGTTGCCAGTTAGAAGATATGGAACTTGGGTCATTGGCTTCTTCTTCTGACATGACACGCACAGTTCCATCCTTTGTTGACTCTAATTTTGTATAGCGTGTTGCGCCATCTGCGCCAAGCTTTAGTTCGGTAAATATCTGCCGATACTTTTTAACAGCCTCGTCTTTATTCTTTGCGTACCATATAAGGTAGTTGCAGACAGGATCAATGAACTCTCCGCCAAGTCCAATTGAAGTTCTATAAGTGAATTCCGCCACGAAATTCTGGGCGTTAAAGACTTCCTGAAGAATCGTGCGCACATGATGTCGATTTTCTTCACCTATCTGTACGAAGATGCTGCCCGTATCTGCCAGCAGTTCTCGCGCCATTGTCAGCCGGTCGCGCAGGTAAGCCAGGTAGGAATGCACGCCCAACGTCCACGTGTCGCGGTACGCTTTGACCATTTCGGGCTCGCGGGTCAGATCCTGATCACGATCCTTCACGTCGCGCTGCCCCAGTTGCGGTTGGAAGTTGCTGCCGAACCTGATCCCATACGGCGGGTCGATGTAGATCATCTGCACTTTTCCGGCCAGGTCTTCGCGCCGCGCCAGGCTGGCCATCACCTGCAGGCTGTCGCCCAGGATCATGCGGTTGGACCAGTCCACGTTGTGTTTGTAGAACTGCACCGCCTGGGCATATTCCTGCTGCGGGTCTGCGAACAGACTGCGCTGAATGTCTTCGCGCGCCAGCACCCGCAGAATCGCCTGCGTGCTCACGCGCTCGTGCATATGCAGTGCTACTGGATCAGTCTCGAACCAGGGCTTTTCGCGCTTGCCGCTCCACTCCAGCCACGGCTCGTGATTGTGCAACGCGTCGGCCAGCACTTTGGCTTCATCGGGAGTCAATGCCCTCTGGCGGGCGATTTGCAGCAGTTCGGGAAGCTGGTCGGCCTTGGCCGGGTCGTCGGAGAAACGTAAAACGGGCGGCAGGTGCGGATTGTACGCGTACTTTACCTTGGGCGGGGACTCGCGCAACGTTTTGCCCTGCGATTCGAGTCCACTGGGCGGGATGTTCTTGCGTTTGGCCGGGTGCTTATAAGTGGTGACTTTATCGTCGCCGGCAGCGGGATGGGGGGTGGATTTGGATTGGCGTGGGGTCATGGTTGCTTTCAATATTCTATCAGGGGACGGCGATCATCGCAGACTCTCGACCAGGAACCTGGGGGTAGAGACGGGGCAGCCGTGTTTACTTCGATAGTATAGTGGTGCGTCACTCCACGAAGAGCGCGCGAGCCCGCAGGCCAGGAAGAGGAAAAGAGAACCAGATGAAAACCACGTCTACAACTTTCGATAACAGCATGCCGCAGTGGATCAAAGAGCAGAACCAGCCGTGGGGCAGGCTGAAGTACAAAATGGCGCAGGCTAACCTGGCCAAACACCTCTCCGAAGGACCGCTGCAAATACTCGATGCGGGCGGCGGGAATGGCTATGACTCGATACCGATGGCGCTACAGGGACATCATGTGGACATCGTCGACTACTCAACCGAGATGCTGGCGCTGGCTCGCGCACAGGCGGCCGAGACGAATACGACCGAACGCATTGCCACTCACCAGGCAGAGCTTGGCGACATCCGCAGCTTATTCGAGGCGGGCCGGTTCGACCTCGTGATGTGCCATAACGTTGTCTCTTACGTTGACGATGTCCCGGCGCTGTTTCGCGATTTGACGGCGCTGCTCAAAGCTGGCGGCCTGGTTTCCATCATCGGGCTCAACAGGTATTCGATCCCATATCATGCCGCCTTTCTGAAGGGCGATCTTGAGGATGCGCGCGCCAGGATCGACGCGCGCGAGTTCCGCGCAAACATCTTCGACGCGACGGTGACGTGCTATTCAGCCGACGAAATCAGCGCGTTGCTGCGAGATGCCGGCTGCCGCATTGAACATGATTACGGCATTCGCTGTATATGCGACTACTGGGGTGATAACGAACGCAAGGCAGACCCGCAGGTGTTTGCGCAGATTGAGGCGCTCGAATTCGCCCTGGCCGACAAACACCCATACAAATTGCTGGCGCGTTTCTTCCACATCATTGCGCGCAAGACGGACATTCTCCGGAACACATGAAATCCATAACGCATCGGAGGCCGAGGCTTCCAGCCGGGTGATGCGCGCAACGCACAACCTTCGCAGGGGTTTCGTGTGATTGTTAAGTTCGAGCGAAAACCCTGCGAAGGGGATCGCGTCACGCCGCCTGCGTGATCCGCACTTTGCGCAGCCCGTCGGCGTAGCCCAGCCACAGGCGCGAGTTGTCGCCGTGGTCGTCGTTGTGCAGGGCGTGCCCCAGCAGCACGCGCTCGGGCGTGAGCGGCAGTTCGCGGATGCGTTTGCCGGTGGCGTGATACACCGCGTTCGCGAGCGCCGGAGCGACGCCCAGCATGCTTGGCTCGGCCACGTTCTTCGCCCCGTACGGCCCAAGGTGGAACGGGGCTTCGACAAAGGTCGCCTCGATCGGCGGCACGTCCATGGCCGTGGGGATGATGTAGTCGTCGAAGTTGACGTTGTGGATGTAGCCGTGGTTGATCTCCACTTCTTCCATCAGCCCGTAGCCCAGCCCCTGCGTGATGCCGCCATAAAGCTGGCCGTAGGCCCCTTCAGGGAACAGCACCTTGCCGATATCGTGCGCGGCCCAGATGCGGTCGGCCTGCACCCGCCCGGTGCCGGTATGGACGGTAACCTCGACGATCTGGGCGCCGAAGGTGTAACCCACATACGGCGTGCCCGTGCCCTTTTCGAAATCCCAGTGAATCACGGGCAGTTGCCAGCGGCCATGCGCCGAAAGGACGTAGCCCAGTTGGCGCGCATGGTTCACGACAGTGTCGAAATCCACAGGCTCTTCATCCGGGCCGATAAAGGCTTCCTTGTCGCGCAGGACTTGCGCCGGCGCGCATTTAAATAGATTGGCCGCTGCGAAGGTCAACAACTGCGCAATCTTCTCCGCCGCGACGCGCGTGGCGTTGCCGCCGACGACTGACGCGCGGCTGGCGACCGTCGGCCCGGAGTTGATGGCAGTCTCAGTGTCGGTCAACAGCACCTTGATGCGCTCGGGTCGCGCGCCCAGCACGTCCGCCGCAATCAACGTGAACACGGTGCGGGCGCCGGTGCCATAGTCGGTCAGGCCGTTCGTCAGCGTGACCGAGTTGTCGCGCTCGATAGCAATCGTCGCATTGGCGAAGTCCACGCCCTCGCCGCCGAGGCCCATGCCATGAAAATAACACGCCACGCCGATGCCTTTGCGGTAGCGCGCATTCTTGTTCTGCGCCGGGAACTCGCGCCGCTTGCGATCCCAGTCGCTCTTCTGGCGCACCCACTCCAGGCAGGCGCGCAAACCCACTTCCTGGTTCAACGTTGCGCCGGTCATCGTCCGGTCGCCCTTGCCGATGATGTTCTTCAATCGCATGTCGATCGGGTCAAGAGCGACCTGCTCGGCCACCTCGTCGATGGCCTGTTCGATGCATGCCACGGCCTCGGTGTTGCCAAAGCCGCGAAAGGCGCTGCTGTAGTTGTTGTTGGTGTACAGCACGTGGACGTCGCCGGTCACGGCCTGGTAGGTGTATGCGCCGGCCAGATGCATCGCGGCGCGCCATGCCGTCAGCACCGTCTCCGCCGAATACGCGCCGCCATCCAGCCACGCCTCGACCTTGGCGGCCTGCAGCTTGCCGTCTTTATCTGCGCCAAGGCGAACGCGAATCTTCGACGCGTCGCGCTTGTACGAGACGATAATGGACTCCTCGCGGCTGAAAACCATACCGACCGGTCGGTTTGTCAGGAGCGCCAGCTTAGCTGTCTGCGCCGACATCTGGTACACGCCTTCGTCCTTGCCGCCGAACGACCCGCCGACGATGGCCTGGATGACGCGCACCTTGTCTTCGGGTAACCCCAGCACGGCAGCCGCGATGCCGCGGTTGTTGAACGGGCTCTGATCGCATGCGTAGATGATCACGCTGCCATCCGGGTTGGGGATGCTGAGCACGGCTTCCGGCTCCAGATAGGCATGCTCTTGAAACGGGGTGGCATAGGTCTGGTCGAGTTGCACCGGGCTGGCGGCGATGATCGGCTCAGGGTCGCCATTGCGCACGATCTGCGTCAGGCACACGTTGGGCTGGCCCTTCTTGCTGCCCTCGGTGACCACGTCGGGGATGACCGGCGCATCCGGGCGCAACGCCTGCTCCATGTCTTCGATGACCGGCAACTGTTCAAGGTCGAGTTCGATGGCGTTCACGCCGGCTTCGGCGGCGTCGGCATCGACAGCCGCGACGATTGCGACACCCTCGCCCACATAGCGCACCTTCTGATACGCGAGGATGAAGTTGTCGGCGACCGGGAAACCAAAACGACCGTGATCGACAAAGTCATCCGAGGTGATCACCGCGAGCACTCCCGGCACTTTCAACGCGGCGGACGTATCGAGGCGCGTAATGCGCGCGTGCGGGATCGGGCTGCGCAACGCGCGCGTGACCAGTTGGCCGGGGACGCGATAGTCGCCGGCGTATTTGGCCGCGCCGTTGGCCTTGTCCGGGCCATCGACGCGGTTGGCGGGTTTGGTGACCCAATTAGTGGTGTGTCGCAACATCGCTTACTCCTTCACCTGAGCGGCCGCGCGTTGGCGGGCGGTCTGTTCAATCGCATCGACGATCTGCTGATACCCCGTGCATCGGCACAGGTTGCCCGCGATGCCGTCGTTGATTTCATCGCGCGTGGGGAAATGATTGTCGCGCAGCAATGCCTCGCCCGCGATCACCAGCCCGGGCGTGCAATAACCGCACTGCACCGCGCCGTACTTGACGAAGGCGGCCTGCAGGTCGCTCATCGCGCCTTCAACCGGGGCTAACCCCTCGACGGTCATGACATCGCGCCCGCTGACCTGCGGCGCCAGCACCAGGCACGAGTTCACCACGCGACCATCGAGCAGCACCGAGCACGCGCCGCACTCGCCGATGGCGCAACCTTCCTTCGTCCCGGTCAGGTTCAAATAATCGCGCAGCAACCGCAACAGGGTGACGTGCGCCGGAGCATCGATGCTCACCGCGCGTCCGTTCAACGTGAAGTCAATCTGGATATTCATCGCATACTCTCCACACTCTTTACACCAATACTTCTGACCGTTTCGGTCTCATTCGCAGGCAGCGGCAATACGGTTTCCAACGCCTCCTCAACCATTGCCGCGAGCGCCAGTGCCTTGTACTCGGTTGACCACCTCTGCCCGACTTCCTGCACCATCAGGCGCATCAGGAGTTGCCCGGCTTCGGCGAACAACGCCGCCGACGGCAGGCGCCCTTGCAGCAGTGCCTCCACCTCGCGCGCGCGGCGCGGGCGTGAGAAACACGCCCCTGCCACCAGGCGCGCCTCCGCGATATGACCATCCGCCTGCAGGCGCCCTGTGGCTGCCATGTTGATGCGCGAAATCGTCAGCGCGTTGCGGCGCCCCAACTTGAGGAACGTGTTGCGCGTATCCACGGACAGCGGATCAAACTCAAACGCGACGATCAGCCCACCGGCGGGTAATGTGTTCTTCAGGTGGCCGCGCAACAGGCTTGCGACTGGCATACGCTGCTGTCCAGCAGGCGTGGCGATGATGGCCTCTGCGTCGAGACACACCAGCACCGGCGGCGTGTCGGCGGCGGCAGCGGCGTTCGCCACATTCCCGCCTAACGTCGCCATGTTGGTGATCTGCATGGTGCGCACCGAGTGGGCGGCGTCGGCCAGGAAGCGGGCGTGCTGCTGGATCAGCCCAGCGCGCATGATTTCGGAGAAGGTCGTCGCCGCGCCGATGCGCGCGCGCGACCCGACCATCGCGATCCCGCGCAGGTCGGGAATCGTGCTGATATCGACGACGCGGTCAAAGCTGCCGGCCTCGCCAGCGCGCACAGCGACCATCAGATCGGTGCCGCCTGCCAGCGCGCGGCTGTTTACCCCGGGCGTATTCAACAGGGCGACAGCTTCGTCGATACTGCCGGCCCTTACATAGCCAAATGAATTCATTCGCGTTCCTTTAGACACATATGGAATTTTGAGACTGAAATTACGGCGGAGTCATCGTGGAGCCGCAGATCTATTACGCGCCCCCGGATTCACCGGGGCGGTGTGGAGAGTATTTTACAGGGTTTGCGCGCGCCACATCAGGCGACCACATGGCGCGTAGCGGCCGCTACGTGGATAAATCACGTAGACGCGGAGCGGACCCGCGTGCCGGCGAGGCGCGGTGTACTAAGGCGCCAGGCGCGGCAGGGTGAGCAGCGCGTCGGGGACGATGAGGTAGTTGAGCGGGATGGGGGCGGCGATGCCGAAGTGTTGGCGCGCGATTTGCTCTGCCAGTGCGAGGGCGGCCGGCATGTCCGCGACGGTATGCATGTGACAGGCGCGCGCGATATCGGGTCGCTGTGCGCCGGCGACGATGACCGGGTGATCGATCAACACCTGCGCGAGGATATAGGCGCGCTGAGCGCCGGCGGGGAACCCGGTGCGACGAAGCTGGGCAACTAGCGCGGCGGGTGATTCTGCCCCGGCGAGCAGTTCGAAGAAGCGCGCCTCGCCCGTGCCCTGGCCGGCGCCCTCGGGAATCGCAGCCGGGAGGATGATGGGCGCGCCGGGCAGCAACGGTGCGCGGTCGGCCAGCGCCAGATAAGTCGCGGCGCGGCTGGCCTGATACAGGTTGGCAGCCTTCGGGGCAGGGACTCCTGCAAGCGCGAGGTGCGCAGGGCGATCCACAGTGACCTCGTAGATGCCGCGCGCCTGGCCCACCAGCACATCATGCACTTCGGCGGGGTCGCCGGCGGCGGCCAACAACACTTCGGCCGCGTCGTTCAGCACCACGTTCACCACATAGTCCAGCCCGATCATCCTGCCTGCTGCGCGCACAAATTGCTGGAACGGGTTGTCGGTGATATTGCCCAGGCGCGTGCCGGGGCGATCAAGCATCGCGGCGCTATGCGTCGCCTGGATGGTCGCTTCGCCGCCGCAGCCAATCACCACTGTTTTCGCGCCGCCCGAATACCCGGCGTACTGATGCGGCTCAATCACGCCGGTGGCGATCAACAGGTCGGTTTCCACGCATAGGCGATTGACAACGACTGGGATGCCAGGCGCGCCAGGCGCGTCGATCCTGCCGAGTTCAACCAGCGCATCGGCGTCGAGTGCGCGATGATCGACGATATGGGCGCGGCCGGCCAGATCGGCGCCGAGTTTGGCAACCCGTTCGGCAGCGGTCATCGGCCGGTGTAGCCCGGTGGCGCACAGCAGCGTGACATGAGATGCGGGAATGCCGAGCGCGCCGAGTTCGCGCAAGAGATGGCCGATGAGCAATTCATCAGGACAGGCGCGCGTGGCGTCGGTGAACGCGATGATCACGCGCATGCCCGGGCGCGCGATGTCAGAAAGGCGACGCGAACCGATGGGCGCAATCCGCAATTCGGCGGGGACGCTGACAGCGCGGCTTTCCGCTGTGATTGGGCGTAATGTGGCAGGAATTGGATAATCAACCATATAGGGAAAAGATTAGCACAAAGAATTTACTAAACTGTTAGGTTGCGCTTTTAGTCAGTCTGGATACAATGCACTCACAATCCGACGAAAACTATTGTCTCGTCTTTCTGGAGGTATTTTCAGTATGGCTAATGTGAAGTTCGAACATGTGACCAAGCGTTACGGCGATGTTGTGGCCGTCAATGACCTGAACATTGAAGTGAACGACCGCGAATTTCTGGTCTTCGTAGGCCCGTCTGGCTGCGGCAAGACCACCTCTCTCCGCATGCTCGCGGGGCTTGAGGAAATCAGCGAAGGCAACATCTACATCGGCGACCGCGTGGTCAACGACGTTCCCCCCAAGGACCGCGACATCGCAATGGTGTTCCAGTCCTACGCGCTCTACCCGCACATGTCTGTATACGACAACATGGCGTTCGGTCTCAAGCTGCGCCGCGTCCCCAAGGCCGAGATTGATCGGCGCGTGAAGGAAGCCGCCAAGCGCCTGGGCATCGAAGCCCTGCTCGACCGCAAGCCGAAGCAGCTCTCCGGCGGCCAGCGCCAGCGCGTGGCAGTCGGCCGCGCCATCGTGCGCAACCCTGCCGTGTTCTTGATGGACGAGCCGCTGTCCAACCTCGACGCCAAACTGCGCGTGCAGGCGCGCGCCGAGATTAGCAAGCTGCACATGCAGCTCGGCACGACCTTCATTTACGTGACCCACGACCAGGTTGAAGCCATGACGATGGGCACCCGCATCGCTGTTATGAAGGACGGCCTTCTGCAGCAGATCGACACGCCGCAGAACCTGTATGACCGACCCGATAACGTGTTTGTCGCAGGCTTCATCGGCAGCCCCTCGATGAACTTCTTCGAGGCCACACTGACCGGCGGCGACGGCGAAATGTTCGTGGACGCCGGCGTGTTCCGCGTCAAGATCCCTGCCGAGCGCCAGGAGCCCTATAAGTCCTTGAAGGGCAAGCAGGTCATCTTCGGTCTGCGCCCCGAGAACATGCACGACCCGGAGTACGCGCCGCCGGGAATCCACCAGGCGCTTGTCGAGTCCAAGGTCGAAGTCACCGAGTTGATGGGCAACGAAGTGATCGTGTACCTGAATGCGAAGGACAAGAGCTTCCTGGCGCGCGTTGACCCGCGCTCGAAGATGCGCGTCGGCAACTCGGTCGGCATTGCGTTCGACATGGATCGCTTCCATATCTTCGACAAGCAGACGGAAAGAGCCGTTCGCTAGTCGCTGTAACGATAGCAAAAGAGGGCGCCATGGCGCCCTCTTTTTTGTTGTGGTCTGACTTCTACTTCACCTCGGCTGCCAGTCTCTCGGCAAGCGCCAGATACTTTTCGTGGACGCCTTCCCCGGTTTCCTCATGCTCCACACGCTCAAAGCCGTCTATAACGCTTTCATGCATTGGCTGCGGGATAATCCGGTCGGCCATTGGGAACAATATGCCATCCTCTTTCTGGATATGCTGGCGCAGCAACGCGGCATACCCACGCGCGTTTTGAATCACCGCTGCGCGCGCCGAGGCGTCGCCATCCTTTAGCTTCTGGGCGGCGGCGCGCATGCCGCGCGTGAACTCACGCCCCTGCTCGTGTTCCATCAACATCATGCCCACCGGCCCGCTATTACTTGGCATGCCGTAGTCGACCATGGTCTTGAACAACACGCCCTCTTCCTTGTGGTGATGACAGCCGTCGGCGAAGCCCTTGATAAAGTCGGCTGCATCGAGGAAGAACGCTGGCTCGATTGCTGCGCCGTTTTCCAGTCGCGCGGCGCCGGCCTCAAGACTTGTAATCACGCGTTCGATCACGCGGTGTTCTGACATCAGTATCTCAGTCGCTTTCATGGTTAGTCTCCTATTCCAACACCATGCTACGCAGAAAGCCTGGCGGAGTCGTTGCGGCAGCGCAAACGCGATGGGCCAGGCATATCGGTGCATCAATGCGATAATCTCACCCGCGTACCCGCGTAGCGTAGAAAAGTGACTTGGAGGTTGTAATGCTGGAACAAGATGTGACGGTTTCACCTGAACAAAACCCGCTGAAAAATCTAGAGGAATGGGAAGCCTTTGTGCTGACCCGTTACCCGGAACCGGATAAGCTGGCTGACCCGGCGAAAAACAAGGAAGCCTATCGCGATCATGACAATACGACGCGCGATACCGTGCGCGAGTTCTACCGCCTGAATCACAGCCAGCAGACGTATGCGTATGTTCTGGAAAAAGAGAAGCAGCACACAGGCCTGAACCGGATGATGATGACGCCGTGGCAGGCGATCGAGTACCTCAACCAGCTCGTGGATGATTCCGACCCTGATACAGACCTGCCGCAACTCGATCACCTGTTGCAGACAGCGGAAGCCATTCGCGCGGACGGCCACCCCGACTGGTTCGTGCTGGTCGGTCTGATTCACGACCTGGGCAAGATCCTGTGCCTGTTTGATGAACCGCAATGGGCTGTCGTGGGCGACACGTTCCCGGTGGGCTGCCGGTATTCAGACAAGATCGTGTATCACGAGTTTTTCGCCGCCAATCCAGACATGCAGAACCCGGAATACCAGACCGAGTGCGGCGTGTATCACGAAGGGGCGGGGCTCGCAACCGTCCACATGTCGTGGGGTCATGACGAGTACATGTATCACGTGGTGAAGGATTATCTGCCGGAGCCTGCGCTATACATGATTCGCTATCATTCGTTCTATCCTGCGCATCACGAGGGCCAGTATCAGAATCTGATGAACGACCACGATCGCGCCATGTTCCGCTGGGTGGAGGCTTTCAGCCCCTACGACTTGTACTCTAAAAACGCCACTCCTCCCAATGTGAACGAGTTAAAGCCTTATTACGAGGCGTTGCTGGCGAAGTATCTGCCGCCGATGTTGCGTTTCTAAAGCCGTCCAATCAACCCTGCAACACAATAACGCGGTCGCCCTCAACGAACGTAATCGTTGCTGCTTTGTGCGGGTTGAGCACCACGCCGTAGGAATTTGCGCTGTCGTTGACTACCGCAGCCAGCCGGTAGCCGATGGCGGTCTCGCCGCAGCGACTGGCGGATTCGACAACGGTGTAGAAGTTCACAGGCTGGCCG
>Ga0114951_10005530_pt1 | contig 11616 bp, 6 predicted proteins | sample AM7aDNAmetaG_FD_88677 | JGI IMG/M metagenome (GOLD analysis project Ga0114951, IMG submission 88677) | Freshwater microbial communities from Finland to study Microbial Dark Matter (Phase II) - AM7a DNA metaG | ecosystem: Environmental > Aquatic > Freshwater > Lake | place: Finland: Lake Alinen... | reverse complement strand
TCCTCCAGTTTGCCCATCTCCTTTTTCAAGGACTCGCCCTTCAAACCGGTCGCCAGCGCGTTCGACAGATCCATCAGCGCGCGATTCAGGTTCTCAACGGCCGGCACGGCCAGGATATCGCGTTGCGCGGCCAGCAGCCGGCGGACATGCTTCTGCATCGCCACGGCCTCGCGCACCTGGGAGGAACTGAACCAGCGTAATATCATAAATGTTTTCGACAACCGCGAACGGACGCCCGGGGGCGCAAAGGCAATTCCCTCTCTGACACTTCAGATCGATGCGTGTTCATTCGTGACGGATCAAGATTTGAGCACCGCGATGAACGCCTCCTGCGGAATATCCACGTTGCCGATGGATTTCATCCGCTTCTTGCCTTCTTTCTGCTTCTCCAGCAGCTTGCGTTTGCGCGACACGTCGCCGCCGTAGCATTTCGCCGTCACGTCCTTGCGGAACGCGCTGATGACTTCCGACGCGACGATCTTGCCGCCGATGGCCGCCTGGATCTTCACCTGGAACTGCTGACGCGGAATGACCTCTTTCAATTTTTCCGCGAGCACGCGGCCCCGACCCTCCGCCTTCGTGCGATGCACAACGCAGGAAAACGCGTCCATGGGCTCGGTGTTCACGAGCATGTCCAGCTTGACCATGTCGGATTCCAAGTCACCGTCGAACTCGTAATCCATCGAGCCGAAACCGCGCGTCATGCTTTTGATGCGGTCATGAAAATCAATCAGGATTTCGTTCAACGGCAGCCGGCTCGTGAGCATCACGCGCCGCGCATCCAAAGTCTCCGTGTGGTCCACACCGCCGCGTTTTTCCGAGATCAGCGCCATCATGTCGCCGATGCTTTCATTGGGACAGATCACGAACGCCTTCACCATTGGCTCCTCGATCTTGGCGATGTGGCTGGGGTCGGGCATGAACACCGGGTTGTCCACGTGCTTCACCGTGCCGTCGTTCATCGTCACCTTGTAGATGACGCTCGGATACGTCGCGATGATGTCCATGTTGTATTCGCGGCGCAGCCGTTCCTGCACGATCTCCAAATGCAGCAGGCCGAGGAAACCGCAACGGAATCCGAAGCCGAGCGCCACGGAACTTTCCGACGAATAAACGAACGCGGAATCGTTCAACTGCAGCTTGCCCATCGCCACCTTGAGCTGCTCGTAGTCCGCCGTGTTGATCGGATAAATGCCGCTGAACACCATCGGATGAATCTCTTGAAAGCCCGGCAGCACCTCGGACGGATTGCGCGAATCCGTGATCGTGTCGCCCATCTTCACTTCCTTGGGCGACTTGATGTTCGCGGTGAAATAGCCCGTCTCGCCGACCTGGAGTTTGTCGCGCGTGTAGGGTTTCGGATTGAAGCTGCCGACTTCCTTGACCTCGACGGTTTTGCCGGAGTGCAGCAGCTTCACCATCTGGCCGGCCTTCAATTCGCCGTTGAACACGCGGACGTGCGTGACGACGCCTTTGTAAGTGTCGAAATACGAATCAAAGCCCAGCGCCTGCAAGCTCGGCTGGCCCGTCGGCTTCGGCGGGGGAATGCGTTCCACAACGGCTTCGAGAATGTCCTCGATGCCGATGCCCTGCTTGGCGCTGGCCAGCACGGCGGTCTCGGCGGGAATGGCCAGGATGTCTTCGAGCTGCTGCTTGGCCAGCGCGATGTCCGCGTGCGGCAGATCAATCTTGTTGATCACCGGGATGATCGTGAGGTTCTGCTTCATCGCCAGATGCACGTTGGCGACGGTCTGCGCCTCGACGCCTTGGGCGGCGTCGATGATGAGCAATGCGCCTTCGCAGGCGCTCAAGCTGCGGGAAACTTCGTAGGAAAAATCCACGTGCCCGGGCGTGTCGATCAGGTTCAGCTCGTAGGTTTCGCCGTTCTTGGACTTGTAAAGCATCGTGACCGGATGCGCCTTGATGGTGATGCCGCGTTCCCGTTCGAGGTCCATCGCGTCGAGCAGCTGGTCCGACATATCGCGTGTGGCGATCGTGCCGGTCATGTGCAGCAGCCGGTCGGAGAGCGTGGTCTTCCCGTGGTCAATGTGGGCGATGATGCTGAAATTTCGTATGTGTGCGGCGTCCATTATGTCTCAAATCAGAGCGAAACAGGATAACGGGAAAACGCGTGATGAAAAGGAAATTTACCTCTGTGCTGTCTGGATTACTTCATCGAACAACGACTTTTCGACTTGGACCCGACAGTCGCCGGGGTTTGGCCAGCCAGAAAACCCGCCTGTTTGAACGCCGCAAAGCCTCGCGCGGCTACCTGTTCCAATTCGGAAAACAGTTTTTCATCGGCGGTTTTAAAATTGAAACAGGACTTGCCCTGCATCCGCGCCTGCAATTCTGCCGACAGGCCGTCGCGCAGTTTGGGAAATCCATAAACTCCCATATGATGAAAGCTGACGTAGTTCTTGCCGATCTCCACCCAGGCGACGGGCATCGCCGTTTTGCGCGTGGGATGAACGCCACCGGCCAGGCAATAACGACCGGGCGTGTCCTGCGTGACGGCGAGGGTCCTGGCATACGGCTCAAGGATCTTTCGCAGCCGCTCAAAAATGGTTTGAAATTCGGCGGACATACTCTGCAACCCCGGACATTTAAGCCGGAAACCCGGTGATGAAAAGGAAATTTGACAGGACATTGCATCAGCCGTCGCCGCCGGGATCAGGACATGGCCGCGACCGTGGCCGGCCACTTTTGGGACACGCCGCCAGCCGGCCGCACCAATTCCCCCCGTCGGAAACCCTGGGAATTCGTCACGTTCCGAAAGTTTCACCATGCATCAACATAAAACTCCTGCTGGCAAAACAACTGCTGTCTGAAATTGAAATATGCGAACCACCCCATCCGCACCCCTGCTCCACCGGCTCAAATCCTGGCAGCTCATCGGCCTGGGTTTCACCGGCTGGGTCACCCTCTACAGCATCGGGCTCATCAACTGGTCCGCCTGCAGCGCCCTGATCAGCAACACGCAAGGCGGTTGCTTCGCCGCCACCATGACTCTCGCCAGCCTGGAAGCCCGGCGATTGAACAAGAGCAAGGATGCCCGCGACAACCATGCGCTCCATTGGGCCGACAGCATCCCCACCTTCCAACTCAACCAAACGCTCACTCAAATCCAGCAGCAAAACGGGTTCACGCCCGAGCCGCTCCAGGCGCACGAACAGGAAATGGGGTTCGGCCTGCGCGTCGTCAAAGGCGGCCGCACGTTCCTGTTCGAAACCAGCCGCTGGAAAGAACCCGTCATTGACCTGCTTCACGCCCAGACCACCGACGCCAACCGGAAACAGGCGATGGCCGACCGAGCCGTGATCGTCAGCACCGGCATTCCCGACGAGGCGACCCGGCTTTTCGTCAAATCCACCCCCCTGCAACTGCTCTTCGGCGAGGAACTCCAAAGCCTGATCGAAGCCGAAATACCCGTTCCCGAAAAGAAGGCATAACTCCGGACGCCCTGACTCCGGTCGGGTGCCCGAAGACCGGAACAATCCGATCGCGACAACCGCAAATTTTGGTGCCGCAGACACCGGTGCGGAGGCTCGGCTTGTTTCAATGCTGCGTTGATTTTTCCGGGCGCGAACCAACGGGCTGCACCGGAAAGTGAGGGGAGAGAATCATCCGGCGGGCGCCTCGGCCAGCTGCCACTGCTTGATCGCATCGAGCGGATGGATCAGCATGATGAGGTTCAGCGTCAGATTATCACGGACGCAGAGCGCGCAGCCGGCTTCCATCAAAATCACGGCCGCCACCGCCACCCACGGCCGGACGCGCCAGGCGAACAGGAAACCCAGCGTCATCATCAGCAGATCGCTCAGCGAATTGAGCACGCTGTCGCCGACGTAGCCAAGCGAGATGGTGACCTCGCGGTAGCGGTTGATGATGAGCGGCGAATTTTCGAGGATCTCCCAGCCCGCTTCCAGCACCAGCGCGATCAGCAGACGGTGACGGACGGGCAATTGCCGCGCCCCGAGCCACAGCCCCGCGTAAAACAAAATCCCATGCACGATATGCGAGAACGAATAGGGATCGGCGAGGCGCTGCGAATTCTCGCTGCTCCAGATGTTCCCCTCCCAGAACCCGAACCGGCCATCGGGTCCGAACAGCGAGCGGCCCATCGCCAATTCAATGCCGCCGGTCACCGCGAGCACCGCGATGAAAGCGAACAGCATTTGCCGGGCGGCGGCGGGGAGTTCAAATTTCATGCGTCGTCGGGAAGCCATTCACGCCAGCAGTTTCCGCAGCCGGGCATGCTGATGTTTGTATTGCGCGATCAGCCGGTTGTAATGCCGCAACCGGTGCAGCGCATGGAGAATCAAATACACCGCCAGCGCGATGAGGCCGAGGTTCAGGAACAGCAGCGGCAGCAGCCAGTGCCAGACTTCGTGGATCTCGTAGGACTTGGAGGTGGCGATGAGCACGCTCAAGACCGAGAGCGGGAAGGCGAAGATGGCGATGCCCGTGCGCAGGGTGGACAACGTGGTGCGCTTCTCCGCCAGCAGCAGCTGCATCTCCTGCAGGACCAGCATGTCGAGCGGCACTTCCATTTTATCGCTCATGATGAAAGGAATCTACCACAAGCCGCGCCGGAGGAAATGATATTGCGCGGCAACGGCCCGGTTCCAATCCGATAGGGCCGCCGCCCGGGTCGCTGCTGATGGTAACCGATGTGCCCTTCGACGCAGGCGAAGCTTCTCTCATAAACTGGTAATCAGCGCGCCGATGGCAAGGACCCACAATGCAGAGACGCGAGCAAAGACCAGATTGGGAGTGGCTAGAAAGACAGGGCGCGCGAATTGAGCGCGAAGCGGGCGAACCTCAAGGGCATTGTGTGGGTCGGCGTGGCGCTTTTTCAGTTCGGCCTGGTATCGCTTTTATATCCGCGGCTGAAAGTCATCGTCGGCAGCGTGATGACGAGCACAGCAATTCTGGTCGGTGGACAGGATACGAAGGTATTGCCATTGCCGGCCGCGGGGAACGAACTATAATCCTGGCCGGCAGCAGCGCTGCAGTGGAAATCTGTTACTTTTGCTCATCGGCACAGCCAGTTGCGGGGCTGGTCAAGGCGGCGAAGGCGGGCAAGGATGCCGGTCAGTTGACAAGATTGCTGGCATGTGGTTTCAGGGAGACAGCGTGCGATGCAATGTCCGCGCCATTTCCGGCAGGGAGATGGGCTTGCCAACGATTTCGCGGATACCGGCAGTAGACAAATTTTCGCGGCTCAGTTCGGGGGCAAAGCCGCTAAATAGCACAACGGGGACATTGGGGCGAAGGGCGTGGATCTGCCGCGCCAATTCATGACCGTTCAATCCCGGCATGGCGAGGTCGGTGATGACCAGGTCGAAATAATCGGGTTCTTTCCGGAAATGCTCCAGCGCCTCGTGGGGATGATTGAAGACCGTTGGCTGGTATTTCAGCACTTTCAACATCCTTTCGAGCATCGTTGTCAGTGCGGTTTCATCATCCACCAATAATATCTTCTGGCCGCGGCCCACGGGTAGGACACTGATGGCCGGGCCGACGCCGGTGGTTTCCGGTTTCTGCGAGGGAAAATACAAGGAGAAAGTGGTGCCTTCGCCGGGTTTGCTTTCGACGGTGATGACGGCGTCGTGCGACTGGATGATGCCGTGCACCACGGCAAGGCCGAGTCCCGTGCCTTTGCCCACCGGCTTGGTGGTAAAGAACGGCTCGAAAATCCGCTCCAGCGTTTGCCTGTCCATGCCTTGGCCGGTGTCGGCGATGGTCAGCCGCGCGTAGGTCAGCCGGCGGAATTTCGGATTGGCCGCGATCAAATTTTCGTCGGGCGTAAACGTGTCCAAACCAATGGTCAGCCGCCCCGGCTTGCCTTCCATGGCGTGGAAGGCATTGGTGGCGAGGTTCAGGACGACCTGGTAAATCTGCGTGGGATCGGCCAGCACGGGCGGCGCGTCCGGCGAAAGGTTCAACTCCGCTTGAATATCCACCGGCAGCGAGGAACGCAGGAATTTGGTCGCTTCCTTGACGACGGGTTCCAGGCGCAGGATCTGGCGCTTCTGTTCCCGCTGGCGGCTGAACGTGAGGATCTGTTGCACGAGATCTTTGGCGCGCTCGGCGGCGATGAGAATTTCGTCCACCATTTCCCGGCCATCAACGTTGAGCGTCGGATTGTTTAGCAGCAGGTTGGAGTAACCGAAAACAGCCATGAGGATATTGTTGAAATCATGCGCAATGCCGCCAGCCAGCGTGCCGACGGCCTCCATCTTTTGCGCCTGCCGGAACTGGGCCTCCAACTGCATCTCGCGGGTCACATCCCGCTTGGCCGCGACATAACTGACAATCCGGCCCTGCTCGTCGCTGATGGGCGAAATGGTGGCGTCTTCCTCATAGAGCTGACCGTCCTTCCGCTGGTTGATAAAATGACCCTTCCACGTCTCCCCGCGCGCGAGGGTTTCCCACATGGCGCGGTAAAAAACGGGGTCCTGCTTGCCGCTCTTGAGCAGGCGGGGATTTTTGCCCACGGCCTCGGCCAGGGTGTAGCCCGTGGTTTTTTCGAACGCCGGGTTGGCATAAAGAATCGTGCCCTCGGTGTCGGTGATGACAATCGTTTCGCCGGATTGCTCCACGGCCGTGGCCAGCCGCCTTTGATGTTGCTCGCTTTGCTTGCGTTCCGTGACATCGCGCACGATAGCCATGTAGCTGTTGCTGTCCAGCCGACGCGCGCTGACTTCAGCAGTGAATTGCGTTCCGTCTTTGCGCACATGAATCCATTCCGCCAGATGTGGCGTGCCAGAAAGCATCAACTGGGATTCATTATTCAGGCGCGAACGTTCCTGCGGAGCAATCACGTCGCTGACGCCCATTTTTAAAAACTCGTCCAGGCTATAACCAAAAATTTCCAATCCACGCTTATTAACGCTGACGAAATGATTCTGGTCATCAATGATAAATATGCCGTCGCTGGCCTGTTCAAACAGATTACGAAGGCGTTCCTCACTAACGCGCAGGGCTTCCCCGGCTTGTTTGGCGCCGGTGATGTCCTCCTTCATCGCCACGAAATGGGTGATGACGCCCTGCGCGTTTTTCACCGGCGCGATGACGACCAGTTCCGTGTGCAGACTGCCGTCTTTCTTGCGGTTGACCAATTCGCCGCGCCAGTCGCGGCCGGCGGCGATCTCGCGCCACAATTCTTCATATACCGAGGCCGTTTGCTGGCCGGATTTCAAAAGGCGCGGATTCTGGCCGCACACTTCGCCGGGGGTGTAGCCCGTCACCTCGGTGAAGCGGCGGTTGACGTATTCGATGTTGCCCTGCGGGTCGGTGATGACGATGGAGGCGGGGTTTTGCTCGACCGCCAAGGAAAGTTTTCGCAATTCGGTTTCCTGGCGCCGGGCTGCGGTGACATCCGACCAGATGGCCGTGATATAATATTTCTCTTGCAGCTGAAGCCGGCGCGCACTGACGCGAACATCCAGCAATTCGCCGTTCCGGTGGCGGTGTTGGGTCTCAAAAACGGCGCTCCCGTGCTCCAAAATCAGCATCAAATTCTGACGGATTTGTTCCGGCGTGAGTTGGGAGTCGATGCTGGCCGGACCAAAGCCGGTGAATTCCTCGCGAGTGTAGCCGAGCATCTCATGCGCCGCCTGGTTGAACTCCACAAAACGCATCGTATCCACATCCACCAGCCCGATGGCATCGCCAGCCTGGCCGACGATGCTGGAAAAAATCTCCTCCCGTTTCTGCAACGCGTCTTGAATCTGCTTTTGCCCGGTAATGTCCGTGGCCACGCCGTCCCAGACGGTCGCGCCGTCGCTGGTGCGGATGGGACGCGACCGCACCCGCAGCCAATGCCATTCCCCGCCCGCGTTTTGAAACTTTATTTCCATCGCGAAATCCTGCAATGACTGCCGGCTTTGCTCCATTGCCGCGGCATAGGGTTGCTGGAATTCCGGCGCGATCCGGCTCAACAACAGGCTGGCATCGTTCTTCACCGCCGCGACCGTCAGGCCAACCAGCTGTTCGATGGCGCGACTGATATGCCAGAATTTGAAAGTGCCGTCCGGCAACAGGGCAAATTGATAGACAAAACTTTCCGGCAGGTTGTCGCCGATGGCGCGCAAGCGGTTATCGCTCTCGATCAGCGCGGTTTGCGCCGCCTTGCGCTCGGCAATTTCCAATTCCAGCTTCCGGGTGCGCTCCCGGACCAATTGCTCCAGTTGGCCCTGGTATTTTTGCAATTCCTGCTCCACTTGCTTGCGGTGCGTAATGTCGTTAACCAAGGCAACGACAGCGGTCACCTGACCGGCAGCATCGAGCTGGGGACAGCCGGAGACGATTGCCCACACGGGTTGCCCATCCTTACGCCGAAAGCAAAAGTCATGTTGCTCGGGTTCGCCGAGCAAGCGCCGGCGGAAGTGCGCTTCAGCGTCGGGGCGGAAGGAGTCATCCATGAAGTCGAAAAGACTGCGGCCCATCATCTCTCCGGTGGTGCAGCCCAGCATTTCGGCCATTTGACGGTTGACGAAAGTGGTGGCGGCTTGCCTATCGAACCGCCAGACGCCTTCAGTGGCCGTCTGCACCAACTGACGGTAGTCTTGCTCACTTTTGCGGAGCGCCTCGTCCGCCAGTTTGCGTTCGGTAATGTCCAGTGTGGTGCCGACTAGGCGAACCAGTTCGCCATGCTCGTCAAAGTGAGCATATGCACGGTTATAAACCCAACGGACGCTGCCGTCAGACCTTACGATCCGGTGCTCGTGTTCATATCCCGAGCGATTCTGCATCGCCTTGGTGAAGGCTGTATGCACGCTGTGCGCGTCGTCAGGATGAACGCAATTGGCGAGCATCTCGTCATAAGTCGGCGGTGATGCAGCGGGGTCCAGGCCGTAAATGCGGTATTCCTCGTCGGACCAAAAGGTCGCCTGCGTGGCGGCGAGATACTCAAAGCTGCCCAGATGGGAAATTTGCTGGGCTTCCAACAACGTGTTGCGCGCCCGCTCCAGTTCCTTCGCCGCTCGCTTGCGTTCGCTTAAGTCGTAGTGGGTGCCGACAATCCGAACAATCGGCCCATCCGGTTCGCGCCGGAGGGGGAATCCGCGCGAGAGAATATCCACATACTGCCCATCCTTGTGGCGCATGCGGAACTCCATCACGTAATCCGCCTTCCCGGCCAGGACATCTTGCACCAACTGCAGCGCCCGCGGCAAATCTTCCGGATGCAACAGGCGCTTCCACACAGCGGCATGGTGTTCCAACTCGGAATCCTCGAATCCCAGCATCCGCTTGTAGCGGGAGGAATAGAAGACTTCGTCCGTCTCGATGTTCCAATCCCAGATTCCGTCTTGCGCGGCGCGGAAGGCGAGTTCCAACCGTTCCTCGCTGGCGTGCAGCGTCGCCGTGCGCTCCGCGATGCGTTTTTCCAGGGTTTCATTGGTTTGCCGCAAGGCCGCCGCCATCTGCTTGGCCTCCGTGATGTCGCTCCAGACCGCCGTCATGTAGTCTTTGCCATGCAGTTGAATCAACTTGGCATTGACCCGCACCGCCTGCAGGTGACCATCGCGATGGCGATGTTTGGTCTCAAAGGCCAGCCCGCTGGACTGGCGGATTTTTTCAATGTTCTGGCGGATCAGTTCCGGGGAATGCTCGGCCTGAAGGTCCGTGATGCGGAACCTGGCAAATTCGTTGCGGGTATACCCGTGCATCTCGTGCGCGGCCGTGTTGAACTCCACAAACTGACCCTCCAAGTCCAGCAGGACAATCGCATCGGCCGCCTGATTGACAATGTTGGAGAAAATCTCCTCGCGTTCGCACAATTTGACCTGCGCCTGCCTGCGCTCGGTGATGTCGAACCAGTGGCCGACGTATCCGTCTGGCTGCTCATGGCCCTGGCGGATAGCCCGCATTTCGTCGCGCATCCACCGGTAGCTGCCGTCGGCATGGCGGAAACGGTATTCGCGCGAAATGAGGTCGCTGGTGGCGTCGGCCTGTAAGCCTTCCACCGCCTTCGCGGCGTCGTCGGGATGCAGACGATCGAACCAGAAACCGGCATCCCGGGTGAATTTCTCCGGCGGGTAACCCAGGATTTTTTCCACGTTGAGACTGATAAAAGCAACCGCTAACTTCGGCGTGGCGTGGTCCGGCGTGGCGTGCAGCGAATAGATGATGGCCGGCGTATTGAAGAGCAGGAAATCCAGCAGCGTCACCTTTTCCAACAGGGTTCTTTCCGCCGTGCGCTGCGCGGTGCGCGCACGCAAGGCATGGATGCCGAAGGCCAGGTCGTCGGCCAGTTCCATCAGCAGCTTGACCTCGTTCGCATTAAACGCGTTTTTTTCGCCGGCATAAAATACGAGCACGCCGAAGTTCTTGCCGGCGTTTTTCAGCGGCAGACAGATGGAGGCGGCATAACCGCGTTTGGCCGCTTTCTTATGCCAAGGGGTGGTAAGCGGGTCGTTTTGAAAATCATTGCTCACCACCACTTCGCCGGTGCGCAGGGCGATGCCCGTCGGGCCGCGGCCGCTCTCGGAATTTTCATCCCAGGTGATTTTGGCCTGGTCCAGATATCCGTCCTCAAAGCCGGCCAGGGTGGCCACCCGCACACTCTTTGGCGCGTCGTCATTGGCGAAGCCGACCCAGGCCATCCGGTAGCCGCCGATGTCAACGATGGCCTGGCAGATTTTTTTGAGAAGTTCATCCTCGGCCTCCGCGCGCACGAGCACCTGGTTGCATTCGCTGACCATGCGCAGCGCGCGTTCCGACCGCTGCAACACGCCCTTGGTGTCCTTGTGGAAGGCGATCAACAGCGCGCATACCCACAGGCCGCAGATGCCGACCAGCCGGCTCAGCAACGCCAGTTGCGGGTCGATCCCCTCGGGGGCCACATGAAAGGCAACAAGCATCAACCCCGTGATCACCGCGGCCAGACCATAGGAAAAATACCGCCGGCCCAGCCAGCCGGACAAAAACATCGGGATGAAATACCACACCCAGTCAGCAATGCCGTTGGGCACCACCAAGTCCCAACTGAATTGGAGCACTATAATAAGAATTATAGCCAGCAACAGAAGCCGGTTTTTAGTGAATGAAAAACCATTTCCCATAATTTTTTCAAATGCGCAGATGTGGCAACATTAGGCGCGGCATCAGTGATAGTCAATTGTTCGTGGCCACGGTCAGAGTGCCGGTATGGATGGTTCCATTGTTCGTGGTGGGTTTCAGGCCGAGCGGAGGAAGAAATCCACATACTGGGCGGGACCCTGTTGGGTTTGATCAGCCGGCGGTTGCCCGAGGCGCACAAACGCAACCCGCACAACCGGGAGACCATTATCGGCGTGGCCCGCAAATTTCCCCCAAGTGACATCCATCAGCTTGTAAGTTTTCTACCTGCCCCGAACAGCACGGCGAAGCCAACTGCCATGAGGCAGGCGGAATTCGCCAACTCCACCAGCGAGAAAGGCCAAACCCCGGCCCGCTGGCGGCGGCTTAATGATGATGGGAGCCGAACGTATATCATAATATTTCACAGCTGTGTGAGCCAATTTCAAAACCTGCCGATGGTTGATGTCTGCGGAAAAGTTGGCGGCGATCAAACGATGAAAAAACCGTTTTTCATCTCCAATCACCGGTTTGGCGACGCGTGTA